>Ga0081529_133131_pt1 | contig 66237 bp, 79 predicted proteins | sample EchGeymetagenome_FD_71012 | JGI IMG/M metagenome (GOLD analysis project Ga0081529, IMG submission 71012) | Ferrous microbial mat and aquatic microbial communities from Echinus Geyser, Yellowstone National Park, USA - transect B T=78-80 C v2... ...
CATTTGATATTATTTAACATTCCTAACTCTTCTCTGAAAGTTTATAAATTTTATAGTCACATACTAAAATGTAGAAGAGAGCCCTACAGTGAACTCGATGAGCAATGTGAGGGGGAGGATGGGTTCGATGAGGCTCCCTATGTCCTTGAAGGGAGTGGTTCAACTACCGCTCCCGTAGACGGCATGGGGAGCCGGACAAGGGGAATGAGGACGAGAGGTTGAATACAAATTCATGAAACATCGATGAAAGTCCGACCCCTACTATGTTGTAAACCATCTATAAAGGTTTATATTTCACACATAGTCTAAATTATCTTAATGGCAATTTCAATCGGAAGAAAAAAAACTAATAAAAATAACTCGAACTCACCTTCTAAACCTAATTATAGTGCTATCGACTTAATGTTTTATAAATCATCCTTTGCCAAATTCTTTGCCAAATCATTAGGAAAGAAGCTTGAAAAAGCTGGGCTACCCGATGACCCTCAGATCTTAGCTTCGAGATTAATATTCTTTCTAACAATTTCTATAATATTGATGATAGTTCTTTTAGCTGCAGGCGTAATTTCTATCAGAGACTTCGTGCTAACTGGTGATCGTAAGTTCGCAGTACTCGGAATAATGAGCTTTATATTCGGTGTTATAATTCCGCCAGTAACCTACCTTTTGTTTAACCTTAATATTTCGCAGAAGATCGATAGTAGAAGAATAGGTATAGAAGCTGAAACACCTGCATTTGCAGCATTGTTCTTGGTATTCCTTAGATCTGGCTTATCACCAAAGATATTGTTTGAAAACCTTAGCAAGACTAGAGCTTTTACTTACATTAACGGAGTTTCCAAATACATCGTAAAAAGGATGAACTATTTAGGAGAGAGTGTGGAAAGAGCTGTTGACAGTTCAATTAGAATTGTACCCTCAAAGCTCTACGAGGAGCTAATGACCACATACATAACAGCTGTGGTTAGTGGGGCGCCCGTTTACGAGACTATGTCTACTAAGGTTAAGGATATTATAAAGAAAATAGAGTTACTCGCTGCTGTAGCTGCTGACAGATTATCAGGTGTGGGGGAAGGATATGTAACATGGTTAGCTTCAGGTTTCATAACCATATATCTTATTCTAATTCTAGAGTCAGTATTTACGTTACTCCAGTTATTACCATTACCTATCATCGGTATTTTAGTAGTAATATTTGTCCCAATGGTTAACGTACTTTTCATATTTGCTGTTGATTCACTTCAATTTAAATTCCCAGAGAAACCTTTGAAAGCAGATAAACTATTCTTAGAGCTGTTTCCCGTTGGATTTATCTTAGGTATTGTTTTAATGATAATTCTAGAGCCGTTAATGTCAAGAATTTTCCACTATCCACCCGTGGCTCCCCAATATTTGATAATTGGAATGTTCACACTGAGTGGGACGACGTATTACGTTCCTGCAACCGTGATAGGATTAACACTTGGATTCATAATAGCAATGATACCGCCTACTATAATGGCACAGAGGGAACTGAACGAAGGCACAGGCTATGATATCTACGTAGTGAGACTTCTCAGGGCCATTGGTGAAGGAGTCAGAGCCGGTTTATCCCCAGAGACTATTATTAAGAACTTGAAGGACAATAAAGAGATGGGTAAATTACAAGCCATTTTGAAGAGACTTTATGCTTATATAAAGTTAGGCATGCCCGTGAAGGACGCATTCAGGAAGGCATCTCAGACAATAATAGACTTCCCCACAAAGGTAGCGTTTAACTCATTAGCCGACATGGTGGAAATAGGAAGTTTAACGCCAGAATCGGTAGAGATATTAGCCGACCAGCTTGATTCACAAATAAGAATTAGAAATGAATATTACTCTAAGATAAAGGTATTATTATACATGCCCTACATAGGTTCAATTCTAGCCTTAATTACCTCAGTAATATTGTCAAGTGCCATATTATCCCTGATAAGTACTGGTGGTTATGCTTTCACATACGGACCTCTAGCAGTAGCCACTACTTTAGTTCCGAGAGCAATATACATGACTGCTTTATCCTCTGTGTTTAACTCTATGCTAGCAGGCCTATTAGTTGGAAAATTGGCTAGAGGTAGAATAGCCAACGGTTACAAACACTCTATCATTCTCATGACAATAACAATGATGCTACTCTTAATGACCCTACTGCTACACTTCTCATTTGTATCGACTCAAACTCCAACATTATGAAAGCTTATATAGAAGAGGAAGTTAATATATGATAATGAGTTCCCAAAAATTAAAGTTAAAATTACCCAAATTTTCCAGCGGGAACAAAAAAATTACCCCTAAAATAGAAGACTTAGATCTTCCCTTCTCACTTTACCCGTTATTTATACCGGTACAAAGCATTGAGGGAGAGGTTTATTCTCAGTACGACATCGACTTATCCAATATAATTCCAGAGCAAATAGCAAACGACTTTAGCCAGAACAGAATCGAACTCTCGATAGCAAAACCAAACGTCTTCATAACTTATGACGAGGAAAAGGGAATATACAAATACAACTTGATAGAACCTTTGATGGACGTTAACACGTTCAATTTATACCTCTTGCTAATCGATGAAGTGGAGAGGAGCTTACTAACTGATGCAGATCACGTGCCTTTAGGGAAAATTTTAGTAGACCTTAATGCTAAGAGACCGGAACTCAAGGTATTCCAAGGTAAAGTAGGAGAACTAAACGTATTGTCAACACCGTTTAAGGTAGCGCTCTATTATTTGCTTAGAAACATGTTCGGTTACAATATACTTACGCCCTTACTATTAGATCATAATGTTGAGGATATCTCCTCTAGTGGACTTAATCTACCCATTTACGTATATCACCGACAATTCGAGTATACTCCAACAAACATAATAATTACGAAGCAAATGAACATGTTCGGCAGGATAATCGATGGTGAACAACTTATTGACGAACTAGTCTTAAGATTCATATCTTTAGCTAATAAGACCATTTCAGTAGCAACACCTATAGCTGACGGTATATTACCTAAAGGAGATAGAATTGCAGCAACTTTTAAGAGAGAAGTATCGGCTAACGGTTCTTCCTTCGTAATAAGGAGGTTCTCCGAGAGTCCAATCACAATATTGGACTTAATAAATAGCAAAGTCCTTTCACCAGAGGCTGCAGCATACTTATGGTATGCTATAGATATGAAGCTGTCATTCATGGTCATAGGAGTAACCGGAGCTGGTAAGACCACCGTAATGAACGCTATCCTGAACTTGGTCAAAGAGTCGATGAAGATAATGTCTATAGAGGATATCCCCGAGATTAGACTGGCACAAGATAACTGGGTACAATTATATGCAAGACCTGCTTACGGAGGTTTAGGAAAAGAGGTAACATTAATGGATCTACTAAAGTTATCCCTAAGATATAGGCCTGATATAATAGTAGTCGGTGAGATCAGAGGTGAGGAAGCATATGTATTGTTCCAAGCTATATCTACTGGACACGGTGGAGCTACAACATTCCACGCCTACGACGCTGAAAGCGCAGTAAAGAGGTTAATGAACGAACCGCTAAATATTCCTTCCGAGTGGATACCGATGATGAACATAATTGTAACTGTAAGGAGATTACCAGTATATGTGGGCGATAAGATACTCTTAAGAAGAAGAGCTGTCGCAATAAATGAAATAGTGTCGTACAACGACCTAAGGCAAAGCGTAAGATGGGATCCCAATACAGACACACATATAATTGACTACAACGCTGCTATGGTATTAAGGGCTAGAGTAGAGGAAAGTGGAAAGAACTTTGATGATGTGAAAGCTGAAATCGAAAGGAGAGCTACTTACTTGAAGATGTTGGCAAGCACAAGGCAGATAATACAAAGTAGGGATAGCTATAAGCTACTAAAGAAGTATATAATTAAATACTCTCTAAGACCAGAAGAGGCCATGAGAGAAGTACAAGTGATGTTCGGCGCTAAGCAAGTGACTCCATAATCGCCAGTCCCAATAGAATCAAGCTAGACAACCAATATCCATATAGGGAGTTGATGAAACTGAACAAGAAAATTGGCAATTCTTTAGATGAAGATTTTTGACTTTCTTCCTCTCTTCTCTGTTTCGGAGTAACCCTCCACTTATACGGGATTTTCAAAAGTCCCTTCCAATATCCTGAAGTTGAAGCATTTATTATAGTTATTACAATGCTAAAATCTCCCTCTTTCTGACCTAAAGATAAGGCATAAGCCGCTGTAGATACTCCGTAAATAATTAACGGTAATAAGAGGATTGATTGGTTTATTCCAAGTAGAAATTCCATTCCGTTGAAGAACAGCAAAGTTAATAAAAACAAGGTATAGATTCCCCACTGCTGAGCATAGATGAACCCCTCAACTCCCTTAAATCCTTTCCCTAACATCTTTAAAGACAATAAGAGTATTTGCGAGGAACCGTAAGCCCACCTCTCGATCTGTTTAAAGAGATCGTGTAAAGTATAAGGGGCTTTTGATAAGACTGTTATATCGTGGAAGTACTCGACCTTTACCCCTTTAAGGAAAAGCCTTATTCCGAGTTCTAAATCCTCTGCTATTACGCCCTCCTTCCACATACCCACATTCCACAACGTATCTCTCTTTATGGAGAAAGCAGAACCGTTGGGAAAAATCGGTAATCCTAATGAATTCCTACCCCTAAACAGAGATATCATGACCTTGTCTGTGAAGTCCCTATAATACTTCTGTAACTCTGTCTCAACTCCGTATATTGAAATTTTAAAGGCTGCAGCATTAAAATCCTCTTTGTTTAACCTCTTCAAGAATTCCTTATCTACTCTCGCATCTGCATCAAGAAAAACAAAATAATCGCCTATTCCTTTACTACAAGCGAAATTTAGCGCTCCAGCCTTACCCCCTTTAGGATTATCCCTTCTGAAGATTCTGAAGTTTTTAGGCAGGGTGAGATCACCAAATATTTCCTTAAAGTGAGTCTCATCGTCATCTGAGACTATAATCACTTCATAATTTCGATAATCTAAAGAGGACAAATTATCAATCAGTCCTTTTATAGTCTCTCTGTCTTCTCCTTTTACCGCAATTATTACGGAAAAGAACTTTTCTCCTCTACCTTGTGGTTTTATATCACTAGTAGCTTTCAAACCCACTCTGTAATAATAGACTTGTAAAAGGTTCCATAAAGCTGGGATAAATGATAGGAGTAAAATAATAATTATGAGGAAAGAATCAGGGATAAAAAACCACATTATTCATTTTCCTGAAGCCCTTTTAATTGCAGCATTTATTCTAGCCTTGGCTTCGTTTGTAGATCCCCAACCGGAAACTTTTACCCATTTACCTGGCTCCAGCTCTTTATAGTGCTCGAAGAAGTGTACGATCTTGTTCTTTACAGCCTCAGGCAAGTCGATTATATCTCTTATGTTCGAATAGCTCGGGTCTATTTTGTCCTTTGGAACTGCAATGATCTTTGCATCTTCTCCCTCCTCATCCCTCATGTAAAGAATCCCCACAGGTCTAGCTTCAATAACAGTACCAGGCAGTATAGGATATGACGTTATCACTAATACGTCTATAGGGTCTCCATCCTCCCCTAGAGTACCGGGTACGAAACCGTAATTGAACGGGTACATCATAGACGTATAAAGAACTCTGTCTACCTTTACTACGTCTTCCTCTTCGTCGTATTCGTATTTTATACTTGAACCCATTGGTATTTCTATTACTACGTTTACTTCATCAGGTGCTTTTTTACCTGGACCCATTTTCATAATTTCTCCCTATTAAAAATAAGGGAGCTACTTAATTAAATCATTTATTAGAAAATCTATCTGATTTTCTATTAAATTGAAAGGACTTCTTCTCTTCATCTCTTGTAATACACTGAAATAGGTCTCCATAATTTCCTTGACATCATAACCTTGTCTCAAGTACCTCTTAGCTTGAAGATAAGTAGCTAACATCTCGCTCAACTTCGCTATTTGTCCCTCTAATGACATGTTTTTATACTCCTCGAAAAGCTCTTCTCCAAGACCTAACTGTTTAATTGCTTCCTTCTCAATTTCCTCCTTTTGAGGAAGTCTATCAGTAGCCCATTTAGGTAGATCGCCTAAAAGCGTCTCCCCTATGTCGTGAAACACTGCTATGGTTACCGCTTTCTCTGGCGATACATTGACTCCTTTCTCTTTCAGCTTTTTAGATATGTAGTAAGCCAATATTCCTGCCTCCCAACTGTGTTGTGCTACGGTCTCACCCACTGATGGTGGAACTCCCCTCTGCATCCATCCAGTCCTGACTAAATTCTTTCCTCCTGAAAGTATTCTTTCTAGATCTATGTCCGTCATAGCCTATCACTTAAATATTTTAACGCACTTAATATTTCTTCTACTGAACTAGTCCAAAGCCTTATCATCGCCTCTTTACCCTTAACCCCTCGGTCGAATATCACATTAGGGACATCTCCGTAAGTCATGTAAACATGATTAACCAACCATTCCATGCTTTTACCCTCTATTTGGGGGTTGGGCTCTAGCTCCCTGTTTACTTCAATAACCTCATATCCTATCTCCTTGAGAAGTCTTACTGCCTCGTTTGTGAACTTGATGTTAATTAAAACTCTGGCGCCCTTGTTGAACTTCATGATCGATAATAAAAGCCTTGCCGTATGGGTAGGTTTACCGAACACTACGGGTAAGCCAACTTTCACTTTATTGTCCCAGTTTCTAACTATCCTATCCCTGAACACCGCTATATCCTCTAAGCCAGTTACGAAATCAGGATCTATTGAATGGGCTAAATTAGATTGCACTTCGGGGATTAACTTATAAAAGTTCTTCCATTGTTCAACTTCGTAGGCAAATTTATGCATTTCTTCAATTACCTCGAACTTCATAGACTTTACAAGTGCGGGAGTAATCGGATCAACGGGACCTATACCCTTTCCGATATTAAGCCCGTAATATATAGCCTTTTGGAGTAGCTCTCTAGCGGATCTGAAAGAGAAAACAACGTCTTTTCCTTTTGCTAACCCGGCTGAAATTGCCGTAGCGAAAACACTACCTGTCCCATGAGTGTTCTTGTTATAAACTATTCTCTTGTAACCTATTTTCAAGTACTGGTCCCTCTCGCCGTCGTAAAGGACGTCTATACTATACTCTCCTTCCATGTGGCCACCCTTCACTATGACATACGGGATGTTGTACTGCCTCGAGAGCTCTTTACAAGCTTTTTCAGCATCATTAATTCCCATAACCTTAACTCCAGACAGAATCGAAGCCTCAACAGCATTAGGTGTCAAGACTGTTGTTCTCGGTAATATGACCTTTTTATAATCCTCGATGTCTTTTATTAAGGGAGTGCCGTCTTTTGCGTATATCACGGGATCTGTTACTAACGGAATTTTGTCCGCTAACAACTCAACTACCACGTTAAATTGTTCTTTAGTATAAACCATCCCCAGTTTCGCAGACTTGACTTCGAAGTCAGAAAGCAATGCCTCTAATTGCCTCTTGACAACTTCAGAAGGTATGGGAAAAACGTGAGAGATACCGAGGGTGTTTTGGGACGTAATCGCTGTGGTCACCCCTACTCCGTGAACACCCATGATTTCATAAACTTTAATATCCGTCTCTACTCCAGCACCGTTACCGCTGTCAAAGCCAGCAATACTAAGCGCTACCGGCTTTATCATTCCTCTTCACCCTTGTATTACCAGCAACTACCCAGAACTCTCCGTCGTCTCTTACCTCAAGTTTCCATATACCAGTCGAGTGCTTTACCATTTCAACGGCATCCTCTACAGCCTTAATTGCTTCTTTCCTCCCTCTCCCTAAGGCCATGACTAAGAACACGTCCTCACCAGGCTTTAATTCATCAATTACGTGAATTATCTTAATCTTCACAAGGTCCTTATATTTCTCCTTGAGAGAGGAGATTATTTCCTCGAACCTTTTTTTCGTGTAATCCTCATAAGCTTGGTACTTTAACTTGTATACCTTATGCCCTTCTACAACTCCTTTAACAATACCCAAATAGATTACCATTGAACCTACTTCTTCTCCCGCTTCCTCTCTGAACTTCCTTATTTCCTCTAGTATATCCAACCTCCCACCTATCCTCAGTTCCCCTCCAGCAGGCGGGGGAAAGATTGCCACCTCATCACCGTTATTGATTTCTTCTTGTTTCTTACCGTTGACTAAGATCGAGATTTTTATATTTCCTAGTCCTTCTCTGACTATTTTTCCGAATTCCTTACCGTATTTCGCCTCTAACTCTGAGATGAGACATTCCACGGTCTTGCAATCTGTTTCCACTATTTCGTACTCTTTACCGGTGAAATCTAATAGAAAAGCGAAATATCTAACCGTAACTTTCATCTCTCCCCTTCCTCTTTTTAATCTTTAAGGTTAAATTGTGGATGACGAGTTTTTAAATTATCTACTTGGTAATGAAAGCAATAGGAGAAAAATTATAGAAGAGAAATACTCAAAGAGTGACGTTGAAATACTGAGAAGACTGAACGATATCGAGAGCATGTTAAGACAAGTTATTAAAAGCGTTGGATCTAGTGACAAGAAACTAACGGAAAACTCTTTATGTGAACAAGTCCTCGAAAAGGGATTCGTGATACTTGAGGGGCATGGAATTAACAAAAACCTCCACCCGTCGTTGTTTGTTTTGCCCTTAGATGAAGGAAGGATATTAGTGACTTTTAAAGATACCATAGACTTACTTATTGCGTTATTTGAAAAGTTCGGGGAAAACGTTGAAACTAATATTCCGAAAAGGCTTTTACCTTTATTCTCTTTCTTACGTAGATCTGGTTTGATTTATTATAATCACGTATCACGAAGGTATGAATTAATAAAATAGATTACATGATTTTGCTTAATAACCTAAAATCAAATAATCTCTAGGGTGATTGTTATAAGTTCAGAGGAGCAGGTAATTGAAAGCGTGTTGAGAAATTACAAGAACATTGCCACAGTGGGCTTTTCCAAAGACCCTTCTAAACCTTCACATCAAGTACCAAAGTTTTTGATGTCCAAGGGCTATAACGTGATCCCCGTTAATCCCACAGTAGATGAAATTTTGGGTAGGAAGAGTTATAAAAGCTTACTAGATATCCCAGATAAAATAGAAGTAGTTGAGGTTTTCAGACCCTCTCAAGACGTTCCTAGAATTATAGATGAAGTCCTAGAGAGAGTTAAGAGGAAAAGTGACGTGAAGGTAATATGGTTACAAGAGGGGATAAGGAACGATGATGCTGCGGAAAAAGCAAGAAAAGCGGGGCTCATAGTAATTCAGGATAGATGCATGTACAAGGAGTATATGAAAAAGATCGAGGGAAATCCTCATCCTCCACCTGTAAGTCAAGTTGTTAGCTAAGTAAAACCTTAAAGGACTTGTCGTCTAAGTTGAACTCATCGTTAACGTATAATTGGAATAAAGTTAAAGGAGGTAGTTCCAATTCCTTACAATCTGAGAAAATCTCATTGCCAACAATTGTTACGTGTTCCCATGCCTCAAGTTTCAACACTTTTTTTAGATATTTTATCGAAGACAGTACTTCCTCCTTTTTCTTTTCTATAGCACTTTCAGGACCGTAGAAGAATATCTCGGAGTCTGTGAGAGGTATGCGTTCATGTAACTTTACACCCATGACAGTGATACTGACCTCATTATCACATATACATGTACCTCTTTCAATCGTATCCCTAGTTAGCACGTTAATTCTCATTGCCAACTCACTAAGCCCTAATCTTTCAGACCTCTCTTTTAGGAGTTTTAAGGATACTAAAGGAAAAATATAGTAGATTTCTCCTTGAACGTTCAAAGGATAAGCTAACAACTCCGCATCTTTTTCGAAGACCTTTACTCTGGGTATTATATGACACTCCCCATTTATCGAGGTCAGAGACTTAAAAACTAAGATTTTCACATTATTATATAGACTAATAATCGATTTAAACTTGACTTGCATTTTATTATAAACTTTGATAATTTTCCTTTTATTTATTGATTTAGCTAAAAGCGTAAATTTATAAACTAGTTAAACTTAATTAATATATGAGGAAAAATGAGAAAAGGCATAAGGTTCTGTAGTTGTAGTGCAGTAATAGGCATTGGTGCTTTCCTATTCGCGGGAGGACTCATGGGAATAGTAAAAATCGCGTCACCTGAATTCCCGCTCTATCTTGGAATGCTCTTAATGATTCTTGGTGTTCTAAGCAGTTCTTTGACCTTAGCCCCTGACCAGAATGAGTATGAATAGGTTAAATAATCAGTTATGGTTAGTAGAAAACTAATTTTTTATTCAAGTTAACCGAGCTTAAGAGAAGTTTTATTTAAAGGTATTATACAAATATATCGATGCGGAGATTTATCTTATTTTTATTGGTTTTAACCATTATAGCTGCTGTTCCAGCACCTGCAATAACTCCACAAGCACAAATTTCTCCTAAACCTATAGGTTTAGCCTCTTATGGAATCTACTCTAAAGGTGCTAATTCTACATATACAATAACTACAAACCAAATAATAGGTTACTTCAATATATCTTCTATTAATTCTTTCAATCCAAACTCCCCTGAACCTTATTACGCTACGTTACAACTAGGAGGGACAGTTAATAACTCAATGGCCGTGAATTGGTTACAAGAAGAACTGGTATTTAATACGCTTAATGATACCTTTTTCATAGGATGCTATTATAACGGTAATCAGAAATTTAACACGACCTTATTACATTTTTCGTTACCCTTAGCAGGGTATTTAATCATATCTTTGATCTACAACCAAACCTTCACTATAGTTAAATATCAGTACGTAATAATACAAAACGGCAGTAGGTTTTTATCACCTGAAGTTAGAACTGCTATTGTTTCAACTATACACGGTAGGGCTTTTTTCACTGTAAATTTTCCCACAAAGGAAAACGTTGAACTCGTCTTCGGGGGATTTAACAGTGTTACAAACTTCACTTCCTTGAACTCTGAACTTGGGTTATTTTATAACCAGAGCGGACTTAAGCCCTTTCCTTCAGTCTTTAACTTCGGGATGAACGCCACGGGTTCGGCTGAAGACTTAATTACAATCCTTGAGCCAGACGGAAACGTAGAAGTAACGATAGGTAGTCCGAGTTACGGTCTAATAACCAGTAACTACAATCCTCCTATACCACCCTTAACTTTTGTGAACGAGAGTTTTATAATAAACAGATTGGGCATATATCAAAGTAAAGATTTCTATATCAATATGCCTTACAATATAACTATACCTAACGTTCTGGGAATTAGCAGTAACGTGTACTTATATCTGGAAAAAGTTATAGGACAAACTTACATAATCCCTAACAACAGTACATTCCAAACTTTCGATATATTATTATATTATGACGAGAAAGTAATGGTCACGATCGTCTACCCTAACTCTTCAGCAATTACCTACAACCTACCCGTGAACACTACTGTAACGTTACCGAGGATAATAAATATTAGCAATAACGAAATTCTAGTTTTACAAAAAAACGTCCAAATATTAGTGACTAACTCAACACCGCCAATAATAAATACTTCAACTTATTACGTCCCTGAATATTTAGTCAGGATAACTTACCCTAACGGTACAACAATTATGAATTGGTATCAGAAAGGTACTGTCTTACAGTTACCACTATATATATACGAAACCCCTCACGAGAGATTTGAACTAATAGGAAAAAACATTATTAATGTATCCTCTCCGTTAAACGTAGTGCCTCCTTATCAGCTGGAGTATGAAGTGTCCTTAGACTATGGGAACTTTAATGTTACCTATTGGGCAAAGAACGGTCAACTGGTTACTCTTAACGCGTATATTCCTTTGTTCTACGAAGGAGAATGGGAAGGAACCTATAATGTCCCTGTAGGAGGCACTATAGTTGTAAACCAATATATTATTGAAAGACTAGTCTTAAGCCCGAATATGGCGCTTATCTCCTTACTGGCGTTGATATCAGCCTCGGTAGTGTTAGTATTAATCTTCTGGCATAGAATTAGAAAAATTCTATGAAGTTAGTTCTTTACTTTAATGAATATTGTGAGAGCTGAAAGTACTAGGGATATGAGGATGAAAAGAGATGATACTAGAAATGCAAAGTGAAGACCCTCTGTGAAAAATACCATAGTTTTTTTATCCAATGAACTAGTACCGAGGAATATTTCAAACGCTACATATCTGGGGATGGACAGAGAGGCTACGGTTATACTTATCACATAACTCAATACAGTGCCTATACTGGAAAAAGTCCTTGCTAACCCTGATACACCTCCATAATATTCTCTAGGCGCACTAAACATAATTGCAGTGTTATTTGAAGGCCAAAATAGGGAAGAACCTATCCCCGTAACTGTAGATATAGCTGATACTAGGTAAGGTGAGGAATAAGGAGTGAGTAATGCAAAGTATAAAATAAGCGAGGCTAATGTAACCAGTAATCCTAAGGAGGCCAATAACCCAGGTTTGGTCCTCTCAGTTCTCTTACCTACAATAGGTGAAAGAACACTGGCTACTATGTACCCCGGAACTAGAACAAGGGAGGCATATAAAGGTGAAAGACCCTTAACCCCTTGAAGGTACATGATGAGTAGGAAAGTTAGAGAGAGACCTCCTATCCCTTGGAAGAATAAGGCATATAAAGAGAGGCTTAATAACCTGATCTTTAGTAACTTTAAGTTTATTATTGGTTTTTCCACCCTCATTTCATTAAATACAAATAAAGGTAGAAGAGCTAAGCCTAGGATCACATAAAACAGATCGGTAGGATTTACACCTACGCCTGCTATAGTGACCAGTCCGTAAGATATGAAGAAAAGGATTAGAGCTAGAATACCGCTACCGGTCACGTCAAGCTTACTCCTTGTAGGGTTCACGTCCTTAATCTCCCTAAGCCCTACTAGTATAGCGAAAATACCTATGGGAACATTAATATAAAATATATATTGCCAACCCAATAGTGTGGTTAAAATCCCTCCAAGCACTATACCGATTAAAGCACCAATATTCCAACCCAAAGCAGTTAGACCATAAGCTCTACCCCTGCTGCTAGGAGAAAAGAGATCTGCAATCAAGGCAGTTCCGTTAGAGGATATCAAACTTCCTCCCAAGGCTTGAATTACTCTGAAAAATATAAGTAGGTCTATACTAGTGGATAGACCGCAAAGTGCTGAAGCTACGGTGAAAAGGGCAAAACCCAAATTATATATTTTCGACCTTCCGAATATGTCTCCTATTCTTCCTGCTTGCGTCGAGATGACTGCTTGGACTAGCAAATAAGACAAAAGTACCCATATGGAAGTGTAAAGGTTCGTTTTTAAGTCGACTGTAATAGTAGGCAAGGCTAAAAGAACTATAGTAGTATCTACAGAAGCCATTAATGTACCTAGAACTATAATTGTAAGAACAAGATTTTGTCGCATAGAATAGTTCATAGCCTAACGAATATAAAAGATTGTCAGAGAGTGTCTTATGTTGGACCTTATAACTGAGCCTTATGAACAGATTACAAAGGTAATTTTTATTAACTGATTATCACACATTATCAACTGAAGATAAGGCTTCGGGAATATGGATATAGATGAATTAATAAGTAAGTCTCTTTCTACATTCGATAAATACTATGCATTAAAAAACGTAAATTGCTCTAAAGTCCTCGTTGCTAAAGTAAATAGAAAAGAAGTAGGGTTTGCAGAATTAAAGAGAAGAAAGAACATAGGTGCTATATTCTATTTGGGAGTTCAGCCGGGATATAGAGGCAAAGGAATCGGAAAAGACATGGTGAGAAGAGCTGAGGAATATTTCAAGGCTAAAGGGCTTTCACTAGTTGTAGCTTCTACGAGAAGTTGGAATATAGCAGCTGTCAGAATGTTTTCTTCTCTGGGTTACAAAATAATAAAGAAAGAAAAGGTACAGAAATTTATTATAGAATTACTAGACGCTACGGAAGATGACCTGATATTATGTAAAGAATTAGGACACTCCAGCTGTGACGAAATAAAGAGAAAGTAAGTCAACCTTCCCGAATGTTAATAGGATTTGACAAAGTCACTACAGTTTTTTCACTATCTATGAGTTTTCTAACGTCCTTAGGTAAAAGAAACATGTTCTTGTGAGTTATTTCGTCGTAATACCTCAATTCACCCATTACTCTGTTAAGCCTGTTCTTTACGTTTAACTTACTGACATTGACCTTGTCTGAACAGAAGATAAAAGCCCACACAGTATCAAAGGAAGGGACAAAAGATAAACCCACAGACACGTAGTTATATATTTCCCTCAACGTCTTTACAAGCCTTGAAAACGAATGAGGAGATTGATACGGAGAAGTGCCCTGAGTTACCATAACGTCCTTTACTAACTTCTTCACCTCTTTATAAAACTCTATAGTATATAAGTTTCTGGAACGAGAAGTCTCAGTAGGGTCTGTAAGGTCTAGCACTACTACATCAAAAGGCTCTCCCTTGTATTGTCTGACAAAATCGAAACCGTCTTGGAAGATCAACCTAACTCTTGGATCCCTAAATGAGCCCTTGTGCCATGTCTCTAAATACTTCTCAGCAATCTCGACTGCCTTTCTATCCACATCAACCGCTACAACTTCCTTCACGTTATATTTCAGAACTTCTCTAATCGTGGCACCTTCTCCAGCCCCTATTATTAATACTCTCTCAGGATCATCTGAAGCCACCATTGCTGGATGAATCAAAGATTCATGGTAGATGTATTCATCATGTTCCGCTGATTGTATCAGTTGGTCTATTATTAGCATTTTACCAAAACTATATGATTCTGCTACAATCACGTCCTGAAGACCTTCAACATCAGCTATTAAGTTCTTTATAGCATGGGCATGATAAGAATAATTAGATTGTTCATCAAAGTACCAAAATAACCTCATACTTAATATCACCTATTTTCAATTTTAATATCCTACTCTCTATATACACCGTGTAATCTATATAATACGATATAAAGCTACAAGTAATAAATGATTTATATAGAAGAAAATATTTATTATAAACTTAGATTAGATGAAGTTCTGACTTTCTCCTTGCTCTGAAGGACTGGGGTTCCTCTCATCAATTCGGGTTTACATCTGAGGGGCAGTCGAGAGGGTCAGAGACCCCCTTCCATTAAGATTCATAACTGTAATAACATCACGATCATTCTCATAGCCACACGATGGACAACGAAAGTACCTATAATCAACTTCCATCATTTTCTGCTCACATTTAGTGCATGAAACAAAAGAGTATTTAGGATTAACAAACTCAACAATCATTCTATGTTTCTTTTCTTGTCATCAATCCAAAATTACAAATTACGGTACTTCATTAAGTACAACCTATCGTGAAACTCTCTTGGCAGTTTATCAACATTTCCGATTAAGTTCTTTAGATTCTCAAGATCTGTAACATCTGAGTTTAAAGGAGTTTTAGGTAGAAAACTATATCAGAATACTATTTAGCCTTTAATATTATCTTTATTAAACCCGGCGTTTTCAGGATAGAATGATATCTCTTTATTGTAGCATCTGCACTTTGAGAATTTAGAAAAGGAGCTATATCTCTGACTATTTTTAACTATTTTTACAAAAATCGGGGGTTAAGGGATGGAAGCCTCGCCAAGAGGATGGGTAGCCCCCGTGTTTAAATACCCTTTGTCGAGATAATTTTTAGTGGTGCTAATAACGCTCCTCCTTATCGCGATTGAGGGCTTAATGTGAGTTAGGAGCATCTAGAATCCCTCTTCTCTCCTAACAAACTAGAGCTCAGCAATGAAAGTCCCCTCCTCAAATGGAAGCGGATCTCTGATCCACCCGACAGCCCCTCAGATGTAAACCCGAACCGATGGTGGGAATGATGAACCCCTTGAAAGAGAACACTAACCCTTCCAGGGCGGGAAGGAGTCAAATATTGGCCCGACCCATTTTTCCACAGTTTCGGTGTCAAATCCTTATTTTTACAATATAAAAGCCTTGGATTACGTTTGTTCATAGACGCGTTAATAGCCTTGACTAAGGGAAGGCCTTTTCAAGGAATAGCATTACTTGTATTGGAGATTAAAGGATTAATGGGCTTTACCGGAACTGATAATATTGAAAAGTTTCATAGATCATCATCTGCTAAATGAGGACAAACTATTCAAAAGTAGCCTTCAATATAGAAATTATAGTCATCTTTATATGGTTATCAGGACCTTAAAAAGAATAATAGATGATAGGGTATGGAAGATAGTCACTGTATAGTCTGGGTTAAAAAACATTGTTAGTTAAGTTATAAGCTTTTTCGTTAACTCCATCGAGCTTATAACTAACCATCTAATAATGTTCTCATCAAGCGTTTTATCTCTATAAGTTAAACTAATTAATACCTTGTTTTCTCCTATTAAAGGTTCAATAACGATTTCCTTATAATTTATGCTCTCGGTAGAGATATCGGATTTACTGTCAATCAGTCTGACTCCCATTAATTTAGGAGAGCTTAATATGTCGGTTTTGACTTCTTGGGGAGGTTCCAGAAGCTTTATTTTTCCCTCCTCAACTGCTTTAAAAGAGAACTCATAACCAATTATTTCCTTCTCAAATAACTTCAAGTATTTATCTTTAAATTCTTTATAAATTTCTGCTATAATCTCGTCGCTTATCGGAGGTTTGAAGGATACGGAAAAGAAGCTGATTTTACCTCGATTTAATAATGAAACATTGTTGCCTTTTATATTATTAAAGATCAATAAATCCTGAAATCGTGTTTTTGTTGCTAGAAAGTTTAAAAGCAAGTTAACTAAGTCTTTATCTACAAGCCCGGCATTTATAAGATTTGCCACGTCCTCATTTACGAACCTTCTGTTGAGTATTCCACTTATACTTGCTGAAGTTATCATAGTTAATTAATTTAATTTTTGAATTAAAAGATTATGCAAAAAGACTTTACATATGAATTTGGCATTTTTTGCCTAAAATTTACTTCTTTACATGCATATTTGAACAATAAAAGGGTATTACGATAATAACTTTGAAGTAATTTAATAAGATAAAATATTTATTATTTAAGATCGATAGTATATATATCGAGAGACAATATGTTTAGTACATTGATTTTAATAGGAATGTTAATGCCTTTTTCCAATATCTTTCATTACAGCCTTATATAGTTATAGATATTACAGTAATAATAGAGATACAATAAATTCTGTATATATGAACTATAAATTATCTTATCTGAGACAAATAGTTAAACTTTCAGAATATATATGTTATGCCTCTAACGAATCAATGGAATTATGGAGAAAAATAGTATTAGGAGATACTTATTATGATAAAGGTAAAGAATTCTTGTTTACTTTACAGCAGTTATAAATTTTGAAAGATATATTCAAAAACGTTCTACTCAATTCACTTAAAATGAAGTATAGACTTCATACTTTTAGAAACTTCATATTAGTTTGCCCATTAATTTCCTATTTAGATAATTTCTAAATTCCGTACTATTTTCACCGTACTTAACTAAATAAGAAAAACATGAAGAGCATACTGGTTTATTGTTATATTGATTAGTAGCTGTATCACCGCAGAAGACGCATTGACTTCTGGATGGAAGCAAAGGAGCTATTTTAGCCTTAGATATGAGCTCATCAGCTACGTTTTTATACCTAGTGATAGTTACGACCTTACTTCTGATCTCATCTTCTACGTTGATCGGCTTCACTGTAGGTCTCTCATCTGTAGGAACATAAACGTGAATTATTGTAATTGGTTCTTCTGTTCTCACAAATTTGTAGTGAGCATAATTTTCATTTTATTTTCATTTTTTATTACCTCAATTTTACTTAACTCTATTTCCTCTTCCTTACCGTTATCATATGTAATTTTCACTTTCATTTAATTACTGGCATATGAATACGAAATTATAAATTTCATGGTATACATATATTAACAGAGAAAATTTTCTTAAACTTAATGATCAATATGTAGAATTCATGAGACAAACATAACCTAAGCTGATAAACAATTAACGAACACTACAATATAAGTGAAATTATCATAAAAGATTTAGGAATTGTTGAAGCAATTATTTGATAGATATCTAAAATTCTAGGTTTTTAATTATATAATTTTCACACAATTACGGGATATAAGTAAATTATCTTCAACATCCTACTTCCTTAATACGGCTAATCTTAAAAATTTTTCAGCCAGATTATTCAATAAAGCTTTTTACTTAAAAACGGTTTAAAGCATTTAATGAGAACCCACTTATGTAATGCTAGAATAGTGTTTTCTACTGTCTTTTTGCTGGTACTGCTCTTAATATCTATGAGTATTAAATCAGAAGCTCAGATATCAGCTGCATTAACTGCCAATTTTATAGACGCGTCTCAACAAAGCGTTAGCGGAAATAGTATATTTTACTTAGTTATAGAAGTAAGCGGGAGTGCTAGTTTGTCAGGTTCGTATTCTATTAGCTCTATCTCAACCTACCTGAGTGGTTACGGTATCCCTTCATATTCCCCTCCTGAAGGAATGGTTGTATCCAAACCGTACGTTTTAAATGACACCGTCTACTTTATTTACGCTCCTAATATAACCTCAATTAACCCATCATCACCAGATATTAAATACGCGTATTTAGCCTCAGTGGATTACAGCAACGGGATTTGGGGAAATCTTGATCTGATCATAGATTACGGTTTCACCGAAGCTCTCTCGTTATACAAAGGATATATATACGCTATATGGTACCCTAACATTTCCTCCTCAACGCCTTACTTGATCGTGATTTCACCCTCACATCAAATAATTTACAATAACACTATCCCAGTGAATAATGTAATCTTAATATGTGTTCTCTCCAGTGACATAATAGCTATTGCTAATTCAACTAGTAAGTTATCCCTCCTACAACTAAGTAGTGGTTCGATATCCTCAGTATCATTACCTCCTGAACAACTCTTTATATATAACTTATCTAGTAAGGCTTTAACTCACGTTCCTAATTACAAAGATATAGAGCCAACTTCCTTCCAAAGAGTTAACAACCATACATTCTTAATTGACTTCTCCTCTAATAGTTATTCTTACATAGCTGAATATAACGTATTAAACGACAGTATTTATAATGTAAAGCAAGTACCCGGTACTGCAACAGTGAGTTATCATAATGGTTTGGTCGCAGTTAGCTCAGTGTATAGAAATAGTCAGACTCAGTATACTTATTATAATTATGTCTTTAAACTATCCGACTGGTCCACAGTCTATTTCAATAGCGGTTCCACTGCAGCCCCCAGTATTTCTCTCAATGTAGGTGAAGCATTAGTAGGAAACACCACTATATACCTTTTCACGGTAAAGGTCGACGGTTACTTAGCCTCGATATTCCCACCTACTTATCAGTTATCATCAAGCCCGTCCTTGGTATATATTGGAGGAATACCTCAGCCTTTCTCAATTCATTCAAATCAAGAGCATTACAACGGATACACTATAGTGACATTATATTGGTCGGAGAGCGTTCCATCAACGTATTCGGTTTTCGTGAATGGTACGCTTTTAGGCTCTACAACGGATAACATTTATTACCTTAACTTCACTAAGAATGAAACTGCTTATATTACAGTGGAGGCTCAAAATTCTCTAGGATCTATAAATGAGAGCATCATAATCTACATCCTAGTTTATAAGGAAGTATCTACTTCAATTACCACTACTACTGTAATTCCATCAAATACGACAACTAGTATCCCCACAACCACCTCTCATCAGTCCACGACGTCTTCGACAACTTATTCCCAGACGGTCGTAGATAGTACGACACCCAGTACATCAATTATCATACCCACCAAATCCGCAAATTCTTCAAAGCAACTTTCTATGCCGCCTATGTACCCCGTCGAAATAATTATAGTAGTAATTACCGCAATAGTTATAGCTTTACTTGTAGCGAGAAAAAAGTAAATTAATAGAGTAAGCCTCTTGGTCTACTACCCGTAATGTGCCACATACCTATATACGAAATCAACCCCAGTACAGCCCTTCTCTTGTCTGTTAATACTTTAACAAGGACCTCCAACATGGCAGAGTAGTAGTTATCCTTCATTTTCTCTATTTTCTGTTCCAGCCGCTTTTTATCTTCATTAATTAAGGCATCGATTAATTGCACTAGAAGAACTTCCAGTGAGTCTGGAGGATGTCTTTCTTCGATTTGTTTTGCTATAATGTTAAAGAAATATTGTTTATCCTTACGGCCTAAAAGTATTAGACTACCAATATATATCGCGAGATCTAAGGAAGTCCCCGAAATGATTAACTCCTCCTGACGGTCGTTAAGTATAACACCAGAAAGATTAGTAATTATATCTATTGCACCCTTTATATCCGAGCTTTTTACTTGATTACATATATTCTTTAAATCCATAACATCTTGTAATATAGTCTTATACTCATACTTCTCTCCATTAGCCAAGCTCTTCATTAACTTAAGCTGGTACATCTTAATTAAATCCATACAATCCTCATCCGTATAATCACCTTCTTTTACTCTTTTCCAGACTTCAGAAAACCAGTCATTACTCAGTTTTTCCACTAGTTCGATTGTAGTCCTCACAGACTCAGTCTTAGGGTGTGTAAGTAGTAATGTATATCCAATTCCGGCGTCTAATCTCTTCTTCAATAAGGCAAGCTCTTTGTAGATTAACGATGAGTTAGTTGTTGGTATAGTCATTAAAAAGTCTGAGAGAAGTAAAGCTTCATCCTTATTCAGTGGTATCTCTTTCACTTTTGTAGCTGACCGCCTAAATTTTTCATATAGAAAAGCAAACTTTATTAGATCCTTGCTTGACAATGCGTAATCCGCAAGACTTCCAAATAAGATCGTGGCCCACAAGGGATCTTGAACTTCCAAATGTGCTAGTTCTCCTCTCTTATATTTAATTAAAGATTTAGGAAATATTGAATATGCATCTTGTAACCTTTCTATTTCTTCTTCTAGTCTTTCATCTTCTTCATTCATAAGGTAATAGTATGCTATGACAGAGAAGAGTCTTGCAAAAACCGTGTTCTCTTTTGCCCTCTTTATCAGGTCGGGTATTACACTCTTAACCCACTCGGTTCTACCGCCTTTTACCGCTGAAACCGTTATTTGTATTGCAGTCTCAACACAATCCGATGGTGAGTGTTTACCACTCAAAACCAGCTTTATTTCAGAGACGAGCTTATACGGAGCTAGCAATGTATCTTCTATAATCTCATTCATTTTCTCCTTGTCTATTTGTGACGTATTCTTAAAAGTTGAGATTCTAGTTCTTAAAGACATACAGATTTCTTCTACTCTTTGTGAATGATTTTCTATTAAATTAGGTAATAGTTCTTCGAGAATTTGCTTGACCACCCTATTTACTTTTTTCCCTGAGATAAGATAGTCCCTAAGTTCTCCAATATTCGGTACTTGTAGGAAGTCAAAATCCATAAGAGAGTAATAATATAACTCAATCAGAGACAGAGAGTTTTCAGGTTTTAATACTTTAATTATTTCTTCTTTGAGGACTTTCTTTATTTTATTTACATCTATCGTGTCTATGAGATCTGTTCCATATTCTTCTGAAATCTTTATCTTTATATCTCTGTTTACTACAGAAAACCACTTCCATATTAGATCTTTTTCATTATCAAGTTTCCTTCCGTTAATCTCTAAGGAAATTTTACCTAACATCCTAGGTATCGGCAGACCATAGTCTTTAGCAAGTTTCAGTAGCGGTAAATACCACAAGACTTTGTTAGGGTCAGCATCAAATATCACGTTAAACATATAATCGAAAAAGTAATCGCCAAAGTCCACGTTCTCAGAAGTTAATAGGAAACTGAGAGGAACATCGTATACACCCTTATCTATCTTTACTGCTAAATCTTTTCTTTCAGTAAGCGAGAATATCACTCTACTGCCTGGCTTTATCATTAAACCCTTTTTAGGGCGAATTACACGGTATAGATCATAGGTCAAAACTCCAATCAACGGTTCTTTATCGTTTAGTTCTTCTGCTAACTTCTCAATATATTTATAACCTTGGGAAATACCGTGATAATCCACTATCTTAGCCTTGAACCCGAGTTCCTCAAACCTTTTTGCAAGTAGAGATGCGAAAGTTGACTTACCCGACCTCAAACTACCTATGACGTAAACGTTTTTCCCATTCAGTAGATTCCTTAAACTTAGATCTAATAAATCCACAAACTCTGGATATTTAGGACTTGAAAGCTCCAAGTCATAGCCAGAGGAATAATCTGATAAATTCTCTAAAGCTCTCTCGCTCTCCCCAGGTAAAAGACCAAGAGAGGAGTCTAAGTAATAGTGTATAACCTCCTTCCACTTGGGGGTTAACTTTTCCCAGTCTTCTCTTAAGTTTGTTCCCCTATAAGACTCCTTTAGAGCGTCGATCGGATCCTTTGATGTCGGTTTTTTGTAGAGTAGTAGCTTAAACTTATTTAACACTTTAATTTGGTCATTAAGTTTACCCCTTTCCTGAAGCCTTATTGCCTCTGCGATTAAAGAAGGCACATAAGTTACACAATTATCGAAAGGGAGAGATGAATATTCTAAGACTTTTACCTTATCCGAAACCTTGTGTTTATCTAGAATCTTTAACGCTTTCTTATAACCAAATATTAGTACGTTACCGCTTAAAGTTGTCGAACCCTCACCCAGTTTAACTTTACCTCTTATTAGGTCTATTACGTAACCTCTACCTAGTATTATGCCTTCCTTTTTACTCCTAACTTCTTTGGAGTAATTTTCAAGCTCATCCTTACTACTAAATTTGGTTGGTACAAGTACTATTCTGTCATTAGTTACCTTCTTAAACAAGGGTTCCATGAGCGGGGGCATTGAGATGAACATTAGTCTCTTCGAAAGGAATCGTTCTAAATTAGAGATAGACGTAATTTTTTTCATATCAATATAAACAAAGTGACGTTGGTATATAATAGTTAGCCAAAAACAGTACGTGATGCGGAAAAGAAAAAAAGACTTAGAAAACGAGGACAATTTTCGCTTCACTACTTTTTAGAGCGAACTCCGATACGCCACTTATTTTCACCGGGTAAGCGAGTTTCTCAATTCCCTTAACCTTCATTCCAAGCTCGCAAGCAGCAATTTCTAAGTCTTCTCCAGCCATATCCATTAAATTCTCCACATAGTATTTCAACGGTTTAGTGTTAGGTAGAGTTATTTTCTCGTTCTCTTCAGTGAGTGCCTTTAATGCGTCCATAGTGAAGAACATGTAGATCTTATTTCCACTCGCAGCATAGCCTATCGCCGTCACTATACCCATGTACATCTTCTCGTGGTCTCCCGATACCATCATAATAGCTACGTCAACCATTTCTCTCCTTCGCCTCCACTATTTTTATAAGGTTGTACCAGAATAGAGCTAGACCGACATACACGACCACGTAGCATATGTATCTTGTGGCCGTCAAGTATCCATCATACTGTGTTTGCTGAACGTATACTGCAAAATTAGCCGTGTTCAACGCTATCTGATTTGCATTGGCTAAAGTGCCTTCACTGAACTTGTACCAGCCTATCGCAAAAAAGGAAAGTATAAGGGGAGCTAATAATCTTCTAAGATATCTTGACTCCAACATAGCTCACAACCTCTCTTGAACTTTCACGGCTAAGTAAATTCCTCCCAACATTCCGAACAAGAATATTATGCCGTCGTAACCTAACTGGGCGAAGTTAGTCCACATCAATCCCACGTTGCAGCCTAAAGCCACTCTAACTCCTATTCCCACTAACATCCCTCCCAAGAACCCTATCAGTAATCTCTTCTTTTCTCTAGGTATTCTAATCTTAAAGTCCCCACTAAGGAATGAGGCTGTAAAAGCACCAACACATAACATTATTACCATTAGTGTGCTCGGATCTACGATAGGTAATGAATCGTTAAACCACGGTGTATTAGTGAATAAGTTGACACCGAAGAGCATTAGAATATACTCGAAGAACCTTCCTCCATCAGAGGAAGTTATGACCAGATAGTTGAACGTGTAGCCTGCACCAGCGATATATACTAAGATTATATCTAACGCAAGTAAAACAGTAGCTAAATTAGTTCCGTAAGGTTTCTTAAGAAGTAATAAGTCCTTTACCTCTTTCTTCCAGCTAGTTTTAGTCTTTTCCTCTCCTAATACTTGACCTTGAGGACTAACAGCCATTGAAATAGGTAATCCCTGAGGTGCAATTCTCAAGTTAGCTAACCACTTCTTTTTAGTGTACTGCTGAAGATATATGCCGAGGAGAACTAAAGGTAATCCTAACATCAAAGTGGTTATATAGATCGCCATGGGAGAGACAGAATGAAATATATCGTAAGGTAAGTACTCTACGTAACCCCCCATAGTTGTGGAGAATATACCTTTCTCCATGGTATATTGTTGGAAGGGCCAGATACCTACGGCGAAAACGTAAGTGCCTATCATCATTCCGAATAACTCTATCCAATTTTGCACGTAACCGCTAGCAGCTCTATACAACATTGATAGATTGCATCCTCCGGCTAGTGCCGCACCAAAACCAAATATGAACGAGCCTACGAGTATGTACCACCCTGCAAAGTAGTTGAAGTAATATTGATCAACAGCGGGAATGACTCCGAAAGCGACGAGCAAACCACAACCTAAGGCCGAAAGTCCGAAAAGTATAAGAAGTGCCCCGAATCTTTCAAAACTTCTAGTTGTAAAAATAGATGTCATAGCGTTAACAAAACAGTAGTTGCCCCTTTGGGCGACCCAACCCAAAATAAAACCACCAAGTGCAAAAAATGCATAAACTTCAGCCCAGCTTTCTGAAAAAACTGGGCTCAACACCATTGAAGGGTTTGCCACTTTTACTTCACCTTTAATATCCTTACCTTGTATGTATCACCGTCCTTAATGACGGTAAACGGGTATCCTAAATTCTTTGCGAGCGAAGGGAGAGTGACGTCAACTGCGGGCTGGTGGTCTGTCAGCACTTCTAATACCTCTCCTATCTTCATCTTCTTAAGCTTCTTACTCGCCTCCATTTCCGGTACTGGGCATGACTCTCCCCTTACGTCGATCACTACATCGGGATTTTTCGTCTTTAATTCCTCACTCATAGTTTAAACCTCAAATAACTAATTGAAATTAACGCATAAAAAAATAATTCATTTATAAACCTTTTAATTATTTTATGTGATATAAAGGTAAATAACTACTGCAAGATAGAAAATAGAGCCGATAAAGAACCAAATCTTCCAATCGTTTATCTTCTCCCACTTCTTACCTATCAATGAGTCTACTGAAGGACCGGCAACGCCGTTAAACACAATGTAAAGGTCTAGAATCATCATGAGAAGGTTTATGCCATACTCTTCAGTATCAGCCCAATATGCAGAGAGGAAATATATCAAGTTTTGATAAAAAGCCACAGTATTAACAAACCTTGACATTGTCCCAGTGAGGGTGAGCACGCCGAAACATATTTCTGCGATCATTACAAGGATTCCAACTAGATAAACGTGGGGTAAGACCACAGATTCGAGGAATCCCCTCATTAAAGGACCTTGCAGTAAGACTTGAATTGTAACCCCAACATAGGATGTAGAAGCAGGGTTAAGATAACCTGGGTTCAAAAGCTTCTCGAATACACCAGCATATATCCACGTAGTTGCTAGTCCTAATCTAGTTAGTATCGGGAATAGGTTGTTATAACGAGTAGATACCTTCTCTTCCCTTCTTATTCTCCTAGTCATAATCTAACCCTACTTACAATTAAATGAGATATCCTGTAAACCTCATACGCACTAATACCAATCAACACCAATCCGACTATGACCGGAGAACTTAGGAGCACCGCTTGAAGAATGCCTCCCGTCCAGGTTCCCAAAATGAAAGTCCCGTACTTCCACATAATGCCCTTAGTTACTGCAGGGTAGGATGAGGATAGGAGGAAAAGTAAGGAATTCACCGCAGTAGGAGTTAAACAACACACTCCTGCTATAGTACCGAGAGTAGGAACAGATGCAGTAAGAAAGCCCCCGACAGTGTTTGTGGCCACTAACCTGAAGCTATTAGGTATCTTCCATTCGAAGGCATTTAGTGATACGTAAATCAACGACATAATATAATATCCGAGCATAAGTGCAATTGAGAGGACTATGTCGTTGATGATACCCAGCAGAAGCATCCATGTGTTGATAACGAAATAACCAAGAAGGGGTAATTGGAAAACTGGGATACCACTACCTTGATATGTGATTACTGTAAGGCATAAGAAGTAAGAACTTACGTTAACGTTAGGTATCAACCACAAGCCAGACACTATGAGATAGGAAAGGAAATAAGATATACCAAAAGACAAGACTAAGTACCTTCCCACTTTGTCTTTAAGAGTGGCTTTAATCACGCTCCTCATCCTCATAGGTCCTGAGACCAGAATGAATCTCCCTTTTTTCAACTTGTAGATATAATAACCTAGACCCGTAGTTACGACTATGTAAAGGCATGCAAACAATAAGAATGGGTCTAAAAAAGTTACCTGCCCCGTATCAGCTAGCGGGGAGTACCATAAAAGGTATATTCTTAAACCATTTACTACTATGGGCAGGAATACTGTGGAGTTGAAAAATATAAAGACGTAGAAAAAAGGATTTATTTTCAGCCACACTGTACATCCCTCAACAGTGAAGACCCGTAATAGGTGGCAACATCACGTTATCTACTAAATAGCCTCCAGTAGATTCACTTATGGGCAATACAAATGCTGGAGCAGTAGTCAACGGGACTTCATAAGCTATGCTCATAGTGTTCAAGCTTATCAAGACGATCATGCCTCCGCTACTCACAGAGCCGTGAATTACGACATAAGCATAACTCCCTCCGGGAGTAATACCAATTTCAGCTAAACCTTGAGGAGATATGCTAGGTAGGGATATGGTATTAACGATACTGAAAGACGAAGTGGATATGACCACAACTTCGTTTTTATTAATTGGCGCCTCTAAATAATACTTACCATCCGGAGTGAACGTTCCCCTCTGAGGGGTTACACCGCTAGGCATTGCTACCATTCCCATATATTGTAAGTTAGGTAAGGAATAGAAACCTACTGAGTTATTTCCAGCGAATTCTACGGCTACCATTGTGCCCTGCATATTTGGACTTACCATATAAGGTTGAGACCCAGGGGATGTAGTTAGCACATTCATCACTTTACCGGTCATTGCATTTATTGTGTCGACACTATTGTTGAATTTCATAGGTACTATCAAATATTGCCCGTTGGGAGCCCACCTCACATCACATGGATAATATGTTCTACCGGTTGGGGATAAGAATTGGTCTTTCCATACTACTTGTAAATTGCTTAAGTTTATAACTTCAACAACTCCAGAAGGACCATCAGCTATTGCAGCATACTGACCGTTAGGAGATATAGCCACTCCTATAAATCCTATCTTATTTCCTACCGAGAAATTTTTGACGGCTTTCATGGTAGATGAGTCTACAACATATACTGACCCGTTATTTACGGGTGCAAATATATACTTGCCGTCGAACATTTGCATAGCTGGAACCTCTACCCAATAATAGACTTGTTGTGGTAAGTTAACGGATATGTTAACTACATGCTGGAATCCTAAGAACTGGGCAGACGTCGAGAACGGGTTGATCACTTGTGAAATCCCCTTTTGCGTAAAGACCAAGAAGTAGAAGTTGTTATTAGCTGTCGATGAGGAGCTTGTCGACGTAGAGACCACTGGAGTTGAGACAGATGATGGTGATGAACTTGTCGAACTTTTCATCATTATATAGGCTGCACCTACACCAATCAATATTATTATCAAGAATCCAGCTAACAACCATATTTTATAGGACATATCTTATCATGTATTCCTCGTTACTAAAAAATAAAAGAATTATTGATTTATAAACCCTTTATACATCAATTAAAAAATTTACGAAAAAAAGTTAAATAGTTATAATTAGATCAACTTTGTGGACGACCGCTTTATAGAAGTCCGGGAAGCAGCCTATCTTTGCAACTTTGATGATTTTATCAGCTAAGTTCCTCATATAAACGCACTGATCACATACTTGAAGATAAATCCCCTTCTCCTTGCTTAGTTTCTCTAGTCTTTCAGCCAGAGGGTTTCCTTCCATCAAAAGGTAAACATTATCATGAATGAAAAACATCCCAACAACGTTCACACCATGTCTGTCTTCTTCCAGTTGGGGTACTATCATGTTGCCCAGTATGTAAGAACCTAAGTTAGACTCTACGATATAAGCTACATTCTTGGTCATATCTTTAAACACTCCGAGAACTCCTTTGCAATTACGTCAGAGATTTGGTTAATTTGAAATCCCTTTATGCTCCTGAGCTTTTCTATAGCTTTTTCATAAGACAAGAACTTTTTGTTGTCTTCGTAAGCTTCACAAAGTGCTTCTAAACAGATAACTACTATAGGGCATTCTGAGGATTTGTAAGTTATTATTCCCTCAGAATTACGGTAGAGCTTGAACCATCGTGAGCTGTCAATCTTGACATTGCAGATCTCTTTTCCCTTACTAGAATTATATAATCTTTTAACTAAGTAGTCTGACGCAAACTTCCTTTCTACGACACAACCGCATTCGTCTTTCTTTAACATAAAAAACTTTTAGCGTGAGTTTTTTAAAAATTTTCTTATTTATAAATCTAATTTCTAATTATTGTGAGATAAATAAAATATATTTACCATACCTTCTTTCGGGAGACTGGCTAAAGCTTCTTCATCAAAGTATACTCCTTCGTCTGTATCGAGCCTTAAGGCAATCAATCCGTCTTTATCAACAAGGGCAGTTAGTAGCCATCCCCTTCCTATTGGGGCAGCCGTAATTAAACCGAGCACGTCCTTTTTTAGTTGATCCCTTCTTATACCATTAGACGTAATACTTTTCTCAATTTTACTGAAGTAAAAATATAGGAAAGCTCTAAACTCTCCCTCTCTGAAATATTCCTTAATTTTCTTTAAGTCTTTGTTCTCAATTGCTTCAACATATTCTGTTCTAGTCGGAGTCGCCGAAAGTTTGTAAAACACGAAGGAAACGTAATCACCCATATTGAACACTTCATACCTACAGCGGAATAACTTGGCAACTTCAGGAAAAGTTATTTCTACCGCAGCAGGGTTGTCTACTAGTACCTCCAGGCTTTCCCCAATCCTCAGTTCCATCAGTTTTTTCTTCACCTCTATTTCCGGAACGGGGCACACTAAACCTCTTAAGTCGAGAATATAATCGCCTACGCTTTTCATAAATACGACCCTCTTACTCTTGCTTGGCTTCTCGTCCTTGACTACCTTAACAATATCCTTATATTTCTCAAAATTCTTTTCTAACCTCAGTTTAAGAGTTTCTCTAATTAGAACATTGGATGTGCGTATATCTACGTTCACTTTATTTTCACTTACTAATACCACGATAGTGAACTTCCCGTTCTTTTCAACTATATTTAACTCATTACCCTTCACGTATATCAAACACTTAAAATTTAAAAAACGGGTAAGAGATAGCTCTCCTTCATAGCCCCAGTCTAATTTCCTGATATTCTTAAGCATATAAAGCCTTGAAAATTTCTCTACATCTAGCAATTTGTCAGCACGATTAAATTGTAGCTCCATGAACTATAATTATAATATTTAGGTTAATTAACTTTTAATTTCATATTTCGAAATAACTGATAAAGATGAAATCAGAGGTGAACTTAATAGGACTATGCTGTTCAGTTCCACATTTGATAGTGTATAACAAGCTTAGGAAAATGAATAGAGGGGACGAATTGACCGTAATAACAGACGATATAACCGTTGTTCAAAGGGATATAATACCGTTAGCAAAAAAGTTTAAATGTATGGTTAATATCGCTAAGGAAAACGACGTTTTTAAGGTAACATTAACACTAATGTCTTAGTATACAATTGTATAGCTCTGTTTTTAAACAGTTTAATATTATCCCTATTTATATGAGAATATCTCTACTATCATTAAGTTTGTCCTTCTCTATTTCCTCACTTTTAGTTGGTGAAATGTTTAACGAGCAAGGTTACATTAGGATTAATAGGGAATTAATACTCATAGGTGGTGCTATTACCTTATTATTGTGGTTAGGTTTCTATCTCAGTTTCAGGAAAATAGCTCGTTTTATCTAGGTAAAATTGAAACTTGTCGAATTGTTCACATTTATTATTTGTAATAACATTTTTTATTATTTACAATAACTTTCGAACTTTACGGTAATTAATTGAATAATATAAAACATTAGATATTATGTTAATACTGACTTAAACTTTGCGGATTACTTTTTAAATGTTTTAAACCAAATATAAGCTGATCAGGAAATGTTAGGAATATCAAGGACTCAAAAAAAAAGAGGAGGTAAATATGCCTTTATACGATCTGAGTAAACTACCTGAGGAATACTTGAGAAACGAATTTCCAGAGGTCTATAATAGCTTGAGAAGGAGAAAGTACGATGTGGCTTATCCATACTTTTACTGATTTTTTGTACCTATCTCCTCTCGGTCTTATTTAGTTTATATTTCAAAATTTTAACAGAAGGGATAATAATAAATAACTTTCGGTCTAAATTTTCTCGTTACCTAAATTATGTATCACGGCATAGCCTATATAGTGTTATATATTCATTATGTCTAAATACTTATTAACCTATGTGGAGTAAACCGCATATGTTACATCTAATAATTGTAAGACACGGAGAAGCCGAACCGAAGATAGAAAACTTACCAGATAAGGATAGAAAGTTGATTAAAAAGGGAATAAAACAGATGAGAAGAGTCGCTAATTTCATAGACATTATGGGTTACAAAATAGATAAAGTGTTTTCAAGTCCGTATATAAGGGCTTATCAATCAGCAGAAGTCATTCTTGAGGAACTTGACGAGGACTTAAAAATAGAGACGACTAAAGAATTAGAACCAGACCAAGATGTAAGCACGATCATTGAAAAGTTGAAGGAAACAAACTCCTCTCAAGCGGAACAAGTAATTATGTTAGTAGGGCACGAGCCCCACTTGTCTACGTTTATAAAGAGTGTTACGGGCGGTGAAGTTGAACTGAAGAAAGGTGGAGTAGCAGTTGTAGAGGTAGATCCGGCCAGCTTCAAAGGAAAACTTACTATACTCCTGACACAGAAATTAATGAAGAGACTATGAATTATAAGGCAGTGATAGACGCTGGATACAACTCTTTTAGGCTTTCTCTTTATTCTATATTCCCTAACCTTTCCTTTAGGCTCACAGCCTCGCTGAAGGATTACGTAAGGTTAGGATTAAGTGTAAGCGAAGGAAAACCCATACCCGAGGAGAACGTAAAGAGAGCTGAAATTACCTTACGTAAATTCAAGGAATTCCTAGATAGAAAAGGGATAAAAGAAGCTAAAATCTTGGGGACTAGTGCCTTTCGTTACGCCAGTAACGGAACGGAGGTCTCAAACAGGCTATCTAGTATTATCGGATTTCCAATAACCGTACTGTCAGGAGAGGAAGAAGGTAGGTATTCAGCTTTAGCCGTAATCAACACTTTACCAATAGAGGATGGAATAATCTTCGATTTAGGGGGTGGATCCTTAGAAATAGCCTATGTATCTCAGAGAAAGATAAGGGACGTATACCAGTTCCCCTTGGGAGGACTGAGAATGATGGACAAAAACCCCGAGGAAATAAAAAAGGAAGTGAGGATTGCCTTAGCTTCCCTGCCCTCATCAAAGGGGATACTTGTTGGTAGCGGTGGAAATCTGAGGGCCATTGCTAAAATGGATTTAAAACTTGAAGGAGAAAAACTGGATCAAATTCACGGTTACTCTGTTAGTTATGAAAGAATTGCGAAATACGCTAAGATTCTTCCATCAATGAGTATAAGCGAGAGATCACAACTACCGGGAATTGATAAAGAAAGAGCTTTAACTATTCACTCAGCTGCAATCGTCATTAAAGAGCTCATGGAGATAATGGGGAAAGATAAAGTGATGACTTCAGCCTTCGGACTACGTGAGGGGATTCTAATGGAGTCGGAAATAGAAAATGTCGACAAGCTAAGGGAATTTTGGGTAGAAGGAGTATCTTACAACTTCAACGTAGAACCGTTCGTAGACTCATATAGAGAAGCACTTAAGGAAACAAAAGACGTAGCTGTAAGTACAGCTTTTTACCTCTTACAACTCATGAAGGCCTCTAACTTCTTGGATCCCTACATGGCATGTTATAAGGTTTTTAGGGAGATCACTATCCCTGGATACACTGCGGACGAAATTAACGTTATTACTACCTTATGTGCTTTAGCAAAGAAGTTCAAGAAAAAGTACTATAACAAGGTGAAGAAGTTAATAGATAAGGACACAATCCTCGTAAAGGCAAAGAAAGTGAAAGAACTTCATGAGGCTTATGAGTTAGGAGTGAGAAAATGGTAGGGTATATAATAGCGTTTGAGGGAATAGACGGCTCAGGTAAGTCGAGCCAAGCCAAACTACTTAGAGACTGGTTAGAAGCTAAGGGAGTTCCGGTCTACCTCACAGAATGGAACTCTTCAGAGTGGTTACACGAGAGTATAAAAGAAGCTAAAAAGAAGAACTTACTTACTCCTTTAACTTACAGCTTAATACATGCTACAGACTTCGCGGATAGATACGAGAAATACATTTTGCCTATGTATAAAGCTGGTTACGTAGTAATTTCTGACAGATACATTTACACCGCTTATGCTAGGGACTCCGTAAGAGGGCTAAGCATAGATTGGGTAGCCAAACTTTACTCATTCGCGATCAAACCAGATATAGTCTTTTTCGTAAGAGTTACAGCTGAAGAGGCTTTGAGAAGGTTAAAAGAGAATAGAAGAAAAATAAAACCGAACGAGGCAGGAGCCGACATTTTCCCAGATTTGAAACCTGAGGAGGGATTTCTTAAATATCAGGGTGCTGTTCTCTCGGTGTACGATAAATTAGCCCCCGTAGAGAATTTCTATGTAATCGACGGTCAAAGGGATCCTAAATCGATTCAGATAGAAATAAGAGAAAAAGTGAGTGAGATCTTATGGAAAGAGGAATCTTAATAGCTGTAGAGGGTGTAGAAGGCTCCGGTAGGAGTTCACATCTACAAGGTATTAAAAAGTACCTCGAGGAAGAAGGTTACGGAGTAACTACTATAGGACTACAGTCGAGCCAGCTGTTAGGGACTAAGTTAAGCACGGTTAAGAGAGACCTCGTTTTTCAGAGGATAACTTTATTCCTTGCTTATGCTACAGACCTTGCAGACCAGATAGAATACACCGTTAAGGAAGCCCTTAATTCTGGCTTTGTTGTACTGGCTGACGGTTACGTTTATACCCTCATGGCATGGGGTTTAACAAGAGGGCTCGATAGGAATTGGATCAATGACGTATTGTCGTTTGCAATAAAACCCGACCTAGCTATTTCACTTGTAGCCCCAGTAAGTACTATCAGTAGGAGAGTTATAATGAAAAACGGTAAGATAGACCCCTTAACATCCTCCATAGACCTATGCATTAATAAGGACTTATACACATCCTTCCGCACCCATGTTAAGACTTTCCAAAAATATCTTCTTGAGATCTCAAAAACTTACGGACTGAAAGTGGTTAAAACTAACAGAAACTACGAGGAAGTCCACAAAGAAATCATCAAATACGTGAGGGAAGTACTGAAATGAAACCTGAAGAGAGACCAGAGTTTTACGCTAATAATAATTTGAGAAAAGCACTGAGATTCAACCCCTCACCTGAATCAGTCCACGATACCAGAGTTTACTTGAGAAAATACCTGACATTATCCTTAACATTAAGCAAGCTTTACCATAACTCGGATTGCATATACTACTCTAAAGAAGCCGTAAGAATTCTAGGAAGAATAAGAGATGCCGATGTATCAGGTTGTATTCCGATAGACAGAAAACTACTAGCATTAAAAGTAACAAAAATACTACCTAAAATTTCTAGTTGTTACTTGCCTAAAATATACGGTAGTAGGCTAGTAGTTTTTGAAAAGATACGTGAAATATATAACCACATTCTAATAGAAGACTTCCATGAGTTCAGGAAGAAAGTTAGAATCCTATACTACCTTACGGAAAGTGTCGGGGAAGACCCTAAACCTCTAAAGGACATAAGTAGGGAATTGGGAGACATAAGGGACCGATACTTAAAGGAGGTATGCACGTCTACCTTTAATAAAAAATTGAGTTTTGACCCAAGACTGGTCGAAGAGACTAAAGCTATAGTGCGTGAGATAATAATGAGGAATGAATTTCAACACTTGAAGAAATTCGAATGAGTAGGAGAAAATAGTATAGGATAAAAAAATATTATGTCTGTTAGACTATTTCCATGGAGTTCAAAAGGCAAAAAATTCTTCCCCATCATTTTCAGATTACATAAACGCGTTAGAGCCTGTAAAGGATATAGAGTTCCTAGAAGAGAGAAGAGTAAAGGTAAACGGTGTCTTATACGAAGTCGAAATGTATAAGCCTTTCCCGCTTTCAAATCCTGATTTTCTCTTGATTAAGACGAAAGAAGGGAAACTATTTACTACAGTAGGAGGCAAAGGGTATGAGAAGGTGAGAACTTGTCTAGAAAAGAAATACTTTATACCTAAGATTATTGAGAATCAAAAAAATAACCACTACTGGAGATGAATTCGTTTGGACCGTGAGTACAGACCGGGGAGACACTGAAATTAGGACAAGAGGAAGGGGGAGCCTGATAAGAGTCGACGGAAAGATTTTCATTATAGATACTAGCTATGATGCGTTCTAGATTGATCTGAGTGTATTAGATAAGAAGAGTTTACAAATAATATCTTCAATGTTATAAAGAGTCAAATAACCTATTTGCCTTAATGTTTTATATAAGAGTTAACAAAAATAACTAGTATTCATGGAAATCCCGTGGAATATAATCTCAGATAAGGACATATCGTTAAGTAAACGTGAATTCACTGAATCGATAAAGAACTTAAAACCAATATATGAAGACGCTAAAGAAATAGTAGAAAAATATAAGAAACTGAGAGGAAAAATTTTCTATCTATTAACGTTCTTAATTATGTCATTTGTTACCATTTTAGTAGTAACCGAGAAGCTGTTTGAGTACTCAATTCTATTATTGATCCCTATGAACTACTTCCTCGGTGTCTTGTTAACGTATCTATTGAACGAGAGAAAGTATATAATCCTCACAATTGTTTACGTATTGCTCTCTTTACTGATGGAGCATAGTATCATAAAATACACTTTGCTAGCATCTATGATACCGCTTTCTTGGGGGTATTTTGCGAATCTAAATGAGAAGATTTATCTTAGTTGGTCATCCTACGCCTCTAACTTATTGGCCAGTTGGGACGATATCGAATATCACAACAGTGATTCGACCATTATAAGACTCAGAAAGGGAACAGCCAGAATATCTCCTTATAGGGCAGACTTAGAATCCTTACTCCTAATAGGAAAGTTGAAAGTAAGGGCATTTATTTCAGTATTTGTCTTGAGGAAGGGGAGAATCGGTTATATTGTCGTTCTAAAGGTAAAGAGGTATACTCTATTCTCCGATAAATTGATAATCCTTATGCCTCTAGTATTTGGTAAAATTAAGGAATTTCTAACCGAGAATTTTAACAAGAAAGAGTGGGAATTAGGTTAGGAAAAACTTGATTACTAATAAAATTTTAAGCTTTCTAATAGATTTTTTATTTATTCTATATATTTATTTGTTTTAGAATATAATAATATTTATAAGTTAATTATTCCAATTCATACTTATGTCGATAATCGAAGAAGCGAAGAGAGGTAATATCACAGACGAGATGAAAGCCATATCAAAGTTAGAACTAATCTCTCCAGAAAAGGTAAGAAGAAGAATTGCCGATGGAAAGATAATATTGATAAGAAACGTGAAAAAACCAAGCAAGAGGTTAATAGCTGTAGGTAAGGGTATTACAACAAAGATCAATGTAAACATAGGTACTTCCAGTGAAGTAGTAAGTGTGGAAATGGAGTTAGAGAAGGTAAAAATAGCTAACAAATTGGGGGACACACTTATGGATTTATCGACTGGCGGAGATCTGGACGAGATCAGGAGGACAATTATCCAGCACAGCAAAATCCCCGTAGGAACCGTTCCGATTTACCAAGTATTCATAGAGTCGTTCAAGAAGAGGTCTGGAGGAGCTTATTTCACGGAGGACGACCTATTGAAAACCGTCGAAAAACAACTGAGAGATGGAGTAGCATTCATGACCATACACGCTGGCATTACGAAAGACCTCGCTATTAGAGCCCTAAAGAGTAGAAGAATGATACCGATAGTCTCGAGAGGGGGTGATATGATAGCCGGATGGATGATACATAATGATTCTGAAAATCCTTATAGAAAAAATTGGAATTATATACTTGAGATGTTTAAGGAATATGACGCTACGATTTCGTTGGGAGATGCGCTAAGGCCTGGGGCTACAGCAGATGCACATGACGAGTTTCAAGTGAGTGAGCTAATAGAAACGAGTAGACTGGTAAAGGACGCAATAAGTAAAGGTGTCCAAGTCATGGTTGAAGGACCTGGACATATGCCGCTTAACGAAGTCGTATGGGATGTAAAGCTAATGAAGAAGCTGACAGGTGGAGTACCGTATTATGTATTGGGACCCTTACCTACAGACGTAGCATCTCCTTATGATCATATTGCATCAGCTATAGGTGCTGGTCTTGCTGCCTCTGCTGGCGCTGATCTATTATGTTACTTAACTCCTGCAGAACATTTAAGCCTACCTACGGTCAAACAAGTCGAAGAGGGTGCAATAGCTTATAGAATAGCAGCTCATGTGGGTGATATCGTAAAACTCGGTAAAAAAGCTAGAAAGTGGGACGACAAGGTAAGTACGTACAGAGGTAGGTTAGAATGGGACAAAATGATATCTCAGCTCATAGATCCAGATAACGCTTATAGAGTATATACACAGTTCGGAAAACCTAAGGTAAAAGCTTGTACTATGTGCGGTGGATATTGTCCGATGATGTGGGCGATGGAACAAGTTAAAAAGGTTAAAGAGTGAGAAAATATTCAAAAACCATTTTAGCTTTTTACTCTTTTATTGCTTCTTTTGTAGCTCTTTGTCCTAATTGTATATTCCTAGACGTTAAAGATAGGGCACTCATCACTATAGCTATGCCCATTGCTATTAAATAATTTAGAGAGAAGCTGAAATCAGACGGAATCATTACCGGTATGTAACTTATTTGACCATTTATCACGATTGGATAAACTATACTGGTTTCATAAGTCCCCATTATAGCTCCAGCTACAGCAGGTCCCACAGTCCCGCCCAAAAGCCTGAACACAGTGTTTAAAGAGGTCGCTATACCCATGTATTGTCTCTCTACTGAGAAGACAAGAATGTTAATGAGGGACACGTTCAGGAGGGCAGCACCCAAGTTGGAGATTGAAGCAAATAGTATTATAGTCTCCAATCCACTCTTCCCTATAATTAACGAAAGTATTAAGTAAGAAGGAATAAGTAAGAAAGAACCAAATATCAAGACCGGCCTCGGGCCTTTCTTAGATATAAACCGACCAGCAGCTACACTACCTACCATCTGAATTAAAGCTAAAGGAACTAGCCATAATCCAGTAGACAGAATATCTAAGTCAAAACCCTCAGGCCTGGGTTCTTCTAGTAAATATGTGAGTGTTTGATAAGCCATAAATAAGGCAAAACCAGCTACTATAGCAGCTATATTGGCGACTAAAACGTTTCTCCTCTTCATTAGACTTAATGGCATTAGCGGAGATAATGAAACCTTTTCTTCATAAAAGAATGCCGTGAATAGAACTAGAGATGTAATGACTGAACCTAGTGTTTCTAATGAAGTCCATCCGTAATTCGGAGCTTCGGTTAGTCCAAATATCAACGTTCCCAAAGCTGATCCTAACAGAATTACTCCTAAATAGTCTATCCTAGCTTCTAGCCTCACTTTAGATTCCCTGATGAAGAAATGAATTAAGAGAGCTAATGTTATTACTACTGGGATAACCGTATGATATGTATACTGCCAACCAAAGTTCTGCGCTATGTAACCTCCTAACGGTAAGGCTATGGCACTTCCTATGCCGAACATAGCGCTTACCAAGCCTTGTGCTTTAGGAACGAGATTAGGAGGGAATTCCTCTCTGATGAGGCTGAATGCCAAGGGGAACATGGCTAAACCTAAACCTTGAATTGCTCTGAAAATTAAGAGAGCCGTAAAATTAGGCGAAAAACCCGTTAGCGTCACTCCAAGTGCGTAAATCCATATTACTATCTCTAATACCCTCTTCTTACCAAATATGTCACCCAGTTTACCCGCTATAGGATTCATCACCGTACCAGTTAACAGATATATAGACAATACCCAACTAACGGTAGCAGAGGAAACCCCAAACTCACTTGCAATTGAAGGTAATGCTGGAATTAACATCCCCTCAGTATACATAACGGCTACAGCTAGCGGTGCCAGAGTTACTAAAGCCCTATAAGCATATTTAAGGTCGTAGGTTGACATACTTAGATATATCTAAATCTACGAGTTATAAAGTTATGTAGAAATTATTCTAACACTGGATCTTCCAATTAAGATGAAGTTCTCCTACACTCCTCTATGGCACTGTATAACTCACTTATTTCAACGCCTAAGATAACTGCCTTACAGCTTTTCTCTCCTCTCGATAAACATTTCTCCAGTTTTTCTAACTCCTCCTCTGAAGTGAAGAAATCCCCAGTTATCTCCACCTTATCACCGTAAACTCTCACAATTACAGTTTTGCCTTGCCTAGACCTAAAGGAGACCTCACACATCTTCTCACCTAACATAAGTCCAGTTGGGATTAGTATACTTCCACGTCAGCTGATTTGATATTTCATATTCGATCTCAGTTAGTTCCCCTTCCTCTAGTTTAAACACCTCGGAGAATCCTTTAATCAAGGCATTCAGAGCTTTTTCCCTACTTATCTTTTCGCCTAAAATAGCAGATATAGTAGTTACTCTTGTTTTAGGCTTTCCCCTATCAACTTCTTTCACTTTAGGGACTTTTATCACATCCATTAACTCGAGGTTAGTATCAAACATGAAAGTCCCGTGAACAACTACAGCACTCTTCTTCAGGGCGCCAGCCATACCTACAACCTTTTTTCCCTCTATCACCACGTCGTTTATCGGCGTAAACTCTCCTTTCAAACCGAACTCTTTAATAGCTGAGATGAGACCGTCAGCAACTATTTTATAAGCTTTCATCATATCGTTCATTTTGAGTACGACCGTCCACGTTATCTCCCCCTTTTCGTCATGTAGTGCAGGACCTCCTCCGGTGAACCGCCTCACCAAAGGTATCGAATATCTTCTGAGGAGGTCTTCGTTAACCCAATCTCTAACCGCTAAAAATCTCCCTATGGATAATGTTGTGGGAGAAAAATTCCAAAGCCTAAGGGTCTCTGGAATAATATTCCTATCTAGAAGTATTAACATCGTCTCGTCCAAAGCCATTTGTCTATCTCCAGAATTTCCACCCTCTATAACCAATCTCATACAAGTTATTTTAGGTGTAAGGAGTATAATTAATCTATGATAACGATAGTAGGTTCAGGACCGGCTGGATTCTACGCAGCTCTAACAGCTGCTTCTTTAGGGGAGAAAGTAACAGTGGTTGAAGAGAGGGACAAGTTGGGTGGGACTTGTGTATTGTTCGGCTGTATTCCGTCTAAAGCGATGCTCCACCCTATGGCTCTAGCTTATTCTCTAGGTAGAATAGGAAAAACTTTGAACTTCAGCTACTTAGAACTCACTAAACTTGCTAAGGACGCAATAAACCGAATCTCAAAAGGCATAGAATACGCATTAGAAAGCCACGATATTGACGTTATGCATGGAAAGGCGTCGTTAAAAGGGGGGAAAATCGAGGTTAACGGACAAACTCTTAACTCAGAAAAGGTAATAATAGCTACCGGGACTATAAAGCCCTCTGGGGCGTTAGCTTCAGACGACCTTCCATATCTAGATAAAGATTTCAACAGAGTTGTAATAGTCGGGGGAGGAGTAGGAGGAGTAGAATACGGATGGCTCCTTAGAATGATAGGAAAGGAAGTCCACATAGTAGAAAGAGAGGATTTACTTCTCCCTAAACATGACCCAGACTTAAGGAAAAGTATAACTAATTACTTCTCGAAACTGGGGTTTAAACTCCACATGGGAGTAGAGGCTAAAATTGAGGGAAACGAGGTGATCACATCTAAGGGGGAAAAGATAGAAGGAGACTTCGTTCTTCTGAGTTTCGGCAGAAAACCCAATTTAGAGGGATTTGAAGAATTGAGGAGCGATAAATGGCTTTTGGTAAACGAATATATGGAGACCTCTCTCAAAAACGTTTATGCTGCGGGAGACGTCACCGGATCATTTACCGCACATGAAGCGATTCACAAGGGGGTAACCGCTGCACTGAACTCAGTAGGCAAAAGGAAAGCATATGACGGATCAGTTGTACCTAAAGTAATATACACAATGCCTCAAATAGCATATATCGGCAAAACAACTGGAAATTGTAAGAAAATTGACATGGTCACATTACCTAGGGCTATAGCTGAGAAAGAAACAGAGGGGTTCTTGAAGATTTGTGAGGAAGGAGGAAAGATAATCGGTGCTGTAGTACTTTCTGAGAGAGCCGAAGAAATCATAACAATTATAGGGATTGCGATGAAATTCGGAATAAGTATAAGTTCTCTCCTAGACTTTCAGTTTCCTCATCCCTCATATCTAGAGTCAATATGGGAATTGGTGAGAACTTTTGACGGAATTATGTGATAAGAAGGTCAGTGAAATTGGTCTAGGTACATGGAAGATGGGAGGAGGCTTCTGGACGGCCGATTACTCAAACGACGATAAATACATCGAAGCTATCTCCTACGCTATATCAAAGGGAATTAATGTCATCGATACTGCAGAGATGTACGGAGGGGGACATACCGAGGAACTAGTAGGGAAGGCAGTTTTACGCTTTCAAAGGGACGACGTTTTCATAATAACTAAAGTCTGGAGCAACCACTTGAAGTACGACGACGTAATCAAGTCCGCTACTAATAGCCTTAAACGTCTGAACACTAAATACATCGATCTATACCTCATCCATTGGCCTAACCCTTCAGTTAAGCTCTCAGAAACACTCGCCGCAATGGAAGAGTTAGTTGATAAGGGAATAGTTAGGTGTATAGGAGTAAGTAATTTCGACCTAAACTTACTAAAGGAGGCTATAACGTTAACTAGGAAATACGAGATAGTTGCCGACGAAATAGAATATAGCATATACGACCTCTCCCCAGAAAGAGACATAATACCATTCGCTAAAAAGAACGGGATCATGATAATAGCTTATTCTCCACTGGGTCAAGGGCGAATAGCAACTGAGACCATATTGTCTGACATAGCACAGAAATACGGAAAAACCGTGGCTCAAATAGCGTTAGCATATTTGAAGAAAAACGCCATCCCGATACCTAAATCGGCAAACAAAAAACATATTGACGAAATAGCCGAAGTCCTAAGATTCGACCTAAGTGATGAAGATGCAAAGGAGGTCAGGAGGAGGATGTTTGCATGAAAGTACTGGTCTCGGCTGGGACTTATTACTTTATAAAGAAGGGCATTAAACTAAGCAATACTGCATACTTACTTCAGAGCGGTGGGTGTAATGCCTCATGTAAATTCTGCACTCAGTCAATGTTAAGCAATGCTGACAAGACTTACCTTTCTAGGGTAAAGTGGTATCCAATGGAACTAGAAGAGATTAAAGACTTGCTAAATAGCTTTGCTAGAGTTTGTTTACAAACGGTGATTAAGGAAAAGTTCGAAGACGAGGTTATCGAGATTATGTCAAAAATAGACTCTAAACGCAAGTCTGTTACAATAACCCCCGTAGATAAACAGTACCTAATTAAATTAAAAGAAATAGGGATTGATTATCTGGGTGTCGGCTTAGACACAGTTAAATCCATGTGGAGAGAAGTTAGGAAACCTTATTCTTACGAGCGGTACATGGATTTTATAAAGGATGCTGTCGACGTATTCGGTCGCAGACATGTTTACGTCCATCTCATAGTAGGTCTGGGAGAGAGTGAGGAAGAGATGGTTAACACTATGAAAGAGCTTTACGCTCTTGGGGCTGAAGTAGCCCTTTTCGCCTTTACCCCAGTAAAGGGGACGCCATATGAAAAAAAGGAGAGACCTTCGCTGGAGTACTACCGAAGGATACAAGCCTTGAGGTATAAACTATCCACCGGTAAAGATGGTGAGGAAGCATTCCTTACTTCCGGTTGTCCTTCTTGTGATAGACCTTATTATAATGAAAGTCCTTTGGATAAAGAATTATATAATATACCGTTGAGGGATTACAAGTGGTTCTCGGCTTCATCACATTGAAGAAGTTCAACGTCCTTAGCATAACTGGGGGGAGTTGCTCTCTCAATTGTTTTTACTGCACTTCTAAGTACATAAGCTCCATGGAAGGGGCCATGACTCCAGAAACCATGTACAAATACGTTAAGAAGAGATACGAGATGGGGGTTAAAGGCTTTCTAATAAGTGGGGGTTTTAATAAAAAAGGAGAGCTACAAATAAGACCTTATTTACCAGTTCTGAAAATGTTAAAGAAGGAGAACCCAGATATAATATTTAACATCCACCCTGGACTCCTTGACAAGAGCACAATAGAAGAGTTAAGAGATGCCGTTGATATAGTTGACTACGAGTTCGCCTATTCTCCCAAAGCCTTCCGGTCCAAAGGACTCTCTGGGAGAAGCAGAGAAGATTATCTAAAAGTCTTAGAGATGCTGATAGATTACGGACCTAGGTACATCGTACCTCACATAATGCTTGGACTACCTAACGATGACGTAGCTGAAAGTATAAAGATAGCTTCCTCCTTTAAGCCTTATCTACTTAACTTCCTAGTGTTTATACCCACGAAGGGTACACCTTCTCAGGTATTTAGAGTCCCTGAGGTAGAAGAGACGGTAAAGATGATAGAGTTGGGAAATAGATTAATGCAAGGCAGAGTGAGTTTGGGTTGTATGAGACCTCATGCTATAAAAGATAAATTGGACAAGGTTTCGGTAGAAAAAGGTTTAGTTCAAAGGATAGCCAACCCATCACCGAGGGTTGTGAAAGAATTTAATCTTCCTATGTATGACGCATGTTGTAGCCTTCCAGAAGAGTACTTAGAATATTTTAAGGTTTAGGAATTCAACGCCTTTTGGCTCCTTCAGGATTAGTACCTTTAGACCCTGCCCTAGGTAAATTAGCGATTCCTTCTTTCTTTTCTTCTTTCCTTAGCTCTCGCTAAGAACTGATGATGTTCAAAATTAAATCCTTGTTCTAACATTATACTCGAACTAGCGTACGACAAATAGGGTGCTATTTTTCCTTTCACTGGAATGTGTAAGAACATTCCTCCCAGATTAAGAGCCAACGTAGGATTACCACCCTTAGGTTGAAATGTTAAACTTATGTCTTTATCTATTTGATGTCTATATATGTGAGGCATTTCAATGATCATAATCTCGAAACAAGATATAAACTTTACTTAATTCACGTTGGAATTAACTTTCTCTCTCTATCAAGTTCAGACAAGAACTTAGCGTTCTCTACAAGCTCAGGTTTATCAAACTGTAAATTCGGTACAATTTCTCTAAATATAGAACAGTCAAAGATAGTCCCGGAGTACTTTAATAACTGTCTTACATCCGAGGGAAGAGCAGCCTTAGCGATAAACGTGGGGATTTTAATCTTCAAAACCTTCCTATTTAATGCTTCAGCATAAATTTCGAATAACCTCGTGATCTTTATTGGTTCGCATTCAGTTACATAAAAGTAATTCTTGGAAGGACTTTTACCTTCAATTATAGCTGCAATTCCTTGAGCTATATATCTAGCACTTATCGGCATAAAAGATATGTTAATATCAGGAAGAAGCCCTCTTTTAACTAACTTATATATAGTCACAAATTGAACGTGGGCCGCAAACCGACCGTAAACCAGCGTGGGTCTAAATATAAACACCTTATCGCTTAGGATCTTATATACGGAAAGTTCTCCCTCCAACTTTGTTTTCTCGAAGGCGGACTGAGGTTTCAAACCATCTCCTAACTTTTCTTCAACTTTCACAAACCCCGTAATACCGTAAGTAGATGCACTAGTGTGGATCATTAACTTTCCAAATTGCCTAACTACTTCTGCTATTCTCGTAGGGACTTCATAATTAGATCGCCTCAAATCCTCAGGTTTACCGCTGATTTCTCCTATGAAGTTAACTACGAGATCGTGCTCTTTAACAGCATTATTCAACTTGTCCATGTCTTTCAATACGTCTAACTGAATTACTTCAACGCCTTTTTCCTTTAACGTCTTAACATATACTTCTTTCACGGGGTTCAAATTCCTATAAGTTACTGTCACCTTGTAGTTCTGAGAAAGGTAATAAGCTACGTTAGTAGCCAAAAAACCTAAACCCATTATCAGAATACTCTTCATAGAAGTAAAAATGGATGTGAGAATAAATTAATTTGTTCTTAACGTTCTAACTCCTTAGGTAAAATACTACTGAAAAGTTCAGCACATCTCCTAAAATCATTTGTGATCTTTTCCATTAATCTCTCTGTGGGAACTGCTTTGTAAATGTATCTAGGCCTACCTCCTTTAGAGGAGGAGTCTTTCATCCTCTCGACAAAACCTAAAGATACTAATTTGTTTACGCTCCTATTTATGGAAGCCTTAGATAGTTTCAGCTGTTCAGCTAACATATCTTCGTTTTTCCCGTCGCTATTTAGTAGTGCTTTAAGGACTTGAAAATCAGTATCTGAGAGGTCATAACAGAAACTCAAGGCTTCTACTAGACCGACTTCTTTTCCCGAAGGTAATCTGACCCTACTTATTTCCAATTCCATAGTTAATCACATTATATAATTAAAATACACATATTTAAATCTTTGTATTTTAAGTTAATAGCTGTTAGAGTGATAATTACCTTTTGATTATATTTCTCAAAATTAATATGATAATTACGGCTATTCCTACTAAAGCTAGTACAAATGCGGAAGCGTCTGAACTTCTGTGGGGACTCCCCCATGAAGTATGGTATGTAGTCTCAGTCAAAAGCAAGGTGGTACTTCCATTTATCAGTTTTACCACTACCTTACTATTTCCGTAGGTTACTATATAATACCCTGCCGGGAGTATAATCGTAGTATATGATGATGTAATATTAGTGTGTATTGTTAGTCGATAATTACCTAATGGAGTATAAAATAATGTGATTGTAAGGTTTAAGGGGACTACCGAGGGCTCTAGGTTAAGGTGCTGATATACGGGGCTAAATAATACAGTATAGTTACCATAAGATTCGACATAGTAAGGTAGTACTGAATAAAACAACATCTTAGAAAGGTTAAAAACTTCCACCGAGGACTTATCAGTATAATATAATATACCGCTGTCATTGATTAACCAAATGGATTCAGGGGGTAAACCCACTTCTCTAACCCTCACAAATGTCATATTATTCGGCACTAACATACAGAGATTATTGCCCATTACGATCCCGTCGTAATAATAAATAGGAGTAAAATTATACTGAGGACTTAACTTTTCTAAGTTAAGGCTGTAGACCGTATTGTTGATGATCACGTATTGATTATCAAGAAAATTATAATATTTACCTATATAGATTAGATGCTTATTATCCAATAAGTATCCATTGGAGAAGAAAACATATAGGGAACCGTTATAGGAGTAAATTTTAGTTATACTGGACGAGAAGTTAAGTCTGTAAATTACGGTACCATCTTCATACAAAGTACAGTTCCACTCGTAGAAATAGTTGCCTTGATAGAAATAAACAGAGGTCACGTTAGAATAACCCAAGTTATATATAGAGGGATATATCACGTGACCTAGTCGATCCAAGATTACATTATTAACCACTGTGGCGTTCTTGAACACCTTCAGATCGTTAATGGAAAAGTTCAATGAATTTATCACTGCGTTCGATAAACTCGATATTATGACCTCCGAATTATTATATTGAACTAAATAATTATTTATTATTTCAGCGGTCATATTAGGAAAATAAGGCGATACATATATTACCTTCTTTACGGTCAGAGGAAAAGACATTGGAGGAGTATAAGTAATATTAGTCGAGTTAAGGACGAATACTGCTGAATAAAAAGAGGGTAATATTAGACCATAATATCCAGACTGGTTAAGAAATATTAATACGGTGTGCTGGAAGCTCTCAGGATATTGTTTTACCCCCCAAGGATACACTATCGGCTGAGAAAGCCCAATTATTCTCGTAAAGTTTATTTGTGTGATATATAAGATTTCTCTGGAAGGATTTTCTAGCATGACGCTCCCATTTGAATATACTACTAGTATATTACTCCCGCATTGTTGAACAAAACTTATCATTCTTCCTTGAGAACCTACTGAAACGTTAGCCAAAGTCAATAGGGATACCAAAATGACTATAATACCGATAATCGAAATCTTCATATTTCAACAAATAGATTAGAAGTTGTGGAGTTTAAAGGTATCCTCATTGAAGAGGAAGACTTGTTAAGAACAGGGAAGTTTAGTGATGAAATAAGAAAAAAACTTGAAAGGGAAGGATTTAAGATAGTAAAGAAAAAGGGAAACGAAAACATCATCACTACCTTTGAGGAGGATAAAATCAGCCTAGTGTGCGACAGAGAAGAAATAATCTTCAGACTCCTACTCCTCTCATCCACTATAGCTAGAATCATAATAACGGAAAAGATAACGACAGTAGTTATGTTCACTGGAAGAAAAAGCATAACACATTCATTTAGGATAAACAGAGCGACCGCATTAGAGGGCTTAAGGAAGACATATATAACTTCTAAATCCTCTCAGGAATTTCTGCAGAAATATTTCAAATATCTTCATGAAAATAACGACGACGCGGTTTTAGGATGGTTAAGGGAATTCATGAAAAATAAGAGCTAAGTGAAGAAGAGGAAAAGGAAAAAGAAGTTAACTCTTTAAATAAATCTCTTCAAAACTTGCATCGGATTTGTCACATTAGCCGTCAGTAACGCTTCGTCAGGTGAATGACCAAATGCGAACGCTAATAACTGGCTGAAGTATGCTATAGGCATTCTCAGATCTTCACCGTATCTTGCGGCAATCTTGTTCATATTATTCTCTAGAGCAACAGCGCCTAATGGACAGTCCACCACTAGGAGTTCGGCGCCGTTCCTTCTTGCTTCCTTCAATATTCTCGCTTCTAAGTTCAGAGCTACATCTAGATCAGAATATACATGCGGACCTCCACAACACATTGTCTTTGCTTCAAACGGCACTACCTCAGCTCCAGTAGCCTTTAATAACTCGTCCATGAAGAACGGTCTTTCAGGATCATCCTTGATCTTCATGTATCCAGTTAAGATAAACTGCTTCGGTCTTGCGTATAGACAGCCGTAATATGGGGCTACTTTTAGACCATTAAGTGGTCTCTTTACAAGACTCTTTACACCTTCAGGACCGGCAGTATTGTAAATAAACTCTACGGCATGTATCATTAACAATTGTAGATCATAAGGCTTCTCACCCATTTTCTCTAAGTACATGTTCACTTTTTCTCTTAACTTTGGATACTTAGTCATGTAATAATGGGTTCTCGATAGCGAATAATGACAGCCTGGGCATGCAGACATTACAGCATCTGCTCCCATCTGTCTTGCTAAAGACAAGTTCCTAGCTGGAAGCAGTAATCCTGCCATAGTATTTACGTTCTTAACCTCTAGTGCACCACAACAGTTGTAATCCTCTATTTTCTCGTACTGAAGCCCAAGATCCTTAGCTACCAACGCTAAAGATACTTCGTATGACTTACCCATTCCGTCTAATGAACAGCCTGGGTATAACGCTACTTTACCGTAAGGATTATTTAATCTCATGGTCATTCTGCTCTCACCTCCTCCTTCATTGCTTCCTCTAATACTTTCTTTATCCTATCCCAGTTCTTAACTTTACTTGGTTTCATTAACTCCTTAAACAGACCAGACCTCAACATAGCTCCACTCATCATTATAAGATCTTTTATTCCTAATGATACGAATCCGGCCTTAGCTGATGCTGCTCCGAGAGATAATTCCGATATTCTTCCTCCGTTATTCATAACTGTCTCAAGGAATAACTCGTCGAATATTGTACCAGGGTCCTTCTTAACTAGCCCGTGCTTTAGCAAATAATTATGGATTGCATGAACTACTTCCTCCACTAGCACACCCTTAGGACATCTGTGGGTACACTTCTGGCAGGACACACATCTCCATATACTGTTCTGTAGTTCTATCAATGCTTGTTTATCACCTTTTCTAGCGAGGTCTATGAACTTTCGCGGACCGTAGCTAGGATCGTATTCTCTCATAGTACAACCTGAAGTACAAGTACCGCATTGCCAACAAGCGCTGATTGTATATCCTTCTAGAGTGTTAGCGATCTCGTCCCATATACTAGGGTCGTAACCCGTTTGTGTTCTCTCAACTAAAAATGCGTTCCATGTGCCGTCTATTTCTACTCCGTCTATTATTACTTTATCTTTTTGAATTACACCTTTTATTATAGATTTTTCCAACTCAGGAATGGGCATATTTCACCACCTTTAAGAAGGGTTTTAACCCTAAAACTAAGGCGGTCGTGGAAAGATGAGTGGGGAGTAACCCCGCCGCCTTTTTGTCTATTGCAAGGTGTGTAGTATAGTCTAAATACCTTACGTACGAATAAACCAAAAAAAGTGTAGTGGGATAATAATTTGAGGTATCTAAGCCAAAAATTGATAAAATACTTTTTAATTCATTCACAGCAGATATAAAATCATCCCTGTTCTTTAAGGTCACGTTATCCTTAAGGACATAAGTTATCGAACCCGAATTCTTCTCTTCATTCCAAATCCATCTATTCCATAAGGGAAAATCTGTAGGCTGAAGATAATGTAAAAGTTCTCTGGCCATATCTCTCGAATCTTTTAATTCCATCCCCTTTACGGAGTTCATGAACATGTTAACTCTATCATCATAAGGTAGAGAAGTATCCTTCATCTTGGAGTACAAGGTGGAAAATTCAGACAAGGGAGTACTTTCAGCCACTTGAGAATAAAACTTCTTGTGGTGGAAAAACACCTCAAATAGTTTTTTACGATCTTCTTCAGTCCTAATTTCTAAGTTCATGAGGAAATCAGATTTCATTCTTATAGAATCCAAAATTACGGAGAAAGATTTCTTAGGATCACTATAAGTATTATTTACATCCTTATCTAACATTGCATTAAAAATATCTCTTACATAATCAGGATTTAAAAAAATAGTGTTAATGATGAGCCACCTCTACTTGTACGGGCTCCTCCCATATACCTTTAGTTATGTATTCATAAGCTTTCATTGCAGCTGCATAACCTTCTGTTATTGAATCAGATATCGTCTTAGGACCAGTTATCGCACCAGCTAAGAATATACCCTTCTTAGTAGACTGAATTGGTAAGGTCTGCTCGTTAATCGGCTTTACGAACCCATGCTGTTCTAGTTCTAAGCCTAATACTTTAGCTACTTGTTTTGAACCTAGACCTAATTCCATACCGTTAGCTAATATCACCATATCATATGGAACTACTAGCGCCCTGTTTAAGTTCATTGTATCTTCTCCCTTAATTATTACAGTATCGTTAGGTCCTCTCATAAACTCCGATATCCTACCTCTTATAAACCCTACTCTATAATCTAATTGAGCCTTCCAATATAATCTGTCTTCCATTAGACCATATGTTCTTATATCCATATAGTAGATATGCACAGTTGCATCAGGTATTCTCTGCTTTATCTCCATTGCCTGTTTGATTGATACTGCACAACATACCCTAGAACAATATGTATTACCTACCGTAGCGTCTCTGGAACCTACACACAATAATATAGCAACCCTCTTTGGAGGTGTCCCTTTCGTAGTTACTAGCTTATTCTCAGATAACATTTTCTCTACGTCTGATATCTGATAAATATTGGGGACTATACCGTAACCATACTCGTACTTCCTCCTTGAATCGAAGTGTTCAAAACCAGATGCAGCTATAATTGCATTAACTTTCTCGTTAATCACTTTACCAGTTTTATCTTTTATACCTACAACAAAACCGCTTCCTTCTTGCTTTACATTATCCACAATACTCTCCCTATAGATCTTTACATTCTTACTCTCTTCTACAGCTTTAATCAGAGGATCGATAACTTGTTCAGAAGGAACTAGGTTAGGGAACAGGAGGCCATACTTATACTTTTTAGGAGTACCACCTAAGTAGGATTCTCTCTCTACCAACACCACATTAACTCCTAAATTAGCTAACTCCTTCGCTGCTGAAAGACCAGCCGGCCCTGCACCAATAACTAAAACTTTTTCTCCGCTCATTTAATCACCTATTCCTAACATTTATTAAATAAAATTAATTTAAAAAATTTTGCTTTTCACTTTTGTACAGCTTTTTCTCCCTTATACCACTTCACTCTATCAGGTAGTGTTAGGTAGAAATCAATCTTTCTGTGAGGAGTATACAAGTATTCGGGCTGGGCTTTACCTTCTCTTAAGTCAGCTAGATACTGTAGGAACTTCTCCTTGTAGTCATCAACTGGTACACCTATTTTCCTTAAGAAACCTTCAACATCAGTTGCGTGCCAATGTATTTGAGCAATCTTGTACGGATCCGCACCCATTGCAATTGCTGCAAACTGTGCGTCTGCTAGAACTGGTAAATTGTAGTTAAAACCGTGAGCTTTTCCAGCCCACTGGCTCTTGTCTAGTGTCGTTACACATCCAGTGTCAGATGTTACAAATACGTCTGCATGTCCTTCCTCTACTGCAGGAATTACCTTCTTAAATAACGCAAAGCTCCTGCTGAATTCTCTCTCTGTTAATATGTGCCTGAAACCAAATCCACAGCAGTCCCACCAAGTAGAATAATCTACGATTTTAGCACCGAAGTTCATTACAGTACCAGTAGGTGCTGCAGGTCTCCTACCTTCGAAGACTTTCGGATCGTATACGGTATCATCGGGAACTAGCTTATAAACGTGGCACGGTGTGTGAACTGCAGCTTTGACATTACTTAGATCGTATTTCTTCTGCTGTCCTAACTGCTTGCTCATTACGAATAGCCACTCTGAATAGTGCACTACTTCTTCAGGGATCACGATGTCCATTCCTAGCTTTCTCATTATCGGCCTTAACTTGTCTCTTATCTCCTTATGTAAGACCAACATGTTTCTAATTTCTTTATAATGGCCGAAAGACGTACCACAGTGTATTAACGGGAAGTAGTCAGTTTCATAAGCTCTCCACATGTTTCTTACATAAACTCCAGCTAAGGTTACAGGATTAGAAGCACCAGAAGCGTGGTAGTTCCAGCCAGTGCATGAAGTCTGGTGTGGTTCATCTAAATAGTCTATCTCAGCCTTATTCATCATCCAGAAAACTGAAGTGGGATAACCTGGAATATGTCCGCATTGTCCACAACTCTTGTGGTTCCATAGTTTGTTTGTGGGTATTTTCTTAGGTAATCCATTAATAGTCTGAACTTCTACCGGATTATTGTAGGGCTTTATATGATGAACTATTACTTCTCCTTCGTCTTCTAACTTATGTAATTCCTCTTTAATGTGTTGAATACCGTGAGGAGTACTATATTTATATATAATCCTTTGATATACCTCATTCCAATCTACGTTGTCTGCATAAGGAAAAGCTTCTTTTATTGCCTCGTGTATCTTCTCTTCTTGACTTGCCATAATTTACACCTTTACATCAATTTATGTAGTTTATAATATATAAACTTTCATTTAAAACATTTATTCATAGATACTAAATAAGTAAAAAATACATAAATTTACACAAATATTGAATTTTTCCCTTCATAAGTCCATCCAGTTGTCAGGCAATTCATCTTCGTTTAATTCTCCTTTTTCCCATTTTTCTCTTATTTCCTCTAGTTGTTGTTTCCTCTCTTCATATATGTCCATTATCATTTCGTATAGGTCTTCATCTACCTTCTTTATTGAGTCCATCACACCTGATTCAATGAAAATTGTCATTAATTCAACTGCAGTTTGTAGAGAAGATTGCCAACCTATATCAGTCCTTTGCATTAGATCGACTGGAACTGCCTTTCTATACACATCCATATTCTTTGACTCTTCGACCGCTTGTGGACCCCAATCTGGGAACGCATCGGGCTGAATCATATTTGGAGTTACTTGATTACCTGTCGTGATTACAGTGTACAAGACTCTTCTATATGGGGCTAATATTTCTTTTGCGGATGGAAGTCCAAATTGGACTGCATATTCCCTTAGAAGCATTATTAATCCAGCTATTTCGTTATTAAATGGACACCTCATAGAACAAGTATAGCATTGAACGCACGCCCATACTTTCTTGTTGGTAAATTCCCATATCTTATCAACTGCATCTCTCATCATATATTGTATCATTTCTCTAGGTCCGAAATCATAGAATTTTGCAGCTGGACATCCTGAAGTACATACGCCACAGTTTAAGCATCCCCTCAAATGCTCATTAAATCTAAAATCTGATTTTACGGCTTCCCAGAATTTCTTTGCGAGTTCAGCCTCTTCTGCCGATAATAAGCTATGGAAATTTCTCATCTCTTCTGGTTCAATTGCTTGATCTATGTAAGCCATATCCATTACTCTTGGATCATCTGGTAGTGGTATAACTTTAGACATACCTATCAAATAAATTAATCGAAAAGTTACTTATAAATTTTGTTAAAAAAATAAATTATTATATTACCTTTACTTTACTCTCTTAATTAGAATTCTAGTTACTCCACCTTGCTGTTGTACGTCTAATATTTGTTGCCCAGTCCTCCTAGCCCACGCTTCAATGTCCGGTTTGGCTGCGGGGTCTGTAGCTAAGACCTCAAGCACTTCTCCGACCTGGATTTGCTTTATAGCTTTAGCCGTTTCCATTACTGGACCAGGACAATACATTCCCCTTGCGTCTAAGGTTTTGGCTATTTTAACTTCTGTCATCTTATTCACCTCAAATGAATAATACAGTTCCTCCTTCTGCTCTATCTAGGAAAGTTGCAACTCCTACAACATCGTCAACAAAGCTAGCTAGGTCTTCCCTCTTTATTCCGAAGAACTCCATGGTGGTGCTACAAGCAAATACTTTGACTTCTCCTACCTCTTTTGCTTGTTCAATTAGTTGATACCACATTGGGTACTTCATTTCTTGCATTTTTTGCATCATCATCGGACCGAACTTTTCATAGTTCTTGTCAATAGGGGCTGGTTGATTCTGTAAACCTTGTTTAGTTATATTTGTTAATCCCCAAAAAGTGAAGAATAGATTCACTTCATATCCCGCTGCAGCTGCTCCAGATGCTAAAATACCAACGGGCATTAACTTATCTATTGTGCCTGAGAAGACGATTATTGAAAGTTTTTTCTGCTCTCCCATTTGTATTCCCAATTATTATTTTTAATTAAAATTATATAAGCTTTCCTGATATCGAAATTAATGAAAAATGTTTCTTTTTTATTTAATTGATATCAAATATACGAAATAAATATAGTGCCTTCTGTTAATTTGTTTGATAAAAAATTTAAGTAAGCTTTTTTAATTATTAGTTGAGGGGTACTCGATGAGCGAAGAACAAAAGAAAAAGGTGTTAATCGTAGTAACACATGGTCCAGAAGACCTAGATAGGACGTACGCACCACTTTTCATGGCATCAATAGCAGCATCAATGGAATATGAAGCACAAGTCTTCTTTATGATAAAAGGACCACTATTATTAAGCAAGAAATGGCAAGAAGAAGAAAGGAGGAAAGGAGGAAACCCGTTCATACACTTCTTCGATATGGCTAAAGACAACGGTGTGAAGATGTACGTATGTGTCCAAAGCCTAAAGGACATGTGCCACATGAACGAAAGTGATGTAGTGGACGGAGTAGAAATAGTGGGCGGTTCGACACTAATAGACTTATTATTTGATGCCGACAGATCATTATTCTTCTGAGTAAGTATGGATTTTGATGTCGCGATAATAGGTGGTGGAACTGCAGGGTATGCTGCCGGAGTACTGCTCGGGAGAAGGGGGAAAAGGGTAGCTGTAATAGAGAAGGAGAACATAGGAGGTACATGCGTAAATTACGGCTGTGTACCTAGTATTTTTTTATCTGAGTTATCTTTTTTATATTCTAGACTCAAGGAGATCGGAGATTATAAGGGAATTACTATTTCAGTTTCATTAGACGGATCCACTTTTTTCCGTAAGAGGGATGAAATCATAGAATACTTACGGAGCGCAGGAGAAGGATTAATTAAGTCTTCTGGTGGAGAGATTATAAGAGGAGAGGCGGAGATACTGGGTAAGAACGAGCTGAGTGTGAATAGTGAAAAAATATCGGCTCGTAATATAATTATCGCATCCGGTTCGAAACCTAATACTCCCTCGATTGAGGGGATTGAGAACGCAATAAGCGAGGATGAAGCCGTAAGATTGGATAGAGTTCCCTCTTCTATGGTTGTTATAGGAGGGGGCGTAGCAGGAACCGAGATAGCCCAGATATTCGCAAAATTTGGCTCTTCAGTAACACTTTTATCTAGAGGCAAAGTCCTCAAGGAAATTGAAGAGGAAACGAGACACGTTTTAATGAACGGATTGGATTTTGACGGCGTCAACGTTCTGGAGGGTGTTACACCGAAGAAAATTAAGGACGGTAAAGTGATCACAGACAAAGGTGAATATGAAGGAGAGATCATAATATACGCTACTGGAAGGATGCCCTCAATACCTAAGGGTACACAAAAAATAGGAATTGAGACTACGAGAAACGGGATTATTGTGAACAGAAGACTAGAGACCTCACTTAAAGGTATCTACGCTATCGGTGACGTAATTGATAAGGAGAATAGGGTTGCCCACTTAGCATATATGGAAGCCATAGTAGCTTCCCTAAATATTCTGGGGTCTTGTGAAGAAATGGATTATGAGGGGACGCCACAAGTGATTTACACTGATCCTCAAATAGGGGTTGTGGGTGATAAAAGAAAGGTTGAAAAGTTCGTGAAATTCCCTTATGCTGCAAATACGAGAGCCATAATTAGAGGTTTTAGGGAGGGGTTCTCCGCTATAGGAATAGACAAGAATGGAACAGTAGTTTACTCAGAAGTTATAGGGGATTCTGCCGAGGAGTTAGTTAACTTGTTAGCATTAGCAGTTAGGAAGAGATTAACAATTAGGGACCTAGCTTTCTCGATATTTGCCCACCCATCCCTAAGTGAGGTTGTACTAAACGCAGCTAGGGACGAGTTCGATTTGGACGTAGACAACTATAAGTGATATCTATAAGTGATCTAGATTTGTGACTTATTTGTCTTACTAGATGGTAAAATAACAACGTTATTATATCAGGCTTTGTAATATATAGTAAATTTGAAATTTTACAAATAAATTGGTAAATAGTTATTGTTATTTAAACATTTTAAAATGATTTCTTTGGTTAAATATATACTATTTAATTTTTAATTAAATAGAACTAACGAATTAAACTAAAATTTCTAAAATTGTGGAATTAACCGACTTAGCCAAATTTTATAATTCATAGAGTAAAGATAATTTGTATGTCATTAGCCGATTACGTTAAGAAAAGGGGATTTGAGCTAGAGGAGGCTGAAAGTAAGCTCGTAATAAAGATGGAAGGATACTCGTTTTATATAGATAAAGCATCAAACGAAATAGTATTACCCATCCCTTTACCTACCGGTAAAGAAAGTCTTGATGATTTAGTAGAAATGGGCATAAGATACGCTAGGGCTGCAAGAATAACACAAAGCTTAGGAGAGCCAGTTACTTACGAGCTTAACAATAACATGGTATTGATAAAAAGAAGGTTCTCAAACGTGCAAGAATTAGAACAGAAATTAATTAAGGCTTTAGAGGGTATAGAGAGCTTGAGGTATTTCTTATGAGTTATGACCCAATTATCTCCCAGTACTCCAAGTTCATAAAAGGGCTTACCATTGAGCAATGTAAAGTGGACGAAGTGGTAGACAAGCTCACTGAAGGCAATAATATAATAGAAAAGGATAGTTGTGATAAGCCTTACATAAAAGTTTTAAAAAACAACAGACTCTTCTTCACTTACTACGGTATTCCCACAGCTAACGAGTTGTGGCCCTTTCTTAACTCGCTAATCAGAGTTGCAAACAATGCAGTGCAGCTTGATGAAAAGGAAAAGGCAGAAGCGGTAAAAGTAAGGGGTAACATAAAGCTTTTCGTAACACCTGATTGTACGAAATGTCCTATAGCTGCTGAACTATTGTATCAGATACCTATAGTAAATGAAAGTGTCAGCTTAGAGATAATAGACGTTACGGAGTATGAAGAACTAGGTAAAAAATACAGAGTGTTAAACGTTCCGAAGATCGTTCTTAACGAGAACGTAGAGATACCAGGTGGGTTCCCTCCTCATATAATTCTTAAGATGCTAGTCAAGGGTAGCGAAAAACAACAATCCCCATCTTCCTAGCTATTTTTTCCACATTCTCGTTGTCTGTAAACAATTCAGCAGATAACTCTTGTGCTACCAAGACCGATTCCGAATCTGCTTCATCTAGACCTGAAATTTTGATGGGTTTATGGGAGTAAGCCCTTATCCACACATCGTTATCAAGAAGATTAGATGGGTTTACCCCCATTTTAAGTGCTTTAGAGAACGTGAGAGTTGTGATAACGATCTTCTTACCTGCTAAGGCTTGCCTCAGTTCAGGGATTCTGGTTACCAAGTTTGTCGTTATAACCGCGTACTTTGTCATATTAAAGTATATAAAATACAAACTATAATAAAGTTAAGAGGAGATAAAAGTGGCTCAGACATTCGAAGACCCTCTCGAAAAACTCACTAACCCTGAGAATATACAAAAGCTCTCTAAGTTAATAGACGCTTTACCTGCACTTGAAAAAGTGACTACTAAATTAACTGAAATGGATAAACAGGGTCAGTTGGACTTAATGATGGGATTACTTGACCAAGCTGTTTCTATAGTTGATGCTGTACAGAAGGCTGACTTAATTAACGCACTCATCTCATTCGGAATGGACCAAATAACAAAAATACAAGCACTATGGCCAATAGTAGAAAAACTCACAAGTGATAAAGCTCTATCCCTCCTACAATCACTCGATGTAGACGCACTACTCGACGCAACAGAAAAACTAATGCCACTAATGCAAAAAATGACAAGTGACAAGGCACTAAAAGTACTACAATCACTAGACGTAGACTCACTACTCACAGTAGCCGAGAGATCGATCCCATTATTACAAAAACTAACGGGTGAGAAGACCCTCAAACTATTAGAGGCGATTGATATTGATGCAACACTTAATGCTCTAATAGCCCTATCCCCAGTTATGAAACAATTAACGAGCGAAAAAACTGTAAAACTACTCACTCAAGTCGATTTCACCTCAATGTTATCGTTGCTTGAAAGGATGGCTGAGTTACAGAAGGCAGGAGTTATCGATAAGATGATGAAGTTATTTGAGGTGTTCGGTGATCCGCAATTCGTAGACGCTATGGTAGCTTTAATGCAGAAGATGGGCATAGCAATGAAGATGTGGGTACAAGACTTACCACATGTGAAGCCTGTAGGAACGTTCGGATTGGTAGGTGCCTTAGGTAACAAGGACACAAGTTACGCTTTAGGTGCAATGTTGAAACTGGCTGAAGATTTAGGTAAAGTGCTGAGGGAAGGATAAGAGGAGAGATAAAGTCTCTTTAGCTTTTTTTATATTCTGCACATCTGAGATTGTAGGAGTTTCTAGCTCTTCTTTCTTACCACTGAGACCAACTAAGAAACTCACCATACATTCGGAGGACATCTTCCCATATCCCCCTCCACCATATCCAATAACTTTAGCACTTTTAGCCAACCTTCTTACTTTCAAGCCCAAAAGGTTATACGAATTACACGTCAACTCCAGAGACTTAAGCCCGTCATCCTTATGACCGTCTACCCCAGAGATCACAACAATATAGGACGGGTCATATTCCTCAACTATGTCGAGAATTCTCAACGCTATTTCGAATACATCGTCTCCCGAACTAAGAGGTAACGGAAAATTATAATTAAGCCCCTTTCCCTCTCCCTCTCCCCTCTCCTCAACCCTTCCAGTGCCAGGGAAAAACTTGCCGTCGTAGGCAAAGATGTTTAGTTTCAACACGGGCTTATCATACAAATACTCCTGAAGCCCATTACCGTGGTGGGCATCAACGTCTATTATTGCCACTTTTTCCTTTCTTTTAAGTAGTTGAAAAACAAGATAAGCTACGTCGTTTATAGGACAGAAACCCATTGGTCTGGAGTACGTAGCGTGATGGAAACCGCCGAGTGGGACGTAAATAAAATCTATATATGAGGAAAACTTTAACGCAGTCTTCGAGGCACCAAGCACAAGTAATACGTCCTCAAATATACCAGGATAATGAATAGTGTCCCCTCCATCCAAATATCCAGAATATGGCAAAGCACTGACTTCTTTAAGCCTATTGATGTAATCCTTCGAGTGTATCTCGAGGAGATCGTCTAAGGTAGCTAACTCAGGTTTAATTTCTACGAACTGGAGTTTTTTTCTCGCTATTTCTATGAACCTCCTAATTCTCTCTTTAGAAATATCCCTTATCATATGGTGAGAAAACGATATGTCCCTGAACCTATCATCCCATATAATACCTAATAATTTCTCCGAGGTCAATTCTATCCCCTAAATCTCCGTTATATTTTCTAAAAAACCTTATCCTCGGTTTTCCACCGTAAGATAGCACAGCTTCAAAAAACGCTTTACCACAGACAGGTTGATTAGCTAGGATCTTAAACGATGCCTTTTGTTCCCACGTTTTGATTAACCCCCTCTTTCCTTCAAAGAGAACTACATTCTTTTTCCTAAAGTTCACGGGTCTGCCTAAATTTATACTGAAAAAGGAGAGTTGACCATTAAAACCGCCTATAATCCCCCCGTAACAAGCATACGGGTAGCTGGTGTTAAGTAGTCCTCCACAACAACCCACACCGTGGAGATTACCCGCTGACGCGTAATCTTCTACCTCCACATCGAAATAACTCTCGGTAACTAAAACGACTTTTCCACGTCTCGACTCTTTGTAATCGGACACCTTGCGGAACTTAAATGTTACCCCCTCGATATGGGCGTGTAAAAAGTCTCCTCCAGTGTAAGGGGAGTTAACAAAATACCCTATTACTCGTCCTTCCTTAACTTCCTCTCCCTCATTTATTATTGGCTCTACGTGTAATACCTTAATCTTCTTGTCCTTAATCAAGAAAGTTAGCATATAATCGTAATTGGACTTAACGTATTTGTTAGGTCTCCCTATAAAGAATTTTTCGGCTCTAAGGAGCTTTCCATTGAACGGTGAGAAAAAAGTTCTTTGATCCGGTGAACTTAAGTCTATAGCTTTACCCCTAACGTGAGAAGGGAAACCGCTTGAGAAAAAACTGATTAAAGAACCCCTTTTTATGTACATTCTACTTTCGTTCTAGTGCTTTTATTACGTTGTCTAGCTTAGACTGCCTTAAAGCTTTAATTGCCATCTCTCTTGACGGATACCAAGGAATGTTTCTGAACTCCATCGTGGGTCTCTCATTAGAATAAGGTCTATTACAGCCAGGACAACCTGAAGTCATAAAAGCTGGTGCTATATCGTCAATACTCAAGTCGGAAGGTATGTTGATATCTATCAACCTCTCGTTTTCGTCGAATACAAAGTCGGAATAGGTTACGAGATCGTTTTCGATAAGCCATCTTGCAAGCTGTATCCTTCTATACACGTTCACTGGTACGGGTTTTCTCTTCTCCATTAACGTATTTTGTTCTGGGTAAAAGGCGAATAATGTAATCTTTGCCCCTCTTTGATGAGCATACCACATTATATCAACAGCTTCCTTTTCAGTCTCACCTAATCCTATTATCAAATGTATCCCTGCATTTCCTTTACCGAATACTTCTACAGCCTCATCAATACCCTTAAGATACCTATCCCAACTATGCATACTTCTGACTTCCTTCCCTCTGGTCATGTCAAAAACTCTCTTGCTTGCAGCGTCGATTGCTACATCTATCATATCCCCTCCTGCCTTCCTCATCTCCTCCATGTGGTGTTTGAACGTGTATGTAGGGGTTACTAATTCTGATATTGACAGCTCTATTCCGGCCTCTCTAATTCTCCTCGTGATCTCTATTGAGTCTTGTGCTGCCTTAGGGTGGGCTAACTGCCCCACACATATCCTCTGTAATCCGAACCTAGGATCGCCTTGTCTCTCCTTTATCTTCTTTATAACGTCATCTAGTTTCCTTAAAGGCCATTCGACTCTTATCAGTGTTTTGCATTCAGGACCTTGAGATACTTCTCTAGCTTGTCCACAGTAGGCACAGTTAGCCTTACAGCCATCTGGATAATACTGCAAGAGGTTTATTGTTGTATTTAGAGCGTTGTGTAAAAAAACACCTGGACTAAAACCTAATACCATATCTGCTCCGAAACTTAGCCTTACCCAATCTGGACTACTTACCATTCTTAACATATCATACCACCCCCAAAATATCGAAAACTACATTCGCACAACATGTATTATTAAAAATAACTTGTCTTTTACTTAACGCATAATTTATAGTCTCCTCCTCTGGGAAGGCTATTCCGTCCAGCTCGTAATCTACCGCAAATTTTTCCACCTCCAAATACCTCCTACCTCTGGGTCTTGCACACCCGAGCATGACCGGAATGGAGAAGTTATCTCTTGCCTTCTTCATAACTCGAATCATTTCGTCGGGCTCGGGCTGTCGTAAAGAGAAAGATGAGGAAAGAGGCATGAGCCCGACGACTATAACAGCGTCTGGGTTTACGGACTTTAACATATCCAGAGCGTTTAGCTCGTTTTCGACCCCCTTTTTACTTAAGCCTACGATGATATGAGGGACTACCATTAGTCCTGCTTTTTTCAGATACCTAAACGAATTCAAGTAATCGTCAACCGTAAAAGGTTGACCAAGTGTATCCTTTATAGTATCGTCATCAGCGACCATATCAAGTAAAGCTATTTTAACTCCTGCCTCCTTAAACTTTAGAGCTATTTCTTCGCTTTTTACGACTCCAGTATGGGCAATAAAAGTCATTTTATCTTTGTACTTCTGAAGCACGGAAGAGAACTTCCAGATGGGGACTTCTCCCCTACTAGTAGAACCTCCTGAGAGTATAAGCCCCTTGTGCCCTTCACTTAACGATTTTTTGATTTGCATTTCGAGCTTGAGAGGCGAAGATGCGTCCTCCATGCTCTCGAGGATCCTTTTATTACAGTGTTTGCAGTTAAACGCACAAGCGTTTCCAGTTACAGAGACTATCCTCCACCCTTGATCAGAGGACATATACTCGGTTTCATATTTCTTCAGCGCAGGTGCATATAAGAATAGGGGTCTCACTTTTTCAACACCTCGTTAAATAAGGAGATGAGGTCGTTTTCGCTTATTCCGATAATCTTTACACCTTTATACCACTCCCTGATGTTCTCCTCAAGTTCATCCACTCTACTCCACTTAAGTCTGGACTCTAGATCGTAGATTGCCCTTCTGGGTTCTACGAAGAAGTCTCCGGTTAGTAAAACACTTTCAATTATCGACTCACCTGCAAGCTTGACTTGTAACCTGACTAGCCCACCTGGGAACTTTCTCTCTATAAACTTCACATCCCCACTTAGGGGTTTTCTGAGGTTATATATCCAATCCGGAGAAGAATACTTCAACCTGAATTGTGAAATTAATTTCTTCTCTTCCTCAGTATACTGACCTTCCACCAACTTTACTCCTAACGCTTCGGAGAAGCTATCCTTTGCTATACTTATTAACTCGCTCATTTCGATACTACGTCCCAGTTCCTTTGATACCCATGTTAGTCTTTCTTTGAAATCCTTAGCTAGCTTGTCTTTCAGTTTCTCGGAAGTAAGCCTTAACGTAGATACAAGAGCTTCAGCGTCGAAGTCTAAGAGTATCGTCCCTGTCACTGCAATATATTTACCTATTGAGAATGCACCTATCCCAGATATCTTTTTCCCCTTGACTTCTACGTCATTCTTAGGCCTGAAATTTGCGTCAATCGCTAACTTCTGAAGTGTTTTTATTACTCCTTCAGCGCCTTTCTTTATCGCGTTTTCTGGGGAACCTCCTAATAGCGAACCGTCAGCATAAATCTCCCAGCCCAGTTGGTCTTTTCCCATTATTATAGCTCCTCCACCAGTAGGTCTTCTTCCTATGTCCCAACCTCTTTTTTTCACCTCATCAATATTTACTTCTTGCTCTACCGCCTGGTGATAGCCTATAAGCACGGCTGTGGGGTCGAATATAACGAAGCGCAGTATTGGGGGGGCACCATTACTTACTGACTCTAATAACGCCTCTTCGCCAGCGAGTATTAGGTCTTGCGGTCCTCTCTCCACGATGAACCTAAAAGAATCCATGCTTAGGAAAATAACTTTTTTAATTTATTTAAATATTTCTTCAAATAGAAAAAACGGCTATTTATATTGTTCTAAAGTGAAAAGAATTGTAAACCTTTAGCAACCTCCGACTTTAACGTCCTTTAATTCTTTACTGCTACTAGTCTTCTCAATGACCATCGTATATACTCCATCCTTATTGGTGTTCTCCACAATCTTACAATCCATTAACTTAACGGCTTCGGTTATCATGTCCACACATTTTGGATCTCTAAACATTACTTTTACTGCACCTTCTTTCATCCCCATTAGCTTAGCCACGGTTTTCATGAAAGGTTCGGGGCATTCAGCTGAAGTAGCGTCTATTATCTCCATAGTTTGTAAGATTGAGTTAAAAACTTAAAAATATTGTCGAACTAACTAAACCCCATGAAAGTCATTTGTCCGGTTTGTAACAGACTGTTTGAGGCCGAATGCTCTCCTTACAAAGAGACCTATAATGAGATAGCATACTATTTCGACACGGAAATGTGTTTGCTAGCGTTTAGAAGTAGCCCTGAAAAATTTGTATTCAAGTGCCAAGAGAAGAAAGTAGAACCTTAGGCAAAATATTTATAAACATCTGGGAACATTTTTTGAAATCTTCCCTGATATGCTCTACTAGCTGCTGTGTCTCAACAGCCTTATAGACGTATTTTGGTCTACCGCCTTTAGAGGACTGCATTTTTTCCCTGATAATAAATCCAAGTGATACAAGCTTGTTTAGGCTTCTATTAATAGATGCTTTAGACAACTTCAATGACTCTACTAATTCATCCTCTGTAGCTGTCTTCTTTTCGATTACAGCTTGGAGTACTTTGTACTCCGTGTCAGATATGTCGTAACAGAACGATAAAGCGTCAAGTAACTTTACTTCTTTGCCCGACGGTAATACTACTTTCTCACTTTCTACTTCCATAATTTAATATCTATTAATAGATATATTTAAATTTTATCAAAAAAACCAAAGTTAACCCCAAATCCCTCTATTAATATCCTCAATCTTAGTGTATAGAGAGATCTGGAAATATCTGAAGACTTCTACAACAAAATTTCTAGCTTGCTCGTCTTGCATTCCTGAGATTTTAGTCAAAAGATCATTTATGAACCTCTGTAAATCGTTATAAGTGGCTTTGTCCATCATACTTTCGTATTGACGAAGATCCAGCACCGACCTTATCTCGTCAACAGTTTTTGCACTCTTTAATTTCTCATAAATAATCATTACGACACCCCTTCCCTGCTTTCCAAAGAGAGCGTCTTCAGGCTTTCTCAACCACCTTGCGTAAGTTGCAGCTAATTTTTTCGCTTCATTCTCAAGCGACATATGTTTAATTCCTCATGGGCTTATTTAAAACATATGGGAAAATCATTACTGTTAATGAGCGGAGGCTTAGACTCTTCCTCCGTAGCCTTCTACCTTTCTAAAAAAGGTATAGATTTTGATTGTATAATATTCAACTACGGGCAGAAATCGGCGAGAATGCAATTAAAAGCCAGTAAAGAGATTTGTAGAAAACTGGACAAGAAGTTAATAAAAATAAACATAAAACACGTAAGGAGACCTTTCGTAGAGGGACTCTGGCTTAAACCCCATGAGCCCATAGTTCACAGAAACCTTGTCATAATTCCAATAGCATTGGCACTAGCAAAAGAAAGGGGATATGAGGAGGTAATACTCGGTACAGTAAAAGAAGACTGTGAATTCGAAAGAGAAAGATTTTACGTGATTAAAAAGCTTAAAGAATTAGCTGAAATTCTCGGCGTAAAGCTCTCTACCCCTTTCGCCGGTTTCCCCAAGTGGTTACTATTGAAAATAGGGATTCAGTCGGGCTTAGATCCACAACTAACTTACTCCTGCCTCTTAGGACACAAATACCACTGCGGACAATGTAGTCAATGCAGGAAGAGGATAGAGGCTTTTAAGATACTCAGGATAAAAGACCCTACGGTTTATCTATCATAGCTTTCTTAACCTCATTAGAATCTCATATAACTTTTCTAAACTATCAGCCATTATATAAGGACTATATCTTGAACAGTCTTGGAATCTTTTAACACAAGCCACTTTTATCCTTGAGTCGAAGAACCTAGCCGATAAAAGGTCTAGGGGTGATGAACCTATCGTTATCGTCTCCATCGGATCCCATCTTGTCATATTAAACAATGCCTTATAGGGGATCTTGCTCGGTTTAGTTATTCCGTCGTCGTTACTTACATAGCTAAAGTTAGCAATGGCTAGACTTTCCATAACCTTCTTAGTCGTCTCTTTGTCGTAAGGGGAAAAAAATACTATTTTATCATTACTAACTTTTTGCCTCAACTTCTCTAAAAAGGGATACCAGTCGGGGAAAACTTCCGTAGTAACCTCTAACCCTTCTATTTTTTCTCCCTTATACTTGCGATACAAGACATCTGTCAAGTCGACTTTGAGAACTACCCCATCAAGCCATATGACGAAGTTCATAACTTGTATTAATGAAAGTTAATAAGTTAATATTTTTGTTTTTATTTTGGTATGAATATAAACGGTTTTGAGTTCCCCGAAGACCCACTTTATTACCCAGAGGAACATGTGTGGATTAAAGTGGAAGGTAACGTGATTACGGTAGGTATAACGTCTCTAGGACAATATATGGCGGGTAAGATATTCGAAGTGTCTACAAGGAGTAAAGGAGAAAAGGTTAATCCAAGAACAGTAGTGTTCACGTTAGAGTCAGCAAAATGGGTAGGTAAATTCAGGCTTCCGGTTGAGGGAGAGATAGTTGAAGTTAACGAATCTGTTGTAAAAAACCCTGCTCTATTAAACGAGAAGCCATATGATGCTTGGATAATCAAGATCAAGGGAAAGTACGACGAAAAGAAATTTAAGAAATTACAAGAAGTGTCTAAATTATTTGAAGCTGAGACCAGTAGAGTCTCAATTTAGATTTTTTACGCCGTAAAAATAACGTTTTTTTTTAATTCTCTTTATGAAGACGTAATTGCAAGGTTGTAGGCAAAAAATGCAAAACGCTCAATAGCTACAAAGTAACTATTGTTTATATGAAACTCGACCCAACGAAACTCGATAGAGAAAAAAGGATAAAAATACTGCAAAAAGCTTCGGAAAAATTAGGAAAAACAGAACTAGCCAAAAAACTAGGAATAAATGTAAGTACGTTATACAGGTATCTCGAAAACGAGATTAATAATATTCCCATTGACGTTGTTGAAAAAGCATCAGATTTTCTCTCCATCGAGGAACTTAACGACATAATCTACAGGTTAGAAGTATCGGATATAGATGAAAATACAGCTATTAGTGTTATAGTAAAAATCAGCAGTTATGGGACTTTAACGTAACTTAAAGATTTTCATTAGCCCCGACGATCCACCTAAATAACGTTCAACGAACCTGAGGAACGCCTCCACGCTCCTCAGGTTAAGAGCCCCCACCAGCTCCCTGACGACGTTGACCATGAT
>Ga0081529_127503_pt1 | contig 66001 bp, 57 predicted proteins | sample EchGeymetagenome_FD_71012 | JGI IMG/M metagenome (GOLD analysis project Ga0081529, IMG submission 71012) | Ferrous microbial mat and aquatic microbial communities from Echinus Geyser, Yellowstone National Park, USA - transect B T=78-80 C v2... ...
TCTCCTTAATCCCACCTTATTAAGCATAGCCCACATTAACGTGAGAGGTCATCCTTTATCAATAGAAATTTAGAATAAACGAATATAAAAAATCCATTATCATGAAAAAGGATTAAGCCCCAATTGAATGAGGTTTTTAACCTCAATGAAGGGAAAATCTATAATATACAATAGGTTATAAAAGTTCAATGCGATGAGTTCGTTATTTACTCTACCTCCAAATAAGATTTCAAGCATGGGAGAGACTAACTTTGAGAAAACCCTTCTAGAGAGGAATTCAGTCGCACAACTAATGGTCACTTAGCAATAATTTGTAAGATTAATGGTGGGATGATACTGCAGCGAATTTAATAACCCCTTTCAACTGCCCTCTTTAATTCCTCTATAGCACTCATATCCTCAATTGTAGATAAATCTCCCAGAGGTTCATCCCTAATGAAAGACCTCAGAACCCTTCTCAATATCTTAGCGCTCCTGGTCCTTGGGAGCTTACCAACAAAGAAAATTTTGTCAACTATTACTATCCCTCCAATGCTTTTCCTTACTATTTCCCTTATTTCCTCAGCTATTTTCTCTGATGGATTATACCCTTCCTTTAATACTGCGAATACTACTGCGACCTCTCCCCTCAACGGATCTGGCTTCCCCACTACTGCAGCTTCACTGACAGCCTCATGTTTAGTTATTGCATCTTCTATTTCCTTAACACCTAACCTGTGTCCAGCTATCTTTAATGTATCATCAGCCCTACCTAAAACAACTATAGAACCATCTTCATTCATTAAAGCGTAATCTCCAGTGAAATAAAAGCCCTTCATTACATTGAAGTATAGCTCCCTCAATCTCTCCTCATCTCCCTTCCAACCATCGCTCCCAAGTTCTTCGACTTTTCCCCACACTGTCCTGAACATCCAAGGAGCCCTTATTGGTAACTTAATAACTAAATACCCCTTTTCCTTCGTTAATTGCTTTCCATTTTCATCAACTACATATGCTTCAACTCCAGGTAATGGAAAACCAGTTATCCCAGGTCTCGGAATAACATCTAGGGGAGAGGATATTATTATCCCGTTCTCGGACTGCCCATAACCGTCCTTCATCGTAACTTTTCCCTTTCCAACTACCTCTTTTATCCAATACCATGCCTCTGGGTTTAGGATTTCCCCAACACTTACAATAGTCTTGAGCGTTGAAAGATCGTATCCCTTAACCCATTCATTACCATATTTCATTAATATCCTAATAGCTGTCGGGGAAGTTATCACGTAGTTAACCCTGTAATCGTCTATTATCTTCCATATTCTATCTGGTGTTGGGTAGTCAATTGCTCCTTCGTAAGTAACTATTGTGAGGCCAAATGCATGTGATGTGAGTATAGTCCAGAAAACTCCAGTAGCCCATCCTATATCTGATGTGGAGTACAACACTTCGTTCCTAAGTTGACTATCCAAGTTGAAAACCTGCTTTAAGTCCAAGTAGGTCCAGACTAGAAATGCAGGAGTATGTACCACCCCCTTTGGTTTTCCTGTAGTACCTGAAGTATATAGGATAAACATAGGCTCATTCGCTTCAAGCCATTCAGGCTCTACATGTGCATTCTCATCAACCGATCTCATTAATTCCCCGTATTCTACATCTCTTCCCTCTTCAAGATAAACCTCGCCTTTCCCTCTCCTCACGAATATAGCCTTCTTGACTTTCACTTTCTCCAATACTTCGTCCACTGTCTTCTTCAGCTCTATTGTCTTTCCCCTCCTAACAGCTATATCCGAGGTAATTATTACGTCTGGTTTCATGTCTCTTAACCTAGATTCTAACGCATCACTAGAGAACCCGCTAAATATTGTACTGAATATTGCCCCAATCCTGTGAACTGCAAGAGCGGAAACGAAAGCCTCAGGGATAACTGGCATATATATAGCTACCCTGCTTCCTTTCCTAACCCCCAAATCCTTTAGGGCCTTAGAGAGCATGTTCACGCGTTGAAACAATTCATGATATGTGATCATCTTCACTTCCTGGGCTTTGCCATCCTTTACCGTCTCCCCTTCCCATATATAGGCGTATCTTTCCCTCAGGACACTTCTATCTAATATGTCGAGCCAGTATGTGTAATTTGTTAATCCCCCCACGAAGTACTTGTGTATAGGTTCCTCAAACCTGAAATACTCCTTCCATTCCCTCTTCCAGTATAGTGCTTTTCTTGCTACTTCCCCGAAATACTTCTCTGGGTTACTGAGAGAATCCTCGTATTCCCTTTTCCAGTTTTTTGCAACGTAAACCATATTTAAGAATTTACATTAACCCATTTAAACTTTCACAAAGCTATTAATGTATTAAATTATTTTATTCTGATTGGTGTTATATATTGATCAAAAATATTCACTATAAATCCTCATTAGACCGAACTAGCTATTAAATGCCTCATGATTGTAACCCCTTTCCCCTTTGGCTTAAATATTGAGACGAATATATTGTGAAGAAATCAAGTTTATGGTCTAGCATAGGGCTATTAACATAGGATTCAAGTGCATCTCTATGATTATCCACTCTAAGGGCAAAACATTAATAAAAGAGCTATTATAGGCATTCAAAAGGAGGGGATAAAAATATTCTCGTTAGATTTATCTGTGTTACTTGAGGAGATGTGCAATGCCATCATTTTCTTTGGGTCGAATTTAGTCCTCTGCAAGTGCTAATTATTTCATTTCCAATAATATTGTAAGTACAATTAAGACTGAGAGATTCTATTGCACAGCTTAACATTATTAAGAAGGTGGATGGGAGAGGTGTTTCCCTCGACTAACCCAATGACTTAAGGGTAAACGTGTATGATCTCTTAAGAGGATGCCGTGGCGGAATTAGAAGTAAGGAAAAGTAAAGAGGAGTTGCGCCACGGGTAAACACGAAGAAGTCCTTACCATTTGTAATAAAGCTATAATTTAAACCTGATCTTCTCAGCGTAAGTTATATTACTGTTAATAATTGAACTATGGGATTTATCTCTCTTCCCAAACCCTCAACCTGTTTAACTGACGTTTAGAAACCTCTCAACGAGTTTGATTTACAGGGTTAAAACGCATTTCACCAAATTTATTAAATAATATCTCCTTCTATCCGTAAATGAAAAATAAGGATTGTTTTATAACCTTATTTGTCCAAAATTATAGTGTTTGTAGTGAAATAATATTTTTTAAAGTTTAGTTTATAGTTAATAGATATTTATACTAAATTTAATCCTTAAGCTCCATATAATAGGTGAAAATATAATTTATTAGTGAAGGACATGTTATGGAGGCTAATTTTGATGAACTCAACCCTTTTCCTTTTTACAAGTATATGAGGAAATATAAACCAGTTTTTAAGGATGAAAACGGGATATATCAAGTTTTCAAATACGACGATGTGAGATACGTATTATGGGATTGGTCTAAGTTTTCTTCCGAGTTTGACATGGGCGAGGAAAACATATTGAAGGGGACTATAATTAACCTAGATCCACCTGCTCACGACAAATTGAGGTCTTTGGTATCTGACCCTTTTTCACCAGGAAACATAGAGGCTCTAGCTCCTAAGATAAGGGAAATAGTTGAAAGTATTATAGTTAAGGTCAAGGATAGAGGTGAGATGGACATAATAAGGGATCTGGCAATCCCCCTTCCTGTAATGGTTATAGCAGAAATCTTAGGATTACCTAGGGAAGATCTTTGGAAATTCAAGGAGTGGACTGACGATTTAGTTGGAGTAGGAAAAGGTGGTTGGGACGTAATTGAAGAGTTAATAAATTACCTCGAGAGGATTGTTGAGGAGAGGAAAGTGAAACCTGCAAAGGATTTGATATCGACACTATTAGCCTCTAGTATTGACGGTGAGAAAATGAGCGATAGGCAAATACTTGGTTTCACAGTTTTACTCTTAATAGCTGGTAATGAGACAACTACTAACTTAATAGGGAACGCAGTTCTGACAATGCTCGAGAAAAAGGAGATCTTCAAGAAGCTGAAGGATAGTCCAGATTTGATGGTGTCTGCAATAGAGGAGTTCCTAAGGTTCAGATCTCCAGTTCAAGGAATGTTCAGAGTTGCCAAGGAGGACGTGAGGATATCTGGAGTAGAAGTCAAGAAAGGGGATACACTTATTGCATGGATAGGATCTGCTAACAGGGACGAATCCAAGTTCCCAAATCCGGACGAATTCATACCTGATAGAAGACCTAATCCACACCTAGCCTTTGGTACTGGTATTCATACTTGTTTGGGTGCACCTTTAGCAAGGTTAGAGGGGAGGATTGCGATAAGTTCTCTAATAAAGAATTTCCCAAATATGAAATTAGAAGATCGAAAGCTGGAACCAATAGGTAACGGGATCTTCTATGGAGTTAAACAGTTGATTGTGAAAATAAAGTAAAAGTTAAACTACTTTTTAAGCAAAAAGACTTTATCCTATTTTTGATGTAAACCCGTGAATATGGAAAATAGCTGTGTTACCCTTTGGATTCAGGAGAGCAATATGAAATCTACATATTAATAATTCACCTTGAACAATGAACTGTGAAATGCTTAATCCAAAAGGAGGAGGGCCCTTTACTTCAATCTTTATTTAAGAGGAGTAAAAAGTAAAACGCTTTTATCCTCTGACCAGTATATTTCCTCCCGAAGTTGTTCACCTCCACCCAGCTCTTCAAGTCCTTACACTTCAATCTCCTAAGGGCATTCTTCAATCTTCTTGGAATACTGGCTCTCCTCTACCATTTCCTAGAGAAATGGGCTTCCCATAACCTAATTAACCTTTCCAGCTCAACTATAGGATCCTTCTGTCATCTACCCTAACATCAATTAGTTTTCCTACAGATAAAGGATTAATTGACCTGCTTTCATCTTCTAACGGCTCTTTAGCTATGATTATTGCACTCTGTGTTTATCCTTGGCGTAACTCCCTCCTCCTTTAGGGGGTCTGTAGATATTAACTTATGCAAAACTGTTCTAGCATAGTACTTTTAAAAGAGCTTTAATCCCTTTGAACCATACCTCAAATTAGCTAAAGCCTGAGTCGCAATAGCCCACACCTCCCCTAACCCATGGAACGAAAGCTCCAACTGCAGGAAACTTACTAGCAACTCCTACCTCCCTTCTTGTGGATAGTATATAACTATTGAGAAAGTCAAAGGAGATTTCATGTTTAGCCCTTAAATTTTCTCATTCATAGTCACTCCAAAATTGAAATTTATTACTGGTTCAGGACTTCTCCCTCTTTACAACAGGTAGTTATTGTAAATATTTGAAAAATAATCGACATTACAATGAATAATGAATATTATCCCGTTGGCAATATTAATTCTAAGTAATTCAAATTTCATGCTTCCACTGGAAGGAATTAAAGTGATTGACTTAACGCAAGCAGTTGCTGGACCAGTTGCAAGCTTAATGCTCGCGGATCTAGGCGCGGAAGTAATAAAAGTTGAGCCCCCTGAAGGGGACATGTCGAGGAGTTGGCATTATTCGATTAACTTCAAGGGAAAAGCAACTAGCAGCTTCTTCATTTCTTTAAATAGGAATAAGAGGAGCATAGTCTTGGACTTAACTAAACAGGATGATAGGAAGACATTTGAGGAGCTTGTTAAAACTGCAGACGTAATCGTGGAAAACTACAGCCTAGAGGCATCAAGGAAGCTTGGCCTTGAGTACGACAGAATTAAGAAGTTAAATGAACAATTAATTTTATGTTCTATAAGGGGTTTCTCAAAGGGTAGTATATATGAGGAGAGACCTGCTTTCGATTTAATCATTCAAGGGATGAGTGGTCTTATGAGCGTTACTGGTACTGAAAGAGGGGAATATGTAAGGGTAGGAACTCCAATAATAGACATAACAACGGGCCTTGTGGCATCAATAGCCATTTTAGTTGCGCTCTATCAAAGGAGGTTAACTGGCAGGGGTCAATGGATAGAGATCCCATTGATGGACGTTGGTGTCTTCACTATGTCAATATTTTACTCTTATTACTTGATGTCGGGAATTAACCCAAGACCAATGGGTACGAAACAAAACATAACTGCTCCCTATCAAGCCTTTAAATGTAAAGACGGTAAGTTCGTTATCTTGGCAGCAGGTAATGATAGATTGTGGAGGAGGTTATGTAAAGTGATGGGTTATCAAGAGCTTGCTGAAGACCCCAGGTTTTCTAGTGTTCAGGAGAGGGTTAGGAACTTAGATGTCATAGAAGGGATTCTGTCCAAGAAGTTCATAGAGAAGACTAGGGATGAATGGATAAAGATCTTAAATGAAAATCAAATACCCTGTGGTCCGCTTTACACACTTGACGAGGCAATTAATGACCCCTATATTAAGGGTCTGATCTTTTACATGGATCACGATGAGATGGGGAAAGTTGTGGGGATAAAGAACCCTATAAAATCTAGCGAGTTCAAAGTGGAGGCAAGGGTTGCTCCTCCTCTACTCGATGAACACAGAGAGGAGATATTAAAGAGATTGAAGTGGAATAGAGGATGACCTTTTGAGGGAAACAGTAAGGAGGGTTGTTGATTTAGCTGGAGATTTAAATGCTAAAGTTATTGTTAGGAAGTTTTCCTTAAAATCTAAGGATAGAATGGAGAGTGTCAAGGATAATAAGCTTAAGCGAAGGATTCATCAATGTAACGCCATTAGGTTCCTCAATATGTTAAATTCTCAGCCTATTGAAGTTTAGGAGCTCTCTGAGGCTCACACAACGTCAGTTAATCCCTTTACTGATGAGAGGTTTAAGGAACGATAAACAGTTCATGGAAAAGGTCACAAGTGTTTTTAACCTCTCCCTATGAAGGGCCTTACTCACCCAAATGAGTTAGGTGTGAATATGATTCCCTAAGAGGGTTCAATGTCGAGATTAAGAGTAGTTAAAAGCAGGGACAAGTTATGGCATGGGCAAACACAGCTTGCTTTAACCTTGATTATACTATAAAGCATGAGAGCTCAAGGAAGTCAACTTCCTATAATCATTAAATGGATTGGGCTTGCTCGAACTTTCATGAGTTGTATTCAATTTTCAACACTTGAGCTTAACCTCTTTATTCAATCAGCAACGCGTTTACGTATTTTCTCCTCTTTTCATACTGCTTTTTATCACTCGTCAGAAGTGAGATCCCCTCGCCCTCGGCTAAGGCGATGTAAAGAGAGTCGTAGATTGTAATCCCTTCACTTAAAGAGATCTCGAAAGCCCGCAAGAAATAGTCTCTGCTATTATATATTTTCAATAATCTCATTACGTCGTTCCTCAGGACTTCAACTATTATGTTTCCCTCCTCCTTGTTCAGGTTCTTCAGCATGTAAACCTTTCTCCAGACCGCGTTGATAGTTTCCACTAGTGCTAACTCCAGTGTTCCTCCCTCTTTTAAATAACCCTTTATTTTCTCCCAACCAGTCTCCCTAGTAACGTATTTAGTTAACGACGATGCATCAATTACTGTCTCTATTTTCCCTCACCAGCCTTGAGGCTTCTCCAGGTTCTCCCCCCTTAATACCTTTTAATTTGTTTTCCACCTCCCTCAAAATCTCCTCCTTCTTGAGTTCTTCAATTCTCTTTGCAATGTATTTCTCTATCTCCTCACTCCACCTAATATTATAATTCTCCATCTCTTCTCGTAAACTCTTGTCTATTCTAATACTGTAGACAACCTTCATAGATGATGATATGTGTACAAAATTTTTATAATTTATGACTACAACGAGGGAGGAATTTCGTGTGGATTCAAAGGTCCAGGCACAGGCAAGGAGTAAAATATCATATGCCGTTTTCATAAAGTATTAGAGAAAAGTTACAAAGTAATGAAATCCTCTGACATTCTATTAATAAAAATGATGAACCTCTTGAGGGGAAATACAGGATGAGGATGCCAGATTAAATAACATAAACTTCACTACTTATTGTTGGTAATGGCGAGAGCCTCTACTTCCAGAATATCTCCTCTGCTTTTCCCCCTATTATCCCAATCCCCTTTTCCTCAGTTACAGTAATCGTGGAATTGGTTTTCATCAGAATTGAATATGACTTATCGTCAACTATGCTCCATAGAGCTAAATCGTTGGGGTAAGGGAAATTCTCGGTCGAGGCTATTAGTTGTATGTTTGCAGATATCCCGATTGCTGTATCGAAAGCGCTTATTACTACGCACGATATTGAAGCTGTTTCAGAGAACTCAGCGATCCTCTTTGCTTCATATATACTTCCACATTTAGCGAGTTTTATTGCAATTAAATCCACAGCGTTCCTCTTTATTAGGTTAAGGACGTCCCTGGAATTAAGGGCACTTTCATCAGCCATTATTGGTATTGTTGTAGCCCTCTTCACTTCCCTCAACCCCTCTATGTCTTCCCTGGGAACGGGTTGCTCGAAGTACTGTATTCCCTCCCCCTCAATTAGCTTTGAGAGTTTTATTGCTGCTTTAGCATTATAAGCACCATTAGCATCTAACCTTAAAACTATATCATCCCCTATAGCTTCCCTTATCATTTTAACCTTCTTCGCTTCCCTTTCAGGATCTTCAATTACCTTTACCTTGAAACACCTGTAACCCTGCTCCTTTAATCTTATAGCTTCTTTAACGGAACTCTCAATGTCTTCAGAACCTATAGCAGTAGAGACTTTAACTTCGCCCCTGACCTTAGTTCCCAAAACCTCATATAAGGGAACCCCCATCTCCTTAGCCTTAATGTCCAGTAACGCCATTTCAATCCCAGCCCTCGTTGAAGGGTAAAAACTTAGCCTTTTCGTCAAGTTTATAGCCTCGTCTATTGTAACGCCTTTAAGTCTTGGGATGAAGTCCTCTAGCACTTTCTTAGATATCTGCACTGTTTCTCCCGTGAAGAAAGTTAAAGGAGTTACATCGCCGTAGCCAGTGAAGTTCTCAGACCTTACCTTAATTATTAAGTGCTCGATGTATTTGTGTTCACCGTATGTCACTTTAAAAGGCTTATATGTGGGAGTAATATATTCTCTAATATAAACATCCTTGATTCTCTCCATATTTATTTCACCACTCATTTATTTCCCTAATTACTTTCTCATAATTAGGTTCAGGATAAGTCCTCCTACTATGGGATAGGGAAAACGTTGAGAAGATATAAGCCATTCCTAGGGATACCTTTACTGGGTTGACTACTGGTACGCCTAAGCTCTCTCTGATCTTCTCGTCAATTAAGGAGAAACCCATGGACATGCAACCTAATAAAATCCCTTCGCTCCCAGTTCTATCTATTTCTAGTTTAAGATCATCAATTAACCTCTTCACTAAATTATCAGGGTCTCTATTTATATCGGAGATACTTGATTCAGCTACATATATAGATGAAACCCTGTCAGAGAAACCGTAAAGCTTCACCACTTCCCTAGTAATTCCAATGGTTGTCTTAAGAGGAGTCACTATAGTGAATTTCTCTGCTAACTGTGAAATCACGTGAAGGGAAGCCTGTGCAGGGCCTATAACAGGTTTCTTTATTAATTCCCTGGAAGCCCTGAGCCCAGGATCTCCGAAGCATCCTATAACAAACGCATCGTAATGATCTTTCATCCTAATCACTTCAGGTAAATAAGAGACCGAGGCCATGGCTTCCTCAACAGCGCTTTCTATGCTATCTGGACCTTCCCTCACAGTAATTACTTCTACGCTAGCTAAACCCCTCATTATATCGTTGGCTATTTTCCTCCTCCTCACAACCTCGCTCTCTTTCAAACCCTTTCCTGGTATTATATAGGCTATTTTAGCCATGAATTATATTACAAGCATCACCTAATTAACTTTGCTACTATAGAAACAAATTGTTAATGTTATTATTCGGAGTGAAATGGTCATGTTAATTAAGTCTTAAATTCTGGACTTTAAATTGCATTAATATTTCCATTAACTCTATAATAACATTAGCTAGGATATATTAATCGCTTAAAATATAAGTTTCAATTTTCTATAAACCATTTATAAAAGTGTTTGAGAAAATTTAAAAGCTATTTAGTAAATAGCAATCCATGCCACCAAATGGAGGAGGTAAGGGAAGCGAATTATCAACTAGTAAGTTGTTAAGCATTATGGTTATAGGTAACTTAGTTGAGTGGATAGATTGGGGAGTCTTCGGGTTCATTACCCCAATACTGGGGAAGCTCTTCTTCCCTGTACAGTCCCCCTTAATAGCATTAGCAAGCACTTTCCTCATATTCGGTGTAGGTTTCCTAGCGAGGCCAATAGGTGGAATAGTGTGGGGTTACGTTGGAGATAAAGTGGGCAGGAGGACTGCAATGCTTTGGGCATTTATCTTGATGGCTTTAAGCAGTATATTAACAGGGTTGAGCCCCACTTTTTCTCAAGTAGGTGTAATAGCCCCATTCTTCCTCGTTGCTTTCAGGCTCCTTCAAGGACTGAGCGTGGGAGGGGAATTCGGGGGAGCAATTTCATATTTAATAGAAAACGCTGGGTTTTCTATATTAAGGGGAAGGGGTTTCCTTTCTAGCATGCAGCAGTTCTCAACGCTCCTCAGCCTCTTAGTGGGAATAACGGTTTCTATATTCTTCACCTCTCTTCCAATAGACCAAGTTTACTCTTACGGTTGGAGGTTAGCCTTTATAGTTCCAGCCGCTTTGGCATTACCTATAGGTATTTACATTAGGTATAAAATGCCTGAGACACCTCTATACGAGAAGAACAAGGAGGAAAATAGAGTGGAGAAAAACCCATTGGCGAAAGTTGTTAAAGCCAGTTGGAAGAGGATATTGCTTGGAATAGGGATGTTAGTTATTGGAACTCTTGATTTTTACATAGGGATAACATTTATGCCCTCCTATCTCACTACAGTCCTCCATTATTCACTAACACAAGCACTAAGCTTCGTGGTTTTCGGAATTATAATAGCTGCTTCATTCGTATGGATATTCGGAATAATATCAGATAAATATGGGAGGAGGAAAATAGGGATTATAGGCGCTCTATGGTATATAATTTTGACTTATCCTGTTTTCTTAATCGTTAACAGCGGTAACACATTGAATGTAATTATGGCTGTGACCTTGTTGAACTTCGGAATAGCCCCTTTATCTGGAGCTACTGTGGCTTGGATAGCGGAACTTTTCCCAACTACAACTAGATATAGCGGCTTTTCCTTAGTAGTTCAAGTGGGGGTTGGTTTGATTGGGGGGTTCTCGCCTTATATCGCTACTTTACTAATATCTCTAACAGGGAATACTTTCGCTCCAGCTTACTATGTAATAGCTGGTGCTATAATATCTGCAATTTTCATGATAGTCTTGCCAGAGACATATAAGGAAAAACTGGAGTAATGCTGAGTACATTTAATATTTAATTTTAAAAGCCAATTGTACAGTCTGGCTTACATAATGGTTAGTGATAACTTGACTACCCGTAATTGTTAAGTAAATTACCTTAGAGATCCCTCGGATGACCTTTCACTTCCCTAGTCCTTATATCTACGGTTAACCCTAGAACTAAATTCTATTTTAAATGACTAATCCTTAGGTGTGAATAGACTTAGCTCTATTACTTTAGGACTACAGCCTTATATTGGAGGAGTAAAAGTCCACACGCACCAAGTGGGTAAACACACTTTCATCCTCCTTTTTAAGCCTTAATTTAAAGTCAAGAGGAGCATAGCGATTTATTTTTTCCATGGATCAATTTCGCATTCTAACATTGGATCATAGCACTTCTACGTAACTACATGTATTTTTAATCACTTCTAAAATCGAGATTTTTATATAGTACTAAGAATTTCCTGTCAATGACTCCTTAGCTGATGACGAGCTCACGAAGTGAGAGCGATTAAGAAGGTGGATGGGAGAGGTGTTTCCCTCGACTAACCCAATGACTTAAGGGTGAAGGTTTATGATCCATTAACAGGCCGTGGCTGAATTAGAAGGGATTAAAAGCAAGGATAAGTTACGCCACAGGTAAACACTTCATCCCGCACTAACCAGTAGACCAAAAATCCACATCAATTGGAAAGGTTATTAAAGGATTTCTAAGGAAATTTTTGGGTCTACCATAAAGGGCGAGGCTTTCCGCCCCTCAAACCCCTTCTTTTGTAATAAAACCTATGAAAGTTTATAACTGTAGTATCACCAGTAACTGTAGTGACTACAGTTGCTCTTCGACCTCCACCCCAAGGAAAGCAGGGAGGAGCTTTTCGGGAGGGATCATGAGGTAGAGGAAACGATAAACCGAACCCTCTCAGGGAACTGGGTTATAATAGGTGGACAGAGGGAGATAGGGAAGACAAGCCTAATGAAGGTGGCGATCAATGAAATGAGGAAAACTTATGGCATTAAAGGGGTTTACATAAGCCTCAGGGGGGTCAAGAGCCTGAATTCGCTCTTAAACCTTCTCCTCTCGGAAATCAATAATGAAAGGCAAATAAATTTCAGGGTGAGCATGAACTTCATAGTGGGCTCAGCTGGAATAGAGTTGAGGAGGAAAGCCAAAGTCGTTAACAGCCTAATAGAGTTGCTTAACTCAATACAGGACGATTTCGTCATAGGGCTAGACGAGGTTCAAGAGGTATCTAGGGCTAGCAAGCAGTTTTTAGAAATCCTGGGGAACGTCTTTTCCTCTAACCCAAGGGTTAGGTTCTTATTTACAGGCTCTTATATAGGCGTGACAAAGACCTTAGTTGACCCACCCTCTTCTTCCCCCCTCCACGGCAGGCCACCTGTAACATTAAACCTTAAACCATTCGAGGAGAATCTTTCCAGGGATTTTTTGAGGCAGGGAATGGAGGAGCTCAAAGTGAGTTTTAACAAAGAAGGGGAAGTGGTGAGGGTGTTAGATGGAATTGTAGGTTGGTTGACTCTCTTCGGTAACCTCTACGCTTTGAGGAAGATTGGCTACGAGGAAGCTTTGAGTTTAACAATGAAAGAGGGAAGAAAAATAATGGCAGAGGAGTTCAAGCACTTTTTAGAGAGCAAGTCCAACAAACTGCTCTACCTCACTATTATGGATGTACTTAAGGTAGTGAATAGATGGAAGGACATAAAGAGGGGAGTTGAAATAAGAATGGGTAAGGTAGATGATAAGGAACTGGGATTAGCCCTAGAAGCTTTAGTCAGCGGTAATTTTATAGCCAAAGGGGGGAGAGGGGAGTATAACATAGTAGACCCCATATTAAGGGGGATAGATTACATCAGATTAGAGTAAATAGAAGGGCTGAATACTTTTCCACTTAGATGGAAATATTTTTATATTCTCTTATTAAATTTTTATTGATAAAGGATGGCCTATCACCTAATGTGGGCCCAAAAAGACGAGAGGGAGAAGAGCTGGAGATGTGAGCTAAATGCTTTGTACTCAAAGGAGTCCTATGACCCACTTACCGTTAAGCTTGATAGGTGGTCGAAGGCTAAATCCTTACACTCGATCATGACTGAACATAAAATGATTGAAATGGAAGGTCGCCTTTTATCAGTAAAAATGGAGAATAAATATGAAAACTGGCACATAAAAAAGGATTCTACCCTGAAGACTTTGCTTATGTTCAACCATGTTTTTCCCGAGCAGAGGAGAGTATTACCCGCCCACTAATTAACCTAAATTATAGTATCCTGAATGCTCTAAAATCTATTAAGACATTAATATACTCTTTGCTTTTTCTAACATTTTTTTGACCTTCTCAATATTTACGGAAATTTTATCAACATCCAATTTTCCTTCATGAAATCCCCAAGCGTGCAAAACGTAACCTGCATTCAAACAGTCGGCAATCCAATCGCCCAATCTCTTTGACAAATCGTTAGTAGCGCTTGCAAGCAAGTACGTATACCATCTGCCTTCAGCTGTAGCTTGTTTGTGCTCTTCAGTTTTAAATTTCTCGGCTAAGGCTTTCACAATTTCCTTTGCAACCTTGTAAGCTTTCTCTGAAGCTTGAATAGCATCGCCTTTCATTAAGTAGTCACAAGCTTCTTTCATGTATTTTTCGGCAATTTCCAGCCTTAATTTAATTCCTTCTTGTGGGTCGTTCTTAGATATCTCCCTAATTAGTAGGCCTTCTATGTCAATTCCTTTCTCTATAGCCCTTCTTATTAGCTCTTCCATTAAGTAAATTAACTTGGAGCAGGATTATAAAAACAGGGGTTTTCTTGGTATGTGTTTACCCGTGGCGTAACTTCTCTTTACTTTTCCTTACTTCTAATTAAGCCACAGCACCCCTCTTAAGGGAGCATACACATTTACCTTAATTATTGAGGTTAGTCGAGGGAAACTTTACCCTCCACGCTTTTATTACTTCCACGTGAGCCCTTCATAAGTTGGGAGGTCATTAATGAAGATTTTGGGTAATACTATGTAAACATAACTTAATCAAGGATATTTAGAAGTGATTAAAAACAACTAATTAATAGTTACGTAAAAGTGTTATAGTCTTTTAATGAGGTTTCATCAAAGCGTCGTAAAACGTTCATTTCTAATGATAGAAAACTTGCTTCCAGTATAGGTAAGAACATAAATTAAATACCTTCACCTTAAATCTTTTTCAGTTATGAGTTATAAATATTCCTATAAACTCCATTATTCTCCATAAATTAATATTGGCAAATCAGAATTATTTTTGTAAAGCGATTTTGGGTCTACTGTTAAGTACTAACTCTGAAGAGTTGGGATCTGAATTAAAAACCCAACATAATACTTCAGAGTCGTCATTAGAGGGCTAGAAAATTGTGGAGTTTATCTAAACCCAGCGACGTCTTAACAGTTTTGCTAAAGACGAGAGAACTCATAGAGATAAATTTTTCCAAAAGAGTAAAATTGGTTTGTCTCATAGAATATCTAGGCAAATTTCTGCATATATTAAAAGCGTTGTTAAAGGAGTTAAGGAATAGTGAAGGGGAAAGCTAGAGGGAACCACTTATAATCGCTTTACATAACAGAATAGTTAATAAGTAGCATCCTAACCCAGGAATTAAAGAAATAGATTTAGGTAATGTATAGACTATCATCTGTAATAGAAGGACTATACTTAGTAGCGATTTTGCAGGAGTTTAGCAGTACTACTTTCAGTATATCATCCTTTTTGTTTACGGTAATTAATGGTTAAGCGAGTAGTTTTTTACTATAAATGCTAAACATTAACCTATGGAGGAGCTAATAAAGAAGGCTAAAGAGAGAGGAATACACGTCGAAGATTTAATAATCTTAGCAATATCAAGGGAAGACCCTCAAGAGGCAATAAGGATTAGGTTGGAATTGGCTGAAAAATACATGGATGAGGCTGAAGAGCATTTAAGGAAAGGCGATGATATTCAAGCTTCAGAGAAAGCTTACAAGGTTGCAGAAGAGGTGGTTAAAGCTCTTGCAGAGAAGTTCAACTTACAGGAATACCAGCAAGCCCTTAAGGAGGGTAGGTGGTACACTTACTTACTAGGTAAGGCTTCCAACACATTGGCAAATAAATTGGGCAATTGGGTATTAGATGGTTGGAGTAATGCATATTTCCTCCGTGTATGGGGGTTTCATGAAGCGAAGTTGGCAGTTAACGATATAACTTCCTACATAAGGAGAATTAAGGAAATGTTGAATGAGGCTAGGAAAAGCTTTAATAAATAACAATTAAACGAGGAAGAATAAGTGCTATTAACTGGTTCATAAACCTTAATATACTTATTAAAGAAAAGAATTAACCTCTACCAACTTTTTACTAGGTGTTATATTCATCCTTGCATGCATTACATAAGTAAATTTTCTCCATCATTGGAGAGCTTTCCTACTTCTTGTAACATAACTGAATTAAATTAAACATAATTTGTCCTTGTGTAAATTATATGAAAAAATACAAAGTATTGAGGGCTAACCCTTAATGGTACATCCAAAACCCTAAGGTGAAGACGTCCTGTAGCCCTTTTAGGGGACAAGCGGCGATAAAGAGTCTAAATCCCCCAAAACAGTAATACCAGCAACATTTCCCCTTAGCTCCAGGCTAATGGGACTAGAGTAGGGGAATTAACATCATCTACACCCTTTTTCCAGGAAGTCAGGGGCATTCTACCCTTGGTAAAAAACCCTCAGGAGTGTTGACTACAAATGGGGAAACACAAAGGTAAAGTAATATAAGGATGTTGAGACTTCGAAGTAACTTTTATAAATTGAAGATTTAAACAAAAAGTAATGATAGACCAAAAAATATTGGAGGAGGTAATAAACTTCCTGAGGATGCCCAGTGTGTCTGGAACAGGAGAGGGGATTGAGGAGACTGCCTCTTACCTGAGAGATTGGATTAGTGATAGGCTGAACGCTAGTGTAGAGCTCCTTCGCTATGGCGGGCATCCAATAGTTTATGGTAAACTAGATTCTAAGGCAGAGAAGACCCTCATTTTCTATAGCATGTATGATGTTCAGCCAGTTGAACCTCTGGATAAGTGGATTTCTCCTCCATTTGAGGCTAAAGTAATAGATGGGAACATAATTGCGAGGGGTGCTTACAACACTAAAGGAGCTTTGATGTCCACATTACTGGGAATGGAGAGGTTATTAAAGGAGGATAAGAAGCTCCCTGTAAATATTATATTTATCATAGAGGGGGAGGAGGAACTAGGAAGTCCCAGCATGCCTAAGTTAATTGAGGATAAAATGGGGGAGCTGAAAATCGCAAGTGGGGCGTTCTTTACTATTCCCTCTGAGTTCAAAGAGGGGAAGGCGAGGATAACCCTTGGGAATAAGGGAATAGTCTTTGTCGAGCTCAAATGCAGGGTAAGTGAGTTCGACGTCCACAGCAGTTACAGCAGGGGGCTAATAAATCCAGTAGCAGTGCTTTCAAAAATTATAAGCGAGTTAATAGACCCAATTCACGGCCCTAAGTTGACCTGGCTTGAAGATAAGACTGTAACCCCTGATTCAGATGATTTGGAGTACTTGGGTGAATTAATAGAGAGTTCTCCCATGGAGGAGATAATAGAGAACTACAAAGTTAAGCTATACAGGTCAAGGGATTGGTATATACCAGTCCACTTCAAGCCTACGGTAAATGTGGACGGCATTTACTCAGGTTACGTCGGCAAGGGCACAAAGACAATACTTCCGTCAGAGGCAGTAGCAAGGCTTGACTTTAGGATAGTACCAAACATAGAGCCAAAGGATGTAATAGAAGGTCTAAAAAACTTAATAGAGGGCCTTGGGTTAAAGGGTTTAGTTGAATTAGAAGTCAAGGATAGCTACACGTGGAGCAAGACTAGCCCCAAAAACCCAATAGTTAAAGCGGCTAGGAACTCGCTAACCAATATGAACATCAAACCATATATAATGACCATGCTACCAGGTTCAGCTCCAGGATACCTCTTCACGAGGAAGTTAAACATACCTATGGTATATACAGCACCGGGAAAAGGGGGAAGGGCACACGCACCTAATGAATATATAACAATGGAGACCCCACAGAAAATAGTGCAGTTTACCTCTTATTTCCTGAAAGAGTTCTCAACTTACAAATAATAGATAGCCTAGTGCCTAACCTACAAGGAAGTAGTTGATAGTTTATATCAAGATACAAAGTTTATTCTATTTAGAAATATTTAATTATTAATTTAATTTGTGATCTTCTACACTAATCATTACTGGGAATAAAAATTTATTATCTAGTAATAAATATATTCTTGTGGCAAGTAGACATAAGGACTGGTTAAGGCAGGCTGAAAGGAACCTTAAGTCCGCTGAAATAAACGTGCAGAGCGGGCTTTATGAGGAGGCTTGCTATGAATCGCAACAGGCAGGTGAAAAGGCTGTTAAAGCTCTACTCAATTATCTACATAAAGAGATGAGGGGATACTCAATTACTCTACTACTTCAGGCAACTAACATTAACATCCCAGGTGAGATATTGAAGTGTGCCCAAGAATTGGACAAGCATTATATCCCATCACGATATCCAGATGTTTATGATCAGGGTGCGCCAGTAGATTATTACAACGAGGACGACGCTAGGAAGTGCATGGTTTGCGGAAAGGAAATCCTTAATTGGGTGAAGGAAATTGTCGGTTAATTTAGAGGAGATATGTAACCTGTATTCCAACCTTAAACCTAAAATAGTAATCCTATTCGGCTCTTACTCAAGGGGAGATTACACTGATAATAGCGATATCGATGTATTAGTCGTCTCTGACTCATTGCCTGTAGATCCTAGAGAGGGATTTGCCATGACTTATAATCTTAAATTCCCAAAGATTGTCCCCACAGCAATGAACACTCAAGTGTTCTTAAAGAAGTTAGAAGAGGGCTCTACCTTTATCCTTGAAGTAATCGAGGACGGAAAAATATTGTGCGGTAATGAAGAATTCATTGAGCATGTTTCGAGGAAGTTCGGAGAGATTAGAGGGAAGTTTGTGAGGAAAGGCGGTATATGGGAATGGTAGGGAAGCAACACATTTATAGTCTCCAATTATCGCGTCGTAAGGTCCTTCAATTTTCTTAAGCTAAGCTCCTTAATTCAAATACTTAGAAGGAATGTTATATGAACCCTAGAGGAAATTTAAGAGTACGCAGAGCATTTATGAGAAAGGGCGAAGAGAAATGGAAATTGTTTCACGTGGAAACCTCTGGCTTTAGTTTAAAAAGTATCTTTGTTTCTCATTAGTTTTTACAACGTAAGCACTTAAATGCCATAAACTAAAATAAACCATTAAGTAGCATAATTAAGAGTCCAGTTTCAACGTTTAATTAACATCTATAGTTATGGCTAAGTAAACTAACACACTGCAGTAATTTTGAAGAGGTTTCATATTATTACTAATAACATTTATTGAGGAGGCTATTACGTGGACTAATAGCGATTTAGCTCAGGGCTACTTTTAAAAGGGTAAACCCCCTTCCTGCCTGGTTCTTCCAAAGCTAACTAAATAACAACTCATTAATTGAGAGAAAGGGTTTTAATGAAGTCTAGTTAAATCTCACAAAAATAATTAATTTACTATGAATAATAGATGTTTTCTTACACGTTATATTAATGCTGATCAATTTAGGTCTTATGATCCCACTTGAAGGAATTAAAGTGATTGACAAAATTGACCAATTTTCATGATAATGTCACTTGAAAGTTATATGAAGAAATTACAACGATAAAATTTAAAAGCGTTTAAATAATGAAGGACTATGGTAATGAACAAGGCATTAAAGGTTCTTGGAGTTTCAATAGGGAACTTACTAGAATGGTATGATTTCGGGATTTACGGGACTTTAGTCCCAATCATATCATCGTTGATATTTCCTAGTTCGAATATATTAGTTAGTATTCTTTACACATTTATAGTCTTTGGTGTAGGCTTCCTGTTTAGGCCTTTGGGAAGCGTTGTGTTTGGTCACTTCGGAGATAAACTCGGGAGGAGGACATCTTTATTACTTACTTTCTGGATAATGGGCTTCGCAACGCTTTTCACTGGATTAATACCTACATATAGTTCAATAGGAATCCTTTCCCCTTCCCTATTCATGTTACTCAGGATCCTTCAAGGTTTCGGAGCAGGGGGAGAATGGGGAGGAGTAGCTGCCTATTTGGCTGAGATGGGAGGGGAAAACAGGAGGGGTTTTTACGGCTCCTTTCAACAGGCATTCATAACTACTTCCCTCCTAATAGGTAGCCTAAGCGGTGTTATAATAACTTCCTTTGGGCAATCCTTTGTCAACTCAATAGGTTGGAGAATCCCCTTCATTGCTGGTGGGATAATATTGATTCCAATTTCAGCAGTTCTCAGGATCAAGTTACCTGAAAGCGAGCTATTCGCAGAGGTAAAAGCAAAGGGGAAAATAGCAAAACTACCTTTGGCAAAGGCATTCACTAGGAACATAAAATCCTCTTTATTTGTTCTTCTAGGTACGTTATTATGGACTGTTTCCTTCTATATTATGCTCACTTATTTGCCCTCCTACTTAAATAAAGTTCTCCTAGTTAATCTAAACCAGAGCTATGTAATAAACAGCATTGGTCTCTTAGTTCTCACATTGTTTATACCTATCTGGGGTTATGTTTCAGACAAGATAAAAAGTAGAAAGGCATTGGCTTTAACTGGATCAATCGGGTTTACGCTTCTATCCTATCCTGTATTCCTCATGATGCAGAGTAGAAGTTTTCCCCTCATATTATTTGGTGTTGTATTAATGGATTTCTTCATATCCTTTTTATCAGGCAGTCTAGTTTCGTGGTTCGCCGAGGTCTTCCCTACTAATGATAGATATTCAGGTGTAAACATCCCTTACAATATAGCAGTCGCAATATTTGGAGGTTTTGCGCCAACTATTGCTACTTATTTAATACAAATAACTTCAAACCCAATTTCACCTGTATACTATGTAATTACTTCTGGTGTAATATCTATAATAGCTTACGCATTAATGAATGACACAGCCAAATTGAGCAAGCTGCCTGAAGACTAGCACTTTTTATAAATTTCCTATTTTATTATTAGACGCTATTAATTTCTTTTAGTCGTTTTAGCACCTTACAGTAGATAGAAGTCATGTTAAAGGTTAAAGAAAGTTAAAGGGAATAACTTCTAACGGTGTTCCTATTCCCCTTTATCGCTCTTATGATGGGAAATTAAACTTTAATATCAGCTCTCAAGGAAATGAGATCATAATAGGGAAATAAAACCAATCCTATTAGTACAGAACTTTTAATTAAACATTAAGGGATTCCACTAATTCTTTCATTCCCCTTTTTAAAGTATATCTAGGTTCATAATGAAGCAATTCCTTAGCCTTCCTTATATCCCAGAGTCCTTGAACCACATTAATTGGTTTCAACAATTCTTCCTCTGAATAACTATTCAACAAGTATCCCTTCCCTATGGAGACATTCAGTTTTGGGTTTATGTCCTTGCAAACCTCTCCCAGCTCTGATATCCTGTAATTTCTCCCCCCAGATATGTTGAATATTTCAAAGCCCTTAACTCTTGAAATTAGGGCCAAAGTCACTGCATATGCTATGTCCTTTACGTAAGTGTAATTAATCGTGTGATCTCCCCCATAACTCATTACTATGTCTTCTTCCTTCACTACTTTCTCTGCAAACAATAAAGCATGTCTCGATATTGCTTCCCTATCCCACATACCAGGACCATATGGGGCAGTGATTCTCATTATTATAGCTTTTAAACCGTAACTATTTGAATACTCCTTAATCAATAACTCAGAAGAGTGTTTAGTGAGGGCGTAAACCCCTTTAGGTTCTATTGGGAAGTCCTCGTTTATAACGTCTTTCTCGCCCTGTTTTGGACTGTAAACACCTCCAGAGCTTATATATATAAACCTGTTCAAATCAACTTTCCTGGATAATTCAAGCAAATTCAAAGTAGAGTTCACATTTATCTCATAACATCTCCTTGGTTCCTCCTGGCATTTACTTACTTTTGCTATTGCAGCAGCATGGATTATTGCTTCAGGTTTGACCTCCTCTAAAACCTTTACTTGAGAGTAATCTGTTACGTCCATTATTACGTGATTTTCTTTTCCCTCTTTATTTTCCTTGATGTCTACTTTAATTAATTGGTGTTCAAGTTCTATCTCCGTTGCCAGATGTCTTCCTATGAATCCCTCACTTCCAGTTAAAACAACCTTCATCCTTAATTAAAACCCTTCAGAGGTTTTAAGCTATTCATCAATTTGATATATACATTGGGATTTAATAATTATAGAAGCGATAAATGATGGTCAGATAAACTTTCAAATCAATTACTTATTTAATTATAACCTGAATGAAGATTCCCATTCATCCTTACACTTTCATTTTACTTGCTTTATTTTTCATTTATGGTCAAGTGTAGGGACAAAACCCTCAACAACATCACGTAAAGTTTACGGGACTCGACAGACCTCCTGCCAACGTGGTTGTGAAGTGAATCCCTTATTAATTAAGGTTTTGTGTAAACAAATATAAAAATTTTCAGATAGAGAATGGCTCAGCCTTAAAAACTCCATAGGCTAAAAGAATTTATATAAAGTAGGAAAATTTTTACTACGTATGATTTATTACCTTTAGGGGTATGCATATACACATGGGAGAATGGGTAACTGTTTCAACTAAGGTGAGGAGGGAAACTCTAGAGAAGGCGAGGAGGCTTAACATTAACGTGAGTGAAGTTTTAAGGAGGGCTTTAGAGGAGGAAATAAGGGAGAGGGAAGAGGAGGAGGCTAGGCGGTTGTTGGAATTGGCATCAAAGGAGTTAGGGAAAATTCCCCCATGGGAGGTAGTTGAGGAGTTGAGGAAGTGGAGGAGAGAGAGGTGAAACTCCTCTTTGACTCCAGCGCGATCTTTGAGGCTGTGAGATTAGGGAGTAAGGCGCTCGACTTATTAAAGGGCAACTTTACAACAACGTTAGCTTATTACGAGTTGGGCAACATATTGTGGAAGTACGAAGGAAAATTAAACGTGGAAATAGTGTTCAGTGCAATGAAAAAAGTCTTGCCTTTGATGGAGGTAATAGAAGTGGGTTTGGACAAGGAGGTGTTGGACGAGGCTTTTAAGAGGGGCTTGACTTACTACGACTCCGCTTACCTAGTAACTGCTAAGAGGCTAGGAGTTGGATTAGTAAGCCTTGATAAGGACTTGATAAGGAACGGGGCAGTGGGATTAGAGGATATATTGAGGAAATGGCTTCACTCATGAAGGGGCTTTAGCTCTTAAAGCGTGTTAGGTCTTGCAACTACTTCATTAGATAAAGGACTTAGAGACAGTTAACTAAAAATTATTTAATTTGACTTAACATTATAAAAAATAAAAAAGAGTAGCAATTACCGGTCTAAACCATCTTGGTCAACAGGCATATGAGGGTGAAAGCAATTGAATTGCGTTAGTTTCTAGAACCTCATTATAGGAAGATTTAGTAAAATTTTAAAACTAATACTAATAAACAAATAATGGTATTTAGAATGTTGAAGAAACTTATCAATAAACCTGGAAACGAGGTTAGGGAGATGCTTGAGGGGATGAGCATGGCCTTTCCAGAAATCATTAGGCTTGACAACCAATGGAATAACGTCTATAGGGCATATAAGAAAGCGAATAAGGTGGCATTAGTATCAGGAGGTGGGAGCGGACACGAACCTGCACACGCAGGATATGTGGGCTTTGGTATGCTAGACGCAGCTTGCGCGGGAGCGACTTTCACCTCGCCCACCGTGCCCCAAATCCTGGCTTCCATAAAGGAGGTCTCTACAGAGAAGGGGGTTCTAGTAATTATAAAGAATTACTCAGGAGACGTTATGAACTTTAACTCAGCAGCTAAGATAGCTCAATCCCAAGGAATAAAGGTGGATTCCGTTATAGTAAACGACGACGTGGCTATTACAGATAGGAGCAGGAGGAGGGGGACAACTATTACAGTACTAGTCCATAAAATAGCGGGGGCAGGAGCGGAGGAAGGCCTAGAATTGAAGGAGGTTAAGAGGTTGGCTGAGAAAGTGATTGAGAACGGCAGGGACATTGGGGTTGCCCTAACCCCATGTAGCGTCCCAGCGGCTGGTAAACCTACTTTCGAACTAGGAGAAGATGAGGTGGAATTCGGAATTGGAATACACGGAGAACCTGGAGTTCAAAGAATGAAATACGTTGAGTCCTGGAGCTTTGCGAAGATGATGATAGACAAGATATTGGATGACTTAAAACTTACCCCTGGAGATGAAGTCGCATTGATAGTCCAAGGTACAGGCGGAACTCCCTATATGGAGAAATTCGTCTTCTATAGGGACGCAAGGAAATACGCTGAGAGTTTAGGATTGAAGGTAGCGGTGAGCTGGGTAGGAGAATTCATGACCTCCTTGGAGATGCAGGGGGGAAGGATAGCTATGTTGAGACTGGACGAGGAATTGAAGAGGCTATTAATGTACCCAGCATATACAATAGCTATAAGGAATACAGGCCCCTTCATATCAACATTAGTATCGTAGGAGTCCAGTATGAAATCGACTCTAAATGTTGAGGACTTCTATAACGTGATTTTAGAGATAGCTAGGCTCATACACGAAAACAAAAAATACTTAACTGATCTGGATTCCGCAATAGGGGACGCTGACCACGGAATTAATATGGACAGGGGGTTTAGCGTTGTAATAGATAAGGTTGGGAAAATGGACATTAATAACTCTGATATAGGTTCTCTTTTAATTTTAGTCTCTAATACCCTGATGGAGACAGTGGGGGGAGCAGCTGGTCCCCTGTACGGGATGTTCTTCATGAACATGGCAAATAAAGCCATGGGGAAGAGGGAAGTTGATTACAAGGAGTTCGCTGATATGCTCGAGGATGGTTTAAAGGGAGTTCAAGAAATAGGGGGAGGTACTCAACCAGGAGAAAAGACAATGGTTGACACTTTATACCCTGCAATAAATGCCTTCAAGAGGGGAGTTGAGAGAGGGGATATTGAAGGCCTAAAAGAAGTCCTATTAAGGGAAGCAGAAAATGGAATGAAATCAACAATCAATATGGTAGCAAAAAAGGGGAGGGCATCATATTTAGGGGAAAGGTCTTTGGGGCATCAAGATCCTGGGGCAACTAGTTGTTACCTCATCTTGAAGGCCTTCTACGATCACATGTAGGGTTTAAGAAATCATGGTAGCTATAATTATAGTTTCACACAGCAGGAAACTAGCAGAGGGATTAAAGGAGGTTTTAGACCAGATATCCAAGGGTAAAGTGAAGGTAGTTGCCGTGGGGGGAGCAAAAGACGGTGGGCTGGGGTCTAACGCAATTGAAATAAGGGAGAAAATTTTGTCTTTATCTGGAGAAGACGCGTTACTAGTCTTCTTTGATTTAGGGAGCACCATAATTTCAACAAAGGCAGCTTTAAGCGGTATTCCCAAGGAGATTGCAAAGAAAACACACTTAATTGATGCCCCACTAGTAGAAGGTGCTTTCGTTGCAACAGTTGAGGCCTCTGCAGGATCACCTGTAAATGATATCATAAAGGCTGCTGAGGAGGCTAGGAACGCTCGTAAATTCTATTGAGTTCATATATTTCAGGTACAACTCTTGATATATAAGATAATGAGGCCTCCTTTATTTCCTCCTCCCTCTCGAATTTGATAATAAGCTCTTTAATAATGGTTGAGATCTCCCCGGCGTTTATCTTCCTTATCAAGTACTTGACTTTAGGTATGGAAGTGGGGTTAACGCTGACGTTATCAATTCCGAGAGATAATAGAATAGGCAGGGCAATTTCATTGGAAGCCATTTCACCGCATACATCAACCCTTACATTTTCCTTCTTTGAATTCCTCGCAATCACGTCAATTATCCTTATTACAGCAGGGTTCAGCTCGTCGTATAAATACTGGACTCTCTCGTTGTCCCTGTCAGCTGCCATAACGTATTGAGTCAAGTCATTTGTCCCTATACTGACGAAGTCTAAGTATTTCCCTATCCTGTCAGAGACAATTGCTATGCTGGGAACTTCCACCATTATGCCGAACTCGAAATTAAGTTTAGCACCCTTACCTATTTCCTCCTCTACTTCATTTACTATCTTCTTAACTTCCTCTACTTCCTTGATTGTTGAGACCATAGGTATCATGAATCCTACCTTGCCGTACATTGAAGCCCTCAAAGCAGCCCTCACTTCCTCTAATAGTATATCTGGATAGTCCTTGAGTAGGAGTCTTATCCCCCTTACTCCAAGAAACGGGTTACCCTCTCTTGGATTAGTTATATATGAAATGGGTTTGTCTCCTCCTGCATCGAGGGCCCTTATTACGACTTCCCCCTTTTCCGTGATCTGTAGTGCCTTCACGAAGATCTTAAATAGCTCCTCTTCCGAAGGTCTCTTGGCTCTATTCATGTATAGGAATTCCAACCTAAAGAGCCCTATCCCCTCCCCTCCGTACTCCTTTACCAACCTAACATCCTCTAAATCACCTACATTACCGAGAACCCCTATTTTCTTTCCGTCAACTGTTATGGCTTCCCCTAATCTATTCCTCATTATGCTCTCCTTCAATTTTTCGAGCTTATTAACTGTTGGAGCTAATCCCTCAATGTCGGACTCGCTAAGGCTCAATATGAATCCCCTGTAACCGTCTAGCGCTATAAAAGAGTTATTAAGCATTGACAATTCAATGTCAGGTACTATGATATAGGGAATGTTCAGAGTCCTAGCTATTATGGACACGTGAGAGTTTACTCCCCCATGTCTTGTAATTAAACCTAAGGCATTCAGGGGCTTTAAAGAGATCAAGTCTGAAGGCAATATATCCTCTGTAACCAATATGAAGTTCCTCTCCGAGGCGGTATAAAGGGACCCCTTCCCCCTTAACTCGGACATTAACTGTGTCCCCACGTCTAATACATCATCTGCCCTCATCCCTATGAGCTCGCTTCCACTCGAAGATATCTGATTATAATATTTAAGTGTAATCCTCCTCAAAGAGCTTTCTGCGCATAAACCCTCCCTTATTTCCTTTTCAACTTCTCCTGCAATTGCTTCAAGTATTGTAACCTGGGCATTTATTATATCTCTGAGCTGGTTGTGTGTAGCAGAATCCCTGAGCTTAAGCATCTTCTCCCTTAATTTGCTGAGAGCCCTCCAGAGCTTCTCTAACTCCTTTTCTACTTCTATAGCCCTGCAATTGTCATCTACTTCCCTAAATATATCTGACCTCCTCAAGATAAATGCCTTACCGATGGCGAAACCCTGAGATACTGGCTTTCCCTTGAATAGGACTTTAACCATGGCTTTCATCCAAAGCAGGCAACGATTTAATTAAGTCCTCTACTTCCCTTGCAGTCACATCCTCGTCCTCCCCATCTATTATTATATCTACTTCATCTCCCATGTCTATACCGAGTGAAAGTATTTGCAAAACGTTTTTACCATCTGCCTCCCTATTTCCTTTCCTTATTATTATCCTTGAACTATGCCTTTTAGTAGTCTGTATAAAGACGGATGCAGGCCTTGCATGGAGACCAGATTTGTTGAGGAGCTTAACGTGGAGTACCCTCACTATTACCTAATAATATATTGCTTATGGGTTTAAGAGTCTCAATGCCTGCATCCATAACACTTTCGGATTCTGAGTGAAAAATTGAGCACTCTCCATTATTATTTTTACTTAATTTAGAATTCTTGAAATAAGAGTTCTATATAAAATCAGATTATGTTCTATTTTAATTACTAATCTAATTATTTAATTCAAGTTAAAGCTTTTAACTTTAATCGCGCATTTCATTTATGGCTTTGAGGAGCGTAGTACTTCAGGGCTTTAGAAGGGTACTGAACTTGAAGGGGAAGCTCCCCGTGATCGCTGGTCATAAACTCCTCTACAGTTGTAACCTCAGGTGCAGGATGTGCCCTTTCTGGAGGAGGAAGGACGAGAAGTTAATGGATTTGGAAGAGGAGAGGAAAATGATGAAGAAACTAGCTGATTTAGGAATAATATTTATGGGGTTCGAAGGAGGGGAACCACTACTGAGGAGAGATTTACCTGAGATATTGAAGGAGTCTCATGATAGGTTTCATACAACCCTCGTGACCAATGGAGTGTTACTTAAGAACAGGGTAGAGGAGATAAAAAATTATCTTGATTACATATTTGTTTCCCTGGACGGAATAGGAGAGGTGCACGATAAGATAAGGGGATCTCCTGGGGCCTTCTCAAAAACCGTGGAGTCAATCAAAGTGGCTAGTAAGTACTTGGACTTGGGAATAAGCGTGACTTTAATGAGGGAGAACCTAGACCAGGCTGAAGCCCTAGTTGAGCTAGCAGAAGAGTTGGGGGTGGCTATTAACTTTCAAATAGAATACGATTACTCAACTGCTGAGAAGTTATCTCCAAGTAGAGAGAAACTTAGAGCAATAATAGAGAGGCTCCTTGAGATGAAGGTTAATGGGGCACCTATAATCAATTCTAGGGAATATTTCGAGGCGCTTTTGAATTCATGGTATTACGGTAAGTCTTGGGAGTGCAAGCCATGGCTAACAATAAATATAGACCCAACTGGGAAAATCGTTTTGCCGTGTTACGTGTTAAATGAATATAAAGGAACGCTTAACGTCCTGGAAGTAAACATAAGGGAAGTCTGGAGCTCCTTCAATTGGGAGAAATACTTGAAGTGCAATAAATGTGCTCTATCATGTTACTTAGAACCCTCCCTCTTTTCCTGGACAAAGCTATCAAGCGTGAGGAACTGGATATTAAATACCATACCGTCAATAATATCCTCCATTATATAACTTTCACTTAAGTGATTTTTCAACCAGATTGAGAACGCTGGAAAATCCTAAATAGGGAAAGTAATTTAATAAACCATTTAAACTGTTTTTATGGTTAGGAGTTAAAACCACAACTGCTTCAATGGAGATTGCTTTATTCAGTTTTCTATATATAAGGGAAGAAGAGCCTTTAACCCTTTATTAACAAAGGGTTCAAACATAGCCTAAGGATTCTCATGAATGAAGGTGTGGAACCCAAATGAATTAGGGTCAGTAAGTGGAAAAACCTTTTTCGCCTTTTCCAAAACTAATTTAGCTACTTTAACGGTACTACTCCTATTAACATGATATATTAGGAAAGTTACGAGCCCATCAAATATGTAATAGGTAATTATAGACTCATATTCCATAATTTTTTAGACAGATTTAAAGATTCTTCATGGTGTCTAGCGTTCTTGTTCAAATAAGCTATAAAATAAGAGGTATCTATTAAGAGCCTATCCATAAACTACATCGTCTACTTTTTCTTAAGGGTCTTCACTCATTTCCGTTATTAAATTGTCAAAGTTCATCATTTTCAGCGCTTTCTTTGAGGGCTTTTTACTTTCATAAAAACGGAATAGGAATTCTAAAACCTCGTTTAAACTAAACGTCTTCACCTCTCTCTGCCTTAAGCTCGCCTGCAATTCTCATCAACTTCTTTTTTTACCTCATCAGTCACTTTAACTGTAGTATGAACCATGAGTATACATACCCAGTATTAAGACTTTGTTTAAGAGCATTATGCATCCTATATATAGTCAAACCAAAATCATTTCCTTAAAAATAAATTTATGATATTATCAAAATTCTTCTAGATTAATTAGAAATTCTCAAGTTTATATATTAGTGATAAATAATAGGAGAGTAGTGATCTTAAATTCTCCCTCTTAACGCTACCCTTAAATATCATGCAGGTGGAGTAAATCAAAGAAGGGTTACGAGGAAATACTTAAACTAAAATGTAATATAATAATAATTGAACTAACTTGGGCATACTCAGTAACGCCTTAAAAACGCTTCAAGGAATAAAAGTACTGCAATTATGTGTTTACCCGTGGCATAACTTCTCTTTACTTTTAATCCCTTCTAATTCCGCCACGGCCTGTTAATGGATCATAAACCTTCACCCTCGAATCATTGAGGTTAGTCGAGGGAAAACACCTCTCCCATTTACGCTTTTATTACTCCCACGTGAGCCCTTCATAAGTTGGGAGGTCATTAATGAAGATTTTGGGTAATACTATGTAAACATAACTTAATCAAGGATATTTAGAAGTGATTGAAAATAACTAATTAATAGTTGCGTAGAGATGTTATAGTCTTTCACTCAACCTTAATTCTTAATCTACGTTTATGTGTGAGGGGCTCATGTGGTAAACGATGAAGCTATAATGAAGGAAATCTCAAGTACTCTAATTGATCTATACAATAAAAACTTTGCAGGGGAGGTGTACTCCAAGATAAAGCTCAATGTAGCTAACTGGTTTGGAGTTGCTATAGGGAGTTTATCCTTCAGGGAATCAGTTCCATTCATAAATATTGCTAGGAAGGAAAAGGGGGATTTCAAGGTTATAGGGGGGCTTAAGTCCACTCCATACCTTTCAACCTTGGTCAACACCTCACTCGCTCACTTACTTGACTTCGACGACACCCACTTAAAGACGATCCTCCACCCTGGAACTCCCGTTATTGCCTCTGCCCTGACTTCTGTTCAGTTTGGCATGGGGAAGTTTTTAAACGCAATAGCTTTAGGGGAGGAGATGGCAATAAGGTTGGGGCTCGCAATGGATATATCTAACAACTCTAAGTGGCACTACACGGGAGCCCTGGGGGGCATTTCCTCTTCAATAACTTCTTCCCTATTGTTAAAGCTAAGTGAGGAGGAAATGGTTAATGCAATATCTTTATCCTCCGCTTTCGCAAGCGGTTTCGAAAAGGGTTTTGGGACACATGCTAAGGCATATGGAGTGGGAAGGGCTGCGGCGGAAGGAATAATCTCCTCTCTCTCAGCCAAGGATGGGATTAAGGCTACCCCCAAGTTCCTTAGAGTCTTCGCCGAGACAGTAGGGAAGGGGATAGACTTCAATACACTGATCGAGGGCTTAGGTAGGAAGTGGCACCTCCTTGACAATGTAGAGAAACCTTATGCTTGTGGAGTTGTGCTACACCCTGTAATAGAGGCGAGCTCTAAATTTAAGGAGGGGAATTACAGCCCTTCTTCAATAAGGGAAATAGTTGTGAAGGTTAACCCAAAGGTAATGGAGTTGTGCGGCAATTTAAACCCAAAAAGCGGCCTCGAGGCCAAGTTCAGCGTAAACCATGCAGTCGTTCTTGGGGTAATTTTCGGTAAGGCAGATCCATCAGAGTTCAGCGAGGAGGTGGTAAACAATGAGGATATAGTTAAGTTAAGGGGGAAAGTGAAGGTAAGTGTTGACGAAGGGTTGAAGAGGGGGGACGCAGAAGTAACATTTAAATTAATTGATAATGAGGAGGTGAAGTTCGAGGTCAAACATGGCGAGGAGAGGGCATCCAAGATGCCTAGCGAAGAAGATATAAAGAGAAAGTTCTCGAGGTTGACGTTTAAAGTCATAGGAGAGGAAAGGGCTGAATCACTCTGGAAGGCAATAATGTCCTGTGAAAGGGAGAAAGGGGTTGAGGATATATTGGATTTAATTTAACACACCATAAATTATTCGTTTTGGCTTGTCTTTAGGATTTCAAGTACTTCTGCGTAAAGGAAACCTAAAATTATCCATCCCATGAAGAAGTAAACATCGTATTTGTTGAAGGTAGGTAGGGAATAGAAGAAGACGAAGAGGCTGAAAGCGGTTGCGAAGAGACCTATTATTATTTCATGCAAGTGTTTCCTAGACCTCTTAGATGCCACCCTCACCAGGGACATGCTGGCTGAGATGTGTATAAATAAATTGTTTAGACCCGCTAAAGCTCCGAGGAACGTGAACGCGTTGAACAGACCTACATAATAAGTTATTAAAGTTAATGATAATATGAATATAGATGATATGAAGAGCTCCGAGAAGAGGGGTTTACCGAGTTTTATCTTAGATAGAAAATAAGGCAACACTTTATCCTCAGCCATCGCTTTAATAGTCCTGGAGTTAGCTAAAACGTATGTCATCCCACCTAATACCCCGTCGTTCAGGGAGATGAAGGAGAGGATTAAAAGCCCCACTATACCGAACCTACTGAGCAGATAATAGGGCAAGTTACCTGTGAAATTGAGGGAACCCAATGAATAGAAGAAGAGGGAAGCCAGAGCTCCTCCAAGGAGCAACACGTAAATAGATGCTTTTCCTATCTCCGTTGACCTAGCCTCTTCACCGAGAGGGGTTATAGAACCGTAACCAGTTGGGATTCCCAGAGCAAAGACTACTGCCTCCGATAACGAGGGCGAGAAGGAGGACGGTATTGGGTTGTAGAAGTTCCATTTGGAATTGTAAAAAAAGAATAGGGACAAAAATATTAAAGCCACCATCTCTATTAGGGAAATTACCATCGCGTATCTAGCCGAAACCTTAACTCCGGCTATAACAAGAGAAGAGGCTAGTAAGGAAACGAGGAGGGTTAAGAACCATTGGTTCAGTAAAAGGGGAGGAACTTCTCTTGAAAAGTAATTGTTTAATATGATGTATAGGACATAAGCTCCACCTGTCAGCAAAGTCCCTCCATACGAGAGGGAATAGAGGATGTAGTTCCAGCCAGTATTTAAGCCTAACCTGAATGTTAGTGAGTAAAAGGCGTAAACGTAGTAACCTCCTCCCCTCTTGAACCTCTTAGATAAAAAGTAAACGACGAGCCCATTGGATAAAACTACAAGGGTCGCAATTGCCATAGCTATTACTCCTTCCACCCCAACCAGTGATATTATTACTGTACCAAAAGTGAGGAGGGAGATGAAAGGGGCCTGACCTCCGAATGAAATGAAGAACAAATCCCTCAGGGAAAGCCTAGATCTCCTCCCAATAGCTTTTTTCCTGTCAGACTTCAACGTGGATTAATGAAGTAATACCATTTAAGGCTTCGAAAAGAAATATTTAATATAATTTAAGTGAATGCAATGAATTGACAGAAAGTTTTACTTTTAAATTTTCAGGTAAACCCTCTCTTTTTCCAATAGGAACTCTGTATTAAATTTCTTAGATACAGAATAGAGATCCTTAAGTTGATGTTCTATCTCCTGCTCGGAGAGCGCCCTTGGTATTTTGTCTTCATCTGAATGAACAAATAAGATCTCATATGATGGTTTGTCATCTAGTAATACTTTAACAACTATGTTTATAGGAGACATGCCCCAATCACCCACATTAGGTGGGAAGGGGTTTATCGAGCCTGGAAGGTTACTTATGCTTTCAGCTAGAGTGAACATGAAGTGGCCTATGCTGTAAAAAACAGGCCTATTCTTATATATTTCCACAGCTTGGACTACATGTGGATGATGTCCTATTATTAAATCTGCTCCAGCGTCTATTAACTTTCTACCTACTTCTACTTGGTATTCAACAACATGTTTTTGAAAAGGAACTCCCCAATGTATGTTTACAACCAAGAAGTCGCTTTTCTCCTTTACATCCTTGACTTTCTCTACAGCCATTTGAAGATCCTTCTCATCTACATGAGTTAAAACAATTGGAGGTGTTCCAGGATTTTCCATCATAAAGTAATTATCGATATATAAGGAGGTTACAACGTTAACCCCTGCTATTCCAGGTGAATCCTTTGTTGCTAAGCTCCCAGGTGGATTCGTACATGAGAAACCCATGTAAGAGACCTTTTTCTTTCCCACGACCTTCGTTTGGGCTTTCCATGCATGATAAGTGTTTTCTCCTGCACCTACTGTTAATAACCCCTCTTTAGATGAATAATAAAGGGTATCTAAAAGTCCTTTGGTTCCATAATCCATCATGTGGTTATTAGCTAAATTAAGGATGGTAACTCCTATCCTCTTAAGTTGAGGCAAAACCTTAGGGGGCTGTTTAAGAATTGCCCATTTCCTAGTAACGATTTCATTGCTCTCTGTCACAGGAGCCTCTAGATTAATCATTAGCTCGGTGCATTCCTTGATTCTCTCTAGGGCTGTGCTGTTAATATTCAGAGGTAGATCATTCAAAACTCTAACATCTCCAGCAAAGCAAATTATCACGTTTTCTCAACCTCGTTACTTGCTATCTTGTTAACGGTTCTTACAATCTTATTTATTATTTTTTTGGATGTTCTTTCTATAAATTCGTCTGGAAGAGATGATATTCTACCACTTAATGATACATTAGCTACCCAATCCACTTCAGTATATTCGTTTTTATCCAAAATATCATAAATTATAATAATTGAGAAGTTGGTTCCTACACCGCTACCAACTATTTCATGCTTTACTCTCTTGTATTTGACCTCCTCAATTATCTTTACGGTGCCCCAGAAATCCATAGGGAGAGCGTATATTGATATTTTTATATGAAAGAATAGCTTGGACCCCTCCCTTTTTATGGATTTAATCCCAGGAACAATCTTTGATATTGATTTTTCGTCCGTTAATAGATTCCATGTTTTTTCTATAGTATTGCTGATCTTGAGCTTTCCCTTGTATTCGAGGGTCTTCGTTTCCTCCATTTCATCTCTCCTTATTCTCTCCTCCTGTCGATAACTTGTCTTCCTGTAGTTCCATTGAGATCCTCTCAAGTAATACTCCCCGAGTTTCTTTACCTAGGAACAAAATAATTAGACCGCCCATGGCTAGCATTAAACCTGCTAACCCAAAAACTCCTGAAAATCCATATAAAGGGTAAATTGCACTGAAGACTAATGGCATCAATATCCCTCCTATCCTTGAAAACGAGGATGCTGATCCTAAGCCTGTGTTCCTAGCCAACGTCGGGTACTGCTCTGCTACATATAAATATATTGAAGGATATGCTCCGTTTAAAAACCCAGCAAACAACGTTAAAAATACTACTACCATTAAGTTGGTAGTTGACAAGGCTAATAGGGTCGCAGATATTGCACCCCCCAATAAGTAAACGTAAACAGTCTTCTTCCTCCCAATTCTATCTGCTAGTGGTCCACTTAACAGATTTCCAGGGACCGCACCGAAGCTATAGCTAATTAAAACTGTAATGATGCTACTCTGAACAGTGAAACCCTTTCCCGCTAATAATACATAAATCCAAGTGTAGAATCCATAATATGCAGCTGTCTGGCCAAAAAAAGCTACCCAACTCATTATTGTTGCCTTCCTGAAATCCCTTGTCCATAGCAAATAGAAAGGTGCTTCTCTTTTTGGGGAAACCTTAACTTCCTCAGGCTCTGGTAATTTCCCTACTTCTCTTGTTATTTTTTCCTCAATTACCTTTAAACTCTTTTCAGCCTCTTCCAGTTTTCCCTTTGCTTCCAGCCATCTAGGAGACTCTGGTAGCAAGGGCCTAAATATAGCACCAGTAATTGCAAAAATTGTAGTAAAGAGCAATAACCCCCTCCACCCCCATATGGGAAGAGTTAAGGACAGGGCGGTTCCAACTACTAAACCAAACGCAAATGAGCCAGTTGTCCATCCAGTGAATCTACCTCTCACCCTAGTGGGGACTATTTCGTTCATGTAAATGGTTCCCACAGCTGTCTCTGCTCCTGCAAAGAAATAGGTCAGAGCCCCCAGAACTCCTAAAAGCAGCCAATTGCCGTGAGGAGTTAACCCCCTTAATCCTGAAAATATGCTTAGACCAACTAGCGTCCATAGGAAAACTTTTCTCCTTCCAAATTTATCAGATAAATATCCGCCGAATCCCGCTCCAAATAAGTATCCAACTAATGGTAAGCTACCCAATAAGCCGACTTCAAAATAAGAGAGATTCCATTCTACCCTGAGGATATTAGCGACTAACCCAGTAAACGTGGTGTCCATGGTTTCGATAGTATATCCTAATGCCAAGATCGTTAACACGAAATAAAAATATCTAGCTATAGGCAATCTCTCTATTCTGCCTACTGCATTTACTTGCAATTTTACAAACCCCTATTCACTAGTAATTCCCCTTTCTTGAACACACCAACTATATTCTCTTTGTTAATTAACCCTTCAATGTTTTCAAGGGGATTAACTTTAACCACAACCAAGTCAGCAATTTTCCCTTGCTCAACACTTCCATAATAATTATCTATCCTAAGTACTTTAGCCGCGTTTATGGTACCAGCTTGTAACGACTCCAAATTATTCAGCCCTGCCTCGACTAAATACTTCAATTCCCATGCACTTTCTCCGTGTCTTACCATATACCCAGAGTCAGTCCCCACAGCTATGAGAACTTTGCTTTCCTTAGCGATTTTCACACTCTTTTTGTGTGTCCCTATTACCGCTTCCGTCTTCTTTATAGCATAATCAGGTAAACCCTCTTCTGAGCCTCTCTTAACTACGAAACTGGTTACCGCCAATGTTGGGACTAGTGCTACACTTTTTTCCATCATCTGTGTCGCAAGCTCAGGTTTTTCTGCCAATAAAGAACCATGTTCTATTGAATCAGCACCTGCCTTAATTGCTAATTCTATTCCCTTTGGTCCATGGGCATGTATGGCTACATATCTCTTTGCACTGTGAGCCTCATAAGTCGCAGCCAATAGCTCTTCATAAGTGAACTGAGGAGAGTCTGGGTAATCTCCTTCAGACGCTACCCCACCCGTACCTAGTATTTTTATCCAGTCTACTCCTAGTTTAATCAGTTTCCTTGTATTGAATCTAACGTTTTCTACTCCATCCACGATCAATCCAAATGTGGAGGACTTTAATTCCTCTCTTACCCATAAATCACCGTGTCCGCCTGTCATAGATAGTGCCTTTCCTGACGTAAACACATTTGGACCTACAATTAATCCTTCATTTATTGCCCTTTTAATTGCCAAGTCTTCGTAATTGAAAGAGCCCAAATCCCTTATAGTAGTAAATCCGCTTTCCAAATACTTCCTTACTTCTAGCGTAGCCTTAATAGCCCTGAAGCCAACTGGGTCTTTTAACAAAGAAGATAATGACCATGCTGATGGTGATCCGTCAAATGAAATGTGTGTGTGCAAGTCAATAAGTCCTGGGATAACATATAGATTCTTGACGTCATATTCCTTAGAGGGCTTTATCTGAGGTGATTCTGTCTCACTCCCTACATAGGTTATTTTTCCGTCTTGAATGACAATAATGGAATTGTTATTTATCTTACCGTTTATTACGTTTATAATGGAGCAGTTGTGCAATACAACAGTTTTTGGGGAACCCAACTCATTCACCTCTATACTCATACTTTGGCTTGATGGGATTTCCTTCAAGGAACCTCTTCAAGTTGTATTTAGAAATATCAAGGAACGCCTTCCCCTTTAATACGCTCTCCGCTATTAATTTTCCTATAGCAGGAGATTCCTTGAATCCGTGTCCGCTAAATCCAACAGCATAATAAAGCCCTTCTATTTTAGGTGAAGCCCCCAAGATCTCGTAACCGTCAGCGCAATCATCAATTATCCCAGCCCATCCGAATTTAGGATAGCCCTCTTTTAACTTAGGAAAAGTATTTGTTACCCTAGAATATATGAAATCTATCTCCTCTTCATAAAGACCAGAGTTAAAACTATCTGGTTCCAATTTATACCCTAGCCTAGGTTTCATCATAAGGGAAACTATATTCTTCAATGTTTCTGATGCAGAGGCAGCACCTGCAAGGAGTCCTGGACCACTGAGGATTACATCGTTCATATAGGGCCTTCCATAAACTCCGTTAATTATATCATAAAAAGCAGGATGAGAAGAACCGAAATCTTTTGGTCCTTGTATTAGTAGAACTGGAGATCTTCTAGGTCTTATTGGCAATTCTTCTCCCACTTGGGAGGCTAATTCAACTGACCAAGGTCCTGCAGCAATTATTAAATTATCACATTCTATTCTATCATTGTTCACTACTATTGCCTTTATCTTATTTTTCTCAACTAAAATTCTCTTTACCTCTGAGTGTTCCTTAATTTCAACCCCCCTATCTAGGGCTCCTTTTTTAAAGTGGTTTACCGTTTTCATGGGGTCAGCATATCCAGATTCAGGCTCGTAAGCCACCAAGCTGTATTGGGAACAATTGATTTCCTTATCTATTTCCATTAATTTGCTTGGGTCCATTAACTTTACATTGGCTCCTAACTCCCTCATCATAGCAGTTACCTTCTTTAAAGTATCTTGATCTTTCTTTCCTACACCCACAAAAAAACCAGAATTTTGGAACCCAGTATCCTCATGATACTTTTGAAAGTACTTGAGAGATTCAACCGCTATTCTAACAGAGAGTTCATCTGTGTAGTGTGTTCTTATTAAGGCAGCTGACCTAAAAGACGCTCCCCACCCCACGTGGGATTTCTCATAAACAACGTAATCTCCAGCCTCTATATTAGCCATGTTATAGGCTATACTTAATCCTATTACTCCGCCTCCAATAATTACGTTTTCGTGTCTCAACATTCATCGTGCTAATGGATCTTAAGAAAATTTAAACTGGTATTAATAACTTCTAGCAACCAACATTATGAATGAGAAGGGAACTAAATTTGACCTGCAATTGGTAGAAAGGTTAAGAAAATATGGTCTCAGTGAGACTGAAGCCAAGGTTTACATATCATTGCTGATTTTGAGAAAGGCTTCTGCCTCTAAAATATCTAAATACTTAAACATGGAGAGAACTCAGGTGTACAGAGGTCTATCATCGCTATATAATAAGGGCATAATAGAGATCGAAATAGGTGAACCCCAAAAGTTTAAACCAGTAGAACCTGAAATATCCCTTGATATTTTGATCTCTAAAATGGAAAATAGGATTGAGGAATTGAGGAACGAAGCGAGAAGGCTTTCTGAGGAACTAAAGTTATTCAATATTAAAGCCTACAAGGTAGACGATAACACCTCTTCGGAATATAAATTAAAGATGGGAAGGAGGAACTTCCTTGAGGATATAAAGAAAAGTGTTGAATTGGCAAGTAATTCTATATTAAGACTGCAGACGCCCAATGCCTTGAAGAGGACTGAAATCTATGGTTTAATTACACCTTACGAAATGGCCTCAAGAAGGGGAGTAAATGTTGAAATTATTAGCGAGATAAATAGCGAAAATTTGATCCAAGCCAAGAAATTTCTCAAGTTCTCTAAGTTGTTCTACTTACCAGAAATATTCATGAGCGTTCAGATCATTGATGAGAGGTTAACAATATTATGCACGAATTACGAGGATCATACTTCCTCGCTGAACGCAAACGATATTTACATAATAAGTGAGGATCCGACTTTCTCAAAGGCCTTCGTGACTGTATTTAAACACCTGAAGAGCAATTCTATTCCCGCTGAATCAATAATTGAGAAAATAGAAAAAAGGGGAAAGCTTAACGTAGTTGGTTAATAAGGTACAAGATTATAATTATTCTTAATTTAATTAAAAAGAATTAAGAATATGGCTAATATATTCATGAATGTTATTGTAGTTTATGATGACTTAAACCTTAAATGGAGTTAGTATGTAAAAGAAGAGAAACTTCGGGAATCTAGTTTCCCTTCAATGCTTTCTGAAACCCTACTCTCACAGGTACTAATAATCACGTATTTTCCCTAGTTCATCAAATTCTCCCTTAAGTTCACAGCAACGCTGTGGAGTATCTTGCCTACCATCTTTCATTGCTTACCTTTGGGAATTTTTAACACGAGCCTCTTCTTGGACTAGGCCTCTTGCCCTCCCTATTTAAGAAGTGGGCCTTAGTTTTTGAATAAAGAGTTGAGGGTTTCCATGAGTATGTGAAGCTAAATAATTAAGGGTTAATAGAGTAAATCGAATAAACTGAAACATCTAAATTCGTTTAACGGCAAGCCTTAATATTGTGAAATACTGTAATCACGTGAAGTAAATGTGGAGAACAAAGCGCTAATAATACTTGACACAACAAGGGATGATTACTTTGACTTCTCCTTCAATGGCCTTAAGAGGTTTAAGACCTTTTCTCCCTCCTTCTGGACACCTCCTTCACATGCATCAATATTCACTGGTTTATATCCTTCACAGCACAACGTGAGGGAGTCAGTTGAAAACAAAAGAGATTTAAGTAAGTACCACCTAAAAGAACCAAGACTCTTAAAGGAGATGTCGAAGGATGGGTATAAGCTCTATGCCCTTTCCGCTAACCCCTTCATAACCCCTCCCTTCGGTTATAGGGGGTGGGACTACTTCAAATTCTTCACCCCTTTCTCTGATTATGAAGAAGGGGAAATGGAGGAATACTATGAAGTGTGGAGCCAAGATAACTTGATGGATGAGGTAAAGTACTTAATAAAGAGGGGAAAGATTAAGTTGCTGTACAAGAAAGTGAATGAGTTCGTCTCAATGAAGACTAAGTGGAAGCTGTTAGACCCAATTGACATGGGAGGAGGTAGGTTGCTTAAGTCCTTGAAGAAGGTTAAGCTAGAGGAACCGTTCTTCCTCTTTATAAATTTAATGGAGTCCCACGACCCCAACTATAGGGGGGAAGACTATGAAAGGGACCAGGGGCTTTCCTACTTGGGAATGCTTGATGGGAAAACAATGAAGAAGTTCAGGAGGGGATATGAAAGGAAGGTGAAGAGGGCCCAGAAGTATTTAGGAGAAATACTCCATTACTTGAGGGACTTCAGGGTTAAATTAGTGGTGACGAGCGACCACGGTCAGTTGCTCGGTGAAAAGGGATTAATAGGCCACAGTTACTTGACCTTCGAGACAGTAGAGGTGCCAGTGTTAATCAAGGAGGAGTGCAGCGGAGTAATAAACCTCACGAAGTTAATTCAATATTTCCTCAACGGTGAAAAGCCCTGCTCCAGGTACTCTATATCAGAGATGTTCGCCTTGGCTACCCCAAGTCCCTACAAATACGGGAGAAAAGAGGACGTAATGAAGTGGGAGAAAAGGTTAATAGCTGTTTCCAACGGGAGCTCCTCCATAATATATAATCCGTTAAGAGGGGTTATAGAGGAGTACAAGGGGAACGAACTCGAGGTAAAGAGGTTGGAAGAAGTAGCTAGGAACTTCCACGAGTTGAATAGTTAAAATTTAAAGCTGGGGTGAATATTTCGCGCAGTGAAGGTAGTAATAGCGGAGAAACCCAGTGTGGCCTTTGACATAGCCAGAGCACTTGGAAGACCGGAGAGGAGGGAGGGGTACTTAATATCTGGGGGGTACTTCATAACTTGGGCTATTGGGCACTTGTTTGAGATAGACGATAGCATTGTGCCTAGTAAGTGGAGTTTAGAGGAACTGCCTGTGTTCCCAAGTGAGTTCAAATATTCTTTAATAAAGGGAAAGGAGGGGCAGTTCAAGGTAATAAAGAAGCTCCTAGAGAAAGCGGAATTAGTTGTTAACTGCGGTGATGCCGGAAGGGAGGGAGAGCTAATAATAAGGGAAATACTTGAGGGGGCAAAATACAGGGGAAAAGTACTAAGGCTCTGGACTTCAGAGGCGTTGACTAGGGAAGTCGTTAAAAGGGAGTTCTCTAGGCTAAAGCCCTCCCACCTCTTCGACGACCTATATTATAGCGCTTTAGCTAGACAACACGGGGACTGGATAGTTGGAATAAACTTGACTAGGTTAGTCTCCCTCAAAGCGGGGAACGGCGAAGTGTGGAGTGTTGGAAGGGTCCAAACCCCTACCCTCAGCTTTATAGTCAAGAGGGACTTAGAGGTGGAGTCCTTTAAACCGGAGACATACTTCACAGTAAAGGCTAGGTTTAATAATGGAAGCGAGGAGTTCGAGGGCGTTTTGGCTAAAAACGGGGAAGAGCTGAGATTGGATGAAATTAAGGCAAACGAAGTGTTGAAGTCGCTCAAGGACTCGAAGAGGGGGTTAGTGAAGAAGGTTGAGAGGGAGAGAAAAGTAGAGCAACCTCCTTTGCTCCACTCTTTAACATCTCTTCAAAGGGAAGCCAACTCCCTTTACGGCTTCTCAGCCCAAAAAACGCTCGACATAGCTCAGAGCCTCTATGAGGGGTGGAAAGTAATAAGCTATCCCAGGACAGATGCCAGGTACATGGCGGAGGACAACGAGGCTTTAGTAGAGGACGTCCTGAGGAAGTTAAATAGGGAGGACTTGATTTCCAGGGTTAAGGGGAACAGGATATTCAATTCATCTAAGTTAACAGACCACCACGCAATAATTCCTTTGGACAGGCCTCCTAATAAACTTAGAAGGGAGGAGAGGTTGATCTACGATTTAATATTGAGGAAGTTCCTGGGGTCATTTATGGACGATTATGTATATGAAGTAATACGTGTTGAAGTGGAGGTAAACAACTTTGAATTCTTGAGTAAGGGGAGGAGGGAATTAAATTTAGGGTGGATGAGCTTGTACGAGAGGGGGGAAAAACCTCTACCAGAACTAATTGAGGGGGAGGAAGTTGAGGTGGGAGGGGTGAGGAAAATCAAGAGGAAGACGAAACCCCCTCCTAGGTATACAGACTCTACAATTTTAAAGGAAATGGAGAGGCTCTCTCTAGGAACTCCTTCAACTAGGGCAAACATTATAGAGACCTTAATAGAGAGGGGTTACGTATTGAGGAGGGGTAGGACGTTGATATCAACGTATAAGGGGAGGGAGTTAATAGACAAGCTGAAGGAGAGTAAAGTGTCTAGCCCTGAAATGACGAGCGAGTGGGAGAAGAACCTTGAGGGAATTTACTTGGAGAGGAAAGGGGTGAGCGGTTATCATGAATTCATAGAGAAGATAAAGGAGTTCGTGAGGGAGGAAATAGGGAAGATATCAAAGCTGGACTTCCAGGTAAAGAAGATGGCTACACCTGATATGGTTAAGTTGGCAAAGGAACTATCAAGGGAAACTGGGAAGTCTTTTGAGGGGTGGGATTACGAGTCAGTGAAGAGGTTTATAGATGAGAGCTTGAAGGAGGTGAGGATTCCGTGTAAGTGCGGAGGAGAGGCAGTTCACTTCAATAACGCGTGGAAGTGCAATAACTGTAATACAATTATATGGTGGGAAATACTCGGTAAGAGGCTGAGCATTAACCAAATATCTAAACTATTTCAGGGCAAGGAAGTGAAGGTGAGGGGGCTAAGGAGCAGGAGGGGGAAGAGCTTTAGCGCTACACTTTACTTATCAGGCGGGAAGATAAAGTTCAAGTTCAGTTGACGTTTAATTCTAAGAACCCTTTTCTTAGCGTCTTACTCCTTTATTTACTTAATTGGCAGTTAAAGTATGGTCGTTTCATTTATTTCTCCCCTTAGTTCTTTTTAGGAGAAATGAAGAGCCTTTTTAGGAGTGGCTAAGCGACCCTAAAAACCCTTATAGCTTAAATTGCCTAAAAGCAATGTAATTGCATGGATGTAGTGGAGCTCATAAAGGAACTAGTCAAGTACCAAAGCGTAAACCCAGGAGGGGGAGTTTGGATAAGGGAGTGCGCCAATTACATAAGGGAAGTCCTTAAGCAACAGGGATTCTCACCCTACCTTACTGAGTACGAGAAGGGCTACCCAATAGTTGTTGCTAGCAACGGCAAGAAGGGGAGGGAAGTAGTATTGAACGGGCACTTCGACGTGGTACCAGCTGGTGAGGAAAGCAGTTGGCTCTACCCTCCTTTTTCAGGTAAATTAGTTGAGGGGAAAATATATGGCAGGGGAAGCACAGACATGAAAGGGGGGCTTGCTGTTTACTTATCGGTTTTCTCTGAAATAGCTGAAAAGGTTGATTACAGGTTGACCTTCACTGCTGTTTCAGACGAGGAGATAGGTGGTTACAAGGGGACTTATCCCATATCCAAGGAATTGAACCCCTTCCTTGTATTGGTAGGAGAGCCCACTGGGGCTGAGAGGGTTATCATAGGTGAGAAGGGGACTTTCCAAGTTAAGCTTACCTCTAGGGGGAAGGTTTCGCACGGTAGCAGGCCCTCCCTTGGGGAAAACGCGATAATGAAGCTCTTCGATGACATAACGACAATAAAGGGGTTGGAGAGGGTGGAGGGCAAACTAAATCAAGAGATAGTGGAAGGCATGAGGGATTACAGTGAGGAATTTTTAAGGGAGGCTTTAAGAGTGACTGTCAACGTTGGAGTTATAAAGGGGGGGTTGAAGGTCAATGTAGTCCCAGACTACGCTGAGGCGGAAATAGACATCAGGATCCCCCCTGGGGTTACAGTTAACGAGGTTAAAGACCTCCTTGAGGGGAAGATTAGGTCTAAATTGGAGGTCACCAACTCCTCAGAACCTACTCTCACTGAAACAAAGAACTATTACGTGAGGGCAATGAAGGAGAGTATAAAGAGGGTTACAGGAAAAGAAGCTAAAGCCATGATAAGCACTTATGCAACAGACGGTAGGTTCTTCAGGTACAAGAGTTTACCTGTTATAGTTTACGGTCCAGGTGAGCTGGAGTTGCTTCACTCCTATAACGAATACGTAAGGGTAGAGGACGTAGTCCTCTCTGGAAGGGTTTTGAAGGACTTCCTTTTGAACATTAAAAACGCTTATTAATTTCCGTTACTATTACATATTATGAAGGGTTTATTCATAGTAAGGTTGAGATTTAATAAAAGGGAACTAGAAGGGGAGTTCAATAAGTGGTATTCTAACATACATTTGGCTGACATGATAAAGGTGGAGAGGATGAAGGCAGCTAGGAGGTTCTCCTCAGAGGTCTCAGACCTAAAGTACTTAGCCTTATATGAATTCGATAGCGTAGAGGACATGCTGAAGAGCAGGGAAAGCCCGGAGAGGAAGGCAGCCCTCTCTGATTTTGCCAGGTGGACAGTTCACATAGATAAGATAGAGAGGTATTGGTTGGAGTTAATAGAGTCTGAGAGCTCAGGTAAAATAAAGGATTCGGAAATGCTCTTCCTGGCCTCTTCCAATTCAAGGGACTTAGAGGGAGTGAAAAGCTTTAGGGGAGTGGAGAGCAAACTAGTTTATAAGGCTATATCTACTGACCCTGGGGGGTTGCCTTCAAATGTAGTAATACTCCACATACCAAGCCACATGAGGGGGGAGGCGTTGAGGATAATAGATGAAATCAGTAAAAGGGAAGGGGTCAAGTACGGTTTATACAGCTTCATCTCTTCGCTAATAAGGAACTCTGCTTAGCCTATCGTCTTGAAGATTGACCTTGCATTAAGGCTAACTATTTTCTCCAATTCCCCCCTAGGTATTTGGATCTTGAGGAATTCCTGTAGATTTTCCCTCAACCCCTTAACTTCTCTATCTGGGAAATCACTGCCGTAAACGCACTTGGAACTGATAACGCTTAGCCTTGGGATGTACTCCAATACTTTCTTTGGTGGAATGCTGGAGAGATCCAAGAACACGTTTTCCCTTATCCTCGCCAACTGAAACGCAGTACTTACCCAATTGGGCCTCCCTGCATGTGCCATTACTATACTCAGCTTTGGGAAGTCAAGAGAGACATCATCAATGAATATAGGGTCTCCGTACTTGTTTCTACTCGTTGGGAAATTGCTCGTCCCAGTGTGGAAAACTACTGGTAAGTCGTTTTCCTCTGAAAAGGAATAAAGGAGTTCAAGTGTTTTGTTCCCCCCTTCTTCCTCTCTATAAGCATTAGGCTTTATCCACATGTGAGGGGGGTGTAACTTGAAACCTGAAACCCCAGCCTCGAACTGCCTCTCCAACCAGTACTTAGCCTCTCCCTCGTTTAGGACTTGTGGTTCAATCCCACCTACAACTGAGAACCTATCCCTATACCTTGAAAGGAACCTCGCTAACTTCACTGGAAAGTCCTCCTTGGTTTTCCAAAGCCTCCTCGATGGGTAGGCTATTATAACTACGTAATCAATTTCAGCCAAATCCATTACTTTTATTATTTCCTCTGGACTGGAGACCCAATTTAACCAGTTATTGCCTAAAACGTTTACTATCACTTCCAGGGAATCTTTGTCCAGTACCTCTTTAAACCATATATGTGTGTGAGAGTCCACATAACCCATGGCGTTTCAATGGCTTTGGGTTTAATAAAGTCATTAAAAAGTGCTATTAACGTGTAGGCAATGGAAATAATAGCACTCATTGAAAGGGGGAGATGGGAGGGATTAAGGTGAAAGGCGTTCACTTGTGGAGCGACTTGAAGATATAACCCTTCACTTGGCTTTACCATTACTAAGAAAAAACATTTATCATTTTATCCTTCTGACCTCTTCCCCGCCCTTTATGGTAGACCCAAAAATTTCCTTAGAAATCCTTTAATAACCTTTCCAATTGATGTGGATTTTTGGTCTACTGTAAAGGGCGAGGCTTGTCGTTCGTTCTGTCATTTTCTTTGAAATCTCTAGAAAAATCTCCTCTCCCTCCAAGTGAATTTCAACGGAGGCATCAAAAGGAAGGTCGTAGAGGTCTATGGCTTTTATCAATATGTTTTCCCTCAAATTCCTCTCCTCTTTCTCACTTAAGACCCTCTTTACGTGAAATCGGATTAAGAATACACCGTAACTGCATTATCTAATTGAATTTTAAAGCCCAAAGTGATCAAATATATAACTAATGCCAAACTTATCATATATCAATGACGGAGGAAAAGGAGACAGTGCTGAAATCAATAGAGTTGAACAGCACTAAGAACCAAAGGCTCTTAATATATATAACCAAAGACCTTTTGGGGAAGGGATTTGTCTGCGAGTCCTTGATTACCTTCAACAAGGTTAGAGAAGGTGCTTCAACCCTCTTTGTGTATAAGAAGAAGGAAACTGAAGAGGGTAAGTTACTTGGCGAGGAAGTCAAGTGCGTTGAGAGGGAGGAAATCCACTACCAGGACTCTTCCAGAGTCTTGGGTAAGACATACGATGCTTTAGTATTAGATGTAATACATGACCTAAGACCAGATGATATAGGTAAGTTAGTTGAGGTAGTGAGGGGAGGGGGAATAATAATAATGGTGGGGCCAAGGGTTGAAGAGGTTGATAATTGGGTAACTGACTACCAAAGGGAAATAGTTGTCGAGCCCTTCCAAGGGGAGATGAAGGCTAGGTTCGAGAAGAGGTTTTTGAACAGGACTATAGGAAGGGATGGGATAATTTACGTCTCCAGAGATAAAGTGGTTGCGGGGAAGGTAAGTAATGAGTTAGGGAAAGCTGGAGTAAGCGAACCCTTCGGAAGTTTCCCCAGGGAACTATATGAGATGTGCTTGACGAACGAGCAAGTGAAGGTGTTAAAGGAGTGTGAAGGGCTGAAGGGTAAAGGGAAGTACGTCTTGTTAGTGAGGGCAAACAGGGGAAGGGGAAAGAGCGCGATATTGGGAATTTGCGCCTCAGCTTTAATTTACTCTTCAAGGGAATTCAGGGAAATAGTAGTTACCTCCCCTTACCCAGACAACGTCCAGACCCTATTCGAGTTCGCAGTAAAAGGCCTAGAGTCCCTTGGGCAAAAAGTGAAGTTAAAGGAGAAGGAAGGGTACATCGTAGAGGTTTGGAGTAGGAAGGGCAAGGTTTTCTACCTCTCCCCCCTTTCTGCATTAAAGAGCAAGGCAAATATAGCTATAGTCGATGAGGCCTCTGGAATACCAATACCTATACTATTAAGCATAATGAGGTCGTTCTGGAGGGTAGTGTTCTCCTCTACTACCCACGGCTATGAGGGGTCAGGGAGGGCTTTCGCAATAAGGTTCATGAAGAGGCTAGAGAAGGAGAGGGGGGAGGAGCTTAAGGTTGTTGAGATGGAAACCCCAATAAGGTATGGAGCTAACGACCCAATTGAGAAGTGGCTCTACGACGTTCTTTTGCTAGACGCTGAGCCCCAGGAGGTAAAAGAGATTAAAGAGGTGAGTTATCTTAAGGTGGACAGGGATTCCCTCTTCTCCACCCAGGAGGATTTGCTAAGACAACTTGTAGGGCTATATGTTTTAACCCATTATAGGAACAGGCCAAACGATTTGGTTTTAATGGGAGATGCCCCTCACCACTTCCTGAGGGCACTAATAACTGACAGTAAAGTTGTTTCAGCCCTTCATTTGGCATACGAAGGAGGGTTAAAGGAGGAGTTAATTAAGGAGGCGGAGAAGATAAGGAAAGGTCACTTGATCCCAGTTTTAGTCCTGAGGTATTACCCCCAATACAAAGCGTTTGCAAAGATGAAGGGGGTAAGGGTAGTTAGGATAGCAGTTCACCCTGAGCACTGGAACAAGGGGATAGGCTCATTAGCTTTGACCAAACTTGAGGAGGAGCTAAGGGGGGAAGTGGACTGGATAGGATCAGGGTTCGGTTCAACTCCTGAGCTCCTTAGGTTTTGGCTTAGGAACGGTTTCATCCCTATAGGTTTAGGTGGAAAGCCAAACGAGGTCTCAGGCGAATTCACTGTTGTAGTGGTTAAGCCTCTAAGCAAGAGGGCTGAGGACATTGTGAGTGAAGTCTCTAGGGAGTTCAGGATCAGGTTCCTGGACTCCCTCTTCGACACATACTACAACATGGACAGTTACTTAGCGCAAGTACTCTTGTCAAGGTCACCTGGTGAGTACAAGGCTAAACCTGAGTTCCACGGCTCCCAGGGGCTTAGGTTAGAGTCTTACTTGAACAAATACATAACCTATGAAGGGGCTTCCGACTCCATAAGGGCATTAACAAAGGCTCACTTCTTAAGTGGTGAAGGGAAGAGGCTCAGCTTGACTCAGGAAGAGGAGAGGCTCCTAATACTAAAGGTTCTGCAAGGCAAACCCTGGAGGATAGTAGGTAAGATACTACATAGAAAAGTAGCTAACTTAAGGGAGGAGTTAATGGAGGTGGTAAAAAGGATGCACGAATACTATTAAAGGTTTCAACCTTAAAAGCCCAGAGGGCCTACCTAGCGTTTAGAGTATATGGAAGCATTTAATCCACCTTCACCGACTTCATTACATCACTAATTTCCAATTAATCATCTACTTAATTGATTTTAATTAAGAGGTTATAGGGGGTCGGACTTTCATAGGATTTCATGATATTTCATATTAACCCTCGTCCTCATACCCCTTATTTCCCTCTCCGTGCCGTCTACGGGACTAACTCCCCTCGAGGACACGGTGAGTTTCATTATGTGTCTTCCTCAACCTCACATTGCTCATCGACTTCATATTGGCACCCTCTAATAGATGTTAGCATGAAAGTCTATAGATTTTAATGCTTCTAACATTCTTATGGAGCAAATAGTTTTCAGATCAACGGTCTCAAGGTATGGTACAGATAAATATGGGAATAAAAGGTAAGGTATAACAATACCTTCAAAACTAAGGGATAAGGGTGAGAAATTATACGGTAAAGAGATGATCGTAATTGTTATCCTACCAGATGATGAGGAGTAAATTAATCGCTTCTAAGGAAGCACTTGAAAACTTCCAATTCGTCACAACAAACGGTAAAGTTGTTTTTGAAGATAAGGATAAGATAGTTAGGATTGCTAGAGCTTACTCAAAGGTTGTTAAAAGCACTATTAAACCATTGTTAGATGGGAAGAGTATAGATGAATTAACTAGGGAGTTTTACAACGTTTTACCAAACTACATTTACCTCGAAACTGCTTTAAAGCAAGCTAAGACAATTGTTGAGGGATTGCTAGAAAGGTAGGAAGAGAGGGGTGAGATTATTCACGCAAGGATAAGGAAGTTCTGGTTTGGGAGTAGGGGGAATAAAGCTGATAAGGGTAATAGGAATGTGAAGTTCCGCGTCTAGGAGGATCACGTGTTAATTAAGGTCAAGGATCCTTGGAGAACGTGGGTTTATGGGAAAGCATATTTTGGTAAGGATTACCTGCCATTGCTTCGTGAGTTGGAGGATTTATCTCAAAGGAAGGAGGAGGGTTATGGTGCAGTAATTTCCTTTCCAAGGATTCACCTTCAAGTACCGCTTTGGTTGTACTTAAAGCACTTCTCTTTACCAAAAGATTGAAAGCCTCGCCCTTTATGGTAGACCCAAAAATTTCCTTAGAAATCCTTTAATAACCTTTCCAATTGATGTGGATTTTTGGTCTACTGTTTAGGGCGGGGAGGAAGTCAGCAAGAGTAGGAGTGGTAATAGGAAAGTTTCACGTTTCGCTAAGATGCAAATGCTAATTCACGGTGTTATTAAGGCGTTAAGGTTAGGATTTAACGTTATTTTAGTTAACCCTAAGGGTACTACTAATTCAGAAGAGCATGATAGGATAATGATGGAGAAGGGTTTTGATAGGCATACAGCCTCAGCTTATTTAATAGCGTTAAAAGGATTAGGAATGTTAAATGATATCAAATAGTATAAAATTCACGGCTTGTCGGAAACTGTTGAAGACGGCATTAAATGCCCTCCTTGAAACCTCTGGTTGAGTTCACTGTTTACCCCTAAACTTTCACTTCATTCGCTTTATGTTTATCATGATCAAGAGGTACTGACCCTGAACCACGTTCTCATCCAAATTACATGTAAGTCAGGAAACTCCTTAGAGCCCACAATTCCACTTCAATCTCTCCATTTTCGATATAGCAAATTAGGGCTCAGTCCACTCTTAATACTAGAAGCAACCAAGTTCCCTTGATTTCAAGAGAGTTCATATTTTAACTTAATCTCCCTATCTTTGGGCATAGCTTTCATTAGGAGTAGCCTAGATTAAGGGAAATCAAAAGAATTAAAGATTTTCTATGAGAGCGAAGAGGGTTCAGTCTCTGACTAACACTTCCAGACCCTCAACCCCTTCAAAAGGGGGTCGGATAAGTAATACCTCCCTTCCCTTTCCACCAAAAAGGAGTAGCCCAGTAGATTATTGATAACGTTATATACTGTATTATCGTTAATTCTCCTACCCTCTAGGGCCTCTAGGGAGTTTTTTACTTCCTTCCAAGAACACCCTTCCTTGCAGACTTCAATTACCCTTAAGTACCTCTGTTTTGACTGCATTCTCCCGCCCTCTCTCAAGAAGTTGCAGAACTCCCTGGTCAACAACCTCATTGCGTAGGCCTTAGTCTCCTCAAGGGGATTTTCCCCCTTCTTTATATATACATACCCGAAGTAAGTTAGCCATCCTGGGTTTCCACCCAGTTCCCTATAAACCCCCTCCCCTCCCCTGAACTCTATCCCGTACTGTTTGAAACCCTCTTGAAGGAATCTCACAGCGTTCTCTTCGTTAAATGGGCTCACCTCTATCTCCACAATAGCCCTGCCGAAGAGTGGAGAACTCTCGTCTCCGACTTTCAGGAACTTGTCTTTCAACCTTACCTGGGAACCTGTGACAATGAAGTTGAGGTTCCTCAGGTTATCAAATGCATAGGCTATGGAGGGCAATATATTGTAACCCCTCAACTTAATGAGCTCTTGGGCCTCATCTAAGACAATTGTAACTTTCCTTCCTCTGCTTTCCCCCCATGAGTTAAGAGCTACAAGTAAATCTGAGAACTCTACCCTGTCCTTCCCCCAGTTAAAGTAGACAGAGAAGCCAGCTATTTGAATTCCCTTGACATCTTTTAAGTGTGTTAATAACCCTTTGTCCCGTTTAATTACCCTTTCCACTTCCCTTTCTGTAAGCTCAAGGAAGTCCTTGTACACTATGTAGTCCCTGTTCTCGAACTTCCTTATGTCTAGGAATAGGTAGGGCACTCTCATCTCATTTAACAGGGACTTCACGAGGGAAGTCTTCCCAGTCCTCCTCAGTCCCACCACTACTACTAATGGGGAGTCAAGTGATCTCCTCAACAGGTCAACCTCCTTTTCCCTGTCGAAAACGTCCTTTAAGTTATCTTTAGGTCTAGGATCAAAGAACACTGAACTTACCCCCTCCTAAGTTACTTACCCCCTCCTAAGTAAAAAGCCTTTACTATTTTGCAAGCTTAAGGACTTCCCTTAACCTTCTTTATCTTAGAGACAGGATTGTGAACTGCGAGTTGTTTTTCTACTCTCATTTCTCTCATTTTCACTTCTCATTTACGATTAAGCAGGGACTTAGCCTTAAATCACCTTAATGGTAGGTAAGGCATGAGACTTGAGCCTAAAGATCTCTGGTTTATACATCCCTAATCCTTTTGGACAGAGCCCACTTTAAGAGGAACTCCGTCTTTTATCTGTAAAAACACAGCATAAACGAATATGAAAAGGTTCCTGTTAACGTGAAAAAGGGATTCAGTCCAGCACTTAACTTCCAAACATGTAAAAAGTGGGAAATGTTCATCTACTCCAATCACTTCACTTCGCTCAAGCTTAACTCACACTCAATTAAGGGCCTTGGAAGCAGAGATCTGCCTTCCTTTGATGCCTAAGGAGGCATTTGAGCTTTACCCCTCCGAGCACTTCTTGATAGTAATGACATCTATCGAACTCGACGAACAAATTACAGCCTTTCCTTAGGAAAAAGTGTTCATCTCTTTTATGGATAGTCTTTTAATAATTGATTCTAAGGTAGAGGCATGGCATTAAACCCCTATATTAAGTACATACTGATCCTCTCCATAACGTTGGGGATAACTGTTACAATAGCCTACCTCGTTTCCGCTATATTAAATTTACCAATAAACATATTAACCGTAATAAACGCTGTCTTGATCGCCTCAATAGGGGCAGTTACAATTAACGTGGTCTCGAGGTTCCTGAAAGTAAGGGTAAGCAACTACATAGGCAAGACAACTGCTGAGAGCGTGAGTTTGGTTATCCAAGTCTTGGGATACACCATAATAGCTATTGTAATTCTCACCTCCCTTCACGTGGGGGACACAAGCGCACTGTTCGGAGGGACAGTGTTCGGTTTAGTAGTGGGCTTGGCCTTACAGGGACCACTTTCAAACATATTCTCAGGACTACTCTTGATATTTAGCAGGCCGTTCAATGTTGGGGAAAGAGTTACTATAACAACTTGACAATACGGCCTCATTGCCCCTAGTTACCCCCCTAAGTTCTGGTCTAACGACTTCCTAATCCCGGGATACACAGGTGTAATAATGGATATTAGCCTTATTTACACCACTATCTTAACTGATGAAAACGTCCTCATGAAGATTCCAAATAGCATCATTAGCCAAGCTGCAGTATTCGTTCACAAAGAGGAGTACAGGCTCGTGAGGACGAAATATGAAGTACAAAAAGACGTAGAACCCGACGAGATTATACCTCAGATAAAGGAGAGGTTAAAGGGTTTAGGTTTCCTCGTTAAGGACCCTGAGGTCAAGATTCTTGACACTACACTTAACACTTATGTCTTAGCTATAGACGCATATTGTAAGGGGCAGTACGAGGAACCTCCCAGGAGCGAAATAATAAAGGCAATAATGAAGGTCGTTAAGGAGTACAGGGAAGAAAAAATGAGGGCTAGGTAAATATAGAGTTGAGGGCTAATATTTTGCTAAGTTAAAGGAGGAGCTTACATGTGATGTAAACAAAAACTCGCTTTAAGTAAGGGTAAATTGGAAAACCTTTAGCAAGCAGTGCCTTATATGACGAGGTTGGAAACTATGGGCAGTGGATTCATTCCTCGTCAAGTATCCTTCGAAAAGAGGAATGAGGAGACTTTAAGGAAGAAGCTTGAACTAAACCTAAGACAAGAGAAATTTAGATTTCTTCCAAAGACATTACGCTTGCAAATCCACTAACCTTTCTTCTCAATATCTCATCTTCAGTAATTAACGGTAAACTTAAATATCTCGAGAGCCAAAAGTATGATCCATCATAGAACGAGATTTTATTCTTAATAGCAATCATTTCAACCTCATCATATTTTACGTCTTCTAAATTCATAGTTTCAAGGACTTCAAGTAAAAATTGATATAACTTCTCGCCCTCATCTTTAGTAATCCTTTTAAATACTGTGACCTCCTTACACACAACATTTCCCAACTCAAACTTAGATAGAATTGCAGTGTAATTTCCTCCTAGAATACTTAATTTATTAAATGAAATTGCTTTATAAATTGAAGCGTCAAACACATAACTCATCTGTTTTCCCTATCCTCTCTAATGCTCTTTACTACATCATCATGCGGTATCTTCTTTAACATGTCTGCGACTTCATCTATTCTTCCCTCCAATTCCTTAGCCCTCTTAACTTCATTTATTAAAGCCCTTTTAATCACTTCAGCTTCACTTATACTATATTTTTTAATTCCCTTTCTAACTCCTCTGGAATTCGAAAAGAAATTACTACAGTCTTTCCCATAATACATGCTCTATGTTCAATATTAAAAAGCTCACTTTATGTTTACTTACTATAAACTTAGGTTAACGTGAATTATGAAAAGTTGATCTACAGACTATAACACTTTTACGTAGCTACTAGTTACTTATTTTCAATCACTTCTAAATATCCTTGATTAAGTTATGTTTACATAGTATTACCCAAAATTTTCATTAATGACCTCCCAACTTATGAAGAGCTCTGCTCACGAGGGAGTGATAAAGTGTTGATGGGAGACGTGTTTCCCTCGACCAACTTAATGATTTAGGGGGAAAAGGTTTATGACCCCTTAAGAGGATGCCGTGGCTGAATTAAAAGCAATTAAAAATAAGGATAAGTCACGCCACGGGTAAACACAGCTTCGAAGTCAATACTCAAATCAGGGAAGTCTACATCTATATTCTTGTTCTAGTATATAATGGAGATAAAATCCTGGAGCTCTCTATAACCAATTCCTCTCCTTGAACTCTTCGTAACTCCTGAGGGTCTCCCTGTCTATACTCGGCTTTACCCTCCCCAAGACATCTTTAAAGTCCTCTAAATCTATTTTAGTCCTCAGCACTCCGCTACTCGACGCCTCCTTGAGTAGTTTCCTCCTTACCTCCTCAATAACTAACTTCAAGTCAGCGGGGGTGTAGAAATCAGTAATTGAAGCTACCTCCTCAATTACCCTTTCCTCCACTTCTAACCCCTTGCAGAGGACCTTCAATATCTTTGCCCTTGCCTCCCTGTCTGGAGGGGGGACATAGATGATCTTATCGAACCTCCCTGGTCTAAGGATCGCTTTGTCTAGATCCCATGGTCTGTTAGTTGCTCCAACTACAATCACGTTCTTCACCTCCCTTAAACCGTCCATCTGTTTTAGGAGCTCCGTCAAGGCGTTCCTCCACTCATTAACTGACCTGCTCCTGGCTATCATATCTATTTCGTCTATAAATATAACCGAGGGGGCGTTATCTATGGCAATGTAGAACTTCTCCGCTATTATCTTGGGGCTCTCGAAGGGGCCTGAGGAGGAGATCTCTTCTCCAGATAACTCTATGAAGTTGAACTTGAGGTCGTTGGAGAGGGCCTTAGCAATGCTCGTCTTCCCAGTTCCAGGAGGACCATATAGGAGGATCCCCTTCACTGGGGAGATCTTCAATTTCTCAGCTAATTCCCTTTTTAAAAGCGGTAGCTCAACTGACTCCCTAAGGACTCTCTTTACCTCTTCTAAGTCCCCTAGGTCATCCCACGTGATTTCAGGTACACCGTAGGTCTTAATGGATATCTTAGCCCTGGAGTACTTCTTAGCTATGGTCTCGAACTTTATTATAGTGGAAATTTGGACTGAGGGTTTGCTCGACTCGATCAAGCTTAAAAAGTCCTCTGTAGTTGGGTTTTGTTTCTTTCCCATTACTTGCTCAGCTATGTTCTTTATGTCTGCAGGGGAAAACCTATCGCTCATCTTAGCCAAGAGGGAGTAATCTATTCCCTCAGCCTTAATATACCCCCTCCATATCTCCTCCCTTCCCTTCTCATCTGGCAAGGGGACGTAAATTACTTCGTCGAACCTCCCAGGCCTCAAGAACGCTTCGTCTATTTCCTGGGGGATGTTAGTGGCACCTATTATAAGGACTTTAACCTTTTTGTCGTGAAGCTCCTGCAACCTCATCAACATTATATTAATTAGCCTGTGTGTTACCTCGTGTATGTCTTCCTCTCTCTTCATAGTGAGGCTGTCTATCTCATCTATGAGCAAAACTGAGGGGGAAGAGGACTCTACATTATCAAAGTAGGACTCGAGCAAGTACTCGCTCTCACCATACCATTTACTTAAGACGTCGCTTGGCCTTAGCTCAAAGTAACTCCACTTTAGCTTGTTTGCCAGAGCCCTAGCTAACGTACTCTTCCCTGTTCCAGGGGGACCGAAGAGTATAACACCGTAAGCCCCTCTATCCATTACGTTTTTAGCTATCTCCTCTAGCCTTTCCTTCACTCCCTTCTCATCATATATTTCATCCCATGAAACGCTTGGATAAGGAGTAGCATTTGGTTTCCTGTTTTTTGGTTTAAGTGTCATCCCCATCCTCCTACTGAAGACAATGAAGTATATTAAGGGGAAGAGGAAGAATAGGAGTGTTACTATGATCTGGAGGAGAAGTATTAATGTGTTGTCGCTCAGCCCAATTACTATGAAACCTGAGGAATTGTTTGACTGACTTGTTGTAGTGAAGTTACCCAGGCTCATCATTAAACTTTACATTTCCAACTTTTAAGAGTTGAAAATCAAAGGAGTAAGTCAGAAACAAAATAAAGCATTAGGGGCTAGACATTGTTTTGAGTTCATTGAACTTTCATGAATATAACTTAACCTTTACGCTTCCTCAAGGTCAAGGCCGAATTCCTCACGACTTTACAAAAGAGAGGTAGCCACTCTTAAGCTGGATTATCCTCTCATTTGTTTTCTAGTATATCTATTAACAACGCTAACGAACCTTTTCCCCAGCTCTAGTGCTTGATATCGAACCCCTCTAAGGCTGCGAGGAAGTCAATACTAGGAATCGCACTTCTTAACACGACACTTCTTTGGGATAATACATCTATTATGTGTAAATTATATTATTTTTCGACTTCAAAATAACATAAATTTCTTAGTTTAACAGAAACTGTTGAAAACGCGCTAACCTGATTTGGGGAATTATATTGTGGATAGTAACTCTTTTGAACTAAGTTATTAAAACTCCTTCTTGCATGAAAAAGACCTCCATTAGTAGCTCTTTTACTTTAAGGGAGAAGGCTAAAAAATGTAGTCCATCATCTTCTCCTTAACCCACCTTGGATAGTATTCATAGAATTCCTTTGGGTACGCCTTCCTCAGCCCTTCGTAAGTAGCCTTGATTAATTTGGGTTTTCCTCCTTCATCATTTATCACTTTGACTAAACCCTTCTCCTTCAAGCTATTTATAGACATAATTAATACTCCTTCGTCTCCCTCAACGAACTTCTTTATGTCCTCTATATCCATGTATAGTCCTGGGTTAACTAAATAGTCCCTTGCAAGGACCTTCAGCAACTGCACCTCACCTTCTTCCCCTGCCATTAGCTTCTCCTTCGTTATTGACTTCTCAGATACAGTTATAGGAACTTTCAGTTCCCTATGCGGAATCCTCACAGGTTCTCTTAATTCCTCCTTCATCGCCTCCATTGAGTACCTCACCAAGAACCTCCTTATTACTTCGCTAGTTCCCCCTCCTATAGTTAATAGCTTGGCGTTCCTGAATATGGCATCTATTGGATAGAATTTCGTCCAGCCATCTCCTCCCATAGCCTGAATAGCGTCCCTAGAACCTTTCTCAGCTGCCTCAGTCGCAAAAACCTTCAATACGTTCGCATCTATTATAGGGTCAACCCCTTTATCCATTTGATATGCAACGTAGTAAGTCAGAAGCCTCGCTATCCTGTAGTTCATAATGATGTCAGCTAGTTTATATTGAACTGACTCGTATTCAAAAACTGGCTGGTTGAATTGTATCCTTCTTTTCGTGTAGAAAGAGACGTACCTAGCCATTTCCCTTAGCCATCCAACTTGCTGTGCCCCTATTATTAACCTCTCGAAGTTTAGCCCTGAAACGAGTATCCACCACCCTTGACCTTCGTCTGAGATCCTGTTATCCTCGGGAACTTCAACGTTATCCAAATCCAGGTAACCGTTCATAACCCCATCAAAGCCCTGGAGTTCATTTATCTTCTCTATCCTAAACCCCTTTGCCCCCCTTTCCACTATAAATGCTGACAAATGAGAATAGTTCTCCCTAGCCCTCTTACTTCCATCAGTTACAGCGTAAACTATGTAAATGTCTGCCATCCCCGCGTTAGTTATGAACCTCTTCTTACCATTTATCACGTATTTATCCCCCTGTTTAAATGCCTTTGTCTCAGCACCTGCTGCGTCGCTCCCAACATAAGGCTCTGTTATACACACTGCCCCAATAGTACCCTTAGAGAACCTCGGTAACCACTTCTCCTTTTGCTCTTCGCTACCATACATTAAGGTTTGATATAGCCCACCGAAGAGGGTCGTGGTGAAGACTTCTGCAATGGACTTGAAACTGCTCAAATACTCGGTTAAGATAACTGAGCTAGTGAAGTCCCCTCCCATCCCTCCATATTGTTCGGGTATTATAACCCCCCACCACTTTTTCTCAACTATCGCTTTGTGTAAATCCCATGGATACTCGTTCTTCCACAAAGCCTCCTCTGACCTCCACAAATTCTCATCGACGAATTCTTGAACTTCCTTAGCTAATTTCCTATGTTTCTCCTCCCACCAAGGGAACTCCTCCACCATTTTCCCTCGCTATAATTTTCCAAACTCTTATATTTTTTGAACTCCTATCTAAATCCTTTTTCATATGGAACTTCTTTTCTTTGTATTTTTACTTTACAAAATAAACGGGGCTTCTCATAAAGCAAACTTCTAAAGGGGATTAGGAAGAGAATAAATGCCAGCTCCTTTGAACTAGAAGAAAGTAATTTATCTATAACATAGAGAGATAATAGATGGATAATTCACGTTTAGTTATATCGAAAAGGATCTAAATGGAAGCGCAAAAAGGCTAAGGGAATATTGGCAGAATAAAACTTTCAAGGAAAAGTATTTAACCACGAGAATTAGATTAACAGAGGTCTGAAGCGTGATAGAAGCGAGGGGAGGAGTTGAGAGGATATATATTTTCTATCATGGTAGTGCAATGAGGAAGGCCTCAATATTTGAGGGCTCATATGGTAGGAAAGGAGATGAAGTAGTTGAGATACCAATGACTTCCTTTTTACTTGAGGGGAAAGACATTAGGTTGCTCTTCGATACTGGAATAAACGACGATATTCTCCTTAACGAAGCTGGGGTTGCAGAGAAGAAGGGGTTTTACAAAATTGGAAAGGAGCTTAGCCTAGAGGAGAGACTCAAGGTACTCAACTTGAAACCTGAAGACATAAACGCAGTTGTGATGTCCCACCTCCACTACGATCATGCAGGGGGGCTTCACCTCTTCTCAGGTACAAAGATACCTATTATAGCACAGAAGAGCGAGCTTGAGGAGGCCTTAACTTATATATGGGAGAGGGAAGAGGAGGAGAGGGCCCTGTATAGGGAAAAGGATTTACCCAAGGGGAGGAACTGGCACACTCTAGACAAGGAGTCTATGGAGTTAATTGAGGGAGTTAAGCTCCAATGGGTTGGGGGTCACACAAGGGGGAGCCAAATACTTGTCCTTAGGACTGTAAATAACAACAACTACATTCTTGCTGGGGATTTATTCCATTTAATAGGGGAATACAGGAGGAGGGAAACAGGGGAGCTCACTTACAATAGGTATAAGTGGGAAGTATCAATGAATTACGTGAAACTGCTTTCCGAGATGGGTAAATACAGGGTTCTATTTTCTCATGATATAGAACTAATTAGGAATTACCCTTTAAGCCCCAAGTACTTGACTTAGTAATCCTCTTCTTTTGTAAATTCAGCAATACTCTTCCTTAAAGCGTTTGTAATATGATAAATTGTAAAAGCTGAAATAGTGGTAAAACGTAAAATTAGTGCATAGCTTGCTAGGATTTACATGTAACAGGTTTTCAAACTTCTCAATACTCTCCAGAACAAATCCTTTTTTAGTTTATTGTAAAATACAATATTGATCTCAACAAACTACTAGATTATGTGATTCATTAGTTCATTTTGCCTTCATTATTAGAGGATTCGCCTTCTTATTTTATGATGTAAATTGTAAAGTATAAGATGATGATCTACCTTACTAAGACACTACTCAGATAAAAGCCTATTCATTAATTGGCTTAAATTTAGGGAGAGATATCTCGTTAGTTATATCTTCGAAAAATACTTCGACTTCCATATCTCCTTTAATTGAATTATTATCAATACCTATCAATTGGGATATTAAACGTGGTCCTTCATCTAATTCAACCAATACTACATTGTCTGGAACTTTTTCTCCCCATCTTGAATTGGGAGTATCTTGAACTATAATCCATGATTTTACTTTTCCTCTACTAGAGCTTTTAACCCATTCGATATTTTCTGAAAGGCAGTAAGGGCAAAATGAACTTGGAGGGAAGAAATGTCTTTTGCAATCCATGCATCTAGGAATTCTCAATTCGTGTTTTCTAGCATATTCCCAAAACGGTTTTGTTTCATGTGTAATTGGAGGAAGTATAATAATCTTACTCATTTAAATCACCTCTATTTTTATTTATGGATAGTATTATAGAATCTCCTCATTGTCTCCCCATTGCACATATCTGCAATTAGGTATTTGCCTTTCTCCAGCTTCCCCTCTTAATTGACGTACCATTTCCACTATACAATTCCATCCTGACATATGACGCTCTGATAAGAGACCTCCTGAAGTATTAATTGGAAGCTTGCCACCAAGTTCAATTTTACCATCACGTCTCCATTCATAGGCTTTTGCGCTTAAAGTAAGTTTATGATCTACCAAAAGGGGTGAGCTGGGCCGTTCTCTTATTTAGGCAGTTTCAAGATCCTCTCACCAATTAAATTCCTAAGTATCTCAGATGTTCCAGCTGCTATTGTCCTCCCCCTTGAACTAAGCATTCCAAGGAACCACTTCTCCTTTACCAGCTCCTCGTAATCAAAATTCTTAACTGCAGCGTTGTAGACTTCCTGGAGTAGTTCTGAGGCCCTCAGCTTTAGGACTGCGCTCTCCTCCCCAAGTTCCTCTCCCCTCCTCAACTTATCTAAGATCCTCTCGTAAAAAGCCTTCAATGCTATTACTTCTATCTCGATGTCCTCTACGTCTATTTTAACCCCCTTGGCCTTCCCCCTGTCCTTCAACATGTTAAGGGTTTTCTCTGAGACGAACATTTGAGATACCCCATTTAGAAAACGCTCGTGGTTCAAAACTGTCATAGCTACTTTCCATCCATCTCCCTCCCTCCCTATTACGTTTTCCTCAGGGACTACAGCGTTCTCAATAAATATACTATTGAACTCTCCCTTTAACGTTATCTGGGTTATTGGTGAGACCTTAATCCCCTCTTGCTTCATATTCACTATGAACATGGTGAGACCTTTATACCTTTCCTCTCCAGTCCTCGCAAGGAGGATCATGTAGTTTGCCAAATGAGCGTAACTGCTCCATATCTTTTGTCCTTTAATTACGTAAGTGTTCCCCCTCTTCTCAGCCCTTGTCTTTAACGAAGCCAAATCGCTCCCTGCAGAGGGCTCTGAGAATCCCTGACACCATATATCCTCAGCCTTTAATATCCTGGGCAAGTACTTGGCCTTCTGTTCCTCACTTCCGTGGTTAAGTATAGCAGGTCCAGCAACCAAAATACCTATAGAGCCCAAACTCCTACCATAAGGAAGACCTGAGTTAGTGAACTCCTCATAAGCTATTAATTCGTAAATGGGATCCATCTCATAACCTCCGTATTTCTTGGGCCAAGTTATCCCTAAGTAACCTGCTTCATAAAGCTTCCTCTGCCAATTAATTAAGAGAGAGTAATCATCTATTTCAGTTGTGTCTATTAAAATCCTTCTATTCATTAGTTCCATTGGGGCATTTCTCCTTATCCACTCCCTAATTGAGTTCCTGAACTCCTCCTCATTCAAGGCCTTCAATTTCCTTATTTCACTGGAATTAAAAAGCTATAGTGAAGGGTAAATTTTCCTGTGAAAACCGAGCAATATTAAAAGGTTAACTAGCTTAAAAGGGTTATCCAGTTTCATTAAGCCTCAATTAACGCATTTAACTGATCAAGGGACAGTTTCTAATAAATATAGAAAGTTTTTGTGAATCATATCTATATTTCTGTTCAGGGCAAAAATCAAAATTTCCTTTATTGCGTAGAATACAAGGATATTGATTTCCTCTCTCTCCCTACAAGAGGGCTCATGATTTCCTCCCTTTGTTCTGAACTACACCCCTCATTTAGTAGATGCGAACATCATGCTCGGAATTAGTTCAATTAAATTTATCTCTTAAAATACATTATAGTACTCACGAGATAGAAATGGCCCTGAAAGGGAACAATGAAAGCCTCATTTAGTCTTCCCGCACTCCTGCATTAATGGTCTCAATTATATCCGGTTTTCCTCAGCCCACTTAATAGCGAGGAGGGATTAGAAATAATAAACTATATCTATAGCATAAAACTTCAAGACATATGGAAAACCCCTCCAAAAGCCAAGCTTGATATTAACTAAAACGAATAGAGCAAACCCCTTTAACTCCTTACCTACTTCCCTTGATTATATTATTTTATCTATGATGGTTTTCAATTTAAAAGCTTGAAGCAAATTACCCTCAATCTTTACCTTCCCCTTCATAGCTACCATCCCTATGTTCTCCTCTCCATTAAATATCTTCTCCCATGTTTCCTTTGATGTATATATTTTAGCAACTGGTTTTAGGCACTTACCGCTCTCCAAGTTAAACTTACTGTCTATCGTTAAACAGCAACTTTCCTCGTTTGAGCCTAACTCGAATACAGCTTTATACTTGCTCACACTCTTCATAACTTCCTCGTTCTCATTGCATATATTGTTAAAGACTGCCCCTAAAACTTGGCATAAACTTGAGCTCTCCATTCCAGACCTTATTCCGTGTTTGTTCAATACCTTTAAAAGTGCCATTAGGTTCCCCAGTTTCCCCTTGACCTTCAATTCCTTTGATCTAAGGAGGTCAATTAAAGCCCTCTCCCCATTTAACAACTCCTCAATAGCTTTCCTGCTGGATATTATCTCGTTGCTCACTTCTTTTAAGCTATTAAAGTGAACACCTCCTTCGTTGACTTTAACGAAAATTTGCTCCCCATCAAATTTAAACAGTATCCTCAACTCCCCTGTCTCCCTGGTTAAATCCTTGAGTTCTCCCTCTATCCCCTTGAAAACTTTCTCAATCTTCTCCTTCGTGTCCATAGGATTAAAAAAGGATTAGATTAAAAATGTTTTACTCCCCCTTAAAAGACGCCTTCCTCTTTTCAAGAAATGCCTTAACCCCCTCCTGTAAATCCTTGGTGCTGAACATTAAGCCGTTGAGCGCTGATTCCAGAGCTCCTCCAGTCCATATATTGGACTGGTTCCCGTAGTGAACTGAATACTTTATTGCAGTTAAAGCCAGAGGGGGTTTCTCTGCTATCTTCATAGCTAGCTTCCTCGTCTCCTCCTCTAGTACTTCCCCATCGAAGACCCTGTCAACTAAACCTAGCCTAAGGGCTTCCTCAGCGTCTATCATCTCTCCAGTAAAGAGCAACTCTAGTCTCCTAGAGGACAACAACCTCGGGAACCTCTGAGTCCCCCCTGCACCTGGGATTAAACCTAAATTTATCTCTGGTTGCCCAAACTTAGAAGCTTTAGAAGCTATCCTAATGTCAGTGCTCATAGCCAACTCCAGCCCTCCTCCTAATGCATAGCCGTTTATGCATGAGATTACAGGTTTAGTAAGGAACTGGATCTTATTGAAGAGCTCGTGCATCCTCCTCGAATATATCATTGCCTTAAATGGGGTTAAAGAGAGGAACTCGTTAACGTCTGCTCCAGCACTAAAAGCCTTACCTGAACCCTTTATTATTATTACCCTGACTTTCTCGTTTTCCTCCAATTCATCTATAGCGTTGCTCAACTCCTTAACTAAGGAAGTGCTCAATGCGTTGAGCTTCTCTGGCCTATTGAGTGTTATCCATGCAATTTGTCCTTCCTCGCTTATTATTATATTTGATAACCTCCTCTCCATCCTTCACCTCACCATTTCAACTAAGTATTTATCTGGCTCATAATGGTTGAGTTTAGTTAAGTCCTTAAGCCTCCTTAGTTCCTCAACTACTTCCCTTACCCCGTACTCCTTAAGGTAATCTAAGGTGCTCTTAGGCCATCCCAAACCTAACCTACATGCCTTTCCAACGTCCTCAGGAGTTGTAATTCCCTCCCTTAAGAACATAGCTGTCTCATTTATTGCAGGAGATATCAAGGATATTCCCTTAACCTTCCCCGCCCTTTCCTTGGGGATGCTGGGCTTCACGTATTTTCCTGGTTCTGGGTAAGAGTAGAAACCTTTTCCGCTCTTTACCCCGAACTCCCTAGCTCTAACCCTCCTGTTGAATTCCCTACAAGAATACAACTCAAAACCCCTCTCCACCATTATCTTCATAACGTTCTCCTCTACATCTAGTCCCGCGTAGTCTCTCAATATAAATACACCCATAGGGAAACCAAGTTCGTGGATTGCAGTAGCGTCTATGTCCTCAATCGAAAAACCGTTGTCAGCTAACCAACATGCTATATCGTAAACCCTATAAAGGATCCTGTTGACTATGAAACCCACTATATCTTTCTTAACTATTATAGGCTCCTTTCCCATCCTATTGCTTACTACTAATGCCTTCTCCAGTGTTTCCTGGGAAGTGCTTTTCCCCATAATAACTTCCACAGAAGGCATTAAGACTGGAGGGTTGAAGAAGTGCATTCCTATAACCCTCTCAGGCCTCTTAGTTGCCTGCGCTATTTCCGTTATCGGGATGCTACTCGTGTTAGAGGCGAGTACCCCTTCCTTAGAGATTAGGGAATCTGCCTTGGAGAAGAGTTTCTTCTTTGCCTCTACGTCTTCTATTATAGCCTCAATAACGAAGTCTGAGTCTCTCAACGCTTTCTCCTGATCCGTTGTAGTCCTTATCCTTGAGAGAACCTCCTCTACTTCCCTTACCTTCCCCTTTTCTCTTAACTTCTCCAAGCTCCACTTTATCCTCTCCCTTGCTCTATTCAATATTTCCTCTGAGACATCGTTTAACCAAACATCGTATCCAGCAATTGCCGCTAGTTCAGCTATTGCATGCCCCATTGTCCCCGCTCCTACTACCGAGAACTTGTTTATTTCCATAACTTTAGGTTTTCAGGTCAAATAAAAAGCTTTATGAGTATTACCTATTTATCTTCCTCCTACCCTTGAAAGTATAGGCTAAACACACTTTAATTAGAAAGGCAATATTAAATGCTTTAGGGAGGATTTATAGTGAAGGTCTTCATTTATTTAGTTTTATATATTTCATTTAAGGGCTGAACCCCCTTTTCAAGTGGAAACGCTTTTATGGAAATTTTTCACATTCGTTAACAATGATTTCTAAGTGCACCCCATCTGATTTGTGCTAACCTAATGCCTTAACCTCAAAGGGGGATAATGACTACCTTTAATTGGTAAGGTAAGTATTGCTTGAATAGAAATGGGATATGTAAATCTTATCATATTCCTCTGAAGGGGTTACAATCTCAAGGCTTTTCAGCACTGAAGCACTTGAGGGTTGCATGTTTGCGTTGTAATATTTCCTAAACCTGGAAAACCTTATCCCTGGTCGAAGACAATTGCCTCCCCCTATTCTCTATAATTATAAAGTTCTCCCCTATCTTGTTGAGGCCCTACCATACCTTAACTGAAGTGCTGGAGAACCTAGGTGTTCAATAAAAGTCAAAACGGTTAAATACTTTCTAAAGTTCTAGCTATCAAAGGCTCCGAAGGGCAATACTTATCATCAATCTTCGTCAACCAAGAGGAGTTAAGCATATGACTCAAATAATTACTGATTTCAGAGTCTGAAATTGTTATTCCCTCCAAAGCCTCTAGAGCTCTCTTTATTCCACTCCAGACGTTGCAATTTACGGTAGCCCTCATTATTGCGCGATATCTCTCCCTAGCAGTAGCTTTATCAAGGAGGAAGTGGTCGATTTCGCTAAGTATCAATCTCTTAGCTTAAGGTCTCCGTCAACGCTCTATTAAACTCTTTCAATTCATAATACCTGAATCCGAAATATGTCAACCAGCCTGGAATTCCTCCCAAAGCTAAGTAAACTCCCTCATGCTCCTTAAACTGAATATTAATTTCACTGAATCCCCTTTCAAGAAATTCTATTGCCTCCTCTCTACTGAAAGGTCTTAGCTCAACCTTAGAAAATGCCCTCCCAAATAAAGGAGAGTTAGCATCTTCTACCCTTAAGAACTTGTAAAGTAAACCCATCTCTGATCCACTTATAATTATTTTCAATTTTCTTAGGTTATCAAAGGAATAAGCTAGCGAAGGAAGGAGTTTGCTCCCCTCATCTTTCCAAGCTCTTGTGCCTCATCAAGTACGAGGATTACTTTATCCTTTGCCCAATCATTTATTGTCTCCAGTAGAGACGAAAGGCTTCCTCTCCCTTCCCCAACTCAAGTGGACTTCGTTACCCATGATCTTAACCCCTTTAATTCTCTTTATAAAATTCAAGAGGTCAGGGAAGTTGTTGGTAAGTTTATTTATTTCCCTTTGAAGTTCTCACACGAATTCCTTGTAATTTATGTATACTTTCTCTTCATATTTTCTCAGATCCAGATAAATGTAGGGATAACCCAACTCCTCTATCGCAATCCTTATAACTGAAGATTTTCCAGTCCTTCTTAAACCCAAGACTAAGACTATTGGAGACTAAAGGGACTTTACGCTATCTATTTCATTGTACCTATTGAAGAAGTGTTCCCTCCTATGTTTTGGCATGGGATCGGACAGCACTTCAACCCGTTTGTCCCTACACTTTCATTTCACTCATTTTATGTTCAATCATGATCGAGCAGGGACTTAGCCCTCAACCACCTTTTAGGTGGGTCATGGGACTCCTTCGAGCCCAACGGCATT
>Ga0081529_107480_pt1 | contig 64276 bp, 70 predicted proteins | sample EchGeymetagenome_FD_71012 | JGI IMG/M metagenome (GOLD analysis project Ga0081529, IMG submission 71012) | Ferrous microbial mat and aquatic microbial communities from Echinus Geyser, Yellowstone National Park, USA - transect B T=78-80 C v2... ...
AATAAAGAGAAAAAGTTGTTTTGCCTGTACCTCCTTTTACTCCAAGTACATAAATGGCTTCCATAATCTAAACCACATAACTCTTCTCCAAATGCTAAATAAAAATTTTATGTATAATTCTTACTTTTCAGAATTACATCTTAGTCATACAAGTCTTTTTAATTTCCTTTATGCATCTATATTCCTACAATTATCTCATAGTGCCATCATTAGGGTATAAATTCAGGGATCAACTTTCTGTCCCATAAGACTATTGCTATAGAATATCTCATCATCTGACGACTCCTATTAACAGCCTTCGTAGCCCTCTTGAACCTAACCCTATCCCTTAATGATGAGTATAGTGGCTTGTTGGGATTAACGGGATAGACTACTATATGGTTTTTTAACCAGAAGTAGTAGTTATAATCATCACCCACCTACCACCATCTGGGAGATATCTCTTAATTTCACGAAAAGTATTCTCATCCCTATCAACAACGGAGTAAATGAGGTAAAACCCAGATTCGTTAGTATTTCCAGAAAATTTTTGCACTCCATCATTCGTTAATAAGTTCCTAATGAATTGAGATAAAAAGGATTAACTCATTAGGGTGAACGTACTCATCAATGCCAATATTGTATAACTATAATTTTCATAATTATTTTATCAAATAATACTAGACTATAAATTTAATGGAAATACTAGTGTACACGTAGCGAGTGAACGCCCACTTATAGAAGGCCCTAGCGTTCCTATATAAATAAGTCCACATCTCATCAACAACCTTAGTAATAACATTACCCTTAATCAAATCCTTAGCCTTTCCCCATAAGTCCACAGGTCTATCATACCTCTACTTGCCATAACGCTTGATCCGCGTAAACACGGTACCTAGAGGTACGTTAAGCAATCTGGAAATAGCTCTCATACTCATACCATTAGCATACATTTTCAAAGCCACTCCCTCCACTTCCTAGAGTGATAATGATAAGTAGTATCACCCAAAAAACGCTTATTACAATCCCTACACAAATACTTCTGCTTGTCTCAAGACCCACTACACTTAACAACATGATGACTACCACAAGAAGGACATGCTAAGTCTTCCATAATTACAAGCTTCCTCCTACTGTTGCAAACCTAGGCTTGTTAGAGGCATGGCATGTAATGCCTTCCCATAAATAATATTTGTATTACAAATATTTATACGCTAATGATGGCACTATGAATCAACTTGGTAAATTAATTTGTGTTTACTTAAACTTTTATTCATTGATATTCATCTTACTGTTATTACTACTTGACTTAAGATAGTTTATATATTTCTCTATAGCGTCTCTAATGAAATCACTTCTATAATCGTAGCCTAACTTCTTCACAATTTCATCAACCATACTCAAAATATTTTCTTCCAGCTTGAATGTTATAACAACCGATCGTTCATCTTCTAGTATATAAGTGGTATCATTAACTTTCACTATCTTTTCCACAAATTATCGCCTATATAAATTACTAGTTATAGGTTATAAATCTTTATGGTTACTTATAACATATGACCTCAAGAATATATTAAATAATAATTAAATATAGCTAATCCACAACTTGAAACATATATTAACTATCATTAATTATACTCGTAATTAACAGATCTTAGAATTATGATAGATAAAAGATTTGGAGGTCGGAGATTAAAATAATTTTCATAATTCAAAACATTAATTCTTAGTTATTGCTCCATATACGGCTATAACTATAACACCAATAAGTAGGCAAAAATACGAATAATCCCCCAATAATACTGATAAAATAACTCTCTTATCAGAATAAAAAAGAGAAGCTAATATTAACTCTACTATACCAGTCAAAACTAAAGCCCTTCCGAGATTATATATTTTCATTTTTTATCCATCCTCTCAAAAATGATGTAGAACGAAACTACTAGCACAATCGTAAGAAGAACTGTCTCGTATTCTTCTACATTATTATTTCTTTGGTGACCTAGCATATAGGAAGGGATTAATTTATACACCCCTGGGCCTAGGGGAATTGTAGCTCCAATTAGAGTTGCATTAATTCCATGTCCTATGTAATGTATCACTATGCCATTGTATACGTCAACATAAATTGTAAAATTGCGTATGTTTAGAATAGTGGTATTTATCCCCTCAAACTGAGTGACTGTACTTTGTTGTGTTACATTTGGTACATAAAGAAGGAAAATTGGATAAGCTACGACATATGATAATGTAATGTTATGACTTATCTCAGTCATGTTTATAATAGCAAAATTTTTGCTAACATTAAGTATAGTAATCAGCATAAGATAATGAGTATAATTCCCAGTTATTAAATATAGAAGACTAACATTAGCTAACTCCATATATAACCATCACCTATCTCATTGTTAAATAAGCGAATACACTCAATAGTGAGGTGAAAACCAACATATATAACCATAAAATGCCAATCATACGAATGGGGGCATCACCATCATAATATATTATTATAGGTGACGATAACGCGAAGAAAACCATAAGTTTCAGCAAGGCTGATTCATAACTTATACTAAAAGTCATTTTTAATAATAACCTTAAAAATAAATTATTTCTTATTTTAATTAGACTAGGTACCCTATACGCTATTTTCCTTCCCTCATTAGTTAGCACTGCACTTTGAATATTCCTTCCTAAGAAGTTCTTCTTGTTAACTTTTTTAAAAATCTTCTTTTGCATAAATAATTCTAGATAATACTTGAGTGTCTGTTTCGAAATTCCCAATTCTCTATACGCTTTGTCAATAGGTAAAATATCATTATTAAGCAAAGATATCTTTATCAATTCTAATAAATAGAAGTTCTGTGAAGGATTGTCCATATTTGATAACGTGCTATTTCTGTGATCAGCATCATTTTGACTAGGTACTGTATTAGATGTGAAGGAATTGAGTTTATTTAATACTTGCTTTCCCTTATCCGACAAATCGTAAACGTCATACTTAATCTTAATAATCAGTTCCTTTTCTATAAGTTTCCTTATAGCATCAATTACGGCCTTTTTGCTGTTATTGGTGCCCTCTGCTATTTCTGAAACAGATGAGGGCCCCTTAGAATTAATGAAAAATAAAATATCCCATTGTAATTTAGCCCTAGCAAAATCTACTATTGAATCTAGTTCCCTTAAGATATCGAACACATTATATGACATCCCATTAATTATTAGCGATCAGATCTATTTAAGTGTTATTTATAATTAGCCAAACCGTATTATCTCTACAAAGAATATATTCATTAACTAGATCTATTATCTTTTATCATGTCTATTAAATAGTCAACACCCTCATATTTACTTAATACTAATACTTTAGAATTTAGTTTCAAAATTAGGTGATTATTGCTTATAACTATAGTATTATCTTTAATTGATGACGGGAAATAAGCCAATGTTAAATCACCTTGAATAATATTATATTTCTTCCTAATAGTGGCTGCGAAATCACTTCCATACACTTTTTCTACGTATTTATAAAATGATTTCAAATCTTTTATTTCTGGTATTCTAGACTCAGTAATCAAGTATATTGAAAACAAAACAATAGGAATGAGAAGAACATAAAGCCTAGATGCTGCAGTTATAATTACTAACAAAGAGATAATGCCAACTAATAGTAACTGATATATATCCCTCATTGTTAATAAATCTCTTCTTAAGTAAAATAAAAATCTTACTATCATAGCATAGGAACACTATTAATACTCATATAAATACCCCATAGTATTAAACTCAGAAGTAAAAATACTGACACGTTCTGCCTATCAATATTTCTTATGGTATAAGCAGCAGGAATGAAAAGAGGCAAATCAATTATTAAATTGGTAGCTGGTGCCAGAAAAATAATAGCAAATACCGAGATTGAATACACGAAATCTAGAACTTCTTCCTTAATATACTTGTTTCCAAAGGATGATAACAAAAAGTAAAGCAAAGCATTATTCGATCCCCAACTCACTACAGCTATTTGGTATGTAAGTTGATTATAGTTTAATAATCCCATAGGTACGGGGAAAACACCACTTAAAATTAGGAAGAATCCAATGGCTATAAAGGGAATTGAAAAGGACAAATAAGTTAGCGTATAGTTGTCTGGTCTAGATTTAAGTCTAATTGATTTAAGAAGGTAGTATAGAGCTATACTAGCAGATAACTGAGCCCAAGCGTATATATGAGAGAACATCGATAGTAAAGAAAAAAGTATTGCTAAACTTAATTTCTCTTTTTTGAGAAAATACGACATTGAGATAAACATTAATGAAATTGAAAATAAGTTAGCCTCCAAACCAGAATAGAGAAAGGTTATTAACATAGGAGATACCGCAGCTAATAAGGCTGCTAGGGAAGCTATAGATTTATCTAGCGCTGAGGCTAGTTTATATGCAGAATATACATAAAGAATAGAAAGAAATGCAAATTCATAGTACGCTACTGTATACGGCTTGAAAATAAATGATAATGCGTATAAAAGCATTAAATACAGAGGCCTCGAGTAAAAGAACCACCCACTTAAAGTAGGTGATAGAAGCCATGAGTAATAATACTTAAAATCAACAGTTTCTGGAAATTTATAAGGATTTATAAAAGGAAAGTAAGGGACTAGAGAAATAAGTAGAGCTACAATAAATGGAATTAAGGGATTGATGAATAGTTGGCTCTTACTACTTAAATAATCTCTTTTATAAGCAGAGAATACTACTCCAGCAAACCATATAAATGGAATTACTGTGGGTGCTCCCGCTTCTAAAATCATGAGAGGAAAGGAAAAGTAAGTATTAATGCCTAATAGTAAACGTAGAGTGAGCCATGATAACATAGACGCATCTATTATTAGCAATATAATACTAACTGTTCGATCAACTTTCCTTAGCTCATGTAAAATAAATATAGATATTATAAGGGGAGTTAATGATACAGAGAAGAAGGACAATAGAGATAATGGAACTAGAAAAACATATCTCTTGTAATTGTAAAGAGTCATTAATGATGATGAGAATATCGTGAGAAGTACTGAAACAATTTTAGATTCAAAAATAGGATAGTATGTAACACGTTGTATGGTTATATACAAGCCAGTACCTATGGAATAAGCAAACAATAAAAAAACTATAGAAATCCAGGGAATGAAGTTATTTTTATCTAACCTTATCATACCGTCCCACCATGATCTTTAGAACGAAGGATGATAAAATAGTCAATAAAACTCCTAAAACTAGGACCCTTATATTAGTATCAAAAATGGAGATTTTAGCTAGTTTATAAACATTAGGGAATTTACTGTTATCAATTCCCGGATAGTTAGCAGCTATTAGATAACGAACAGAGTTATTGCTAACCTTTTTCAGAATTAACCCATTATATGCTACGATTATACTTCCATTATTATTTTCATAAGCAAGAATCTTTTTCCCATCCAAGCTATAATATGTAGATATTCCAGTAATGTTTGAAAAAATTTGTTGAGGCTCCAGAGATACATTATAACTAAGAATTGTATGAGAATTTGGATTTATTGTATACATTGTTACTAACTTTAGTGATAAGTTATAAATAAAAATGTAAATAATATAATATGTAATATTATCATGTATAACCTTGTATTCTAGAAAGACCGGAGTCATCAAACATTACTCGGTAACAGTTACTTAAAAAATAGCCTAAAGTCATGTAGACTGGTAGTCGAAAATCAGAGAGAGGTTTTTAAAAGTGTTCTAAGAAAGGGATTTCAGCAAGTGACCTAAAAATGAACACCAAAAAAATGTTAAAAGAATACAATAAAAAAGTGAAAAGAAAAGGATTAGCTGGATTAGACACAGCAATAATATTGATAGCATTCATAATAACTGCATCAGTGTTAGCTTACGTAGCCATAAATATGGGATTATTTGTGACACAAAAAGCCAAATCCACTATAAATAAAGGAGAAGAGACAGCGTCAACAGCATTAACGTTATCGGGCTCTGTGCTATACGCTGTTAACTATCCATCAAATACGCAAAGTTATTGGATATACTTCACAGTATCTCCCAGTTCTGGAGTATCCAGCGTGGAATTGTCACCTAGTACTACAGCTATTTCATTTACCGCCTCTGCTGAAGGGATATCATATTCAAATATATATGAATACACCTTATTAACAGTATCACCATCTGAACTAGCAAATCAAGTATACGCGAATGGACAATATCTAGATCTGGTTAACCAGCAGACAAATGCAGGTCAAACATACGTATATTACCCAAATCCCTACTATGCCTTACTAGCGCTTAACTATACTTTGTCGAAAATAGATAAAGTATCTCCATCCCCCTTATACATTACTACTACAACTCCCTCTTCAGCAACTCAAACATATCCATTCCTAGCGCATGATAACATGTTTACTTTCACTCTAAATATTAGCGGCACATTAGTAACTTACTATGCGTTTGTTAATCAAACATTTGCATTTACTTATCCAGTCGCTGGAGATCCGTTAATAGGTAGTGCAATTGCCCCCGCTGGATCAGTAATCGGAGTAATGATCTTGTTTGGGCCAGATTTAGGAAGTCATGTATTTCAATATCAGACAATAACAATACAAATCACACCTAACATAGGGTCCCCTCTCACAATATCTGAATACGTGTATCAACCAGAAGGCAGTGTATCGGTAATAGGGTGAGATCAGAGTGCAAAAAATAGGTAATAAAAAGGTATCATTCTTTTTTTCCCACTTTATAACATTCATGAGGTGAAGAATGATAAATTTAAACTTACTTGAATTGGAACAACTAATGGAATCTCCCCTATTTATTTTACTGATTAGCATAAGCATACCCTTGGCAGCATTCTTTATATCCTTTTTTAAGATAGTATTTCCACGAATAACTAGGCCTAAGAATACACAACCACCACAAACTGCTTCTACTACACAACAAAATCAGCAACAACAGCAAATTACGACCAATTCTAGCAAGGAGATTGAAGAGCTTCTTAAGAACCTAATAAATAGAATGGATAAATATCAAAGTGATCTGGTAAATGTTCTAAATGGGTCTATGGAAGATTTAAAGCAAACCTTACAGAAATTAAATTCTTCAATTGAAGATGCAGTGTTATCTCTAAAATCCGCTCAGGCTGATTCATCATCACCTTTCAATATCATATCAGAACGGTCTAAAGGCGAACAGAGGCCAGAGGGTAATAAAGAATTAAAGGCTGTAGCTGAAATTGTTGGAACATCCAACATAGATTTGAGTACCTTCATCAGAAATTGTGTATTATTGGAGATTTTGGATTATGATGATTCTAAGTTGACAGCTTTATATGAATTAGGCTACATCTCTGCAGATGATATGTTTATTGTGAACAAGGTGCAATCTTATATTAGGACTAATAATGGAAAGATAAGAGCAAAAGATTTAGCCGATATTGCTATGAATGTAGCTGAAAGTTACTCCTCAGTAACTGCAGAAATGAAAAAGTATCTATTGGTATTGGAGGTAGGGAAGAATGGCTAGCGAAGTGATTAGCGAGACAATAATGTTAATCGTAGCAGTCACATTAGTAGGAGTAGTTGCGGGATCGGTTTTTTCTGTAGTGTCATCCATATCTACTAACATGGTATCATATAGTATATTACAATCGCAAAAATTGGTTACTGATCTTCAAATAGATTATGCTACAAATGCCAGTTCTACAACTGTAATAGTATACTTACATAATATAGGAGAGTCAACAATTTTTAACTTGAAAAATAGTGTATTGTACTTCGGCCCGCAAGGAAATCTACAACAGATAGGATATAACTCTTCTAGTACATTACCCTATTGGGTTGTTAATACTAATACATTATACCCTGGTTCTGTAGCTAAAATTATCATCTATTTATCCTCACCCTTATCTACTACGCAGTATTATACTGTTCAGTTAGTTACCCCTAATGGATACTCAGTAAGCTATACATTTGAGGCGAGTTAGGTATGGGAGTTTCACAAGTAATAGCATATGTGCTATTATTTTTCATTACAATCTCGCTAGGATTAATTGCTTTAGGGGCATATATAAAAAGTCAGCAATTCTTATTACATGCGGAATATATGAGGCAAAATATGGATCTAAATCAACTCAACACTAGAATATTTATAAAGAGTGTAGCGATAAATAGTTATCTATTATATATAACAATAACTAATAATGGATCTACAGTATTATATGATTTTAAGGATTTCGCAATAATTATCAAATATTATGCAAACGTAAGTAACGTATCTACTCTTATAATTTCTAATTACAACTACTCTACTAGCTTAGGCACATATAAGTGGGTCTCAAATACCGTTCTAATTAATCCAAACATGGTAGGCACCTTTATAGCTGATTTACCATATCCTCCATACCCTAATACTGAGGCGACTGTAGTTGTTGTATCTAATTATGGACCGGAAGCAATATGGAGGGGTGTACTGTGATAATAAAGACTGGAAATGAAGATTTAGATAGAAGATTATCTGGTATACCATTCCCTGCACTGATTATGATTGAGGGAGATCATGGAACTGGTAAAAGCGTTCTATCTGCACAATTTTGTTATGGACTACTAATAGGTGGGAAAAAGGGTTATGTAATAACTACAGAACAAACTAGCAAAGATTATTTGAAAAAGATGAAAGATGTAAAGATAAATCTGATACCATTTTTCTTAAAAGGTGTCTTGGGAATTGCCCCTTTAAATACGAATAGATTTAATTGGAATTCGACATTAGCGAATAAAATACTTGAAGTTATCATAGACTTTATAAAAAAGAGGAAGAACATGGACTTCGTTATTATTGATAGTTTGTCAATAGTAGCAACGTTCGCAGAAATAAAACAAATCTTACAATTTATGAAAGATGCTAGAGTGTTAGTTGATCTAGGAAAGCTTATATTATTTACCGTCCACCCAGATGTGTTTAATGAGGAACTAAAGAGTAGAATCACAAGTATAGTTGACGTTTATTTTAAACTTTCTGCAACAAGCATAGGGGGAAGAAGAATAAAGGTCCTAGAGAGAATTAAAACAATAGGTGGTATACAAGGAGCTGATGCTATTTCATTTGATATAGATCCTGCTCTAGGAGTTAAAGTCGTACCACTCTCCCTATCGAGGGCTTAACCATGAGCTTCATAGAAGATTACTTATCTAGATTCACGGAAAAACCAGTAATTATCGATGACCCAAATAAACTGAAAGGTAGTAAGAATTATAATGCAATTTATAAGGTCGATAAATATATTTACATCCATGTTCAGAGTACAAAGGCAGAAGATGGTTATAACCAATATACAGTGATTGAACCACCAAGACCAAAACCTAAAGAAATAGAAGAAATAGAAGAGAAATTCGCAAAAGCCATTAGTAATGTGGAACCACCAATTGCTGTTGAAGAAAAGGAGATACTTATGCGGAAAGCTTTAGATAAAATACTAAGCAAGATAAGAATATCCGTACCAAAGGAATACGCAATATATCATTTTATAAGAGATAAATTGTATTTAAGCATATTAGAACCGTTAATTAGGGATCCATTTATCGAGGATATATCGATTCCAGGCTTAGGTCACATTTACATTATGCATAAGGTATTTGGTCCTATGAGAACCTCATTGTTAATCGAGAACGAAGAGGAACTTGATAATCTAATTATTTCTTTAAGTGAGAAAACATATAGACCAGTATCTCATAACAGACCAATAATTGATGCAAGCTTACCAGATGGATCAAGAGTAAACTTCGTTTATGGAATTGATATAAGTAGAAGAGGTTCTAATTTGACTGTAAGAAAATTCAGTAAAATACCAATTAGTGTAACTCAATTGATCTCATTCGGTACCTTGTCCCCACTTCTAGCAGCGTATATATGGATGATGTTAGACGAGGGTATGAACTTGTTCGTATGTGGAGAGACTGCATCCGGAAAAACAACTACACTTAATGCAATTACCGCTTTCATTCCTCCTAATTTAAAAATAGTAACAATAGAAGATACACCGGAACTTACGGTACCTCATTCAAATTGGGTAGCAGAAGTGACTAGAGAAACAGGCGGTGAGGGTAGTGTAAAGTTATTCGACTTACTTAAAGCCGCTTTAAGGCAAAGACCTAATTATATTCTAGTCGGAGAAATTAGAGATAGAGAAGGTAATGTAGCATTCCAAGCAATGCAAACTGGACATTCAGTTATGGCTACCTTTCATGCAGCAAATATAAGAACACTTGTTCAAAGGCTTACTGGTTATCCTATAGAAGTACCTAAAAGTTATATTAATAACCTTAACATAGCACTATTTCAGACTGCATTATATGATAAAAAGGGCAATTTGATAAGAAGAGTAGTGGAAGTTGATGAAATAATAGATATAGATCCTGTTACTAATGACGTAGTCTATATACCAGCATTTACATATGATCCTGCAGAAGATAAGATAATTTTTGCTGGAAGAGGAGCTTCTTATCTTGTAGAAAATAAGGTTGCAATTAAAAGAGGAATCGAACGTAAAAATATAGGAATTCTTTATGACGAATTAAACTTAAGAGCTGAGTTTCTAAAAATACTTATAAGTAAAAAAATTTTTAATTATTTTGACGTATGGAATCAAATATTAAGGACTAGACAATTTGGTATAGAAGAGGAGATAAGATATGCCAAGAATATTTAGTATAAAAAATGAAGTAGACTCTAAATATATTTTTATGTTAGCTTTTATGCTTGCGTTATTTTCCTCGGGGGTGCCTCCAGAAATCGTTATATTGCATTTAAGTAGGGAGGACACCTTTGAACCATATACCAAAGTTTTCAAAAAAATAAGAAATTTAGTTTCTGGGTATAGATATAAATTCTCATCTGCAATAACCTACAGCATAAAGAACCTCAACATTAGATACTTGAAAGAATTCTTAATAAGATTATCACAAGCAGTAAATTTTGGTGATGACATGATAGAGTCCTTGTCAAGAGAAATTGATTTTACATTATCTGAATACAATGCTTATTCTGCTAGGTTAATAGAATCAATGAATAATTTTCTTACAATCTATGCTACATTAAATAGCTCCCTTACCTTTTTAGTAGCTGACATTACAATTTTATCATTAATTTATAGTGGAGGAACTACTCTAATAACACAGCTTACTATCTTATCCTTAGCACTTCTAGGAAATTTAACATTAGTTATGTATCTCTTATATAGACCAGAAAATTACATTAGGTACAACGTTATAGATAAACTTCTTCTGACATTAGCAATATCTCTTTCAATAATATTTTCAATAATATATACTTCATATATAGTTTTAATGGTAACTGGTATAGTTCTATTAGGAGTTGGTCTTAGGTATAGAATATATGAAAATAAGATTAATAGAATAGAGAGGCATTTCTTACTTTTTATTAGGTACTTTTCGAGAAATTATGCGATAGTAAGCAACTTAAAAGAGTCTCTGATGGCAGTACTAAGGGGGGATTTAGGAGACGTAAAACCTTTAATCAAAAGATCGCTAAATAGATTAAACTTCGGCATCAATAAGGAAAAAATATTTAGATTGATAGGAGATGAAAGCGGAAGCGTATTGGTGAGCATATTAAGCAAAGTACTATATGAAACGATAAGTATGGGAGGAAATGTCATGATAATTGGAGAGATTCTAAGTAAGATAGGTGATTCGGTTCTGAACATAAGATCTAGAAAAGAGCAAAATGGAAGAGCTTTTGAAACATCAATATATGCACTGCAAACAGCTTCAGCAGGGGTATCTGCTGCACTAATATCGATAGTTGGTATGCTAAATAATATATTTTCAACCCAGAACGTATCTACAGTATTTAGTTTCTCTGAAGTTAATATTGATATGATATCACGAATATTTCTAATTATATTATTAATATTGAGCTTCAGTAATGGAATTGCGATTACATTGGCATATGGCAAATCGCTTTATGTTAGTCTATATTTTATTGGAATACTGATAATATTAAGCTCAATAAGCTATCATATAGTTCTCATATTAACCGGAAACATATTTAAGGAGTTGGTATCGCCATCGGGTTTATTACAAACAACTTGACGGATCGGTATTAACCATATCATATATTTACCTAAAATTACTTTAATGATACCGAATATTACGCCAGTTATGCTTTATAATAAGTGTACAAGTCATTAGCTGCATTGTAATCAGAGAGTTATATATTTCACAATGAGAGTTATTTAATTTCAGGTAGATACTTGATAAAGAAACATTCTAAGATTGATTTATCCAAAATGTATTTTCATTGCAATACAATCTATAAAGTTCTTTAGTTATAGCAGCAATTAATACAGTATTAGAGACTATAACACTATGTCAATTTTTTTAGATATCCCCTAATGAACTTTTCTTCTAAAAACTAAACCTTTTTGAGTTATATTATACTCGATATTCTCTAACCCTAGGAGTATTGACCTCACAACAACGGAATTTAGCAACACATTAGCTGGTGTTAAATCTTGCTTTAACTTAACCACAATTTCCTCCACTGTAAACTCACTGTTTGACAGTAGATCTAGGATTTTTCCTATTAACTTTTGAGCATAAGTAATATTACTCTCTAAAATCGAGACCATTTTATTCTTGTTAGTGTAAACTGGACCATGACTTATTACTATGTTATCAACACTCTTTGCCAATTCTTTAACTTTATCCAACGATTCTAGAGCAGTCCAGAAATCAGTATAAAAGGGAACTGAGAAACTCTCTAGTACTTTCTCACCAAAAAACGCATCTCCCGCATATAGAACATTATGAACAATATAACCGCTATGACCTGGTGTATGTCCTGGCAATTTTACCACTTCAATCTCTGAATTTCGAATCTCATTATTCAAAGAATCGAGATTCTCTTTTACGTAATCAAATATGAAGATTTCGGAATCCTTCGAACTACATCCATAAATCATTGCTCTTCTTCCCATTAGAGTTAATGACCAATAGTCCTCCTTAGGGAGATATCTTATTTTAGCATCCTTCTTCAATAAACCAGCTATATGATCGGCATGGCCATGAGTAGCTAATTGAACTTCAGCATTTAGATCTAGGGAGGAGTTCTTTCCTCCCAGATCTATCACAACTCTATTATCGTAAATCAACGTATTTGGACTCCCAGTCATAACCGTAATGTTCTTTGTGAGTTTCACAGTTGGCATAACTTGACTAACGAAGTCTGTGATATTTAACTTTTCGCAAAAGATTAATACATGCGTTTGTATATTAATCAAATATGTCAACTTTAAAACCTATGATAGTAGGCAACGTGAAAAGGGCACTTCTGGGGGTTGGAGTTAGAAAATTACCTCTGATTGCAGGGCACAAGTTGTTATATACGTGCAACTTAAGATGCAGAATGTGCCCTTTTTGGAGAAGGAAAGACGAAAAATTACTATCTTTAGAAGAAGAGGTTTTAATGTTGAAATCATTAGAAAGAGCGGGAGTTCTTTTCATGGGGTTTGAGGGTGGAGAACCGTTACTGAGAAGAGATTTAGAGCAAATATTAGAGGAGTCTTACAAGAGATTCTATACTTCATTAGTTACAAATGGATGGCTCCTTAAAGATAGGGTCAAGAGTATAAGTGAAAATCTAGATTACTTATTTGTATCTATAGATGGAATAGACGAAGTACATGATAAAATTAGGGGAATTTCAGGCGCCTTTGAAAGGGCTGTAGAAGGTATAAAAGAGGCTAGGAAGTACTTACCAGTAGCGATTAGCTTTACAATAACTAGAGAAAATATGGATCAAGTTAAGGATGTAATTGAGCTTGCACGAAAACTTAATGTTAATATTAGTATACAAGTTGAGTACGACTATTCTACCGCTGAGAAATTAAGTCCGGATAAGAGGAGACTTTACGATACATTAAGGCTAATAATTGAGCTTAAGAAGAGGGGCTATCCCATAGTTGAATCTGTAGATTACTTTGAGGCAATAGTTAACTCATGGTATAATAAGATGCCATGGAAATGCAAACCTTGGTTGACCATTAATATTGACCCACAAGGTAGAATCGTACTCCCTTGCTACGTGCTAAATGAGTATAGTGGAACTGATAAAGCCTGGGAGGTTAATATAGTTAAATTATGGAATACTTATCCTTGGGAGAAATATGAGAATTGTAACGCTTGTGCTCTTGCTTGTTATTTAGAGCCTTCACTGTTTAGCTGGTCAAATGGAAAAATGGTAAAAGAGAAAATAATAGATAACATGGCAAGCTATCTTTATAACGCTATTCCTGTCAAATTTTTATTATCAAGATAAACAATATATATTAAAAAATGTTCTGCTATAGGTTAGTAGTAGTAGACGATAGGTACTTCATGTATATTTACGATGGAGATAAGATAATCGGATTAATACCATTAGACAAAAACCAGTCCACTTCCATGGATAAAGTAAAACAGTACGAGGAGAGATTTGGATGGAAGCAGTGTGTTAATTAACTTCCAGTATTAGAAGCTTTACGTTATAAATTGATAAGTAATAATCTACTATAAATATAGTAGCTTAACCACTGTCAAAAAACTGGTCTTGAGTACATTAACAAACCTCATTTGAATTAAGACCGATGATCACTAAAGATATTTAGATAAATACGTTGATGAAACACTATATATAATGAATACGTATACCAAACTAGGTCATCGCAAGTTCAGATTGATATAGCTTACAGTAATCTATTCGTAATATTTCTTGGTGTTTTCTGGATATTATGTACTAAATTTTGATTTATAATCCATTTTTATATAATATATTGGATTATTCGTGCTAATAACTTGAATTTCAATTGACTTTATAAACAAGGATAACAACTACCAGGTCTATCCAATTATCACTCTATTTTGAATTAGGTCCTCGTCATCCATTTTTCTCCTTATAACGGTAGATATCACTTATTAACGTGATAAGGATAAAGTTCTATGCGTTAACTCCCATATTAGAATTAACTAAGGTTGTAAAATATTATCTGGTTGGAGCCTTGAGGTAGTTATGAACGCGTATATTATGCTTTGTGGATTAGTTCAATTTTTATCTGAGTTAACGTGGAACTTACTTTTAAATCGACGTTCGATTTTAAATTTAAGAAAAATTGATGAGCTTAACATCTTAGAAAATTGAAGTATTCAACAAAGCACGTATATTAACAATCCTTAAATACTGGATAAAGGAAATGAATATGTGGATAGACAATCCAATACTGCAATAATGTTAATAGGTCATGGTTCGAGAAGGGAGACGTATAATAGTGATATTGAAGGAATGATAAATTACTTGAAGGAAAAAATCTCAATACCTATATACTTAACTTACAACGAATTCGCCAAGCCTGACTGGAGATCTCTACTAAATGAGATCATTAAAGAAGGGTATAGGAGAGTAATAATAGGGTTAGTGTTTCTAGGAAGAGGAAATCATGTTTTTAGAGACATCATGGGAGAGCTAGGAATCCAAAGGTTGAACAGTTGGGAGGTAAGTAAGATAAGTGGAAAGGAAGTGGAGTTTTACGTTACCGAACCGCTTTCGTCATCACCCTTGATTGGATTGGCACTATATTACAGATTGGCAAGGGCATTAGATGCGCTTCCAACTCTTGAATACACGGAGGATCCTTATGAGATAGAAGAGAGAAGTATGAACTATATTCTACCAAATTTAGATGTTAAAGATGCGAGGGAGAAAAGAGTAATAGGAAAAGCCGTTTTCGCATCTGGAAATCCAGAAGTAGCAAAATACTTGAAGGTGACCAACTTGGATATGGGGATTGAGGCAATAAGATCTGAAAGCGAAATCGTAGCCGATGTGAAAATGGTCTCTGTAGGTATTAGATGGAAAAAGGTTACTTGTATGATAGATGATGAAAGGACGAAGGAGTTATCAAAGGAATTGGGGATAACTAGGGCCGCAGCTGCCATGAGGTTATCAATTGGACAAGGTGGCAAAGTGGTGGTTATAGGAAACGCTCCGACTGCACTTATAGAAACGATTAAATTGGTTAAACAAGGAGTTGATATACCATTTATAGTAGCAACACCTCCAGGTTTCACAAACGCCAAGGAGTCCAAGGAAGCATTGATAGAGAGTAAAATTCCATCTGTAGTATTAACTGGGACTTATGGTGGAAGCGGTATAGCAGTGGCGATTATTAATGAGATTATTAAAATGGCAATGGAGGGATGAAAATGGGGAAATTATACATTGTAGGAATTGGACCAGGATCAAAAGAACAAAGAACTATAAAGGCACAAGAAGTTTTGGAAAAGTCAAACGTAATAATTGGATATAATACATACTTAAGGTTAATATCTGACGTCCTAGATGGAAAAAAGGAAGTAATAGGAGCCAGAATGAAAGAGGAAATATTTAGGGCTAACACTGCAATAGAAAAAGCCTTAGAGTCAGATAATATTGTTGCCTTAGTATCCAGTGGTGATCCACAGGTCTATGGAATGGCTGGTTTAGTATTTGACTTGGTATCCAGAAGAAAATTGGATTTAGACGTTGAAGTGATACCTGGAGTAACTGCTGCATTAGCAGCTGCTGCTAGACTAGGAAGCCCCCTTTCTCTCGACTTCGTCGTAATAAGCCTAAGTGATTTATTAATACCAAGAGAGGAGATTTTACATAAAGTAACCAAGGCTGCAGAGGCTGACTTCGTAATAGTATTTTATAATTTAATTAATGAGAATTTATTAATAGAAGTAATGGATATAGTTTCAAAGCATAGGAAGCCGAATACCCCAGTGGGATTAGTTAAGAGTGCGTATAGGAATAATGAGAACATAGTAATAACGACCTTGTCGTCGTGGAAAGAACATATGAATGAGATAGGTATGACTACTACAATGATAATAGGAAATTCGCTAACTTATAGTTATAAAAATTACATGATAACACCAAGAGGTTACGAGAGGAAATACGAGCTATGATAATAAACTCTTTAAAGAGATTTGGAATAACCACTGGAGCTGCAGCCTCTGCAGCCGCAAAGGCAGCAGTTATGGGATTACTTAATAGAGAGAAAAGAAACACAGTGGTAATACCGACACCTATAGGATTAAGACTGGAAATACCCGTGGAAAAAGTTGAGATAGATAGTGGAATTGCATGTGCTGAAGTTAAGAAATTTTCGGGCGATAATCCAGATATTCTAGATGGGTTAGTGATAAGATGTTGTGCTAAACTAAATGAGAGTAATGAAATTGTTATAGTTGGAGGAAAGGGAGTTGGTAAAGTTACAAGGAGTGGGTTAAAGGCAACCATGGGGGAGACGGCAATAAGCCCTACTGTAAGGGATATGGTAATCAACGCAATAAGGGAAGTTACAGATAAGGGAATACAGATAACTATTGAAGTACCAAATGGAGATATCATTGCTGAAAATACCTTAAATAAAATGGTTGGAATAGTGGGTGGGATTTCCATACTGGGTACGACGGGTATTGAGACGCCTGTTAGCGATGATGATTACTTAGAGCATATTAAATGTGAGCTTAACGTAATTAGGCAGTCTTACGACTTCGTAGTGATTGCTCCAGGAAATTCCGCAGCAAAGTATGCATCAAAGTTATTTGATAGTAACAGCATTATAAAAGTAGGGGATAGGATAGGGGATTCGATAAAGTTAGCAAGTAGTGTTTTTAGGAAGGTAATACTAGCTGGATTACCTGCAAAACTTCTTAAAGTATATGCAGGCATTTTTAACACTCATTATTCACAAGGTGACGCTAGACTGGAATCATTAACCCATGCTTCAGTTCTAGCAGGACTCCCCTACGATGTGCTGACTAAAATAACAAACGCTCTATCAGTTGAGGAAGCTTTCACGTATATGACAAAAGAGCAGAGAAGGAAAGTGATGAAAATTGTAGCCGAGAAAATATTGAGTAGGATAAAAAGTTTTAATGGTGATATAAACTTCTGCGTAATTATCTTCGATTACGATGGTGAATCTTTGAGTAGGGTGGGATGTTAAATGGAATGGAAATACGTTATACCAGGGATTCCAGATAACTTCTTTGAAAGGGATGAGGAAATACCAATGACTAAAGAGGAGATAAGGGCTTTGGCTTTATCCAAATTGAGGATAAGAAAAGGTGATATGATCTTAGATATTGGATGTGGAACGGGTAGCGTTACTGTAGAGGCTTCATTACTGGTTGGAAGTACTGGGAAGGTTTACGGTGTAGATAAGGAGGAAAAAGCTATTAACTTAACTAGGAGAAATGCAGAAAAGTTTGGAGTTTTAAACAACATAGTACTCATAAAAGGTGAAGCGCCGGAGATATTGTTTACGATTAATGAGAAATTCGATAGGATTTTCATAGGAGGTGGATCAGAGAAAATTAAGGAAATTATATCGGCCTCTTGGGAAATAATAAAAAAAGGTGGAAGAGTAGTTATTGACGCTATACTATTGGAAACTGTAAATAATGCCATATCTGCGATGGAGAACATTGGATTCATAAATTTAGAGATAACGGAGGTAATTATTGCAAAAGGTATGAAAACAAAAGTAGGTACTGCAATGATGACGAGAAATCCAATATTTATAATTTCGGGTGAAAAGCAATGAAACTTTACGTGGTTGGATTAGGACCAGGTGATGAGGAGTTAATAACTATAAGAGGAGCGAAAATCCTTAAGGAGGTTAGAACTATCTTCATTCCCTATTCCACTGGAACCAATAGAAGTCTGGCAGAGAACATAGTCAAGAAATATGCTAAAAGTAATTCAAAGCTGGTTCTATTAGGTTTTCCCATGGCAAAGGACGTTAATGAGAATGAGTTGAAAAAGATAGGAGAAAAGATCTGTAATGAAAGTGAAGGCGACTCCGCATTTGTAACCTTAGGTGATCCAACGTTATATAGCACATTCTTCAGAATAAAGGATAAATTACCATGTAATGTTAACGTGGAAATTATCCCCGGCGTCTCTTCCGTAACCGCTTGTGCCTCAAAAGCTATGATATCTTTAGCGAATTCTGAGGATTCGATAAGTATAATACCAGCTTCAAGACTAGACTCTATTGAAAAAGCTAGCGAAATATTCGAGACTATAATAGTACTTAAGGCTAACGAGAACATTAAGGAAATAGCTCAAATGCTTTCCAACAAATACGACTTACTTTATGCTAGAAGATGTTTCATGAACGACGAAAAGTTAGTTAATATGGAAAAAGAGATCGTTAATGATAAGGATTACTTCTCAATGATAATAGCTTTGAGAAAGAAAAGGTGACAATAATGGTAGGAAAAGTGGTTTTCATTGGATCTGGCCCAGGGGATCCTGAGCTAATTACAGTAAAGGCCAAGAAATACATAGAAACAGCTGATGTAATAGTATACGCAGGTTCCCTTGTAAATCCAGAAATATTGAAATGGTCTCGAAAGGATGCCGAAGTATACAATAGTTCATCGCTTACATTAAATGAGATAGTGGAGATAATGGTCAAAAAAGCGAGTGAAGGAAAACTAGTTGTTAGACTCAAATCCGGGGACTCATCAATCTACGGAGCGTTATTTGAGGAGATGTGGGCATTAGAAGCTGCTGGAATCCCATTCGAAGTTGTGCCAGGTATCACTGCAGCTATTGCCGCGGCTTCTGTAATACCCATTGAGTTAACAGTCCCCAAGCTTTCCCAAACTGTTATTATAACAAGAGCCTCACTGAGAGTCCCAATGCAAGGTTCCATAAAAGATTTCGCCAAAATGGTAAAGATTGGAGCTACTATGGTAATCTATACTGGAATACATATCATAGACAGAGTAGTTAATGAGCTTAAGGAGGGAGGATTAACTGATGATACTCCAGTGATAGTGGTCTATCGCGCAACTTGGCCAGAGCAAAGGATAATTAAAGGAACTTTGGCTGACATCGTGAGTAAGGTTAGGGAAGCTAAGATATATAGGGATTCAGTAATAATAGTAGGACTAGCATCAGATCCACAACAGATCAAGAATATGGTAAGATCTAGTGTATATGATCCTAAGCATAATCATTCATATAGGCCTTGGAAAGTAGAGGAAGACTAAGAATGATAGAAAACTTATGGCGAGGAATTGCCATAATCTCAGCCTCTGAAGACGGTTTCAAAGCAGGCGAAATAGTTAAGGAGAAGTTAAAAAGATTTGAGATACCCGTAGTCCATTTCAAGTATAAGGACGCAGATATCGAAACAGTATGGAGATGTTATGATGCGATTATATTTGTAATGGCACTAGAAGGAGCCACTAGGATTATTTGCAAATACGCGAAGTCTAAGACCAAGGATCCTGCAATAATATGTATTGACGATAAAATAAATTACGTTATACCCCTTCTTGGTGGGCATTGGGGTGCTAACGATATCGCAAGAGACTTATCTGTAATTTTAAACTCAACACCGATAATAACCACAGCTGCTGAATTAAAAGGCAAGTTAAGTGTTGAAAAGATAGCGAACATTTTAGTTGCTAAAATATTAAATCCCGAAAATATAGTTAAGATAAATGCAGTCCTATTAAGAGATGAGTATGTTTGTGTGGATGGAGTTGATATTAACGTTACGTTCCCCGAAAATATAAGGATAAATAGTGAGGAGTGCAATTACATCGTATCGTTGAGGAACGATAAGGAGTATAAGGATAAGATAGTAGTATGGCTGAAACCACTAAAGATATCAATAGGTGTAGGGTCTAAAAAAGACGTGAAAATAGATGAGATTAGAGATGGAATATACAAGGTACTAGAAAGGCTTAACTTAAAAAGAGAGAGGATTGGCATAATTGCGTCTATTCGAGAAGAGGTCAAGAAAATTGCCGATGAAATTAATGTTAAATTTAGATTAGTAAACGAGGAGGAGATAAACAACTTTACAAATCCATGCCTTACTCCTCCTAGCAAAACCCTCATTGAAGTTGGCTTGAAAGGAGTAGCTGAAATTTCCGCCCTAATAGCTGGTGGAATTAATTCAAAATTGATATTGAGAAAAATAGCCATAAGTAGAAATTCCACTATTGCAGTAGCAACTTATGAGGGTGAGTGAAATTCCAGTTTACATCGTTGGAGTAGGCCCTGGAGATCCAGAGTATCTTACATTAAAGGGATATAAGGCCATAAAGGATAGTTCAATAGTAGCTGGATGGAAATCAGTCTTAGAAAGATTTTGGCCAATATTAGAAGGTAAACGAACGGTGGTATTAACATATAAAATAGAGAGCGAAACGCTAGAAGAGATTATTGAAATAGGGAAAACTGAGAACGTTGCAATACTTGATCATGGAGATCCTTCAGTATCTGACTGGCAATTTGTGGAAAAGATAAGGAACATAGCTACAAGTAAAGGTGTTAAGGTAAATATAATCTCTGGAGTATCCTCTCTAAATATTGCCCTTTCTAGACTGGGTCTTGACATAAATTTTATTGGATTTGTAACCTTACATGTAAGGGGAGATATATCGAAATCTTTGAATGACCTTCTTAACATATTGAAGATGGGTCGTGTAGCCGTGGTAATACCAGAACCTTACAAAGATGGGCCACAAAAAGTAGCTAAATTCCTCTATGATAATAATTTAAACTGTAGAATAGTGGTATTTGAGAAACTCAGTTACGATGATGAGAGAAGGAGGGATTATGATAACTTAATATCGTTATTGAATGAAAACAATGAATTCGGTGACCTTACAATAATGGCCATATTTCCTAAATCCTAGTGCGTTTTAGAGTAAAAAGATAAAAACCATGATGAATAACGCATAGAATATGGAGAATATCGAATATATTTTTGAAGACGTAGTTAGAATATATGATACTGACGCTCAAGGTATAGCACACTACGCCGCATATTATAGATTTTTTACCAATACGATAGAAAAATTTATTAAAGAAAAAGTTGGAATACCATATCCCATAGTCAATGACGATTTATGGTTTGTTATAGCGGAATCCCATGCCATATATCGTAAACCAGTGAAGTTAGGTGATAGGCTTACTATTTTATTAAACCCAAAAATCTTGTCTAATAAAACGATAAAGTTTGACTTTAGAATTTTAAGGGATGGGGAACTGACAACTGAAGGGTATTTAATACAAATAGCAATTAATCCAAAAATATGGAAATCAACTGAGATGCCCAAGGAAATTATGGATAAACTGTCAATAAAGTAAAGACTAGGCGTAAAGAACTTAAAAAGCGTAATTTAATTGTTAATATTATGAACTTAGAACCATTATTCCAAAGGGCAAATGAGCTTTTACGTGCATCAAAATTCAATTTTAATTCAGGATTTTATGAAATAGCAGCAATAGCTGCCGAAGAGTCTCTATACTTAATGTTAAATGCAACATTAATCAAGTTAGGGGCTGACATACCATGGTATCTTGATTTTGATGTGCTTTTTAGAGTAGTATCGAGATATTCACATGATGATAGACTCTCCGAAATTAGAATTAAAGAAAGGGATATCATCAGATTGTTAGACGACATCAAAATTAGATTAGGATATTCAATACCCTTGGAGCTTAACGAAAAGGATATTGAGAAACTGATTGCTTTCTCTGAGAAAATGTTTGATCTACTCTGGAGGAATTTCCTTAAAAGTTAATGATAGATCTATTCCTTTCTTTGAATTCATGTACTTAGTTACACTCCAGATTATTATGCCCGATACAAAAGACCCAAGAACAAATGACAAAGTGATAATATTAACACCAGACGTCGTTGAGAAACCGAACAAGGGATTTGTCGCAGCTTCATAGGTCAGATATACGAAATAAATCGTCGTTAAGATACCTGCAATCTTCATTAATCTACTTTTAGTCTTCTGTCCAAATATTATGGCTGAAATACCTACTGCCAAGAAATACAACATTCCAACTATAGAAGCACCATATAGTGATATGGCAGCATCTATTGAAAATACTGGAATTAAGAGGAATAATAGCGTTAGGGTTATATCTAGGAGGTGAGCGTAAACTGGAGATCCATGTGCGTTAAGTTGCGATAATTTCTCAGGAAACACTCTGTCAAATGATAGGGCAAATACATATCTTGAAAATACTAAGACACCATATGATAAGACGAAGTAATTCCAGAGTATTAACCCAAGTCCCAATATCCATTCTATAATTGGATTTAAGGATAACGCCATAGCCACTGTCCAAAAGTTATAAATCGCAGATGGATAGGCGTTTAAATTAAAGTAATACCCACCAACAACATCCATTTCCAGAAATCCTAATGTTACTAAAATTCCAGTAATTAATAGCGAGAAGAACACATTGAATTTGGAGACCTTATCTCCCCTAAACTCTGAAGATACTGCAGGACCTGCATTCATCCAAGGATATGTGTACAGTGAAAAGAGGGGTAAGAGAGAAAGTGTAGCCAGTAATGATATTGAATAAGGTAATATAGTTTTAGGCAGGTTTGATGATACAGTTACGTTAAAGTCCTTAAGTAAAGGTATGACTGAAGAATCAAAATGCTTAGCGTTAATTGCAATTATTATCATCGCGAGCATTACAGTAAGAATTGAGAACGTTCCTAAACTTGTAACTAACTTATACCCCCATTTGGAGTGTAGAATATTTATAAGCACTATTATTACAAACGCAAGTGCTGAAATTCCATAGAATATTAGCCTTTGTTGAAGCGTTGGAGTGGCATAAGGATTAACGATCACATTTTCAGCAACGTAAATTAACGTATTTTGATGATTAAGATAGCCAATTGTCAGCAACGCAGAGTTAATTGATGACGCCGAGAAGAATGAGATGATAGCGTAAAATGCAGTTGATTCTAAAAGATACGCTACTGCGAAAATTGTACCTATTATTCCGCCTAAATTCCTTGATATCCATACGTAATCCCCACCGGTTCTTCCAACCTTTCTGTTGAATATGGTGTAAACTAGCGCTTGAGGTAACGCTAAGAACATACCTATCAATGATGCTATCCATAGCACTCCACCTTGTGTTATATAGGGAGATATGGATTGGAATAAGGCTATGCCTATTGACATGTTAGCTAAATTGAGCATTACCGCATCAGTAAGGGATACTTGCTTTATGAGACCAGAAGTTTCCCTCACAAAGACCTGCTTTCTTTCCATATTGCCACTCTAAACTTTTGATTAATAAATTTTACTTAGACACAAAAATTTAAAGGGAAATCTCCACTAGGGGATTTACTTAGATAAATAAATTCTGCCTTACCCTATGATACTAATAACAATAAGACCTTATTATCTATGGAAAACAACCTATCTTAATTGGAATAATTTATTCGTGCCAATCTCATCCAAGGGCCATAATAGAAATTTTTAACTTTAACTCACACACGAAAATAATGAGACGAGGAGTAAAAAGTAATGAAGTGAGATTCGTTCTCGCTAAAAATGGTATATTGGTATCAACTATCATTCCCCTTCTTGGATACATAATGTATGGGATAGCCTTAGGCTCCCTTCCTTCAATTGGATATTCCACATTAGCTGGAATACTCTATACATTTACATTATACTCTCCTTTCATATTTTTCCCTTCTCTACTACCACTTTCTGCCATATCTTATTTTCTAGCTTCCATATTTCTTTATAAGGCTTATAAATACAAGACTCTAAGAAAATATGGAATTATAGCTATTTCACTATCAGTATCTTACATCGTATTGTATGTGTATAATCTCTTTTTTGTGGAATTAATTCCAAAATTTCTAATGAGTTGGGTTTTGATAGGATTTTATGAGATAGGCAACACTATACAATTATTAGCGTGGAGAGTAAGTCTAAGGACTGTCTTGATAAAAGTTTATGGCTTGCCAAATAACCTAAAGTGGAAAATTAATATTGAAGGACAAAAATACACTTTTTCTGACTCTCAAGCAAAAGTAAAAATTAACAAGGAAAAACCTAGCTTCTATGTTGATAGTATTTTAGAAGGATATAATACTTATATGCCAAAGCCTAATAGTGGAATTATAAGTAGTAACTTATTGGAAATTTATTTCACAAAAATTAGCAAAATACCAGATATTAGCAACTGGGATCCAAAGTTATGGATAGGAAATAAGATAAATGAATACGAAGTTATTGATATAATAGCCATAGGTGGTAGCTCATACGTGTTAAAAGTCAAGAGGGGAAATATGTTATATGCGATGAAAATTCCGAAGATTAGTAAGAGCACCCCTGGACAGACTAGGATTAGTGCTAGTAATATAATATTTGATCTTAGTAGGGAATTTATCAATTTACAGGATTGGATATAAAACTCAAAATGCAGTACAGTTATTTGCAATAAGTGAAATAGATATTAGCAATATAATGAAAATTGAGAAAGGGAAGAGCTATTTCTACCTAACTAGGCCACCTTATATAATAATAGAATTAATGGAGGGCGGTAATGCTTTACAGCTTTTAAACATAAGTAGAAGTAAAGATTGGTATAGAATTGTTGGAATATTAATTAGAGATGTAGCAAAGGCGTTAGATATTATCCATTCATCTGGTTATGTTCATTTAGATGTAAAACCACAAAATATCTATTTCACTAAATTCCCTGGTAGTAAAGAGAAAGAAATCCTCAGTAATTTAACTAGTGGTAAAGTGGTGGTTAAATTAGGAGATTTGGGCTCAGCCAATAGAATAGGCGAAAGTGTAGCTGAATTTACGGAATTCTATTGCCCTATAGATCAAATAGAAGCTGCTATGCTAAAGAATAAAGGGGCATTACCTAGTATGGACGTATTTGCCTTGGGCGCAACAGCCTATAAGCTTCTATTCGATAGTTACGTATATCCTAAAGAATACTATGAGTTAATAGAAAAGGCGATAGAAGAATTTCAAATGGGTAGAGGAAATTACTTGAATAATCTAAAACTCGCTAGGCAGTACGCCATATTACCTAAAATAAATAATATGCCATCATGGTTAGTTAACCTCTTGTATGACATGCTATTACAAAGAACTAACGCTAGAACAATCTATACTACTATAGAATATAATTTACGTTAATTCTAAGATAATAGGTGCGTGATCTGAGCCTTGTATATCTATCAAAATATCAGCCATTTTTATCCTATCTTTTAACTCTTCCGACACTATACAATAATCTAATCTTAGTCCCAAATTCTTATCCCTAGCCTTTCCCATGTAGCTCCACCAACTATATTTTCTAACATTTGGGTGTAGATATCTAAAAGTATCAATGAAACCTAAAGAGAGAAAGTGAGAGAACCACGATCTCTCTTGTGGTGTAAGTCCGGGAATTGTTGGGTTAGAAAAAGCTCCATCAATATTTTGGTGTGCAATGTTAAAATCTCCACAAAGTATTACCGGTTTAGCTTTTCTTAATTTAAGAACAAAATTTTCAATTTCATTATTAAATTTTAGCTTAAAGTCCAACCTTTCTAGGTTATCTCCTGCCCTAGGAAAGTATGCATTAATCACGTAGAAGTCCTTCAGTTCTAAGGTAACTGTTCTTCCTTCATCGTCGAATTCCTTAATTTGAAGACCTTTAATCACATTTATGGGCTTTATCTTAGTTAATGTCATCACCCCACTATATCCTTTTCTCTTTGCTGGAAACGAAATTACTTCATAACCCATCATAATAAAATCAAGTGGAACTATATCACCTTTAGTTTCTTGAAACATTATCACTTCAAACATGTTATTTTCTATGAAGTCTATTAGATTCTTCTTTAAAGCTGCACGTATACCATTAACATTCCAACTTACTATCTTCACATTTAGAAGATTATAACGAATGAGTTAAATTATCTATTCTCCCTCCATCTGCAACTATGACTTGCCCAGTAATGTACCTCGCTTCATCACTCGATAAGAACAATACGATATTTGCTATATCCTCGGGCTTTCCAGTAGTTTTTAGAACTGTCTTATTCCTAAATAACTCCCTCAATTTCTCAGCATCCTCTTGGTTTTTTCCAGACAACGTCATATCAGTCTCTACCCAACCTGGCGCTACAGCGTTAACTCTTATCCCATATTTTCCCAACTCGAAGGCTAACCTTCTTGTAAGAATTATAATGCCTGCTTTGGTTATTGCGTAAAATGTAGTACCTTCAGCTGCAGTTCCAATACCCGCATTTGAAGCTATATTAACTATTGCACCGTTTTTTGATAACTTTAATAAGGGAAGAAATTCATAAGTGGTATATATCGCACCGTTCAGATTAATTTTTATCATCTTGTTATACTTCTCGTCATCAAATTCCTCAAATGGCATCAAGACCATTATTCCCGCGTTATTAACTATTACATCAACTCTCCCAAATTCCTTCTCAACTACCTCTTTAGACTTTTTAACTTCATCTCTGTTTCCCACATCGCACTTTATTGTGAAAACCCCTTTCTCTCTTAGTTTTTTAGCCTCATTTTCCGCAGAATTATAAAGGACTATTGGTAATCCTTCCTCCCTTAAAAACGCTTCCGTAATTGCCCTTCCTATCCCTCTAGTACCTCCAGTTATTAGAATAACTTTATCTTTAAACCTCATATGATAAGACACTACCATATCTCTTATTAACGTTTTGCTTTACTAGTTGAAATATTGTGATAAGAAAGTATATGGGACAATACTTTATCATAACGAGCTTCACAATGATAGGTCTATTATTCCCTGTAGAGTTCTATAGCGAGACTAAATCGTTGATCTTATTAGGTGTAATTACTGGGATTTATAATGCGTTAAATGCGTTAGGATCTTATATATGGGGTTATCTAATTGATAAGACGACGTTAAGAAAGGAGTACGCGGTAATACTCTCGTTATTTGGTGTAGTTATTGGCCTAATATATCACTACGATAAATTAATAGCTTACGAATTAAGTGGATTCGTTTCAGCATTAGATGGTCCTATATATTCGGCAATACTGCTTGAAACGACTCCCCAAGAAAAATTAGTTTTGGGAAACACTAGAATATCTCAAATTTCATTAGCCGGAAATGTTACTGGTAGTTTACTTTCTGCTTTTTATCATAACGACTACCTTATACTTATATTCTTTTCAGTTTCCCTTATCTTCAATGTAATTCATATTCCTAAATATGATGGTGGAATTAATTATGATGTTGCTGATAGGAACAAATTACTTAGAATTTTACTCATTCCGATCATATCTTATTTCTGGTTTAATATGGCAGCCGAAATATTCTATATCTTATTCGTACCTTTAAATTATTTAATGTTAAATCCGTCTTACGTTATATTCCTCAGTTATACTTTCCTTTATTTAATAGAAGAAGTGATTTACAGTAAAGGAATAAGCGTGGTTAAAGGGAGGGAAGAATACTTTATGTTATTAGTAACATTTGCTAGATCATTAATAGTTTTATCATTAGTTTACATAATTCTTATGGGATTAAAAATATATGAAGGAACCATGTTATTATTTTTGGTCTTCGGTCCATTATTTCCAGTATATAATATCTCTTTCTTCTCACTATTAATAAAGGGGTTAAAGAGAAATAAGGCAACAATTATTGGAATATTCAACGTCAGTGAAGATATAGCAAATGTTGTTGGAGGATTCTTATCGGGTTCTACTAACAATATAGTGTCTGGGTATCAAATTTCGTTCTATTCTTTCGCGCTTTCATTATTCCTAATATATATTTATTTACGCAAACCTCTACGTGTTAGTGCTTCTTCATGAAGTCTTTTTTCTCTTTCCGTAACGGGTACATATTCTGGCATTTTAATGGGTTTTCCTTCCTTATCAACTCTAACATATGTAAAATATGCAGTAGCTACGTGTTCCTTTGTACCATTTACATCTTCTCTAATTACGTTAATTAAGATGTCGGCAGAAGTATTACCTACATAAATAAGTCCTGCTCTGATTGTTACAATATCATTAAGTCTTATGGGAGAGTAAAACGCTAATCCCTTTACCGCTACTGTGACTACGGCGTTGAAAACATTATCATAAATATTTTTACTATTATAGTTCATATAGTTTAAACAAATTATCCCTCCAAGATCATCCATAAGTTTCAGTAGTTTACCAGCTGACATTATTCTGCCATCATATGTTAACTCTGGGGATACGTGGACCACATTGCTTATCCTATATCTTAATCCATCAGTGATATCATCCACATAAAACCTCATCTTCTGCCTATTTAGTATTTTAGATAGCCTATTCTCTCTTCTCCTCTTAGCCTCATCCATTTTTCTCTTATCATCTTCGCTTTCTGCTATGATCTTTACGTTAACTGGAGCGGGCCTTAGCAAATCGTCAACTTTAACGTATGTAGCGTAAGCTGAAACAACTTCTTCATCTCTATCAAACGCACTGACCTCTACTTCAAGCGAAGTATTACCTACATATACCGTTTCAGCCCTTACTTTAACTATATCGCCTAGTTTAACTGGTTTTTTAAATATAACATCGTCAAGTGAGGCTAAAACCGTAGTACCCATCGCAACCTTAGTAGCAGATAACATACCAGCCTCTACTAGAAAGAATAGCATGTCACCCCCATGTAGTCTATTTAAAAAGTTAGATTGTTCATAATGGATAAATCTAAATGTTTCAATAGTAGTATCAGAGATTTTCAAGTATGACATGATTAACCATTTCAGCTATTTTGTCAAAATTTTTATCTCTTTTTGCATACTCCAAGGCTATATCCCTTAGTTGCCTTAAAACTCCTTTCCAATCAAGGTTGTTTACAAGATTATCAGGAAGTTGTGAGTAATCCATTCTTTTCTCATATGCTGACATATAAGGTAAATACTCGTCTTCAGCTATTCTCATAATTGCTACACCATTTCTATCTAGAATATACTCATAAATTCCCGATTTCCATAATGTTATGGAAAAGTCGTCTGAGGGTGGCAAGTATTTCCTAACGGTTTTCAAAAACTCTATAACAACTTCCTTATCTTTCTTTCTCTTTAACGTATTTATAACATTTTCTAAGTTAGACTCCACTAGTCTAACTTAGTACAATAGTATTTATGTTTTAGACAAATCATAATGACCTAATGGAGGAGGCACTGGAGTTTTTATCTTAATTTTACCTTCTCTAAGCCAAGGAGTAAGCAAATAGGCTACGCCATTTCTCTCCCAGTTTAGAATCTTAGCCTCAGTCTTAGATAGACCTAGAGTTTCAGCCACTTCTGACTTAATTCTAAATATAATCTTAGTATTTGCTAACTGTATAATTATATCGCTTAAGTCATTAGGATTATGAGTGGCAAACACGAAACCAATTTTCCTCCTCCTACCTAATCTCATCATGGTAGCTATTTTGCCCGCAACTCTTCTAATATAGTTAGTATCCTCTTCTCCTCCTTTAGACGATGGAAAGAACCTATGAGCCTCATCAATGATTATCACGTTTCTTCCTTTTACGTTTCCACTTCGCATTTGCCTCTCTCTAAATTCAAATAAACGGTCTAAGAAATAATATGTTAAAATTTTCTGTGAGAAATCATCAAGCTCACTATTATATAGATCAAAAACTAGTGTAGATGACGAAGACTCTTTAAGAATCTTGCTTAATGGAAACCGCTCTACACTAACATCAAAAAGTTGGGTCTCCTTTAGTAAATATAAACCTCTGACTATGTTTTCCCTTGTGCTTCTATGAATTTCTACACCTTCCAGGCTATTCTCATTAAATAAATCTATCAGATCTTCTAGCTTTCCGATATCTTTACCCTTTTTTCTTATCATTATTTTTATAAAATGTGATGCTTGCTCAGTAAAATAAGGATTAAGCCTATGTAAAATTGTCTTCACATCTTTAAATCTAAAATAAAATGGATAAATTGTAACTTGAGATGACCATTCTGCATTGGAAATAATTATTTTATTATTTATTATGGAAGCGTATATGGAAATACCCTTGTTATTCAAGTGATTGAGAATTGGTTTCACAAACATGTCAAAGTACACTTTCGCTATGGATCCAGCGGATTTGGCACCACCTAGATACTTTTTCACCCACGATTTACTGACAGGGTAAATGATGTCGAGATTTATACCCTTAACTATTGCACTATAAAGTTGATTAAACTCCTCTACGCCCCTCATAACTACCTTATCGGATCTATCCGGAGGAAGGAAAATATGATAATAGTCACCAGTTGCATCAAGGATAAAGATCTTACTACCCTCTTCATTAGCCACATTAAGTCCGGCTATTAGGTCTTTTATGAATGAAGTTTTACCTGCTCCCGTAGTACCTAATATAAGCATATGAAAATTCAGATCATCAAGGCTTGCGCTCACTCTAACCTTACTATACGCGACGTCTAAAAATCCTAATCTTAACAAACCTCTGGTAGTACCTAGAGATCTCTCTATGACTTCTGGCTTAGGTATTATCACAGGTGATTGTGGCTCTAATATGATATCAGCAGCGTCAGGCTCAGAAGAGGAAAGAAAGTCTACTTTAGTTAGCATTTCACATTTAAGAGTAACATTAGTTATTAATGATCCAGGTTCGTCATCACTTAGTCCAATATTATTTAATACATTAGAATCTCCAATGAATAAAGAAGAGGCATCGTTTCTTTCATAACCTATAACTCTTAGCAAAATAAAGTACAGTGTCTTTATATCTATAGCTCCTAAGAAGATACCTATCTTACCTAGAAAAGGATACTTATAATAAGTATTGGGATCTATAGTTACGTTAACCACATTATTTTCCTCATCAACTCTGCTAGGAACATATCTAGAAACCTTTCCTATAAAATCACCCAACGTTATGGCTAGTGCCCTTGCCTTAGATATCTTGTCTTTTATATCGTTGTATAACGGAACATCTGAGCTCAAGTTCTCACCTGCTCAAGCTTACTGTAAAAACTGGCTTGTAATCCCATACTCTCTAGTGAGGTCATAACAATCTTTAATATGGCGTTGGTTATCTCCTTTGCCGTTCTATCAGCGATTGCGAGTACAAATGGAATACCGTCTTTAGTGAACTTTAATGAAGATAACTGGTCTATAACTCTAGAATCATTACTAAGACTCTCTACCCTCAATATGGCAAATTTATAAACATAAGGGTGGAGAGGATATATCAAGTAATTAACGTAAACTGGCGTGTTAACTATATTTCTCAATATGGGACCTAAAGATATGGGAGAATAAGGAGGTGATAAATTAGCTTTTATTAAATCAAGTATAAACGACTCGTCACTGAAATACCTCCTCGGATCTATTCTAAATTTCTCCATAAATTTGGATGACAATTTGTAGAGACTAGAAATTAATAATCGGCTTTTGTCTAACCTCTTAACAATACCGATCACATTCCTCCCCCTTATGGCTTCTAAACGTAAGTTCAATACGTCGTCCCTAACCTTACTTCTCAAGAAAATCAACGGGGGTATTAATGGACCATCTAATATAACAGAACCATCATTTGGTATTTTTTTAAGAGCTTCGGTTTCAAGAATAGTCCTTATTTCAGTCTCGATTTCTTCTGGAGAATTCACTGAAGTAAAGAAAGATCCGTCTAGAGATAGGGTTGTAACGTATTCTGAGCTATAAAAGAAGGGTAATAAAGGACTCTGATGAGCAGATGATGCTAATGCTAAAAAGGGCTTTCTCAAATCCAATTCGGGGAAACCAGAAATGGGAGGATATACTCCAAAAATAGGAGAAATAGTTGATGAAACTACAACAGATGCAACGCTAATAATTCCTTTTGACGAAATAAAACTTCTACTACTTCCATCTAATGAATAAATTAAAGATTGATTAGATTCAGCGCTTACAACTTTAATAAACTCATTCAAAGGAGAGACCAAAATTCCACTATTATCATTCTCCCCAACTAGATTCTCTGCCCCAGGACTCATACTGCTGGAAGAGGTTAAATAATTCACAATATAGTTTGAGATTATGTCCTTTAGTAATACCGGAAGCTCTAACTTTTTAGCCATCTTTCATATCATATTTTATTATGGTAATATTTAAATATGAGGTAATACTGAAAGAAGACCCAGAAAGCTCAGGTCTATTCCCCGCTAATGCCAGTATATAGTTTTCTCGCTGCTAAAGTAATCGCGTCCCATACTCTATTTACGGGTGGAACATATCCCGTTTCTACAAAGAATAACTCTTCTGCAGTGAAACCTTTTTGAATAACAGCTGCCATCATATTTAACCTTCCTAGAACCTCCTCTTCTCCTATAATCTGTGCACCTATTATTCTCATAGTATTAGCCTCGGCGATTAACTTCACTATGATATCTTTAGATCCAGGATAGTATCTAGCCCTAGTCTTATGATGGACTGTAGCTGAAACTGTTTTGATGTTGTGACGTTTAGCCTCGTTCTCAGTAATACCAGTCTTGGCTATAACGTATTCCTCAAATTTAGTTATCATCGTCCCTATTACTCCAGGGAAAGTTACATCTTTACCGCCTATGTTATTCCCAGCTACGAAACCCATTTTATTGGCTACTGGCGCAAAGGGAACCCAATCGGGTTTTTTGGTAATAATATTTATCGATTCTGTTGAATCTCCAGCTGCATAAACGTTTTCGAAGCTCGTTCTCATATGGTTATCAGCCCATATAGCGCCAGTCTCCCCTATTTTTAGCTGATCTTTAACTAGATCGACATTTGGTTCAACTCCTATACCAACTACGGTAGCATCTACCTCATATTTTCCTTTATCTGTTACTATGAGTCTTCCCCTTTCTGTAACGCTTATTAAACTCTCATTTAACTTTAGCTCTATTTCGCTTCCAACTTTATCTGTTATTATCTTACCCATATCTTCATCGAGCATTTTATTAAGCAAATATTTTCCCCTATGAATCAAAACAAGTTTCTTTCCTCTAGCTCTTAGTGCTTCTGCCATCTCAATGCCTAATATACCCCCGCCAATTATTGCAATCCTATCAAAACTCCATAATTTTTGCCTTATGTATGAGGCATCTGCTGGATGATGAACATAGAAAATTCTGTCTCCCTCTGCATTTAGCTTTTTGGGTTTAGCACCTGTCGAAAGTAATAGATAATCAAATTCGTATTTTTTATTTCCCTGATTTTCCCTTACTGTGATAGTTCTGGATCTTAAATCTACCTCCTCCACCTTAGAATTTATCTTAACATTTATCTTTCTCTTTTCAACAAAATATTCTGGAGTATATGTCATGAATAAGTTTTCATCGTCAAAAAGACCCTCAGTAAAATAGGGAATACCACAAGGTGCATGACTGACCATCTTAGTGGATTCAAAGACTGTTATATCAATATTTGGCTTAAGCCTTCTAGCCCATGAGGAAGCTGTCATTCCAGCAGCTCCACCACCTATAATAATAAGCCTTTCCATAACTGATTAAATTCACAGAAACCTTATTATATTTACGGTCTAAATATATCACATGAAAGCTGTTGAAAGATTAGATAATACTATGGCTGAGCTGAATAAAATAAATGAGAGTGAACTAGGAATAAATGAGTTAGATCTTTTAAGGTTCTTAAAAAACCAATTGTCAAAATCCAAATCTCTATTCGAATCCTTCTCTAAAAGTATTGATGAAAAGAGATGGGATGATGTACTCTCTTACACTTTTCAAATATCACAACGAGTTAACTCAATCTTCGGTTACTTAGTGCAACCAGCGGTTTTCTCGATGATCTCTAGAAGTAAACTTTCAGAAAATATAGAGAATATTATAGATTCACTGGCGTTCTCTGTTTCGGAAATGATCATAGTACTAAAGCAAAACAATAAGTCGCTAGGTATAGATACGATAACTGTTAACATGTCCTCTAATCCTCCATCCATGTCTATATCTGTGGTGATAAAAGGTGGATGAAATTTACCTTAATTGGGATAGAATGTTTGATGAGGCATATAGAATTCCCATTCATGAAATTAAGAACGATAACATAGTATTCTCCGGAATTGGCGGAAGTGGAATCGTTGGAGAAATAGCAAATATCTTAGGCGTTGAACTTTCATTCAAGAGAAAGTTCACGGGAAAAGAATCATTAGTAGCCGTAAGTTATTCTGGGACTACTTCAGAGACAATAGTCGATGTAGAAAATGCAGTAAAAGCTGGATCTGAAGTCATAATAATAACGTCTGGTGGGATACTTGAAAAGTTTGCTAAAGAGAAGAGTTTGAAACTTATCAATGTACCATCAGGTTTTCAGACAAGATATGCTTTTCCATATCTTTTCACACCCTTAATAAAAATGACTACTAAAAAAAGAGGAATCAAAATAAATGAGACTGAATTAAAAGAGGGAGTAGTAGAAGCTAAAGAGAAAATAAAGGCAGATGCGGCAAGATTGGCTGAATTGCTAATAAATAGAATTCCTGTAATTTACTCGTCAAAATACTTGGCAATAGCGAAAAGATTCAAACAAGAAATAAATGAGAACGCTAAGCACCCTGCGTTTTATGGTGAAATACCAGAGATAAACCATAATGAAATAGAAAGCTATGTTCACGGACCTTCCCTTGTATCAGTCATTGTTGAAAGCTCGGAAATAGACAAAATTACTGAAGATGTATTAAACTCAATAGTTATAAAACCATATTTTAGTAATGATTTAAAGAATATTTCTAGCCTACTAGCATTGGCTGGAGTTACATCACTTGAAATGGCTAAAAAAATTAATGAAAAACCGGATAAACTCTATAATATACCAAAAGCTAGACAATTAACTTCAAAATTATTTAGAATAAACTAGTGTGAGTTGATAATGGATTTCAGAATAAGGATATATAATTCGCTAGGGAGAAAGCTAGAGGAATTTAATACAATAAATCCGAATTTAGTGAAAATGTATGTTTGTGGTCCCACAGTCTATGATTACGTTCATATAGGTCATGGAAGAACTTTCGTTGTATTTGACGCAATTTCAAGATATTTAAGGTTAAAAGGGTATACAGTCATTAGGGTTCAGAATATTACAGATATTGATGATAAAATAATTAAAAAATCTCAAGATACTGGAAAAGATTGGAATGAAATTGTTAACTATTACACAAAGGATTACTTGGACATGTTATCTCAACTCAAAGTAAAAATAGATATACACCCTCGCGTAACACATCACATAAAGGAAATCATTAACTTCGTACAGAAACTAATAGATAAGGGGCACGCGTATGTAGCACCCAGCGGTAGTGTGTACTTTGACGTCGATACTTATCCTGATTATGGGGAACTTTCAAACACTAAAAAAGAAGAATGGAATCAAGGAGAAGAATTCGTTAAGGAGAAAAAGCATTCCTATGACTTCGCGTTATGGAAAGCATGGAAGCCAGGTGAACCTTATTGGGAATCACCTTGGGGTAAGGGAAGGCCTGGGTGGCACATTGAGTGTTCAACTATGTCAACTAGGTATCTAGGTGAGAGATTTGATATTCATGGAGGAGGAGCCGATTTAGTGTTCCCACATCATGAAAATGAAAGAGCACAAACTGAGGCGTTAACTGGGGAGAAATGGGTCTCATATTGGGTTCACAGTGCTTTTGTGACTATAAGAAAAGAAAAGATGAGTAAATCTTTAGGCAATATAATACCATTAAACGAAGCTATAAAGAAATGGGGACCCTCAGTTTTAAGATATTGGTACTTAACGTCTCATTATAGGTCACCGATAGACTTTTCTGAAGAAGCCCTAGAGCAAGCAAAATCCGCGTTGCAGAGAATAAAGGATTCAATGGCAATAATTAGAAACATAATATCTGAGGGACCTAAGTTCTATGCAAAAGATGATGATATCAAAGTATATAGAGAAATACTTAATAATTTAGATAGCTTCCATACAGCAATGAGTAACGACTTCGATACTTCCACCGCCCTGTCATATATACATGAGATAGTGAGATTAGTATTCTCCACTTTACAGTATAGTAGAGATTTCCTTGGTGCTATGTTAGCTTTCGAGGCGCTTAGCCAATTCAATGAGGTATTTGGAGTAATGGATGAGGAGTTCTATCCTACCTACGATAAGATGTATAAAGTAATAGACGCAGTTGTAGATATAAGAAATCAATTGAGGCAAATGAAATTGTATGAAATCTCCGATAAGATAAGGGAGGAGTTACTAAAGGCTGGAGTTAGAATACTTGATAGTAAGGATAAATCTACTTGGAGATTTGAATAATGGAGTATGGTGGCTTTTCCCCTTTAAAGTACATAATTAACATATCATAGGTAGTTTTTGTAGTTGGTATATCTTTCAGTTTATTAAAAGGTATATATTCTACTTCTGAGGCATCACTGGAGGCACGAAGTTTCCCACCTATTGGTTTGCACTCAAAGTCTAGAATCACATAATGATAACCTTCATTTATTACTTGCACAATAGATATAATATTACTTACAGCTACTTCAAGTCCAGTTTCCTCCCTCATCTCTCTCTTCAATGCGTCCTCTAATGTCTCACCATACTCTACCTTACCACCTGGTATTGCCCATAACCCAGCATTTGGCGGGTTCTTTCTTTTAACTAAAAGAACCTTATTTTCTTCAACGATAAGACAACCTACAGCTACGAGCGGCCTATCCATAAAATAACGATAAAAGTTAATATTAAGTAATTTGTGGTGTATTGTGTATGAGATCAACAACAGTTGCAATCTTGGCCTTAATAACCATGTGGGGAATTTTAGGGTCATTGGTAATTTCGCAAGCTAACACTACTATCATTAATTCCATAACTATACCTACTTCCATGACATACATTGTAAAACTAATAAATAGTACTACTGTTGCAAATAAGACAATAACACATGTTTATAATTATACGCTAACTTACCAGGTGACCAAATTTGTTCAAAATGTGATTTACGTTAATATAAGTGGGAACTTCACTAACGGTAGTTTAAAACTAGGAAATGATGTTTATATTAAGAAAGGAGAGTACGAGGTAAATTTGTTATATCAACCATTATCGATTTATTATCCTTTCATAGAACCTAGTCTAATTTATAATACTTCATATGGAATAATAACACCAAATGAGACGATGGCCTTAGTCTATAAAGGTAAGACGTTCAGTATTACTAATGGAGTAAACTATACTTCATACAATTACTCAGTAAATATAAACAATCAACAAATAAGTGTAAATATACTTGGAAATGGTATAGTATCAAAATTAGAAAATAGATCTTTAGAACTAATCTTGCATTCCTTCTCGAACTTATCAACCATTCCGCTTAACTCGATAGTCAACAGTCAATATACAAGCTTCCTAAATAGATCGTATTTGTACGCCGTGTACAACTACTCCGCATTATCAAACTCTCTTATCCCTGAAGGTTATTTGCAAATAAGTTATCCAATTGTTCTGGGAAATGATACTATTACTGCACAGATAACTCAAATACAGATGAGAGCTGGGCAACAATTAGCGTTGCCGGCTTCATTATTGGGAGATTCAGTAAATTTCGTATTATATATTAACCAACCTCAAAACATACCTACCAGTTTTACGCTCAATGTAGGTGCAAAAAACATTACGTGGAATAATAACGTATTCACATTAGTTGGTGAAAGTAAAGTTTCTACTCCTATTGGAAACTTTATAGCATACCAGTACGTTCGTAATATTTCACAAAATCAAGTACAACAAGTTCTATACTTCACGCCTAATGGAACACTGATAAAGGAAGAAGTAGTTGAGATGATTAATTCCACAACGCAAATTCCATCTTTTAGCCTAAGCTTCGTTGGTAACAATTATATAAGTCCATACGAGACCTATCCTAACGTATTTAACTATACTAATACTTCGTTACCATTCAAAGTAATTAATCCTAATCTTTCATTTACCATCTCTATAGTAATTACCATAATCATTGTAGCAGTACTCGTAATATTACGTAAAAAGGATTAATAATTTTTTATCATAATCACGCTACAAGATGTAAAATATCACCATTAGAATGACCAATATTACCGCGACTATCAGCATCCATTTAGCTATACCCTTTGATGAGCCAAATACTATCGGTATCGGACCAATAAAAATTACCCCACCAACATGTGTTTTTTGATTCCTATCAGATGAATTGCTAGCTTCACGTATCATACCTACGAAAAGAAGAATTATCCCTATAAATATAAGGAGAATGCCTATATCGAATAAGATACTAAGATCCATAATTTATAGTGTTGCTTGGAGGGATTTAATTTTATTTGCTAATATCTCTATTTCCTTAGGTATTTCAATCGTGTCAGCATTAGTTATAAGTTCTCCTATAGACATCCTAAGCTTCTCGTACTCTATACCTCTTTTTCTTAAAACATTTATAATCCATCTCAAGTTTTCCTCTTTGCCTAAATCTCTTATTTCCTTCTCATCTGGATATATGCCAAGCCTTCTCAAGACCTCTAATAGGGCTTGTTTACTATAGAAATTCTCCACCTCACGACTTAAAGGAACACAATAATCCTTTAAGGTCATATCAAGCTTGTCACATAATCCAAGGAATATCACGTCCAAGTTCAACATATTTTTCAATTTGAGCCAATGTTGTAATTCTAAGTCTGATGATACTTTATAGACAGATATACCATTATCTTCCACATTTATGTTAAGCCTCTTTAACCAATTCACTATTACAGAGGGTTCTGCTAACTCACTTGTCAGTATTATAATCCTACTAAACAAGATACTACTTAAACTGGCATTTAACAGGCTTATAGTACCCCTTAGATCTGCTGTCGGTTTCACTGTTATCGCAGTGGAATTTCCGTTAACTCTTCTCATAACGACATAACTATCCGCTGACATTTCCACGATGTATGGGGAATGTGTAGTAAGGAAAGACTGTAATATGTTATTATCCGTCCAGTTCTTAATTAATTTCATGATTTTAGCTTGAAGAGTTGGATGCATATTCACCTCTGGTTCTTCAATTAGTAATATCTTATTCCCACTGAGCCAGATTATAAATAACATAAGTATGACTCTCTGGAAACCACTTGCAGCCAAATCTACATATATCGGCAAATTATACACGTTAAGTACCAATCTTCTTCCATCCCAAAATTCCATTCCTTTAACTTCTGGTATTGTTGCAGCTACCAAATTAACGAAATCATACCAGTACTTTCTTAAGTTAATCGGTGACTTATTCATATCAGTCATTCTCCTCAACGTTTCGTCAAAATACGCCTGGTCGAAGATAGGTACATACTCAATGGCTTGTGAAGCGTATTCAGCCAATTTCTTTGCAACCTTCAAATCGTCCTCTCCCGGAGGAGATCCGTTTATATAAAGAGTATCCAAATTCCATTCTACAAACTTATTATTATACCTCATTTTATTTACTATCTCTAATGTTATCTTCTGATTTTTACCTACGATTTTATTTGCTTCTTCGGGCGAAAATTCTACTTTTCCTCCTATCATAATAGGTTTTGAAACATCATAACCTTGCCATAATAATATGAACTCCTGATTCCTATCTTCTACTGACCTTTTTTCTATTCCGGCTGACAAATTTTTAATAAATAAGAAGATGGATGAAAATAGATTAGTTTTTCCATATCCGTTATAGCCAACGACTACGTTAAACCCACCTAGATCTTTTAAATTCACCTCACTGAGACTCCTAAAGTTCGACACGTAAAATTCAGTAATCCTCACTACAGATCACTCTACGGTAATACTTAGCAGAATAAAATATAATCGTTAACAGGCTTCTTTAACGTTAATCTATTGTTAGAGAAAAAACGGAGTATTATCTGCAAAAACGCTTAAAAGACTCCTTTTATGCTACCTCCATCTACTGGTATTAAGGTACCGTTAACATAAGTAGCAAGATTGGATGCCAAAAATATTACAACGTTAGCAATCTCTTCTGGTTCTCCTGCTCTACCAAGAGGTACATCAGCGACAATCGCCTTAAGAACTTCCTCTTCACTTTTACTATCCCTCATCGCTCTATCTCTTACAATCTGAAGCAGCCTTTCCGTCTTTGTCCAACCAGGCATTATTCCATTTACTAAAATTCCTTTAGGTCCCAGTTCCCTTGACGCAACCTTAATTAAGCCTGCTAATGAAAGTCTCACAACATTTGATAAATCGAGGTTATCTATAGGTTGCCTTAATGTGGTTGATGTAGATAGAATTATCCTACCTCCGCTTTGCATTAGCTGACCAGCTTCTCTGACTGCAATAACTGCACTGAGTAAAAGTAGGTTAAAAGCGTCTATCCAATCCCTATCTGTTAAGGAAAATAAATTTCCAGGTTTTGGACTACCGGTAACGTAAGCTAAAACCTCTAAGCCTCCAAGTTTTCTATATCCTTCATGAACTAGATACTTAACTTCTTGTGGATTCGTCAAATCTGCCTTTATATAACTTACATTGTCACCATAAATCTCCCTTAGTTTATTGTAGGCTTTTATTAGATTTGATTCTTCATGAGATGAAATAATTACTTTCGCGCCCTCTTCTAAAAAACGTTTGGCTATTGCTAAACCTATACCTTTACTTGCTGCTGTCACTATTACCTTTTTCCCCTTTATTCCCAGATCCATACAAGAAATTATCTAAAGTAATAGGTTTTGAACTTAATGCTTCTTTAACTTTTCTGAAATCTTCTTCTAGTATTTTTCTAATAGGTGGATTATAAAGAGCCGCAGCAGGATGATATGTGGGGAATACCAGAATCTTATATCCATACTCATTCCAAGTATAAAACTTTCCTCTAACTTTCCCGATGGATTCCATTTTTATGTTCATTATCTGGAATAGATAAGATGTGGAATGCCTACCTAAAGTTATTATAATACGAGGTCTTATCAATTCAATTTGTCTATGTAGATACGGTGAACAAGCAATTATTTCATCCTCCTCCGGATCCCTATTATTTGGAGGCCTACATTTAACTAAATTCGTTATAAATACGTCATCTCTACTTAGACCCAATACCTCGTTTATAAGCCTCGTTAACAGTTTACCAGCAGCCCCAACAAAAGGTTTACCCTCAATATCCTCGTTTTCGCCAGGGGCTTCTCCTATGAACATTATCTCAGCTTTATTATTACCTTCTCCAGGTACAGCATTTTTCCTATACTTCCATAATCTACACTTTTGACATTTTCTTACCTCTTCCGCAATAAGATCCAAGGTATCCATAATTCTCAGCCGGGGATAATTCTCTTCATTATCCAGTATTTCCCATCGACCTTCATCATCCCTATATACCTATTTCTTTTAGTGCATTATATATTTCCCCTTCAGCCCTACTGTCCTCCATTAACGGTTTCCTAACACTGCCAACGTTAATCCCCCTATACCTTAAACCTATCTTAATCCCACTTGGATAATCGCCTAAGCTTACTACATCTACTAATTTGTTCACCATTCTTTGAATCTCTATAGCCTTTTGAATATTACCTCTATCAAATTCCAAGAATAAATTAGTAACCAATTCTGGAACTAAATTAGAGATCCCAGAAACTGCACCATCTGCGTCATAGATAAGAGCAGAAAGGATCATCCTATCCTCTCCAATGAATACCTTAAAGTTCTTATTTACACCTTTTAATCCCTTCAAATACTTTAGGAAAGAGACGAAATCTGTAGTTGAGTATTTCATACCATTTAATACTTCCTCTTCCGCTAGTTTCTCGACTATACGAAGAGGAACATTATACCCAGCAAATGAGGGTATGTTGTATAAGAACAATGGTAAATCTATCGTGTTACGTAACTCGTTGAAATAGGTTACTAACCCTTTTTCTGAAGGTTTATGATAAATAGGTGGGACTGAAAAAATATAATCGACACCAATATCATAGTATTTTTTAGCCAATATTAGACTATTTTTGAGTGAATTCTCATTAATACCAGCGTATATTTTGCCTTTTGTAATTTCACGTATTTTACTGACGATTAATATTCTCTCATCTTGAGAAAGCATATTAAACTCTCCACTAGTTCCAAGAACCCAAAAGTCCTTAATCCCACTTCTAGTTAAAAAATCCAACAATTGCTGTAATGCTTCGACATTTATATTCTCTTTATCATCAAAGGGTGTAATAAGAGCGGAAATATTGTCTTTCACGACTATATGATTTAAAACAAAACTTTATTTATTTTTATTGAGAGTTGTTTCACAGATGTCTAACTTATCACGAAGAGAATTCTCATACTTGCTTACCATAAAGAGGTATAATGAGGGTGGGGAGGGGGCCAAGATAAATAGGATTGCGAAAGACCTAAAAATAGCCCCATCAAGCGTTTTTGAGGAAGTATCCCATTTGGAAGAGAAAGGTTTAGTAGAAAAGAAAGAAGATGGAGTATGGATTACCAATAATGGAACAAGAAGTATAAATTACCTAATAAAGGCTCATAGAGTTATAGAGATACTACTAGTTAATATTGGAATAGATAAGCAAACGGCTTGCGAATATTCCAAACAGTTTGACTATCTTGTCCCTGGAGAAATCATTGATAAACTATATAATTACTTGGGAAGGCCATCTTATTGTCCACACGGATTGGAGATCCCACTCTGATTTCGTAAATTTAAACAAGAATTTAATAATAAACATTAAACTCAACACATCAAGTCAGCTATTTGTGACTTCCGCATAAATAGAGAGTTAAAATCATTTATTCCAAATAAACCTTAGCAAATTTAACTATGTTTACTTTAAAAGTACTAACAAAGTTTTACATAATCATAAACTTTTTAAAGTTAAAACTAGATTAAGTTATTATGTTTCAAGACCCATCATTTCAAATAACCGTGACACCATTGCAATACGTACTCTCTATTATTTCTGGAATATTAGTAGGATTCAGTCTTGGTCTTATTGGAGGAGGAGGGTCAATCCTTGCAATTCCGCTTCTATTGTATTTTGTTGGGCTAGCAAATGGAATTGCACCAGGTACGCCAGAATACAGTTACATAACACATCTTACTTTAGGAACTACTGCACTCGCCGTTGGTATTAACGCATATATTAATTCCTATATGCATTTCAAGAGAGGAAACGTTAGGGTATCAGAGGGAATAGTATTCACAATTCCAGGGATAATAGGGGATATAATAGGTGCTTATTTAAGTCATTTAATGTCAGGTGCATTAATACTATTTCTCTTCGGCTTTCTGATGATAGCGGTGGCAATTAGAATGTGGAAATCTAAATGCAATCCTAATAAAAGTATATTAAGCAATAACTCTCATAAACTAACTCTGCGTGAAAGGATAAAAATAGATAAAGTGCTCCCAGCAGGATTTCTAGTAGGATTCGCATCAGGCTATTTCGGGATAGGAGGAGGGTTTCTAGTAGTCCCAGGTTTACTATTTAGTACTGGGTTAGATATGCTTAGGGCTGTAGGTACATCACTTATTGCAGTAGGTACATTTGGCGTTGCCGCAGCCATTACATACGCAGTGTATGGGTATGTTGATATAGTAATAAGCCTATTATACCTAGTGGGAGGAGTAGCAGGTGGATATGCTGGCTCCGCGATTGCATCGAGAATGCCAAGGCAAACTTTAAGAAAGTTATTTGCAATAATTATTATTCTTGTTGCTATATATACTATGTACGTAAATAGAGTAGGAGTAGTAGATCTATTGCATTTTCTGTAAATCTTGATAGTATTGTTCAATTTCGTCAGATATAATAGCCAATGATCTTTTGACGTTTTCAAGTATTAACTCATAATTTTCCTCCTCTAAACCCTTATTGATACTATTTACCAAATCTCTAAACCTTTCCACATTAGAAAATTTTCTGAAGAACCCCGTTAGTTCCTTCCTAACCCATTTGAATATAGTTCTATCCTTTCTCTCTTCAATATGTAATTTCACCTTTTCTAAAGACATCTTAGCTAAAATTAAATCTTGAAGTTCATAGAATTTTTTTGTAGTAGACATTACATGAAATAACTTGCTGAAGGATTTTATATAGATATACTTAATGCTGAGGAATAAAGTTATAATTTATTATATACCCATTATCGCTTATGAAAGATTCTGAGTATTATGTTTGGGTATTAGTCGGATCAATAATATTGACAATTATACTACTTTCCATGGCTCCCTTAGTTCCAATAGATGAGCCACTTGTATATAGGGCAAGTAGTGGAGTAACATATAATCTCACAATTCCGGTAGGAGTATCATTTTCTGCATTTATAGCGCTAATTATATTTATAATATCTATTTTATTAGTCTCTGGTTATAAAAACGATTATTACAATATGATCATAGACGCATCTGGTATAAGTTTTGTATTTCTAAATTATCTTAATTATTACCTAATATGGTATGTATGGAGACCACAGATACAAATGCTACCTTTTCTTGTTGAAATAAGTTATAACCATGCTGCTACATTACAACTGGATATAGGCCAGATAGTAATTGTTATATTCTTGTATAGATTGTATAAAAGATTGAGAAAGCCCCGTTCCCTATCTGGGCCTGACGAGAAGTTATAAAACGCGTGAAGGCTCACAGCCGAACGGGGTACATGATGATGCCTACATCGTCTAGACTAGTGAAGAAAGGTCGATGGACTGACTTATTCATAATATATTAGAACATAGTACGTGACATTATATTGGTTCCATATTGGAATTAAATATATCGTATTTGGAGACGCATTATAAAACGTAATTTTCACTTGAGTAGCTACAATTTCATCATTAATCACAGTAGTATTAATCACACTAACATTAAAAATTTGCTGAGTTACAGCTATATTTACTCTATCGTGAGCTGAGTAATAAATAGTTATTATAGCTGAATTATTGAATGAGTTTAAATCAATTATACTTGGATAAACATGAAATACTGGATCCTTGTTAATTACTAAAGAGGATTGAAGAGGGGAATAAATAAAGTAGGAATTTATATAGCTCCCATTGGGAGGTCTTGCATTCACAGTTAACTCATACATTTGTGGGGCATAGCCAGATTGTCGCTCCACAATGTTAGGCTTTTTTATAGTATATGTTATAAACATATGAGAGACATAAACTACTAAAGACGCAATAGCTAAGCTGACCAATACGCCAGCGATAACCATTAAGTACTGTTTCACATTAACTACGATATTCACATGGTATATATATCTATTCGCTACAACTATAATATTATTAAAAATTATAAGAACTGCCCTAGCCTAGTAAGCTTTTTGGCATTTATTAAGTTATGAGAACTTTCAGTTTCCTTATTTGAATAAACTGAAGAATACATTTAGAATGGGGAGAAACTGGATTTTTTAGATAGAAAACCTTATTTGTAACGTTAAACTATAAGTAGTTAATGGAAGAGGAGTTGACAGGGACTGCTAGGAAAATATACCTCTACCTTCTTAGGCAGAAAAGACCAGTTGGAATTAGGAAAATACAAAAGGATCTTAATTTAAGTTCTCCATCCGTCGTAAGTTACCACATTAAGAAATTAATTGAAGATGGCCTTGTTAAGGAAGTTGATGAAGGATATATAGTTACTAAAGTGATATTGGAAGATTACATAAGGTTTAGAAGTGCACTTGTACCTAGATCGATCTTTCTTACTTCTTTTCTAGTCTCCTCACTTGTAATTCTCATATATCTTATTATAAGTCATCCCTTTTCAGCAGACATATTTTCATTAGTAGTAGTTTTCATAATCACTATAATTTCAGTTTACGATGTAACTAGAAAATATAAAAAGCTTAAATCTTTGTAATGTAATAATAGAATAAAAGTATAGTAATAAAGGAGAGAGAAACAGTTATCAAAGATGGATAAATATAGATAGGATTCTTATCATTAGACCACATAATAAAGTCTAGGAGAAAGGATCCAAATTGAGCAATTAAGAAGCTACCAAGTAATACTAAAACTGTAGTCAACTTCCCTCTAAATTCTTTTCTCATCCTTACAAATTCCAACACTACTAAGCTGGATAGAATCAGTGCAATTATTGCAATAGAGATATGAAGATACCACATCTTAAACATATGATGAATGATTAACAAGCTGACATTATTAAATTTTTACCCATATTTATCGACCTCTAGGTTTGACAAAACAACAAGCAAAAAGTTTAAACGTTTTAAGTATTAGTAATAATGATGATTACGACAAAAAGAATTAAGGTGATCGTAGCAAAATTAGGTTTAGATGGTCACGATAGAGGAGCAAAAGTGGTTGCAAGGGCGCTAAAAGATGCGGGAATGGAGGTAGTATATACTGGATTAAGACAAACTCCAGAACAGATAGTAAAAGCCGCATTACAAGAGGACGCAGATGTCATAGGAATTAGTATATTAAGTGGAGCTCATTTGGAGTTAATACCAAAAGTAATAGAGATAATGAGACAAAATGGGTTAAATGATGTAGGACTAATAGTGGGAGGAGTAATTCCTCCAGATGATATTAAAAAATTGAAAGATATGGGAGTGGATGAAGTATTTCTACCTGGAAGTAGTCTTAAAGAAATAGTAGAGAAGGTTAAAAAAGTAGCAAGGCAAAAAAGAGGTATAGATGTTGAATAATAATTTACCAAAATTAATAGAAGAAGCCTTAAATGGAAATGAGTTAGCAATAGCCAGATTATTAACAAAGATTGAGTATATGACCGATGAAGGAATAAGCGCATTAGGAGCTCTCTCAAAGAGATCAGGGAATGCACATGTGATTGGCATAACTGGAATCCCCGGGGCAGGGAAGAGTACCCTAATAGGGGGACTGATCCAGGAGTACGTATCTAGAGGACATCGAGTCGGAGTGATAGTAATAGACCCATCTAGCCCATACACTATGGGTTCCTTTATGGGAAATAGGTTAAGGTTTCAAGATAAGACAATGCTCAAGAACGTTTTCGTGAGAAGTATAGGATCTAGGGGATATCTTGGTGGGATTTCAGCAGAGGCACTAATGCTTACTGAAGCTCTAGATGGATTAGGATATGATAAAATAATAATAGAGACCGTTGGAGCTGGACAAACAGATACGGAAGTAGAGCAGAGTGTCCACACAATTCTAGTAGTAACAATACCTGGTGCGGGAGATGATATACAAGCGTTAAAGGCTGGAATAATGGAAATTGGTGATATATACGTTTTAAATAAGACTGATAGACCAGATGCTGAATTGACATTTAATACACTAAAATTCGCCATAGATAGCTCCGAGATTTCCTACAGAGATGGATGGAAACCACTTATCGTTAAGGCTGTAGCAATAAAAAATGAAGGAATTAGTGAAATAGTGAACAAAATAGAGGATCATCTTAATTATTTGAAACAAAAAGAGTTGTTTAAAAAGAGAATAATAGACAGAAGAGCTAAAATAGTTGAGTTAATAGCGAGAAGAAAAATAGATGAAATAATAAGTGAAATAGTTAAAAAGAACTACAACACAATTATAAATGAAGATATTACAGAAGCTGTCCCCAAAGTCATACATAATGTAAAAGAATTACTTAGGTAAAATCCCCCTTCTTTTCATCTCCCTAACCACCAATTCTCCAATCCTTGACAGACCGTAATATTTATGGTGAGTCCTTGTTTCCTTTTTCGGCTTGGCTTTTCTATCGGCAAATTTAATTATTTTCGAATTCTTTTCTTCTAATAATCCCATCTTAACTAGCTCCTCAATCTTTGGTGTAATCTCTTCTAGCCTCTTATGAGTCAATTTTGCATACGTTAGGGCATGATCTGCGTTAAGTTCATCTGCCAGTCTAAGAATATTTAACGCTAGATTATCATTTTTGACGATCTCCATATATGCATCGATCAACATTCTATCTTCTAAATGCCTTAATAGATGATCTCCTTCTCTGGTGAGCCTATAATACGTGTGATGCTTATGTACCTCAGAACTAAGCTTAAATTTGGCTTCAGTATTCTTTAGGGTTGCACCGTGAACTCTCTCTATTAAACCTAATCTTTCAAGATCATCCAATATCTCAACTATCTCAGCCAATGGAATCCTGGTGTTTAGCATTATCGACTCACCATAGTCTACATTAGCAATTTTCAAGTGTTTTAGAATAGTAAGATATCTTATATCTCTCAATATTATCCTAAGTTTAGCACTTAATTCCTCTTTATCACTCATTTCATCCCCTTGAGAAAATTAACAATTTTTTCATTAAACGTATTTGGATCATCTAAATAACAAGCGTGATTTTTACCTACAATTTCTAGTTTCGCATTTTTCACTTTATCTAATATTAACTCATAATTTCTTTTAGGAGAAACAGTATCACGAGAACCCCAAATTAATAATAAGGGAATCTTATTTAGTTTTGATATTTGGTCCTCAAACTCCTCTACACCAACAGCACCTACTAGTACTAGCCCATAAACAGATTCAGTATATTTAAGACTAAATTCTAGTACTGCCTTTCCACCCATCGAGGCACCCAGCAATATTGCCTTACTGATACCTAGAGAATTCATGAAGAGATTTATGAACTCTGAGAGACTAATGCCTTCAATCTTTTCGGAAGATCCAAATCCTGGAAAGTCCACCGAAATTGCCTTGTACCCTATATTCGAAATTGAGTCAACTGTATTAGTCTCTACCCACGTTCTTGCGTTGAACCTCGCACCGTGAAATAAAAGAACTGGAGAGCCGTCTCCACTCTCAATATAATGTATTTTACGTCCTTTTACCTCTAAGAACTTATCTATTAACTGCTGCATGAATAATTACTGGTTCAAAAAGTTATAAGCTTTTTTACATTTTTAACAGAATGAAATACTTAATGATAGCTTTAGAAAAAGGGAGATAATAAAGTTTATAGAAACAAACCTTTATAAACTTTAAATTAAATTAATGAAATTGATACGTATGACGAAGGTACTTGTTTTAGGAGCTAGGTTCGGTGGCTTAAGTGCTGCATATACTCTAAAAAGATTAGCCGGAAACAAAGCCGAAATCAAAGTAATTAACAATACAAGATTTTCTTACTTTAGACCAGCACTACCTCATGTAGCTACTGGAGTTATTGACGAAGATGACGTAAAGGTAGATCTAACTAAAGCACTACCCGAAAAAAGAATGAACTTTCAGCAAGGTACAGTAGAGAAAATAGATGCTAGTGGTGGGCTTGTATATTACACTAAACCAGATGGAAACAAGACAGAAGAAGACTATGACTATCTAATTATAGCTCTAGGAGCTCATCTAGGTACCGAACTCGTTAAGGGATGGGATAAGTATGGTTATAGCGTTTGTGAACTGGATTATGCTCTGAAATTGAGAGAAAAATTAAAGGATTTTAAAGGTGGAACAATTGCAATAGGATCTGGGTTATTTTATCAAGGCAAGACTCCAAAGCCTAAAGTCCCAGAGAATTATGTACCAGTTGCAGATGCAGCTTGTGAAGGACCAATATTCGAAATGTCATTAATGTTATCAGGGTATTTTAAGAAGAAAGGAATGCTAAATAAGGTAAAGTTTGTCGTATTCTCACCCGGTGAATATTTGTCGGATCTATCTACAATGTCAAGAAAGATAGTTAGAGAAATGTATAAGCAAATGGGGATTGAACTAGTTGAAAACTTTAGGATAAAAGAAATTAGAGAGAATGAGATAGTAGATGAGGCTGGAAAGACAATTAAAGCTGACCTAACCATATTAATTCCACCGTATACTGGGAATCCAGCCTTAAAGAACTCTACACCAGACTTAATTGATGATGGTGGATTTGTTCCAACAGATCTCGATATGGTCTCAATAAAGTACGATAACGTTTACGCAGTAGGTGATGCAAATTCCCTTACAGTACCTAAATTAGGTTATTTAGCAGTAAAGACTGGAAATGTTGCAGCACAACATTTAGCTACGAGATTAGGAGTACAAGTAAAAGTTGATCAATATTATCCTACTATAATATGTGTTGCTGATAATCCCTTTGAAGGATTTGGAGTAGCTGTAAAAGATGATACATGGTATGGAGGAACTACTTCAATAGCTGCTCCTTCACCGATAAATCATATGAAGAAGGAATTATTCCATAAGTATTTCATTTGGACTAAAGGAGATATGGCGTTAGAAAAGTTCCTAGCGAGCTGGTGAATTAAAGTGACTAATGGAGAATTCTATGCTTTAGACAATTTACTGAAAGATGAAAAACTTAACAGTCTTAACAAAATCCTAGACGTAATAAACACTACTGATAGACTTGGCATACTTGACGTAATTAAAGGGATATTAGAAGATGAAAACGCAATAGGAAAAATAATAGGGTCACTTACTAGTGATGATGTCTTAGAATTATTAGCGAGTTGGGATAAAATCATAAAGACCACTAAGTTATTTATTAATGATGACAATATATACAATATACAGTTCTTAATAAATCTTATAGATAAAGTTAGGAGCAGAGGTATTTTAGACCCCATAATTGGACTATTAGAAGATGAAGAAAGCTTAGGAAAGATAATAAATTCTCTAATAAACGATTTCACATTAAGCCTAATTAACCATTGGGATGAGATTACTAATGATCTGTCAAGAATAGATCTAACTAACTTCAAATATTATACTTTATTGGTTTCTGCAACTGGAGAAGCCTTAAAAACCGAAAATGTAAAACCCATAACTAGTATTTGGGAAATTTACAAGTTATTAAAGGATCCAGATATTCAAAGAGGATTGGGAGTAGCTGCATCTGTACTAAAACACATTGGAAAATTGTACGTACCCGACAAGGGATTAGCCTTTGAAGCAGAGAAAAACTCTAAGACTTGAGTAATATATCTAGAATCTCGTCTTTAGCTACTCTTTCTCCTACATCTATTTCAAAACTTTTCCCTATTTTTAGATACTTTATAAGAGTGGAGACTCTAACATTCCATGCCGGGATTGAAAATAATGATAAGGCCTTCTTAAATTCCTCACCTTTTATGAGAAACGCTTTTGTAGGGGAGACTGTAAACACGTAATCTACGTCAGCCGAATTATAAGTGGGAGAAGCTGAGTCATTATAGGACTCTATTATCACGTTTTCATAGTTTCTAAATACATCTATAGTACAATTGTCTACTAGTTGTGGAGAAGCGTCTATTATCTCTCTCATTTTATCATATGATTTTGCATTAAATTTTAAGGCTAGGTTTCTAGTAAATTTCAGCATTGATTTCGGCACATATATATCTGCACTACTGTTTACAAAATACTGATCTATCCCATTAATGCAGTCACTTAACCTTATTAAATATGGAAATCCATACTCCATTATCATATTATATAGAGATACGTTGTAGCTTAGCTTTTCCAAATCTATAGGAACGAAAAGAACAGCAAATGGATTAATTCTCCTAATATCATATTTTGTTTCATCATAATACTTTAAAGCATCATTCCCAACCAATATTCCTAACTCTTCACTCCTTATGAGAGTGTTAAAGCTATACCAAGCATTATGCCCGGCAATTGGCTTGAATGGAAACAATCTGATTCCTACTTGATTAAATAGTCGAATAATGGATAATGAAAATGTTGTCTTACCCGAATCCAGTGGTAGTAGACCGTTTACTAGTATTCTCATCCCAAGGATCTTCTAATTAATGCCATCTCATATAAATACTTCTTAGATTCTTGAAGGATTTTCTCTTTAAATGATAGTAAAAATAGCGAAGACATTAGGATATGTTTTCTACTATCGTAATCTATGCCTCCTAATTTTATGCCTATCACGCTCTCAGCGTAATCGATATCTTCCTTGATCTTTGCTATAGTATCCTCACTAATTTTCCATATATCCTTAATTAATTCGAACGACTCCCAATTAAAGAATCTCGCAGCAGTTTGTAGATCATGTTTAAAATTAACGTAATTCTGTTTGAATATATCCCACTCTTTCTCATCTAAATTGCTTAAAGACGAAATTCCTATTAGTTCTGGTGGTATTCCTATTGAATATAGTGAACCCACGAAAGAAATTGCCCTAGGTAAGCTAACCTTGCCTGCGCTTCTAGAATATCCAAAAAGGCCAATATGAAGTTTTCTGGCTCTTCTTCTAGGAAGTAACACGGAGACGTCATTTATAGCGTTTGCAAGATTTTCTATAATTGGCTGGTAACGTTCAGTATATAAGATCGTTATCTTTCTTAGAACATCTTCCTCGTACTTTTCCAATATTTTAGCTGGGCCAATCCGTGAGTTATTTATTGAAGAAATAGCACTTTTTACTTTGTCGTAATCATAGTCATACTTAAACGCTGATTGAATCGTATATGTATAAACTCCCTTATACTCTTCCAATACTTTTTCATAGTTTTCAGGAGATAAATGGCCTCTAAATGGAAGTGAACCAACACCAATTATTGGATATATTTCAAAGTTTAACGATTCTGAAAGTTTGTATAACTCACTTAAGGCAATCTTTACTGACAGAACAGCTGTTATCATTCCATAATTCATTGCTGGATCCGACCTGGCTAAAAAGACTCTCATATACTTAGGTTTAATTACCTTATAATATCCCTCCACTATATTGTCAATATTTTGAAGAGAGTCCCTATCTTCGACTAGTGGTATAACTTCTATTACTTTAGGATATATTTCTCCAACTAAATCCTTTACTTTTACACCATCGTAAAGTTCTAGTTCATCTTCATTTGCAACTGCTTTTTCGTAATACCTAGCCACACTTATTATCTCCAAATTACTAGTTGTCATTGGTAAAATTACTTCAAAAACTGGTACCGTAATCCCATTACCGTAAAATTTCTCTGCCAAATCATAAGTTATTGGAATGCTCTCCATGGTTTCGGCAAATACTTTTCTATCAGCACCTTCCACCTTTGGGTTAGGTAACCTATAAGTTAAAAATACATCTTTACCTAAAATATGTTCTCTAAAGTAGTCTGGATAATTTGACAATAACTTTCTTACCACATGAGTATCTACGTCTTTTCCCTCAGCATCCCACATTACCTCATGAACTCCATACATACTATAAGCTAGGAAGGCTTCTTTAACTTCATCTTCTCCTTCGATAACTTCGCTTTTTGCCCACTCTGGTACTTTCGCATTATCGGGATGTTGTGTTGACATAGTACGTGGTATGATTCTCATTTTACTAACTGACTACGAGTAAGAAGTAAAAATATTTTGTCTAAATTCTTATATTCGAATTACGCAAGAATTAAATTAGTATGAACGTAGGAGAAGAAGCACCAGATTTCGAGGCTGAATCCACTCTCGGAAAAATTAAGTTATCAGATTTTAGAGGGAAAAAAGTAATATTATACTTCTACCCAAAATCCTTTACCAGTGGTTGTACAAGGGAACTACAAAGATTTACTGAACTCTATGACGAATTCAAAAAATTGAATGCTGAGGTAATAGGTGTTAGTGTAGATAAAATTGATACCCAGAAAAAATTCGCAGAGAAATATGGAGCTAAATTCCCAATAGTTGCCGACGCCCAGAAAACAATATCGAAACTTTATAGTGTGTTAAACGAAAGGGGGACTAGTGCCCAAAGAGTGACTTTCATAATAGACGAAAATGGCAAAATAGTAGATATCTTGAAAAATCTGAAGAAGGCAGAGGAACACGCTGACAAATCATTAGAGATAATAAAGGAACAAAACTCAACTTAAAACTCTTTTATACAATTTTCTTTTGAAAGAATCCAAGGGATTATTTATCACATTTGGAATTTCATTTATTATATCAGTAGGTGTCAAATGAGCTCCGAGCCTATTATATGCTAAAGTTCCAGCTAGGCTATTTATGAAAACCCCTAAATATGCGGCTATAAATGGTTCGATTTTTTGAGCCATTAATGTTGCTATTATACCAGTCAACGTATCCCCACTCCCTCCCACGGTCATACCTGGGTTACCAGATTTATTTAATTTAAACCTTTTACCATCACTTATTATATCAACATACCCCTTAAGTAGAACCGTACATTTACATTTCTTAGCATATCTAATTACTTGGCTTATTCTATCTCTTATGTTCTTATTCGGTTCTTCTCCAAAGAATATCTTGAATTCTCCTGCATGAGGTGTTATTACAGCATTTTCATACAAATCGAACCCACTTATTGCCTTAAGTGCATCAGCATCAATAACAGCTAGCTTATTCTTCTCTTTAACATAATTCACAATTAGTTTAGAAGCCTCAATAGTCTCCTCAGCTAGACCCATTCCCGGACCTATAACCACTACGTCTGCTCTATCTATCCATGATTTCAATTCTTCAAAATTGTCTGGAGAAAAGTTCTTTCCCCTTAATTTTATTGTAATTAAGTCTGGAGAGTATCCTGCTATAATTCTAGCCGTATCCTCTGGTGATGCTACATAAACTAGATCAGCTCCAGCTCTCAAAGCACCCATAGCGGCTAGAGTTGGAGCACCACTAAAAGTGTAACTTCCTCCAATTACTAGTACTCTTCCACTATCACCCTTCTTAGAGTAATAAGGTCTACTACGCACGTTAACTATCAAATCCCCTGGCCCAACATATATTTGGGCTTCTACTGGAATACCTATTTTCGTGACCACAGTATTGAAATTATACTTTAATAAGCCAGGTTTGATATCGTGAAACGTGACAACCAGATCCGGTTTAACATATTCGTCTTCATATGCTTCACCAGTATCAGCATTTATCCCGGAAGGAACGTCTATAGAAACCTTGAACCCTTTACTATTGTTGAACGCTTTTATCGCACTTCTAAACGGTTCTCTTGGCTTTCCAGAGAATCCCGTACCTAACATGGCATCGATTAAAATATCAGCAGAGATTGGCTTTAGTTCATCCATATCCTTTATCTCAACTAACGTTATTGAATAGTCCATCTCTTCTATGACATTAAGATTAAGGATTGCATCCTCGTGTTTATTTTCTCCCAATAAAATTACGGTTACCTTAGCACCTTCATCGGCTAAATGTCTCGCCGCAACCAACCCGTCACCACCTTTTCCACCATGTCCTACATAAACATATGCTACCTTATCCTTTACGTTAAATCTCTTTACTATTTCGTCTTTAACGGATCTACCTGCATTCTCCATGAGTATTAATGTAGACACGCCTAAAGCAGAACTATTTATTTCCAAAGCCCTCATTTCTTTTACCGAAATCATATACTTGAATATAAAAAAATGGGTATAAATGCAATTCAGTCGCGAGTTACTACATCATTGATCAGGATTGGAGTTATTCATCACGCTAAGCTTAAATAGGAGGAATATCCTTATAATTTTAATTAGTACTTCTTCATGTAAGCTTTCTAGTAACTTAGAACAGTATTATTATGTGTGATGGAATGATAACAATATTAAGTTAGACTATAATTAAAGTTTATAAACCTTGGATTAGTATATTAATGTAGGTGTTTGTTATGGCTCTCGGAAAAGAAACCGAAATGGGTCTAAAGGAGTTATTTAAAGCAAATGCAGAAGATTTTATGTCATTAATGCTAGTAGCTGAGAAATTAGAGCAATTAGGAAAAAAAGAAGAAGCTAAGGCATTAAGAGAGAAGGCATTAGTAGAATTAGGGCATGCTAAGGCAATCTTCGAGACCTTATTAAAGAACCAAGAATTAAGAGGAGTAGTAGGGGAAATGGCTAAAGAAGAGCAAGAACAACATATAAGTGAGTATAATAAGGTTGCAATGACAGCAAAACAAGAAGGACACGAAGACATTGAAAAAATGCTATGCAGTTTTGCGGATCAAGAGGCTAAGATTGCAGAAACGATAGCAAAGGTTTCTAAAGTCTTAAATGAAATGGCTAAAGAAGAGCAAGAACAACATATAAGTGAGTATAATAAGGTTGCAATGACAGCAAAACAAGAAGGACACGAAGACATTGAAAAAATGCTATGCACATTCGCTGAACAAGAAGCAAAAATCTCAGAAACAATCAAATCTGTCGCCAAAGCCTTATAAAGCTATTTTTGCTTTTTAAATTTTTCCCATTTCTAGGTATTACTCTTCTACAATGAGTAAACCATTTTAGGAAGCCAATAGTATTTTATCTATACATGATAATTGGTTATGTAATTGGTCAAGCTACAACACAAGAGGCTTTGATACTAGCTGAAAGGCCAGTTAGATTAGGAACTTATGTTGTTCTAGAATATGATAACGTTAAGGCCCTTGGACTAATAACAAACGTGACTAGAGGTAGCCCTATGCTAGATGATAATATGAATGATATAGAAATCGTTCAAAGATTAAAACAATTCAACAATAGCATACCCGTTTATACAAAGGCTAAAGTAAAAATGTTATGTGATATGAATAATCACTTTTTAATGCCCGATATACCCCCGTTCGCTGGAACCCCAGCTAGAGAGGCTGAAGATGAGGAGTTAAAAAGTATTTATTCGCAAGATGGCCAAATTAGAATAGGAAGCTTAATAGGTAAAAACGTGGAGGTTAAATTAAATATAAATTCCTTTGCAAGACATTTAGCTATTTTAGCAGCTACTGGTTCTGGGAAGTCAAATACAGTAGCAGTTCTTTCTCAAAGAATTTCTGAACTTGGGGGATCTGTTCTTATCTTTGATTATCATGGAGAGTACTATGATAGCGATATAAAGAATCTAAATCGTATTGAACCTAAACTTAACCCTCTTTATATGACCCCAAGGGAATTTTCTACGTTACTAGAAATAAGAGAGAATGCAATTATACAGTACAGAATTTTAAGAAGAGCTTTCATAAAGGTAACAAATGAGATAAGAAAAAAGCTAAAAGAAGGACAAATACCATTTTCTACTCTAAATAGCCAATTTTATGAACTAATGAGAGACGAATTGGAAACTCAAGGAAATAGTGATAAAAAGAGTAGTGCAAAGGATGAGGTACTGAATAAGTTCGAAGAATTCATGGATAGGTATTCAAACGTCATTGATCTTACATCTTCAGATATAATTGAAAAAGTAAAGAGAGGTAAGGTAAACGTTGTAAGCCTAACACAATTAGATGAAGACTCAATGGATGCAGTAGTCTCACATTATTTAAGAAGAATCCTTGATTCTAGGAAAGATTTTAAAAGAAGCAAAAATAGTGGCCTTAAATTCCCAATAATAGCCGTAATAGAAGAAGCTCACGTTTTCTTGTCTAAAAACGAGAATACATTAACCAAGTACTGGGCGTCCAGGATAGCAAGAGAGGGCAGAAAATTCGGAGTTGGATTAACAATAGTAAGTCAAAGGCCTAAAGGCCTAGATGAAAATATATTAAGTCAAATGACAAACAAGATCATTTTAAAGATAATTGAACCTACTGATAAAAAATACATCTTAGAGTCAAGTGATAATCTAAGCGAAGATTTAGCTGAACAACTGTCCTCCTTGGACGTTGGTGAGGCTATAATTATAGGTAAAATAGTAAAATTACCTGCAGTTGTGAAGATAGATATATTTGAAGGAAAATTGCTTGGATCAGACCCCGACATGATAGGGGAATGGAAGAGAGCAGAAGAAAATGAAAGAATAGCTAAAGGCTTTGCCGACTTTGGAACGGAAATTGGTGATTGATGATGGTACAAATTCTACATATTTCTGATACTCATTTAGGAAAAAGACAGCACTCCCTAGCAGAAAGGGAAAAGGATATTTACGATGTTTTCTCACAACTAATTGACATTGCTATTAAAGAACGTGTTGACGCAGTAATACATTCTGGAGACCTTTTCGATGTTTCGAATCCTACTACAAATGCATTAGTAATAGCTGTTAAAATCCTAAAAAAGTTAAAAGATGCGAATATACCATTTCTCTCAATACCAGGGGACCACGACACTCCAAAGAGGAAAGGTTACATCATTCCTCATAATATTCTAACTGAATTGGATTTAATCAAAATTTTGAATTATGATAAGCCATATATTATAAAAGACATAGAAATATACGGAATCCCCCATATTCCCACAGTTTCAAAAAACGTATTGGTTAGCACGTTATCCTCTTTAAAACCAAAGTCAAGTAGGAGTATCCTATTACTACATCAAGGTGTAAAACAGATATTGCCGTATGATGGTTCGTGGCAAATGGAATTAGGAAGTTTACCTAAAGGTTTTGGGTATTATGCTTTAGGACATTTGCATACTAGGTGGAGACTTATTCAAGATGACGGTTCAATAATCGCTATAGCTGGTTCTCCAGATATTATGAGAGAAGAGGAAATAGAAGGGTATGAAAAATTTGGAAAAGGAGCATACCTAATAGACTTTTCAAAGGACTTACCTACACTTACCACGATAAATACTACAGTAAGGCCACAAAAAGTTGTAACCATAAATACAAAAAATCTGAAGAATGACATATCGAAAATAAAAAGTGATTTATTAAAAAATAATAAAGGTGAAAACAATAAGCCAATATTACACATTATCGTAGAAGGTGAAAGAATGAGAAAGGATCTACTTTACAGAGAGTTACTTCCTTTAAATGATATTGCACTTTATTATAGAATATATAAAGATGAAACTATTCAAAGTGTAGACAACTTAACATATACCTTGCCGCAAGATAGGGGATTAGATAAGATAATAATCGAATACCTTACTAAATACGAGAAGTTCAACGAGGACGAGGCTAATTTAATTTTACAAATGATAAAGAACGTTGATTCTGAAGATATAGTAAATGAGATATTAAAAAGACTAACAGGTGTTAACTTATGAGAATTGACAAAATTACTTTGACTAATTTTTTAAGTCATGAACACAGTGAAATACACTTTCTAGGCGAAATAAATGTAATAGTGGGACAAAATGGAGCAGGTAAGAGTTCTATAATAGATGGCATAGTATTCAGCTTGTTTAGAACCCATAGTAGAGGAAATAACGACAACTTAATAAGAAAAGGTTCAAATAAGGCGAGCGTTACCTTACATCTTTCTAATGAAAAAGATAAAATAGAAATAATAAGGGATATAAGAAGCACTACAGAAGATAGGTTAATACGGAATCAAATACCAGTTGCACGTAGTGCAACGGTAGTCTCTAATGAAATAGAGAAAATTCTGGGTATTGATAAAGATATTGCCCTATCAACAATAATAGTTAGACAAGGAGAATTGGATAAAATTTTGGAGAATTTACAAGACATTATGGGGAAAATTCTAAAGTTGGAATCAATCGAGAAGCTTATTGATAGCAGAGGTCCAATAGTGGAATTTAAGAAGAATTTGGAAAACAAGTTAAGAGAGTTAGACAGGATAGAACAAGACTATAATGATTCTAAGAAGAACTTGGAGGAGAAGAGAAATAGAGTGTTGGAGTTAGAAAAAGATAGGAAAAAACTGGAGGATGAGATAAAGAACTTGGAAAATCAAATAACTGAGTTAAAGAAACAATTCGAAGATTATGAGAAGAAAAGAAATCAGTACTTAGAGTTGACCACTATCTTAAAGGTAAAAGAAACTAAATTAAATGAATTAAACAAGAGTATAGAAGAACTAAGAAGACAAACGGAAAACATGGATAAGCTTGAAAAGGAGGTAAACGAACTTGACAATTTAAAGAATTTTAGATTAAAATTTGAAAAATATGAAGTTTTATCGAGAAGTTATATAGAGATATCCAATAATATACTTAATTTAGAAAAGGAAATTGAGGAATATGAAAAAGCTATCAAAAGAAAGAAAGAACTTGAGCCACATTATCTAAGATACAAGGAATTGGAGAGAAAACTGGAAGAATTACAGCCAAAACATGAAGAATATCTCAAATCGAAATCCAATTTAGACTCCAAACTAAATTTAAAAGAACGTTTAGAGAAAGACGCAAGTGAGTTTTCTAAAGATATAGATAGAATTGGTAATCTTGAACAAATTATGGAAGAGAAAAGAAAAAGACAACTTGATCTTCGAGCTCAATTAGGTAAAGTTGAAAGCCTAATATCTGAGAAAAATGAGATAATAAATAATCTTAGTCAAGTTAAGGGGGAAACTTGTCCGGTATGTGGAAGACCCCTAGATGAGGAACACAAACAAAAAATAGTAGAAGAAGCAAAAAGTTACATTTCACGATTAGAATTAGATAAGAATGAACTGGAAGAAGAATTAAAGAAAACCACTGATGAATTAAATAAAATTGAAAAAGAATATAGAAAACTCTCAAATAATAAGGCAAATTACGATAATGTAATAAAGCAACTTAGAAAGTTAAACGAGGAAATAGAGAATCTTCATAATAGGATTGAAGCTTTAAAGGATATAGAGGAGGAAATTAAGAAAATAAATGTAGAAATAAAGGACCTAAAACAGTATTATGAAGAGTTTATGAGACTATTTAAGTATGACGAGAAGGAACTTGAAAGAAAAAAAAATAGGTTAGATGAAATGAACAAGAAAAAAGTAGAAATCGAAAAAGAAATGAGGGCTCTAGAAACCGAATTACAAGGGTTAGACCGTAAAGAGCTGGAGAATAAAATTTCAGATTTAGAGAGGAAGAAAAAAATCTTGGATGAAATGAAGAAGAAAAGAGGAGTACTAGAAGACTATATAGGACAAGTTGAGCTACTACAAGAAGATGTTAAGAAACTAAGGGAAAAATTAAATATCATACAGTTTGATGAAAATAAATATAATGAACTTAAAACGAGTTTAGATGTCCATAATGCCAGTCTTAAGGAGAAGGAAAACAGAAAAAGTAGAGTGGAGGGCGAATTGGATAGTTTAGGTAAAGACATAGAGGAAATAAGTAATCGAATTAAGAATTATGAATTGCAACTAAAAGATAAAGAAAAGATAATCAATGGTATTAATAAGCTGGAGAAAATTAGAGATGCATTAGGAGAACGAAAATTACAGAGTTATATAATCATGGCAACAAAACAATTAATTGAAAATAATCTAAATGATATAATATCGAAATTTGATCTATCTATTAAAAACGTAGAAATGGAGATAATGCCAAAAACTAGTAGAGGAAAGGGCAGTGGTGGGAATATAGTAATATACACTAATAACGGTGATACTTTGCCCATAGTATCGCTTAGTGGAGGTGAGAGAATTGCCTTATCTATAGCTTTAAGGTTAGCAATAGCTAAGGCACTGATGAGTAATACTAACTTCTTCATTCTTGACGAGCCAACAATTCATTTAGATGATCAAAGAAAAGCGTACTTAATAGAGATAATTAGGGCAGCAAAGGAAAGTGTACCTCAGATATTAGTGGTAACACATGACGAGGAGGTAGTCCAAGCAGCTGATTATGTTATTCGTGTTGAAAAGAGAGGAAATAAAAGTTTTGTGAGGGAGGAGACTTGATAAGAAAAATATATGATAAGTTAGCGGAAAGTCACAACGAGATAAAAAATCAGATTTACAATATTGCTAGCTACCTTAGGCAAGAAATACAAGAAAAGGTTAATGAGTTTTGGACTGAATACACTAGAGATAATGAGTTAAGCGAAATATGCAGATTTGTAGCTATTGATGGTGGTTCTTTCAGTAAACCTATGAGAATAGGGATAGTTTATGCTGTAGGAGCTGAATCCGTAATCGGAGATAATAAAGGAGTAAAGACATTGAGCGAGGATGGTCAAATAGGTATATTCAAGCCAGGGAACGATGCACAAGAAAGAATATCATTATTAATGGAGGCATTGGAATTATCAGTAGCTTTAAGGGATGGTAGTAAAGGAGATTACATTCTTATGGATGGAAGTTTAAACAAAAAGATTGGTAATAAAGTCGATATTCAACAAATCTCTGATGAAGAGCTAAAGCTAGTTAAGAATGTCGACATAAATAGTATTATTAGCATAAAAGATGAAAGGAAAATGAGGGATTTGCTAATGCTACTAAATCAATTTCTCGTTAGTAGAATAATAGAGCAATATGATGGCAAGGTTTTATGGATATCTAAAACCAGTAGGGGGAGAGATTTATTTGGTACAGACTATCCCGACATAACTGTTTTTGAACTGTTTACTGAAAAAAGAGGATTTTCAAAACTTATAATCAAAAATATAGACATCAGAAAAATTTCTGAGATACCCGAGCTTGAGATATTAAGAAAAATGGAATATACGACTTTCTATACTAGATTGGATAATGGTAAGAGGGTTGTTAGAATAGATATGGTTGGAAGAGTGGATGAGAAAATAGTAAAGGAGATAATGGATCATTTGAGTGGAGTAAGCATTAAGGGATATCCATTTCCACTCTTAAAAGCTCATATAGACGTTAGATTTTCAAGGATGGATAGGGAAAAAATAATAAAGTTAATGGGAAGTAAACTTCACAAAGATATTGAGTGGTGGCCCAGCCAGTTTTATTAATCGTCATCATTCGTCGTCTCAAACTGAACCGTTACATGAGAAATGCCATATTTTTCTCTAAGCAGACTACAGATTGAACCCCTTATCTTATCCGCCTCAGCTATAGTCAGATTTGGAGATGCTTTAACGTGAAGTGTTGCTACCTTTACATGATCACAAATTGACCACACATGTAAATGATGAATACCTGGAGAAATTTTTGTAAGTTCTCCCATGATATTATCAATTTTCACTGGAGAACCTTCCATAAATATTAAAAAAGATTCCTTTAATAATGGGATTGCAAGTGCAAAATTTAGTATTACAAGTATAATTGCTCCTACGGTATCCAATTCATGTATTCCGGAAATAAGGATAAGAATACCTATAACAAAGCCGATTATATATCCTAGAAAGTCTGATATTATATGCACATATAATCCCCTCTTACCCAAGTTGTCCTTTTCTTTAGGAGATGCAAAGAAAGTTAGAATTGATGCTAGGGCTGACGAGATAATCAAAGCAAAAGAACTGTTAGTAGTCTCTTTTAACAATGACGTTATGGAGGTATATACTACAATAAGTGAAAGGAGGATAATAGCAAAGATATTAATCATAGCAACAATAACTTCCAGTCTATGTAATCCATAAGAAAGCCTCCCCTCACTTACTTCATTCTCCCCTATAAATTTTAGGGCGATAATTGAAAATGTAATTGTTAAGAAGTCAATTAAGGCGTGAGAAAATTCTGCTAAAATTAATGGACTAAGGGAAATATAGTAAGTTATAATAAAACTAAGGGACGTAAACAACGTCAATATAAAAGTTCTTTGCACAATGAAGAGATAGATGAATACTATAAATAAGTCTTTTTAAGGTTTACCCTAAGAGATGCTTTGTGGGTTACTTCAGAATTATACAAAAATTTATAAATAATTATACCGAGTATTACTCATGGGAAAGAGTAAGTACAAGAGGGATTGGAGCAAGTACGACGAGAACGTTATA
>Ga0081529_120164_pt1 | contig 64148 bp, 65 predicted proteins | sample EchGeymetagenome_FD_71012 | JGI IMG/M metagenome (GOLD analysis project Ga0081529, IMG submission 71012) | Ferrous microbial mat and aquatic microbial communities from Echinus Geyser, Yellowstone National Park, USA - transect B T=78-80 C v2... ...
AAGAGTGTTGAATATGATATTCCTAAAATTGGCAAGCTTCTTTAGGCCTCATTAGTCTCTCCATAAAATTAGCTAAACATAAATGAACGTAAAAAGGTTTATCATGAAAGGGATTAAGCCCCTTTTTGAATTGTTTACATAGTGTGATGGGTAATCTTCATTTTAACGAGTGAAAATCAAAACAATGGGAGCACTTCTATTAAACTGAGAATGACTTCTTCTCATCTCTTATATCTTATTGCATTGTGCATCATAATTTTTGAATAGGTTTGAATTATTATAACTTTATCATTGTTTTATTCCTTTAGTAAACACGTTTATGAAGGCAAGAGTGAAGTATTTAATGATAAAAACATCTTTATTTCTTCAAAAAAGAATCAGTGATCCATCCTTTTTCTTGGTCATAGAAGTATTTTTGTATCCGATTGGTCTTTGTGAGATATGTTATATCTCACGAACTATTGGGAGGAACCTCATTTAATAAAATTTGCATTTTATATGACCTCATATATCTTACAAAGAAGGCATTTTAAATTTTAGTGCTATTACTGGAATAATTGCACACTAAGAAGGAATTGAGGATAAAGCGAAAGGATTTAATTGAGAAAATCCAAAGTGTAAAATTATAAAAGCCAATGAAACTTACTGAAGTTAAAACATGACATTGGAAAGAGAAGTGAGAGGATTTTTAACGTAAATGGGATCTTAATCTCCCTTTTGGGTTTTCTTAACTTTGTTTTTTCTGATCTCGAATAAAATTTATGAGATATGTTATACTCGCAGGGGGTAAATCAAAGAGGTTCGGTGAGAACAAGTATTTTTATAAAATAAATGGAGAAACAATGATTGAACGTGTAATTAACTCACTTAGTGAAGATCCAATAATAATTACAAATAGAGAAAATTACATTAGGCTAAGGGAGTTGGGGTTAAAATACGTATACGAAGATGACTTATCCCTTCCATGTGAGGGTCCTATGAGAGGTATCTCAACTTCATCCGAAATAATAAGGGATGAGGCTTTGGTAATCTCTGCTGACTTACCTTTTTTAACTAACAGTGTTTTAATGAGGTTCATTGAAAACTGCGATCTTAAGGGAATTTGTGTTCCCATAGATGGAGAGGAATACCCTCAATTCTCGCTAATTTACTTAAATGACTTAAATTTGGCCGTTAAACTGTGTAAGGAAAGGAAAAACTCCTTGTATTCTTTAATATTTGAGAGTCCCTTGATAACCTTCATAGGAGTCTCATTAGTAGGAGGAGAGAAATCGCTTGTAAATGTTAACTATAAGTCTGACATGGATAAAACCCTTTCACCGTCTAATAGGTTAATTAAGATAGCAGTAAAAGGGAAATTAAGTCCTGAATTCCTTGAACAGGTAAATATCAAGGTAAAAGCTCTAATGTCCTTTCCTTATTCTACTTAATTCCCTTCCCCTAATGGCTGAGAAAAACCCCGCTATTATAAGTAAAATAAATGACAAAATCAAGGCAGATTTTATTCCAAAAACGAATTGATATGAGATACTCCCTAAGGAAGTTACACCTAGGAATACCTCAAATGCTACTTCCCTTGGGATAGTTATTGAGGCTATTGATATTGAGATTACATAGCTTCCCAAAGTCCCTATATTACCTAGTGTCCTCATTAGACCGGATATGGAACCATAATATGCTATTTTACCGCTTGACATAATTGCTGAGTTATTTGCAGGGTAGAAAAAAGCAGCTCCTATAGATCCTATCACAAATGTAAAGGCTATATAAAGTAAGGGTGTGTAAAGATTCAGGATGAAGTATAATATTGAAACTGTGAGGGCCATTAATAATATTCCTAGAGTAGCCATTATCCTGGCGCCGTACTTATCTGTAAGCCTGCCACTAAAGGGAGAGAGCACCGAACTCACTATATAAGCTGGCATAAGGAGTAAGGAAGCATCTAGGGGATTAAGTCCTTTTACCCCTTGTAGATAAAGTATTATTATGAAGCTCAAAGAAAGATAACCTATGCTCTGGAAAAAGGAAGCTATCAATGAAAAACTTAACATTCTTTCTCTGAACACTGTGAGGTCTATTACTGGATTACTTGAGCTTTTCTCTGCGAAAACGAAAACGGGCAAAAAGAGTATTCCTAGTAAAAGCAAAGTTAAGTTATATCCTGTTAAACCAAATGCAGTTATATCAGAGGCACTAAAGGAGATCAGAAAGAGGGAAGCAAAGAGGGAAAGAGCTCCAACATAGTCAATTCCTTTTCTCATTTTCGATGCTGGACTCTTTAAGTATTTAATTCCAAGGAGAAGAGAGAAAATTCCTATGGGAACGTTAATGAAAAATATGTACCTCCATCCAAGAAATGTTGTAATTACCCCTCCCAGTAATATACCTAATGTAGCCCCTATATTCCAACCTAAAGTTGTGTAGCCAAAAGCTTTACCTCTTTCCCTCACTTCAAAGTTCTCAGCTATTATTGCACCGCTGTTCGCCTGCATTAATGATGCGCCTAGTGCTTGGAGAGCCCTTGAAAACAATAGAAAGTAAATTGTATTTGAAAAACCACATAATGCAGAGGCAGCGGTGAAAACAGCAAATCCCAAATTATACATCTTTCCCCTGCCGTAAATGTCCCCCAAATTTCCTAGTTGAGTAGTTAAAACTGATATTACAAGTATGTAAATGATTATTATCCATATAGTTAAATAAAGGGGGGAAGCAAGTTCTTCGGATATTGAAGGCAAGGAGAGGATAACGATAGTCGTGTCGAGCGCAGACATTAATGTACCCAATAAAACTACTAGAAGCACTAAGGTTCGCATAAAATATTTGTATAATCCTTTACTTAAAAAGTTCTCGTAAAGGCGAAAATTTTTATTTCCTACATAACATGGAATATAATGTGAGGAGATCTACCTCTACTGAGATAGTGATGAACGACTCCAATGCTGAGTTTGCACTGATAGCATAATTTATAACCCTAGAATACAAGATTTATAACCCTAGAATACAAGTATTAATGGATAAAGATGAAGCTTACTCCCTCGGCCAGGAAAGTATTAGAAGTAATAAAGGCCAGGAGGGTTACAACTTTCAACATGTTAAGGGAGGAGACTAAAATGCCTGAGAGGACATTAAAAGAGGCTATAAGGATTTTAAAGGAGTTAGGATTAATAGAGGTAAAGATTTGTTTAGACGACACTAGGAGGAGATTTTATTGCATAACTGCTAAAGCAGAAGTGCTCCAATTTTAACCTACTTTTTAAAGACTGAATAAAACTATGAATTAAGTTGAAGGATAAGATAATTCTTGCAGTTGACAATTTAAGTGACATCTTATTGGCAAAAAAGCTAGAGGGAGAAATAGGAGGTGTAAAGGTTGGACTACCAGTCTTCATAAGAGCTAAGGAAGAGATCAAAATTAACAGCGAATTAATAATAGCTGATTTAAAGCTGGCAGATATAGGTTCAATAATGGTTGAGAATGTATTTGCGTCTTTGGAGAAAATCAATTTTAATAAAGTGATCGCCCATTCATTCGTAGGATACGAAGGAGCTCTAGAGGAACTTTCATTAAAGCTCAGGGAAAGCGGAATAGATTTGATATTGGTGATCTCCATGTCTCATAAAGGCTGGCCCTGGGATAACAAAATAAAGGATCTGTTAATGATAAAGGAAAGAGTCAAACCATGGGGGATAGTTGTGCCAGCTACTAGGCCAAATGTAATAAAGGAAATTAAGGGAGAAGTTAAGAATGAAAAGATACTTGCAACTGGGATAGGATATCAGGGAGCTAGGGTTGGTTCTGGAATATGTAACGGAGCTGATTACGAAATAATAGGTAGGAGAATAACTAGGAGTTTTGATCCACTTGAGGAAGTGAGGAGGATTGAGAGGGAAATGGTTGAATGTGAATGAAGTGGCAGAAAATTATAGGGAAGGACGAAGAGTTAAAGGATCTGTTTAATGCCTCTCTTCTGTGTGACGATTTTCTCGAAGAGGGGATAAGGGTTTTAATTGACTTAAAGAGAAAGGAATTTTACTCCAGTGAGGAAATTGTAGAGAGTCTATATGATTTTAAAAGAAGCCCAGTAGAAAGGGGAATAACTTGTGAGGAAGTATATTCAATCATATATAGTAAAACTTTAGATTTGATTAAGGAATTTATTCCACTTATTAAAAATGGGAGCAATGAGTATGCATTAATATCTTTATTAGATGGAACATTGATCGCACTTGAAGGGGAAGATGACAAAGTTTCAATACCACTCCCACATGGTATGATTATGTTTCATTCGCATCCCAATTACTGCGTTTTCTCACATAAGGATCTAGAGACTATATCGCATAGTCTAGCTAATGGTTACATATGCGAGGGTGTATCAACCGTTGAATGTTCCTTAATAATGTGTAGAAAAGGTCCTTTGACAGAGGAAAGTTATTTCTCGATAATACAAGCAAGTAAAAGGATGAGGAGAGTTAGAACGCTTAAGGAAGCTTTTGAGGTAATTAATGGGATAAAGGGATTAGAGAAGATCTATTTAAACAATAAATTTTCATAGCATACGATTTCCTTCGAGCCATGAATTTCTAGAACTCAATCCATTTAATGCCTTTGGCTGGGCAACCTTACCTATGGGAGTGTCTATCCTAATAAGGAAACTCAACATGTTCCATTTTATTACCAAACCTGGATGGATGTCTTCTTACTTTTGGTGGGTATATTTAACTTCAAATTATGTAAACTTCATAGTTTATCTGAAACTTCAGACAACCACTCTTAACTGCTATTATTTTCTCTCTCAATACATGAAGAGTTAAAAGGAGAAGTAAGTAAAGAGATTAATATTTAAAATTTATATATTACTAATTTTTTAATTTAGTTAATTTAACGATCGGACTAAACAGGAGTAGTCGATAATTTTAACCCAAAACTGTATTGATGTAATGATGAGCGAAGTAATCTATTTTAAAGGTAAATACGAGGAGCCAAGGGAAGGCAAGGAAATAGAGTTTAAGGAGGGTAAAATCATTGTCCCTGATGAAGTAGTAATTCCATTCATTGAGGGGGATGGAATAGGACCTGAAGTGACTAGAGCTACAATAGATGTCGTGAGCGCAGCGGTTAACGTCGCTTATAGGGGGAAGAGGAGAATAACATGGTATGAAGTTGTTTTGGGGAGTAAAGCAGAAAAATATTTCAACAGCAGGATGCCTGATGAATCAATTAAACAGTTAGCTAGGTTTAAGGCATTCTTTAAGGCACCACTTGAAACACCTGTAGGTTCTGGTTTCAGGAGTGTTAACGTAGCCCTAAGATTAATGTTTGATTTGTATGCAAACATTAGACCTGTTAGGTATTTTAAAAACACCCCCTCCCCCATAAAGAATCCAGAAAGGGTTAACTTGGTTATCTTCAGGGAAAACACAGAAGACGTCTACATGGGGATTGAATGGAGTTACGATAGTCCAGAAGCAAAGAAGTTAAGGGAATTCCTTAAAAGGGAATTCAACATAAATTTAAGGGAAGATACCGGGATAGGAGTAAAACCTATTAGCAAATTTGGGACTCAAAGGATAGCTAGATTAGCTCTTAAGTTTGCAATAGAGAACAAGAGAAGGGTTGTTACTATAATGCATAAGGGGAATATAATGAAGTACACTGAAGGAGCGTTTAGGGAGTGGGCTTATGAATTGGCCTTAAAGGAGTTTAGGGAAAAAGTGGTTACAGAGGAGGAAGTCTCTAAAATTTATAATGGAAAAATACCTGAAGGGAAAATTATGGTAAATGATAGGATTGCTGATAATATGTTGCAACAATTACTCACTAGGACAGGAGAATACGACGTTATACTCTCTCCTAACCTTAATGGGGATTACGTAAGCGATGAAGCAGCTGGCCTAGTAGGCGGGTTAGGTTTAGCTCCAGGACTAGACTTCGGTGAAAGGGGAATGATGGCTGAGCCAGTCCATGGGACTGCTCCTAAGTATGCTGGGAAGAACTATGTTAACCCAGGTGCATCAATATTAGCAATGGAATTAATGCTAAGATTTATGGGCTGGAGAGAGGCTTCCTCCTTAATAATCAGGGGAATAGAGAGTACATTTGAAAATGGGATATTTACTGACGATCTAGTTAGGCAGATGAGTGATGAGGAGAAGAAGAAGGTAGTGAAAATAGTTGGAACTAAGGAGTTCGCTGAGGAAGTAAAGAAAAATATACTAAACTCTAGGGGCAATCCATACACTTAAATAACCTCCTCCTGGCAATTCTGCCCTGGCTCTTAAAGGAGAATCAGTAGCAAGACTTAGTGTTATAACTTCGTGATCCCTGACGAAATCCATCATGACATTTAACATTTCCAATGAGTACTTTGAAGTACTCTTACTTGTAAAATCTATTTCATCTAAACCTCTTCCTGGAATTAGTAGGGAAGAAAAAGCCTTTTTACCCTCAGCAGTTGCTTCTACCCTTAACCCTTCATTAGTTACTTCAAAACTCACCTCTTCAGAGATTAGTTTAGCGTCTGAAATTACCTTCCAAAGTATTTCTGTGTTTATCCTGATATGCGAGGAGAAATTGACTTTAGTTGGCTCATTTACTAATTGCTCTGCTGTTCTCTTACTTGGAACCTCTAATTTCGTCTTGAACCCCCTCCTAAAATTCTCCACTATTAGAATTGATTTCTCATCAGATAAGTTAAAGATTATATTGCTGCCTTTAGCTGAAACCTTTCTCAAAGCTTTCTTAACGGGTTCTAAGTTTAACAAATATGTCGACTTCTCGTCACCTTCAAATCCCCTTAATGAAGATGAGGGAATTACTAACGAGACTAACATTATTTTATCAGCAGTAATAACCCTCATGATGACTCCTTCTTCTTGACTAATAAATATTGGAACCTCGCTTCCAGTAATTTTATATGAATTCTCAAGTATTGTCAATATATATTCTCCTCCCTCATAAGAGAATCTAACCGGCAGTCCTCTTCACCTCCTTGGTTTTCCTCTTCTTCTTTCCCTCTTCCTTTACTTCATCTTTTGTCTTTTTCTTGGATGCTTTTCTTTGCTTAGGCTGTTTAACAACTTTCTTCTCCTTCTTCGCCCTCAGCTTTCTCTCCTCCTCCCTTAATTGATGAAGCATCTTTTCCCCTTCCTCAGGGGTTATTTTTCCGTCTAGCAAGGAGTCCCATATTTCTGTATGCCTTATCATGAACTCTATTTCAGATATTGATAAGGCCCCATTTCTGCTTACTGTTTCTACTTCCTCGTGTTGCTCAACTTCCTTGCTCTCCTCTTCTGACATAAATTTAACACGTGCTGATCTATTTGGAGTTAGAAAATTAATTTCTTGTGTTTCCATTAAATCTAATCATTAATGAAGTTAAGGGAAGGCCAACTATTGAGTAAACCTCCAATTTTATAATAAATATTTGTTGAAGCTTTTATCCTATATTAAGGAAGATGAGATATTGAGAAAGGTTTATAAAGGCTTAATAATAACGGTATTCTATGCCTCTAACATTAACTGAAAAGATTTTATCTAGGGCGTCTGATAGAAGAGTCTCACCTGGTGATGTAGTTGAAGTCAAGGTAGACTTAGTGGGCTTTCATGACTTAACTGGCTATCACGTAATAGAGGTAATGGAAAAGTCAGGAATGATGGAAGTTTGGGACAATGAGAGGCTTGTGGTTGCGTTTGATCACTTAGCACCTCCTCCAGATCAAAGAAGCGCGGAAATACAGGGGTTTATAAGAAGTTTCGTTAAGAAGATGAGGATTCCTAATTTCCATGATATAAACAAGGGAATAATGCATCAATTATTTATAGAGTCTTATGCATTACCTGGTCAAGTAATAATAGGTGCAGATTCACATACAACTACTTCAGGGGCTGTAGGCGCCTTTTCCCAAGGAATGGGGGCCAGTGATGTAGCCGCGGCTGTAATAACAGGTAAGACTTGGTTAACCGTACCAGAGCCATTTAAGATAACTCTAAAAGGAGAACCTTCAAAATGGATAACTGGAAAAGACGTTGTTTTAAAGATATTAGGAGAATTCAAGGCTGAATACTTCAATGGGAAATCAATAGAAGTTGAAGTTGAGAGCCCCTTCCATTTCCCAATGGATTACAGAGCCACAGTCTCAAATATGGGAATTGAAATGAATGCTGACGCCCTTATGTTTATACCAGATAAAGAGACTGTCAGGTTTATAAAAGAGAATAGAGGGATTGAGCCACCTATTATAACACCTGATAAGGAAGCTAAATATTATGGAGAATACGATATTGAATTGAATAAATTAGAGCCTTTAGTGGCAGCACCTCATAGTGTTGACAATGTTAAAACAGCTAGGGAAGTGTCTGGCACGGAAGTAGATCAAGTTTTTATTGGGTCATGCACAAACGGAAGGATAAGTGACTTCGAGATAGCAGTTAAGATATTAAAAGGGAAAAAGGTAAAGACCAGAACCATTGCTATACCTGCATCATATTCTGTCTTTAAGAAAGCTATGGAATTGGGTTATATCGAGATTTTAGTTAATGCAGGGTGTATAGTGACTTATGGTACATGTGGTCCATGTTTGGGAGGCCACTTCGGCATAGCAGGCCCTAACGAGGTTATAGTTTCAACTAGTTCCAGGAACTTCAAAGGAAGAATGGGAAGCCCTGAGTCAAAGGTTTATTTATCAGGCCCAGCAGTTGCTGCCGCAACTGCTTTAACAGGGAAGATAACAGACCCGAGGGATCTAAATGTTAATTAAAGGGAAGGCATTGGTGTATGGGGACAAGATAGATACTGACGTAATAATCCCCGCAAAATACCTAAAGTCAACTGATCCAGAATTCCTAGGTCAACATGCAATGGAACCAATAGATCCAAACTTCTACAATAAGGCAAGACAGGGTGTAATATTAGTTGCAGGAAAGGCATTCGGTATGGGATCATCGAGGGAACAAGCTGCCATAGCATTAAAAGCAGCTGGTGTAAAAGCTATTGTAGCTGAATCATTTGCAAGGATATTTTTCAGGAACGCAATAAATAATGGTTTGCCTGTTATTACTGCGTCAGGGATCTCCAAGGAAGTAAAGGAAGGAGACATTGTAGAGGTAAATGTGGAGACTGGGGAAATAGCGATAAACGGTGAGAAGAGGATCACTGGTAAAGGAATAACTGGAATGGCTTTAGACATTCTTAAAAGCGGAGGGTTGCTGATTTATCTTAAGGGTAATAGGACTAAAAGGTAATTTCTACATGTAGCTGTTTGCCCTTATGCCCCTTATAATTTGTACATCATACGGGAAAGCTAGCTGCTCGGCGAATTTTAAGGCATTTTTATCCCCAATCTCGTTAACTACCTCTAAAGTTATTTTCCTTACTTCCCTCTCATCGTATATCCCCAAGACATGAAGGTATTCATGAAGTAAGACAACAAATAAATAGGAGTTAGCCACTTCCTCTCCATAACCTTCTTTAACTGACTGCAACGGGATCTTATTGATAAATATTACATCAGATCCAGTTATCGTATATCCCAAGATCTTCGGGTTCACTTCTGTTTCCCTTACTACGGCTCTACTTATCCACCCCCTTTTCCTCCTTATTGTTTCCATAACGTGCATTAATATGCACTCGTAATCGGAGCAATGCCTGTAATCTATGTTCGGCATATGTAAAAATAGCTTTAAGGTTAAAAATACTTTTATGTAAAGGCTCTGCGAGTAAAGTTAGTTTATCTTACTAAATAGGATCTCTTAGTGTAGGTTTTCTAATTAAAGTTAGAGAATTATTTTAATATATTAGTCAAAATTCATTGAGCTATAAAGTCCCTTTATCATTCCTAGCATGAATGAGTCATCATTTTTCAGATCGCCGGGCTTCAGACACTCAAATAAATTTAGGCCTGTTATTTTTAAAAAACTTAATTAAGTTATAATAATATATGAGAGCTAAGCTACCACCTCGGATAAAAGTACTTGAGGCGCTTGGTACAATAGCTGACAACAGAGTAAAGATGATTGAAAAAGGTATTTATACCGTTACGTCCTCAGAGCATGATAGAGAATATAAAGTCTTAATCAGGGGAAGGGAAGTATGTAGCAACGATAATGGTACTAGATTCAGGAGATACGTAGGCTATCCCATCATTGCATCATTAATGTTAGAGAGGATAGTAAGTTATGATGAAAGGATTGCTAATTCCCTTAAAGGCATTAAATGGAGGAAGTTGAATGAGGAATTAAGAGATTATAATTTAGTAGAGGAGGAGGTATATAAAATAGCAGAGGAAAGGGGAGTAAAAAGAGAGGAATTGAGTAGATTCATTGAGAGGGTTATGAGGGAATTAAAGGGGCTTTCATTGGAATTGAATCTAAATTGCATAACCTGATGCTCTCCCTTTCTTAGAAGGACTAGGTTACCATCCAGAAAAGCTCATCGCCCTCACGCTGATTTAGTTTTACATTCTGCATTTGAAAGCTTCTTGCTCAGTTTCATTTAGCGTCAATGGAGCAGGGAGGAAGAAATTGGTGAATAGCCTTAAGTTTTCGCCAGTATTTTGACTTTCTCCATAAATAGCTAAGCTATCATTCTTTCTGTAAGCGTTAGTCTTATTAATTTCCGAAAGGGAAAAGATATAAAATGCCCAGGCCTTACTTAAGGTCGAGATCTGTAAAGAAGAGATACGTGAGAACGCCAGGAACCACTAAGGTTCATTATGAGAGGAGGAAGTTTAACGTTAGGAGTTGTGCTGGATGTGGAAACGCTATTCATGGGATTCCAAGATCCAAACTCATGAGCAAGCTATCCCTTAGCGAAAAGAGAGTTGAGAGGAAGTTCGGCGGATTCTTATGCCATAGGTGCTTAGAAAGCTTAATAAAAGCTTCACTGAGAGGATAATAATTGATAATAGTTATTAGTGGCCCCCCTGGTAGTGGTAAAAGCACTATTGCTAGAAAACTGGGGGAAAAGCTTGATATTAAAGTAATCTCTGCAGGTGACATATTCAGGGAACAAGCAAGGAAACTATCAATAAGCATTGAGGAATTAAATAAATTAGCGGAGAAGGATAGGAAATACGATTTCCTTATAGACGAGGCTCAACTTGATGTAGCAAGGAAAGGAGATGTGATAATAGACTCCCATCTAGGTGGATGGATATTGAAGGATTTGAGCGACTTAAGGGTTTACTTGAAAGCCCCACTTGAGGTGAGAGCAAAAAGGGTTGCTGACAGGGATAAAATTCCGATACAGAAAGCGTTAATTGAAATACTAGAAAGGGAAAAGAGTCACAGGATCAGATTCCTGAGATATTATGGCATTGATATTGCCGATCTCTCCATTTTCGATTTAGTTATAGACACTAATGTCTTTGACTTGCAATCAATTGTGGACTTAATAGCTAACAAAGCGAAGAAATTTATAGCGCCTCCACCAAAATAAAGGAGATGATGAAAAGAGGGTCTCTTGAACTATGAAATACGCTGGAAAATCTGATTTCACTTAATTTCTTCCTTTAACTCCTCTACTGCTTTCCTAACCTCCTCTATTGCTGCTTCATCCTCTATAGTTGTTATATCCCCAATAGGTTTATTTGTTATAGCCGCCTTTATCACTCTCCTCATTACCTTTCCGCTCCTAGTTTTCGGTAACTTCTCTAAGAAGTATACTTCTGGAACCGCTATATTCCCCATCATTTTCCTTACATGTTCCTTAATATCTCTTTTCAACTCCTCAGATGGCTTAACGTTTTGCCTCAACACAACAAAGGCATGTATTGTTTCCCCTTTAACTTCATCGGGAACTCCTATAACTGCTGCTTCTGCTACACCAGGGAAGCTTGTTATTATGCTCTCCACTTCTCCCGCACCTATTCTATGGGCTGACACCTTTATGACTTCATCAGCCCTTCCGAGTATCCAATAATATCCATCTCCATCCTTAACAGCGTAATCTCCAGTGTAATAAACGCCGAATCTAGAAAAGTAGTTCTTATTTAAGAGTTCTTCATCCCTATCATTCCACATACCAATCATCATGTTAGGAGGATAAGGAGGTGAAAGGATTAAGTAGCCCTTTGCTCCACTTATTACCTCCCTGCCTTCATCATCCAATATTGAAGCCTTAACTCCAGGAGCTGGGAAACCACATGAAGGAGCAGGTTTTATGCTCAGGGGAGCTATTCCAGGATAATAAGAGATTGTAGGTCCACCTGTCTCTGTTTGCCACCAATGATTAACAAAGTAAGCTTTTCTCTTTCCAATTACTTCATAAGCCCACTTCCAAGGTCCTGGATTGCCTACTTCGCCGGCAGTAGCTATGACCTTTAAATTCATCTCCATTTTCGATAATGCCTTATCATCATACTTCATAAAAGTTTTGAGTGCAGTCACAGAGGTAAAAAATACATTAACTCCATATTTTTCTAGGATCTCAGCCCATTTATAAGGATGTGGATAATCTGGTGCACTCTCATAGATCACAGATGTTTTACCCATGATAAGGGGGGCATATACTATATAAGAGTGGCCCACTATCCACCCTATATCCGATGTATTGAACATCACGTCGTTTTCCTCTGTCATATTGAATACCCAGTTTAACAAGCAAGATGATCCCACTATATAACCCCCAGTTGAATGCACAACAGCTTTTGGCTTACCTGCAGTTCCTGATGTGTAAAGTATAAATAATGGTTCAGTTGCCTTCATCCTCTCAGGTTTTATGTAGGAAAACCTTGAGACTTCATCGTAAAAGTAATCTCTTTCTGGATTAAATTTAATCTCTATATTGGCTCTTCTGAAAATTATAACTTTCCTTACTGGGTTATTCTCCTTTAAAAGCGCTAGAGCCTCGTCCACAATTTCCTTTAACTTAATCAATTTCCCCCTCCGATAATAACCATCTGAAGTTATTACTATCTTTGATTTGGCATCTAAGACCCTGTTTGCAAGTGCTTGGGATGCAAAACCTGCAAATACTACAGAATGGACAGCACCTATCCTAGCACACGCTAACATAGATATTATCCCTTCTATACTTGTTGGCATATATATTGTGACCGTATCTCCTTTTCTGACTCCTAACTCCCTTAATGTGTTTGCCATCTTATTGACCTCGTAAAATAGCTCCTCGTAGGATATTGACCTTCTTTCTCCTCTTTCGTTCTCCCATATAAGAGCTACTTTATATCTCCTCTTTGAATAGTAATGCCTATCCACTGCATTATAGCAAGCATTAGTTATTCCTCCTATGAACCACTTGGTCAAATATTTATCCTGGTTAAAAGTTTCTTTGGGTTCTTCAAACCAATCTATTATTGGAGCAAAATTCTTCCAAAAGGCTGATGGACTTTCAATGCTCTCCCTGTAAAATTCCTTATATAAATTATAAGAGTAATCTAACTTCTCATTAAATAACTCATTAAGGTTTTCCGACGACATAGTAGTTTATTTGATATAAGAATAAAAACTTTCCTAATATAATGAATTTAAAACTATCCTTTTATTATAGTGAGTTTTCTCCTAGCAGGCAATGCCACATTATAAACAGAAGTATTCCTTATTTCTGCCATTTCAACTTCTCCCTTGTGGGCATGTCCATGAATGCTTATATCTGGTAAAAGGTTCTCGTCTATAGTTTCTATGAATCTGTAACCCAAGTAAGGCCATGCCCTCTCCTCTTCCCCTCTTAGGGTCTTGAAAGTAGGGGAATAGTGGGTCACCAATATTACCTTTCCCCCGATTTCCTTGGCTTTCCTAAGTAAGTTTGTAACCTTCCTCCATCTCTCCTCCATTTCAACAAGTGTATTCCTTCTCCTTAACATAAAGCTGTTAATTTTTTCTGTGAAACCTATTGACCCTACTATAATGAGGTTGTCAATGATGAATACCTCCTCTTCAAGCCATTTTACGTAGTTATACTTCCACTTCAATTCACTTCTTATAACATCGTAATCGTTATTACCGAAAACAGCAACTATATTTGAACACCCTTTCTTTAAGCTATAAAGGAAACTTCCAACCATGGAAGTATTTCCATTGTCAGTGAGGTCTCCAGCTATTATGCACAGATCTGAGTCCAAGTTATTGAATAGATTGTGGAACTCCTTCCACAAGGTAGGCAAATGAATATCTGAAAAAGCTACTATCCTCACGATTTATTAATCTTTCCTCGGAGATTTTAATGTGGTAGGTCTAGCAGATCTTCCATTGCATTCTGGAAAAGTTCCAAGATGGATATTAGACATAATGAGAAGAATGGCGAGGGCAATTGTGGAGATCGCAATAATAGAGCTAGGTGAAGAAAAGCTAGCTCTAAGGCTATCTAATCCGCTTTGGTTTCAGGCATTTAACAATGCAATAGGTATGGATTGGGACAGCTCTGGTTCCACTACTGTTGTTACAGCAGTAATTAAGGAAGTATGCAAAGAGCTGGAATATGATTTTCATGTGTTTGGAGGTAAGGGAAAGGAGATGATGAAAATCGAAGAGGAGGCTAGATCCGTTAAGGATTTAGATGTCGAAAAGGTAGTTAAATCATCTATCTTGATGGCGAAGGCTGATAGTGTGTTACTTCAAGACGGTTATACAATATATCATAATTCCATATTCGTGGGAGGGAAAGTCATCACAGGGATACATCAAGGGATGAATACTTATATCAAGATGGCTAGGAGATATCACTGGACTCAAACCGAGAACTTCCTAGTGGAACCAAGAGAAATTACAGGGGAAAGGGAGAGGCAAGTTATAGATTACACATCTAAAAATAAGGATGGGGCGAGGAAAATGTTAATAGATCTCCTAAATGAAAAACCTGAGAAAGTCTTGATGGATTACTACAGGGCATATAATTTACTAACAGGTAAAAGAAGCCTTGACCAATATTTTGAAAGTTCAAGTATAACTATTATTGATAAAGAAAAGAGGATAATTTACTTTAAGCCTATAAATGAAAAATTATTATTAAGTAGATTAAAGATTATAAATGAGGCTAAGCCTAAGAAAATTGAAGAAGCAATGCTCAACGGTTTAACGCCTTCAGTGACGAAAGCCTTATCCCTCATATCTGATCTCATTTACAACGAACCTCCTTCTTATGATGATCCTGTTAAATATCCGTATGATCCTTTTAAGTGGGCCTATACTATAGGTGGAAAAGATGGTATACCTTATAGAATTAGGAGGGATCACGCTGATAAGGTTATTAAGGAACTAGAGGATATAATAAATAAGGCTAAAATTGATAGTAAAAATAGGGAAAAGGCAATAAAGAGGTTAAAAATGGTTAACTGAATTATAATTTAGTTACATTATTAACATTTATGACGGAGACAACGTATTAATGAAAAATCTGAAGTACTTACAGTCCTTAAGGTAAACCCAAAATACGCTTTTAATGCCAAATTCAAAGATAAGCTAGTGAATTGTTGGGTCTGTCGCGATAGATAGAAAATCTCAACATTCCTTTCAAATGGCTTTTTCACTTAACGTGGATTTTTTCCTCTTTATATCTAAGGCTTATGTTCTCTCCTATTTTAAGCTAACAAAATTACCTCGAGTACTTGAAACCTGAAAGGAAAACTACGCCAATTTGTATTTAGAAATTTTTAATATTTAAATATAAAATTTTATGAAAATATTAGACGAGGATTTTCAGCTTCAGTAGAACTTTAAACCGTTCTCGACCATATCGCTTAAGATCTCGGTCGGTTTATATTGAGTTTGCCCCCTTTCATAGAGACTAATTAAGTGGTTGTATAACTTCTTCATATCCAATCTATCAGCTATCTCCAAAAGACCAGCCTTGAAGTTAAACCCAAGCTTAGTTACAAGGTCTATTTCATATTTACTAGCAACCCCTTGCTGAATCAATGAGCTGGCCTCATTAATAGATGAGCTTAATACCTTCTCGACTTCAACCGTATTTTTCAATTCTACATTTTCCATGGTTAGCTTTCCCATGGGGGTATAGGAATAAAACCCCTTCCCAGTTTTAACCCCCTTGTCCCCACTCTCCAACAAGTTCTCAATAGTTTTACACTCCCTGATCTTAAATCCTCTGCTTTTCATTTCCTTAATTATAAGGTATACCGTATCTATCCCAGTGTAATCCATTAGTTCGAATATCCCCATAGGGAATCCTACTGATCTTATTAAGGTATTATCTATTTCTCTCATAGTATATTCTCCTTCCTCAACTTCTCTGCACGCTTCCTCAACTAGCCTCATGTAAATTCTGCTACTAATAAATCCCGGTGCATCCTTTTTAACTAGGATTGAGACCTTCCTCATTGCGTTTAAAACGTTGAGTGTTCTCCTTAAGGTATCTTCGCTTGTCTTACTCCCCTTAATGACTTCAACTGATTTAGTTGTTATTGGCGAGTTAAAGAAATGGGTTCCAATAACCTTATCCTCCCTCTTAGTGGAGGAAGCTATTTCCGAAATTGGAATGGAGCTAGTATTCGTAGCCAAAATAGCTTCCCTATTAATTACCCCTTCAACCCTTTCAAATATTTCTCTCTTTAATTCAATCTTCTCTGGTACACTCTCTATCATCATGTCTGCTTCCCTTGAGCTCTCCTCTAGAGAGGTTGAGAGCTTTATTCTTGATAAGACATGCCTAACATCTTCCTTTACTACATTTTTTCCCCTTAAGACTTGAAGGCTTTCAAACATTTTCTCCTTTGCTCTGTCTAGAATGCTTTCAGCCACATCGACTAAAAATACTTTATATCCATTAATTGCAGCTACTTCAGCTATCCCATGACCCATAGTACCGGCTCCAACAACTAATATGCTACTAACTACTTGAGAATTCATTGTTTAACCCCAAATTTATTATTTAGGAGACCATATACGCTTTCCCCTCCTCTCTTAACTATTGCTGTGTGAATATCCAAAGCCCTCAGAATTCCAGATTCCTCTCCATCAATTATCACTATCTTTGCCTCATTCCCTTCACTTATCCCACCTCTAATATTTATTAACTTATATCCATTAATTGTCATAGCTTTCAATATCTCCCTTCCAAACCTCCTTAAACTCCTTAATCGGAGTAACTCGTAAGTTATTACTCCTTCTCTCCATAAATTAGGGGTATTTATCATCCCGTTGTCAGTACCAAGTGAGAAATTAATCCCAAATTCAATTGCTTCATATATTGGAGGAATCCCCAACCCAAACCAAAGGTTGCTTGAAGGGCAAAACACTAAACCTATGCCCCTTTCCTTTATGATAGACATCTCCTCATAACCTAAAAAGACTCCATGTACTATGAATGTGGGATCTAAAGCCTTCAGGATTAAATTGAAATCTCCTTTTACTGCATGCTTAAAGTTCTCAGATACATGTATGGCCTTAATTTTTCCCCTTAATTCCCTTTTAATCTTTTCCATGTCTTCAATTGTCATTGAGTTTATTGAGGAAATAGCTACCCCCTTAACATTGCTGATCTCATTAGTGCCTATTAACGGACTATGAATCGATATTAAAGGGATGTAGTTTTCATTTTCAATCTTCTCCACATCGTTCAGGTCTCCTTCATAAAAATCAATTACTATCTGTACTCCAAATCTAGTTGAGTAATGCATGAATTTTAATATACATTCATATATGCTTACATGCTTTAGTAAATTATATTTCAACCCACCCTTTGGTGAGACAGAGAGTGAAATTGGGAGTTCTACCCCATAATCTGGAAAACAAAAGTCGGAAGCGTGTGTGTGAGAATTAACGAGGGACGGAATCGCAATTAAATTAGGCATGTTAATTCCTTTGGGATCCTTACCCTTACCTATATGCGTTATTATGCCCTCTTCCACCTCAATATGAACATCGTTTATGATTTCTAATTCTTCCCCTACTAAAGCCAAAGGGAAATTATACGCTACCATTTCCTAAATCCTCCACTCTTATCTTTTGTCCTCTATTTTGCCTCAAATAGTGTAACGCTCTTGCAGCTAAGTAAAGTGATTCCCTAGCATTTTTACCAACCCCAACTCCCACCTTAATATCAAGGGTTTCGATTTTATCAAACACGTTTTTTGGATAGGCTGAGAAGAAGCCTACGAAGTTATCCCCTCCCAAATACGTTATTAACCCTCCTTCTTCAATCGCTTTTTCCATAAATGTACTTACAATTTTCATAACCTTATAATAGCCTTGATACACATCTAGGTCGTTTTCCCCGAATTTGTTAAAGTCAAAGTGTAGGGCATAAACTAGTGAATTGGGATAATCCCTCATTTTATCCTTGCCAGATTTAAGCTTTTCATACGCATCCCTTTGTGCTTCAATGTAATTAGATCCATAGCCTATTGAATAGTCTATTGAAAACATAATTTCTTCCCTCAATCTACTCATAACCTCTTCTATTTGATCTAGTTTCAACCCATCAGCTATAACAATTAGTTTATCATAGCTTAAAGGTAAAACAAAGCCCTTTATATTAGAAAAATATCTGACAGCAACGTTATACCACCTACTTTGAAATTCCTGAATTAGGTGCTCCCTATCATTTCCGAGTATTTCAGTCCATTCCTTGTATTTTGAAAGTTCAATTAGTACAACCTTAGCCAATTGCCTCACTCTTATAAGCCAGATATTGCCCTAAATGCCTTAATAGCGCTTTCTACTGCCCTAGTAGCGTACTCCTCAGCCCTCTCTAATGCCTGTGACCTGCTTGCTCCTGGTCCTATTATACCTAAAGACACTGGAATTATATATTCTACCGCTAAATCCATTAATTTCCTAGCCGCGTTATTTGCTACTACTTCATCATGTTTAGTCTCTCCCTGAATTACTGCTCCTAAAACAACTATAGCATCTACTTTAAGCTTACTTATAATAGCTTTAACCGCTAAGGGAGTTTCAAAGGTTCCTGGGACGTGAATTACTGTAGTAACTTCGACATTTAGGAACTTAGCGTGATCTAAGGCCTTTTGTAACATTATTGAAGTAACGTCATAGTTGAAATCAGAAACCACTATAGCAATTTTCACTTTCCTCACCTTATTGGACCTACGTCTTTATATCCCTGTCTAAGTCCCTTTCCAGCAAACTCAGTAAGGGATTCACCACCCTTTGTAACTAATAAGACTAAGTTCTTTGCATGTTTTCTAGTTCTATCTATAGCAATTTCCTTTAATTTGCTCTCCTCCTCTGCCTCATCCTCATGGACGGTTACATCTATAACATGCTTACCAGTTAAGACTTGCACTAATTGTAAACCTATACTTGAAGCCAAGTAGCTGTATTTATCTAACATGGTCTTCCCTACCCAACCCAAGGTTATCACCCCATCGCATCCCCTATCAAATAATCTCCTGGCTGCTGCCGCCAAGTCCTTTATCCCAGGAACTGTATACCTTTCTATTATGGAATTAGGCATTTCCTCCTTTATTACTTCTATTGCTATTTTACCCATATCCACTCTTGAAAAAGTTGTGTCGGCAACACCGAATTTATAAGTCACTTAGCAACACCTGCTATTATTTGCTTACCCTCTATAAAAGGAATTTCCATCCTTCTAGCCACCTCGATCGCCTGTTCCCTTTTAAGGCTCTTCCCTCGACCTAGCATCTCAGCTATAACCATGCTCCTCTTTAATTCCAACTGCTCTGCTAAGCTTACTACTAACTCAGTGTGCCCCTTCCTTTTATCTAACCCTCTGGAAGCCAATATTGGAACATGTCCTGGTGCTAGGAAGTTACTGTAAAAATACTCCCTTGCTTTTTCTTCATCTTCAGAAATCATCTCTACAACTTTGTGCAATTCCCTTATTGTTAATGCCCTATCCTCGTCAGATATTCCTGTCTTAACGTCTACGTGATTTACCCACACTGTAAAAGCAGGAAGGTCTTTGTATTTAGGAGGTTTCACAAGTCTCTTTAAGTTTTCGAAGTTCATGTAAGTGTCTGTTGAAAACTCAAGGCTCAGTTTCCTTGTCTCTTGGCTTCCAGTTACATAGCAAATTAAGCCTCCTGCCTCAGTTCTTAATCTGAAAATTGTTAACCACGATACTTTTCCAGCATAAAATACCATATCTACTTCCTCTTCCCTACCATCGAAATCGTAAACCAACACAGGAAGCCCTTCCAATAGGTTTTCCCTTAGATCCATTGTACCCTATTAAGTAACAACTCTCAAATAAATAAGAGTAGATACTCAGAAAAGAGTAAGTCTTCTTCTTTTCGTTGTTGCTATAAGGAACGATGTTATTAAGCCTATAGAAAGCAATATTAAAGCAGATAATAATGGTGACTCTTTGTTACTTATCGATGTTGTAGAACTTAAAGTAATTGTAGAGGAGTTGACCTCCAATTGTTTTGCTAGTAGAAAGTAACCAAAAAAATCCTTGCCATTTACATAAAAAAGGGCTACCCATAAGGATGAATTATAAAATGGAAAGAGCCTGAAGTCATAAATAGTACCATTTGAAATGGAGTAATTGCTAATTAGGCTAAGTAAATATGGGAGAGTTTTATTGTCTAGATATATATTAATAAGCCTTGAGTTTACCAATTCAAAAGATATTCTAGTTCCATTAATTAAGTAATTGAAGTGTGGGAAGGAAGAGTTGTAGAAGATAATGTATAGCGTGTTATTTGAGCCATTTATAAGTAGATTGTAACTCTTAATTGAGCTTACATTTATTGAGTTGTTGTAGTATTCTAAGGATATATATTTAAATGGAGGGACAAGGTATTCTCCCTCTCCTTTAATGTTGTAATCTCCTAGGTGTATTTCTTGATTAACGTAAGAAGTTACATTAACTAAATTAGCAGACAATAGCATTATAAACATATAGAAAGCCAGCAAATCTTTCAAAGCCTCACACTCTTAATACTACCCTCACTATTTGAAACTTTGGAAACATTTATAAACTTAGAAATAGATAATGCCATTATGGAAGCGAGGACACAGGAAGTGAAGAAGGAGGAAAAGAAGAAGGTTGTTAGGCGTACTGGTTGCTAGCTAACAAGCTTAAGGTAGGTTGAATTAAATTTAAAGGTAGTTGCATTCTTAATCTTTTTTATTGGTTTTACTTCCTCTCCTCTCTCATTAAAAGAGCTTTTATAATCTCCTAAGACTACTAACTCTAACTCTCCTATAGGTTTTGACATCTCTAGCTCTCTTCCATTAAAGGTTATAACTACTTCATCGTTATTTAGAAATGCAGTGAAGCTACTATTACCTGTAACAAGTAATTTCTCTCTTAATAGTATAATGGAGTTGTTCTTCATGAAAATGGGGAATTTCGATTTAATTGAATGGTTTCCATGTGGGAACTCTGAAAAATCAAATAAACTTACCCAGTTTCCTTTTGGTAGGTAAACTTCTCTTGATTCCCCCTTTAAGACTGGGGCATATAGCAATGCACTTCCAACCATGTATTCATCTATTATATTATATGTATCATCATCGTCGTAATAGTAATAAAACAGAGGTCTAATTATAGGGTGACCTAACTTATGGGCTTCATATGCTAAGCTGTACATATAAGGTAAGAACATGTATCTAAGGTTTATTACCTCCTTTATTTCCTCTTTATATTTAGATGGTAGAAGGAAAAGCTCTTGATCGTTAAATCCTTTATCCTTATGATTTCTAATGATGGGGAAAAAAAGTGATGCCCTGTAATAAGCTAATATAAGTTCAGGAGAAGAGTTTCCAGTAAACCCTCCTAGGTCACAACCAACAAAGGGGATTCCAGATATTGAAAGGCTTTGAATTAACTGGAGCTGTAATAGAATATCCTCAAAGCTTGACGTGTTATCTCCTGTCCATACACATGCGTACTTCTGTATTCCAGAATATCCTGATCTGGATAAAATAAATGGCCTTTCATGTAGCTCGCTCAGTGCTTCGTACGTTGACTTTGCTTCATAAAAAGAATAAGCATTATGAGCTACTGAATGCCTTATTTTCTTCTCTCCCATTAAGTGAACAACATCTTCACTGAATGTCTTGCTCTGGCTAAAAATAGATGGTTCATTCATATCCAACCAAACCCCGTCTATTGAGTACTCTTTTATCCAATTCGAAACCCATTTCTTCCACTTGTTAACAGCGCTTTCATTCAGGAAATCAGGGAAAACACATTTACCTGGCCAGAGCGTTTCCACGTAGATCTCTTCATTTTCAGTCTTTACATAACAGCCTAAACCCTCCTTAAATTTCTCGTAATTCTGGTCAAGTTTTATTCCTATGTCTACAATTGTAATTACCCTGACTCCCATCTCGTGAAGCTCCCTTATCATTGACTTAGGATCTGGAAACTTACCTTTATCCCATGTAAATAATTTGTAGTTATCCATGTAATCTATATCTAAGTAGATTGCTGAAACTTTAAACTCCTTTAAGTATTCCCTTACTATTCTTAAAACGTTTTCTTGAGGATAATATGAGTACCTAGAGATTTGATGACCGAGAACCCATTGAGGTGGAAGGAGTGGGAAACCTGTTAGTTTAATATAACCTTCAATTATCTCCTCAATGTTATTTCCTTCAAATATGTAGAACTCAGTTGATTCCTCTGGTATTTTGACTAAAATCCTATCATATTGGGTAACGCCAATATCAAACTCAATCCTAGAAGTGGCATTAAAGAAATAGCCTCTTAATTCCTCCTCATTTATAGATATAAAGAATGGTATTGAAATATATAAAGGGTCTGAATACCACTTATATCCAAAGTTATCGTAATTCCACATGACTAATTTCCTCCTTCTCCTATCTAATGGATATGCCTTCTCGCCTAAACCTACTATGTGTTCTCTAATTCCTAGAGGTTTAGAGAATTTTAATCCTGTCTTATCACAAATAATCTCTATATTATTTTTTCTCAAATAAGACTCATCAAGTTCTTCCTCATGCCTAAAATCGAACTTAATTATTGGATCTGGAAAATTCACTTCAACCTTTATGGTTTTATTATTCCTGAAGACCCTCAGCTTCATTTACCTATAAGTTCTTATGTGAAGTTTTTAATTTGGAGTGCAGAAGATTTAGATGCCGGGGTGCCCGAGTGGACTAAGGGGGTGGGCTCGAGATCTTTTCCAGCTGAGATGGGAGACCCACTAGGGCCTCTGCCCTACGCGGGTTCAAATCCCGTCCCCGGCGTTTAATTAGCGTTCTACTATCGTGGGACGACTGAGAATATTGCTTTCTCTATATAAAACACTATAGTTAGGAATTGAGCCTTCTACGATTTCCTATATCTGTATTTAACCTTCATCTCTGACCACTATGAAACAGGATTAATTCACTCTCCCTCATAATTTAGCAGTACGTAATGTATATTTTACATGGGAACCCTCATACCTTTATTTAACCATCTATTTGAACTTTTTCCATTCTTATCCGGATTTGTTAATTAAATATCATAATATATAAACTTCTCTGTTTGCCTAAAAACTGCATGCAATTGCAGAATGGAGAAGATCTGTATGCGTTGTTAATCAAGGATGGGAATAAAGAGAATTGATTTGATAAGGATAGAATTAAATTTAAATTAGCATAAACCTAATTTTATTAATAAAATTTTACTTCAAAGAAAACGTTTAATATAGCGAAAATTCTAATATTAGAGACTACTTTTTTGCTTGTGTTGAAGGAGGGCGATTAGGAAGATACAGAAGGTTAACAAATTACTCTATCTTTTATAGTGGCTTTTCTAAACAACTTTAGCCTTAATATTAAACTTAGTAAGTGTTAATGAGATGCCACTTAAGCCTAATGGTAATATAAGGATAATAACTGATTATGGAGTTTCAGACTCCTTTAACGCTATATTGGTTGAAGTGATAAGCAGAATAAATCCACTTGCAGACGTCAAAGTAGTTATCCCAGATCTCAAAAGCTTCTCTATATATTCTGCATCATATAATTTATGGTCTCTATATAGATACTCTAAAAAGGGGACTATTTGGGTAGTTATAGTTGATCCAGGAGTAGGAACTTCAAGGAAGGCAATACTAATTCAAACCAAGAATTACTTCTTCATAGCTCCAAATAACGGTAGCCTTACGATGGCTATAGATGAGGACAAGATAGAGGAGGTAATTGAATTAAACAATCCAATTTTTCACCTAAGGCCAGTTTCTTCAACATTTCACGGGAGAGATATATTTGCTCCTGTAGCTGCATATAAGTCATTAGGAGTTGACAACAAAGTACTTGGCGACAAAATGGATTTTAATGAAATAGAGAGGATAGATCTTAGCTCTAATGATAATTGCTATAGAGTAATAAACATTGATAAATTTGGGAACGTAACGCTTTACCCTAAATTCGATCTTGAGGAAGGAAAAGAAATATATTTTAGTTTAAAGAAAAGAATTAAGGCGAAAGTCGTGAAGACCTTTGCTGAAATAGAGGACGGATTTGGAGTTTACTATAACAGCATTGGACTACCTGAAATAGGTAAGTATAAAGGGAACGCAAGTGAAGAATTGGAGGTAAAAGAAGGTGAATTAGTTTGCATGGAGTAAGAGCAGTTTTTCCAGGCAGGTTTCAGCCTTTCCATTTAGGTCATTTAGGTGTAGTCAAGTATGTTTTGGAGAAAGTTGATGAAATAGTCATTGTAGTTGGTAGCTCCCAAGAAAGTCATACCTACCAAAATCCATTCACAGCGGGTGAGAGAATATTTATGATAAAGGAAAGCTTAAGGGAAGAAGGTATCTCAATGGACAGGGTATACATTATCCCAATTCCAGATGTTCTAATGAATAGTGTGTGGGTTTATCATGTTAGGATGTATTGTCCCCCTTTTTCGATGGTAGTCGCCAGAAATCCTCTAGTTTTAAGGTTATTTAAGGAGGCAGGATACGAGCTCCTAGTTCCTCCTCCAATATCTAGGGAAGTATATAGTTCTACCAATATAAGGAGAAAAATGATTTTTGGGGAAGAATGGAAGAGCCTAGTTCCAGGTAAAGTATATCAAATCCTGAAGGAGATAAGAGGTGAAGAGAGGCTTAGAGAAATAGCTAGGGGAGAAACTTACGGAGAAGAAAGGTAAAAAATTAGACAATTTCCTTAACAAATCCCTTATATGTGGCTTTATAAAGTTCTCCTTGACTTAATTTAGTTGCATTTCTCCTATATTTTGCTGAGTCACCAATGCTATTAGGACCGAATTTCTTTATGTAGTCCTCTAATGGTATCTGGTATTCCTTGAGTATTTTATCCCTATATAAATCGTTTAATACATTATAGGTGCAGAACGGAATTACCCTTCCATCAGGTGAGGCGTAATGTATATCACACCTCATAACTCTCTGTACATCGTAATTATATAAATCCATGAAGTGCATTGTCCCTAAAAAGAGCATTTTATAGTGCCATTGTCCTAGCATTTCGTAATTATGGTGAACTACTATATTATAGAGCATCTTCCAAGGATCAAATTCCTCTGGCGCTTTCTCCCTATCAATGAATTTTCTCACATTATAAAGGAACTTCATTCCTACCCAAACTTTGTTCTTCCCTTCCATTAGTTCGTGAGCCTTCTCCTTCAGAAATTCAAGTAGTCCCTCTAGATCAATGAACGCTGATATAGGTTTGAAGTGGATTCCATCCTCTTTTCTGTAGACATAAACATACGTTCCTCCACCGCAACTTGGATGATTTGCCATCTCAAATTGCTCTTCCTGTGTTAGTGCTTCAATTAATGCGGTAAAAACCACAGAGGTGCCTATAGGATACCAACTATCTTTAGGTATCTCACCATTTGTTTGCTCTTCAATTCCTTCAAGTACTTCAGGTATGGTTATTCTAAACTTAGCCCTCATGTTCCTCTTCATCATTCCTGTTAAGCTTACTGGCTGGAAATTGATTGCCCTAACTATATCCATGTTATGTGCAGCGAATTTAACTATGTTTCCTAAGTCATGGTCATTTACAGTCTTTATAACTGTTGGGACTAGGACTACGCTTGTCATTCCAGACTTCCTAAAGACTTCGAAGGTGTAAGGTATTTCCCAGTGATTCTTTGGATTAGTCTTGGGATTTGTGCCATCAAAGCTCATGTAAATAGTATTTACTCCTGCTTCCCTCAATGTCTTAGCATATTTAATTGCCTCCTCCGGGTTCTCTAGGTACATTCTTGCAAACGTTCCTCCCCATGTGTTCAGCTGTATGTGTTTTACCCCTTCTTCTCTTAATAGCTTAACTACATCAACTAATTTATAACCCAATAATGTTGGTTCGCCTCCAGTTACTTGAATCACCAAAGTCTTTTCCCTAGCCTTTAATTGCCTTATCATAAATCTTATTTGGTCTAGAGAAGGCTCGTAAATATATCCAGCTTTCTCAGCATAGAAGAAGCAATACCAGCAAGAAAGGTCACATCTATTAGTTACTACTAAGTTAACAAGAGCAGAGTGTTGGTGGTGCATTGGACATAATCCACAGTTATAAGGACATGGGGATTCAAGGTTTACATATGGAGTCTTAGGCCCCCTTCCTTCATATTCCCAATAGTCAAATCTGTAATACATCCCAGCATCTGCGAAGTAAACATCCTCGAATTCGCCGTGATCTGGGCATACCTTCCTTATATACATTTTATTGTCCTTTTCAAATATAGCAGCAGGCAATAACCTATAGCATGATGGACATAAACTATGAGTAAGCCTGATGAGTTGCTCGTCCTCTTTTAATGGTGGTAAAGGACCTCCTACCTTAACTTCCCTGTTGCCAAACTTCACTACACCGTCTACAAACTTAGAAGGTGCTGTTAATAGCCTGAACTGACTATTTTCTGCTATTTCCTTGGCATGTTGGGACATGCTCTCTAATCTATCTATGTTTATTTAATATATAAGTTCTTTTACCTACTCTCTAGTACAAAAGGTTAAAAACTAATTAAGTTATCCCATCCTCTTCTTTCAAGAAGTTCTCCCTTCCACTTCACCTCTACTCTATTTCCTTTAAATACCCCAATCCTGGTTATTTTTCCTCCCCTTAATTCTACTTCATCTTTAAATGATTTAGAGCACTCCTCATTTACAGCTAGCAAATATCCAAACTCTTCTCCTGCATAAAACAACATTTCTTTAATGTCTAGTCCTTTTTCAATAGCCTCCATAGCTGTTTGCCCTTCGAGTTCGAAATCCAAGTGTATTCCTAAAGAGTTGGCCTCGGCTAAATTATAGAGGCTCTCAGCCAATCCGTCACTTACATCAGTTGAAGCCTTTATACAGTCTAAGTTGACTTCCCAAAGCCTAAATGCCTTTGGCCTCCTTATTGCCTCTAGTACCTTCTCCTTATTAATTAAAGAGCTTAAATCCTTCCCCCTCTTCATCATTTGAAATGCTATTCCAGTTAATCCGAGCTCGCCTATGTAGAATATTGGATCACCTTCATTTGCCCCTTTACGGCTAATAGGTTTAGCTTCTTCACCTATGCAAAAAACATCTACCCATTCTCCGTTATTCGTATCCCCACCTAGGAACATAGAGGAATAAAAGTGAGAGGCATCTCTTATAGCCCTTATTAATTTAATACCGTCTTCAACTTCATAGCTAGGTAAAACACCTATTGATGCTAATACTGCTATTGGTCTTCCTCCCTTAACTGCTAAATCGCTTATACACGATGTTACAGCCTTCCATCCTAAATCATAGTAATCATTCCATGGAGTTTTCGAGCTCACGAATGAGAAACCATCTGCCTTAATAATGAAGCTAACCTCCTTAACTTTAAAATCAACTGCGTCGTCCCCTTTCATTAGATTCCTAGGTTCATCTATTATGTTCAAAATCCTTTTAATGAAATTCTTTTCCCCTAAATCTCCTAACTTCATCTTTAATTATTGAACTATTACGTTTTTAGCTTTAAAGGATTGGATTTAATTTTATCTTTATAGATAGTACTTGTTAAAACCTTTATATTACCTCGAACGCTCTAATCTTCTTATAAACCTATCGTTTAACCTGATACCTGATTGAAATTCTTAATAATTCCTTATCTTTAATATAGAAGCAATAGATCATATAATGAAGGACTAACTATGAATCTCACTAAATTGAGGACGATTAGCTCTCAGCTTCCTTTAAGAATGTGTGAGTATTAAGATAGAATACGCGTAGATTATGGAGATTTTATTTCAAAGCTGTGGGCCCGGGGGGATTTGAACCCCCGACCACGGGGACCCGAATCGGGCGCGCTCCAAGCGAACCCCGCATCCTGACCAAGCTAGACTACGGGCCCTAAAGATTGAACCTGAATTCAAATTTAAAAAGGCTTTGCCCTAATATGTAAGGAAAATAATGAGCTTCTATCAGGGAAAGGACGCTAGAAAGACAAGTGGTGGGATTAGGAGGAAGCATAGGGGAAAAAGGAAGTTTGAACTAGGTGGACCATTTACATCCACTAAGCTCTCAAATGAGGAATTAAGGGAGAAAGTTAGAGTAAGAGGAGGAAACTACAAAATAAAGTTAAAGAAGGCTGCTTTTGCAAATATAGTAGATCCAGAGACCAAGACGGCTAGGAAGGTTAAGATATTGGGAGTCCTTGAATCTAAGGCAAATAGAGAATATGCAAGAAGTGAAATAATAGTTAAGGGAACAATAATTAATACTGAGCTTGGTAGGGCCGTAGTCACATCTAGGCCTGGTCAGGAGGGGATAGTTAATGCAGTATTAATTAAAGAGGCGAAGTAAATTGGGCAAGATGGAGACAAGAGAACTAAAAGGTAATATGGTAGTAATCTACCCTAACTACATTGAATGCTCCAAGTCTAGGAAAATGGGGAGAAGGATAGGAAAGGAGAATTGCGTCGATAAAGTAAGGATTAAGGAAATTGAGGAGGCAGCGTCTTATCTGGGTTTAAAATACTCCAAGAGCGAGGGCTTATATCCAAGAGATGTGAGGACCGAAGGTAGGATTTTTGTGGAGAAGATGGAGAGTAAGTTGAAAACGTTGAAAACATTAGCGGAGAAAGTAAAGGAAATCAGGGATAAGGGAAAACATCAGTAAACTAAAAAACTTAAAGTCTCATATGAAATAAAAAACATATGAAGCCTGTATATTTTGTGCCTCTAATCGCTTTGTCACTTCTTCTCTCATTTATGGGGTCTATTTACTTTTACTCCCAATACCTCTCTAATTTATATTACTCTATTTCCTCAATTTCATTCTGGGTTTCAATATCTGCAATTCTCATCCTAACATACTTGAAAAGACCCTTCCTTTACGTTGTAAGGAGGTTCAGAGAAAAGATCTCTCTCCTTACCTTTTTCTCATACTTATTAACACATTATTTAATTTACGGTTTCCTGCTACAAAGAATATTCCAAGTAGTTTACGGCGTTAGTTTCAATTTACCTCTCCCTATAATATCTTCAACTCCATTCTACCCACCTAATATAATTAACATTCTACTTGGTGTTGTCTTCAATCCCTATATTTCATTTTACTTACCATACAATGTTATAATATCCCTCTCGCCATTCAGCTTGACCTCAGGTCTATTAACTACCATATTAGTTACCTCAAACGTAATATCCGTCAAGAACCTCTACTTTATTAAGAGAGTTAGAGCTCTTATCTTAGCACCAATAATAGGATTAATAGGCGCTGGCACATGCTGTATAACAATACCTTCCTTATTAGTAGCTTATATAACTCCTATACCTGCAATTTTAGTAGCCCTTCCCTTGAGCTTAACTACTTTAAGTATAATCTACATAACACTTCCAATGATAACGATATTAGCCCTTAAGCTGAATTTCGATGCGGTATACAATTCAATACCTAAGAGCTTTAGAATTGAAAAGTGGTAAGGTATGGAAATAACAATAGGGGGAATAGTTAAGGACGAGGGTTATTACGATGGCGTAGTTCTACCTATAGGCGGTGACTCTACATCAGTTGTCTGCTTGGAAGCTAATACATCAGGAGTTTACTTGCTAGTGAAACCTATAGTTATATTAGATAGAATAGGTGAGATAAGGGAGGGATACTTCAATAGGGTTAAAGGAAGGTTCTCATATGTAAAAATTAAGGGCATAGAGGAGGTAAAGAAGTTAACAAATGTAATCCCTTCTGGTTTACTGTTCATCCCTCCTAACGGTGTTGTGAAATTGATTTATGAAGTGGAAAGAAATGAGTTCTTTAAGGATTACCCTGAGGATATTGCTTGGAGAGAGTTACTTAAAAAGGTTAAGATAGATCCTGAGTTAATTTGGGGAAGTGTCAAAGTATTTACTAAGTGGCTTTAGGAAATGCTAATTCCTTAGCAATCTTAAATATATTTATCCAATCTTTCCATTTAAGTCTACCTGTGTTTGTGTTTTGTGCGCTAGGATGGTAGCTACATATCACATATTTTCCATTAAAGCTAAGGATTTTGCCGTGCTGAAATTCGCCCCTTAAACCAGTAATTCTCTTGAAGTTATCAAAGGCGATTCTACCTAAGATTATATATACTTTTACCTCCTTTAAGGTATCTATTTCCCTTCTTAAATAATATGAGCAATTGATTATTTCCTCTTTTGTAGGCAAGTTCTTTGGAGGTGCACAGTGAATTGTTGACGTTATGTAAACTCCATTTAGTGTTAATCCATCATTTGCCCTCTCACTTTCTCCTTTATTACTTAACCCCACCTCATTTAACGCTTTAAATAACCACTTTCCTGAACTATCTCCTGTAAACATCCTCCCAGTTCTATTTGCCCCGTGAGCAGCAGGTGCTAGGCCGATTATAAGTATCTTAGCTCTTTGATCTCCAAAGCTAGGAACTGGTCTACCCCAATACTCCCAGTTCTTAAACATCCTCTTCTTTCTCCTTGCGACCTCATCAATATAGTTTATTAATCTAGGACACTTCTTACAGTTTATAATCTCCTCATTTATCCAATTTAACTCCACTTTGTAAGAGGTAAGACTTTATTAGTTTTATAACTTACTGTATATCATGGGTAAAGGTTTTTTAGTGAACGTCATTTCCCTAGCCTTTAACGGAGAGTGGTGGAGGCAAGACAATGAAAACAGGAAACTAAGGATATCGAAATTAGGAGAATCAATAAGGGAACTACAAAAAAAAGAGGGAGTAAAGGTTTTAAGGACTTATAGTTCATTGAGGTGGGACTCAGATCTAATATTCTGGATTATGAGTGAAATCTCGGAACATCTTTTGACCTTAAAAAGGAAAATAATGGAAAGCCTCGGAGAATTCTCTACTTTTACCCATGGATTTCTGTCATTATATGAGCCCTCTCCATATTTTAGGGGAGGAATAAGAGAGCCAGTCCATGAGCCTAAGAAGTATTTTGTTGCATATCCAATGAAGAAGGATCCAGAATGGTATTTGATAGATGAAGGGGAAAGAAGGAAGATTGTGGAGGAACATATAAGGATAGCAGTATCTCATCCAGAGAATAAGGATATAATATCCTACACGACTTATTCCTTTGGAATAGACGACTGGGAGTTCTTAGTAATATATGAGCTCGATTCTTTGAGTAACTGGGTTCACGTAACTGAGAAGTTAAGGGAAGCAAAAGCAAGGAAATGGATAGTGAGGGAAGACCCCATTTTAGTAGGTGAGCTACTTAATTTATGAACTTTAACTTCACGTGAGAAATCCCAGTAGGAGATTGTAAGGAATGTCTAACCGTTTGTCCTCCCTTCCATTTCATTCATTTCACTCATTCAAGAAAGCATTAACTCTAAATTACCCATTACTGTACTGCATTATAAAACTCAAGCAAAAGGCATCCCTTACATCCCCAGCACTTCATGTTAATAAGGGACTTCACAGTTGCTGAGAACTTGGTCCTCTTCTCTGACTCCCCAATTCTGGAACCTAAATGGAGGAGCATAAAGAAGGTTAAAGAATTTATAAAGGAGATGAAGTCGTTTAACATAAATCCTGATGCCTTAATAGAAAACCTTAGCTTAGGTGAGCAACAGAGGGTTGAAATACTCAAAGTACTTCTGAGGGGGGCTTCTATAATACTTTTGGATGAACCTACCTCTGTCTTAAGTCCATTAGAGATAAGGGAACTCTTCAAGATATTGAGGGAGCTAAAGGAAAACGGGAAGTCTATTATATTTATTACTCACAAAATAGAGGAAGTAATGGAGATATGTGATAGGGTTACCGTTTTAAGGAGGGGGTTAAAGGTTGGGACTGTAAAGGTTAAGGAAATTAACCAGGAATTATTGGCAGAGATGATGGTAGGAAGCAAAGTAAGCAAAGGGGTTACAAAGGGGAGGGATCCAGGGAATAAAATAATACTAGAGGTAAGGGACTTAAGGGTTAAAGGAAGAGACGGAGTTTGGAGGGTAAGAGGTCTAAACCTTAAGGTGAGGGAGGGGGAAATTTATGGCATAGCAGGTGTTGAAGGAAATGGGCAACTGGAACTAGCACAGGCAATAAGCGGAATATTACCTTATGAAGGGGAAGTAATTGTTAAAGGTAAAGATTTAATGGAGTGTTTAAAGAATGGAGAATGCAGAATAGCTTACATCCCAGATGACAGGAAATACGGGTTAGTGTTGGACTTTGATATAAGGGAGAACTGCATCCTTGGGATACAGAGGGATATGAGGAAGGGGATTTTACTGGATTACAAGAGGATAACCAATGTAGCTAGGAGCATAATGGAGAAATTTAAGGTGTATGCTAGGAATGAGAGGGTTCAAGTTAAGGCATTGTCAGGAGGAAATCAGCAAAAAGTGATAATAGGCAGGGAGTTCTTCAAGGATCCTGATATAATAGTTGCCTACCAACCTACCCACGGATTAGATATAGCCTCTACTCAGGCAGTACATGACTTACTTATAGAGAAGAGGAACGAAGGGAAATCCATTGTTTTGATTTCATCAGATATAAACGAGGTGTTTAAGTTAAGCGATAGGGTTGGGTTTATAAGTAGTGGAAGAATTATTGGAGAGGGCTTACCTCAGGAATTCACATTGGAGAAAGTAGGTTTACTATTAGGGGGAGGAATTAGTGGCTGAGACTAGGGTTCCCCAAGGGATTTACAAGGCACTCAGGTCCTTAATAATGGTAATTATAGGATTTCTAATAGCTGGAGTGATAATACAAATAGAGGGTTACTCAGCCATTCAAACTTACTCAGCCTTGATCTCTGGGTCTATAACTAGTTTTTTCTCATTTTCCACAACTCTATACCTTTCAACACCAGTGATCATGGCTGGCCTAGGTGCTTTAATTGCATTTAGAGCAGGTTTATTTAATATAGGAGTTGAAGGTCAATTGTATATAGGGGGTTTCTTTGGCTTCCTAACTGGATATTATTTATCTTTACCTACACCAATAGAACTCCTCTTAGTATTGATTTCTGGAGCTCTGGGAGGAGCTATTTGGGTTTTAATCCCCGCACTACTCAAAGCTTACAGGCAAGTAAATGAATTCGTAACAACTGTAATGCTTAACTACGTAGCCTCTTATTTGGTTTCATTCCTAACAAGCGTTTACAAGAGCCCCTCTGCTAATTCAGTTGTAACTGCCCAAGTGAACCCAAATGCCCAATTCCCACAATTAACTCCCCAAACTCCCCTTGACGTTAGTTTTATATTAGCATTGTTTTTCGTCTTTCTAACAGTAATTTTAATCAATAGGACTAGGTTTGGCTATGAATTGAAAGTCCTCGGTTCAAATCCCTATGCAGCTGAATACGCTAGGATAAATGTAAAAGAGAGGATTGTGATTACAATGCTAATAAGTGGTTCTCTAGCTGGGATAGGAGGGGCATTCTTAGTTAACGGAGCAGCCCTTGGACACTTCGACCCTACTGGCGTTCAAAATCAGGGAATTAATGGGATTACAGCCGCTTTAATAGGGCAGCTAGACCCAATAGGGACTTTCCTCTCCTCGATTTTAATAGGCATGCTAAATGCAGGAGTTCCATCAATGGAAATAGCTACTGGCATCCCGCCTCAGTTCCTCTTCTTAATAATTTCCATAATCATGATAGTAGCAGCAATACCTTCCGCCTTTTCATTGGGGGTAAAAGCAATTAAGAAGGCGAAGGGAGATGAGGGTTGAGGACCTAGTAGTTACATTATTAATACCCACTGTTAACTTCTCGATACCCTTAATGTTAGCTAGTATAGGTGAAGTTTCTTTGGAGAGAGCCGGAATAATAAACGTTGGCTTGGAAGGGGTAATGCTCATCTCCGCTTTTGTATCTGCAGTATCTACTCTCATCTTCAATAGTTTAATAATTGGAATGTTCCTGTCAATAATTATTAGTGTTTTACTGGCTTCATTTTTTTCCCTCCTAGTTTTAAAGCTAAATGCAGATCAAATACTCGTCGGTTTGGGAATGTTCATATTAGCCGAGGGAATAACTGTTATTGGATTATATGCAATATGGGGAGCGCCATATATGCCTTCTCCCGTTTCCTATACTATACCTTCAATAACTATAACTCCTCAGGAATCCTTAAGTTACTTCACTTTTCTAGCGTTAGCATTAGGTTTCCTGTTGTATTTCATTATCTTCAAGACTAAGATAGGTTTGTTAATAAGGGCAATAGGGGAAGACCCTGAAGTCGCTTATTCAACTGGGATGCCAGTATCGAGGATCCAATTCCTCCTCATAATCCTTAACTTCACATTAGGTTCCCTTGCCGGTTCCTTTATCAGCGTAGGGATAAACAGCAGGTTCGTGCCAGGCATGACTGCTGGAGATGGGTTTATAGCACTAGCAATAACTGCCTTCTCCAACTGGAACCCTTTAATAGCATTAGGAGGTTCAATACTTTTCGGCTTCACTTTAGATTTACCTCTTTGGTTACCGATAACTTTTGGGATATCCTATCCTTACCAGTTCAGCGACATGTTACCTTATATAGTAATGATAGCTGTATTAGCAGGCGTAATTAAGAAGGTTAAACCCCCTAAGAGCCTTGGGAAAACTTTCAAAAAAGATTAAACTTTATCTTTAATCCGAAATCCAATATATGTATTTCTTGAACACCTGTGAGATTTCTTTAGAGAGGATTGAATCGGCTAAAGTAATAATTGATTTGTAGTCCTCTTTGCTCAGAGTTAACCTAAATTCCCTTGCCTTTTCCCTCAATATGTCAAGTACCTTTTCCATATCGGCTTCTGAAAAACCCTTTTCTTCAATTTCTCTTATTAATCCATCAAACGCTTTGGGAGATTCGTCCATCCATTTCAAAGTAATTCCCTCAGGTAAGAAGCTGTAGACTAATGCGGATAACCTTATATAAGATAATGGGACAGTGTTTTGAGTGCTAATGAATGTGGTTTCATCTGCTATATCTTTCTGTTTTATAACTATTAATGTAAAGTTCCTCATATTTATAAATAATCTTAAAAAGTAATAAATTATAGGATTGAGATTCCAGTAACCCATGTACCCCCTTCTCCTCCCCCATTCTAATAAGTACTTTATGTATTCTTCCCCTGTTGGAAGCTCGTAATGTATTGCTCCTGTCAACACATCTTGTCCATTCTTATCGAATACCTTACCTTTTATCGCTGATATTATTGGCATTATATATGGTGACATTATTATGTTGGGGTAAGCGAGAGTTCTGTGCTGAATTAACCCATAGAATATGTTCCTAACTTCCTCTGGTGTCTCATTTAGAGATTGTATAAACACTATCCCAGCAAATCCCTTAAATGGTATAGGAATTAAACTAATTGGGGTGTTGGGACTAAAGGAAAGGGGTGAAAAGAGGTCTGGAGAGACGGAAGGAGCGTGAATAACGGAAAAGAAGAACTTGTCTGTTTCGCTCTCATATAAATCCTCGGAATATTCTAACCCCAACCTCTCAGCTATATTCATTGCTAGTTCCCTAAAGTAAATAGGAATTGAGTACCCTAGATCTCTCCAAATTACTACTGGGGGGATAGAATGAAACCCTATTTCAGTTGTTTGGACAGCATATAACCTCTTCATGGTAGTAGACAATTGCTCGAAGTTCTTAACATTAGCCAATGCAGTCTTATGCCTCCTAGACGCCTCATTAATGTCCTTTAAGCTTCTCCTTATGAAATTAATGTAGATTTCCTCTATAACTTTACCTATGTCTTCCATGGTATATTATGGAATACTGGACTTTAAGCCTTTTTATCTTTCTACAAATTATAATTATTCTTATTTTTACTTCAGTACTCTATAGTAATACCGTTGACGAGTTCCTGAAATCAAACACTTACTGCAAAACGTTTTTAATTATCCACGTGGGATTCTACATATGGATAGTTTTTTTGCAATAGAGGTTTCAGGTTTAACTAAAGTGTATAACAATAGTTTTACTGCATTAAACGGAGTAGACTTAGAGGTTCACCAGGGGGAAGTCTTCTCCCTTTTAGGGCCTAACGGGGCTGGTAAAACTACCTTAATGAGGATTCTTACAACTCAAATAAAGCCAAGTAGTGGTGTTGCGAAGGTTTTCGGTTACGATGTTTTAACCCAAGGAAGTAAAGTGAGGGAAATAATAGGTTATGTTCCACAGGAGTTCAGTGTATGGACAGATTTAACTGCTTACGAGAACTTGAGAGTGTACTCTAGGCTGTACAACATAAATGATAAAAGGAAAATATATGAACTCTTGGATTTCATGGATCTATCAGATTTCTCAAACAAGACAGTGAAGACCTTTTCAGGCGGAATGATAAGGAGATTAGAGATAGCGTGCGCCTTGCTAACTGAACCGAAGGTTCTGTTCTTAGACGAACCTACAATTGGTTTAGATCCAGCTGCTAGACAAAACGTTTGGAAGAGGTTGAAGGGGTTAAATGATGAGAAGGGTATAACAATTTTCTTCAATACTCACTACATTGAAGAGGCAGAGCTTTACTCTAAGAGAGTGGCTATAATAAACAAGGGGAAAGTAATTAAAGTAGGCAAAGTAGAGGAACTCAAGAAGGACCTAGGTTTTGAGGTTATTAGCTTAAGAGTTGGCAATGTGGAAAAGGCATTAGCCATACTTAACAGTTTTTCTAAGAAGGTAAGTCATAACGGGAAGGTCATTGATTTGTTTGTAAGCGATGCAGAAGCGATGATAGCCAAGGTAATAAAGGCTCTGGAAAATGAAGGGGTGGAAGTTGAGAGGGCTTCCATACATAAGCCGACCCTAGAGGAAGTATTTATATCTCAAGTTAAGAAGGAGGAAACCATTAGGGGAAAAATAAGCGAGATAAGGAATATAAGGAGGGCTGTGAGGAGGGGATAAATGGCCTTAAACTCCATAATTGCCTTTATAGAGTTAGAGATGAGGAGGTTGAGAACTAATAGGATGGAGTTATATACAAGGGTTGTACAGCCAATACTGTGGCTAGCACTTTTTGGACCAATAATTTCCCAGACGAGGGCTATAGAAATTCCTGGTGTAAACTATGAATCTTTTATAATGCCTGGGATATTAATACAATCGATAGTCTTCGTTTCAATGTTTTATGGCTTAACAATAATATGGGAGAGTGAGTCAGGGATTTTAAAGAAGTTGCTAACCATCCCAATATCAAGGGAATCAATAATAATTGGAAGGTCCTCAGCTTCAATAGCAAGGGCTTTGTTTCAGATGGCTATCATAATTCCAGTCTCTTATTTAGTGGGGGTAAGGGTAGATTTAAACCCACTCTTCATCTTGCTTTCAATATTCATTGTCTTCCTCACATCTATGGGCTTTTCTTCCCTCTCAATATTTATAGCCTCCTTTATGAGGACTAGGGAGAGATTCATGGGTTTAGGGCAGGCAATTACATTGCCACTATTCTTTGCTAGTAACGCCCTCTATCCAATAAACGTAATGCCTCCAATTATTAGGGAAATAGCCTCTTTTAATCCCTTAAGTTATTCAGTTGATTCCCTCAGGGACTTACTTATCCTAGGTAATTTTAACATTTTAAATGACGTGATTTTCCTTTTACTTTTTAACTTTGCATGCATATTCCTTGCCTCAATAAGGTTCAATAAAATAGCTGAGTAGTTCAAATTTTGAACTAATTTAACCACTTAAATAATTGGCTTCCTAAGTATAGATATGAACCTCTCTCTAGAAAAATACAGGGTTATTAGGGTAATAACTAATAAATATAACATCTTTTGGGGAGTTCTTTACTCAGCTTTCTGGATATTATTAAGCGCGTTCGTATTTTCCATACAGCTCCCCAAAGGCTCATCCCCTCAAGTTTACCTATATTTCTCTGGGGGATGGTTCAGCTTCATAGCGGTCTACCTCCCAACTGCTATTAGTGTTGGGGTGCTAAATACAATGGTTTACCAGACAGGTTCTATTCCATACTTAATTAGGTTCGGGAAATTGAGTGCCTCTAGATATATAATAAGTAATTACCTTGCAATGCTAATTCCTTCCATAGTATTTTCCCTAATCTCGCTAGTTTTGACAATAATAGCTTATTTCATGAAGTACAACATAATACTAATGCCCTATAATATAGGTTTAGTCTTTCTGTCAATTATACTTGCCTCCCTATTTGTCATCTCCCTTGATTTCCTGCTCTACACTATAATGGCTAAATTTCTCGGGTTTAAGCAGGCCAACTTCATTTCCTTCTTACCTATGATGCTTATGTTTGCCCTCTTCTTTTCAAATCTATACATATCTTTCCCCAAGGCACTTTTATATATCTCCCCCATAAATGCTTGCTTGGATTTAACTCTCTACAGCTATTCAGGACAAGAGCCTAGTACAACGCTGGCATTCCCAGGATCTGAAACAGTTTCACCGCTCCTAGACGCTATTTCGATAACCGCTTGGATAGTAATTTTGACTGCAATTTCAATGCCTCTAGTCTCTAGAATATATTATAGACCAGAGGAGGAAATAAGGCAAATGTAGTATTTTTTTAAAATCTTTTATATAAATGAAAGATCATTTATAATCAATTTCACCCCAAGGTTTAGCTGGAGCCCATAAACCAGTTCTGAGGGCTGTCAACTCTAAGATCTGGGAGTGGTCAACGAAGAGGTTTACGTCCTTGCCAAAGGAGTTGACGTACCACCTGAAAACAGGTCTATCTGCTGCCTCAAATACAAATGTGTTTGAACCATATCTTTTAATTAATTCCCCCACAATGTCCTTTCTCCACTCCTTGACGTTCTCAGTTATCCCCTCAGACTCCATCATTATCTTCCAAACACCACACTTGAGATATTCATCTATATCCTTCATCATTTCATCGTAAGGCAATCCAGAAGTATTCCATTCCTCATGGGCTCCACCTGCACCCTTCACTAAAGTAACCTCAGGTTTGGGCTTAAGCCCCTCTTCCTTAACGTCTTCTACTATCCTCTCCTTTTCTTGACTTGAAATATCTATGTAACCGCTTGAGATTTCGACTATGTCAAAGCCTAAATCTTTAGCTTCTCTCAAGTACTGTGAGAAGGTATTCCTCCCTTGTGTTAGAACCTTTTCGGTGAAACCACCTGTAGAGACTAGTACTCCATTATCATGGCAAAGCGAATTTACTTGCTTGACCTTTTCCCTTGGATGCAACCTCATGGACCCACCAGAGTACTTAAATATATCTATGTATTCTCCAGCTATATTAAGTAACTCCTCCAAGTACTTTGGCGTTACAACTGTGTAATAACTCCCCCTTATCTCTGTTATCCCCTCGCTCCTTGGCTTTCCCTTTAACTCCTCTATTTTTACGAACTCAAAAGCCTTCAATTTTCATCAATATAATATAAACTTAGAGGTTATATAATTACTATAATTTGTAAACTAAATCCGAAAAAATTAACTTTAAATGCTCCTTTAAGTGTACAAAGGCAAAGAATAGAAGAATTTATTTAAGAGATGTCATTTTTCCATATTTAAGTATATTTTTAAATAAATTAGATATTTTTTGAAGAAAATATAAGGATCTGGTTAATGCTATTTTGGTGGTAGGTATAAAATCTGCCCCTTTTAAACGAATAAGGGTAATTTCATTAATAATATTAATTCTTGGTTTAAGCTTAATTGGAGGAGTTATGGCCCAGAGCTACTCAGCTGTTTACCCAAATAACTGGGCTTACTCCGAATTCATAGGGAAAGACATATTTGGTGTTTCGCTTTTCTGGATATGGGAGAACATGACTTTTGAAGTAACAGAAAATTACTATAGTACTGGAAGCGATGTATTTTACACTGGGGGATACTTCACGCTAACTGGCTATACAACTGGAACCGGGGCCAATCCTACTTGGAGCGCTTGGATAACTAATACAAAGTTAATTCAGTCCCCGCAAAACAACCCTAATTTCATCAATGGAACTGTCTGGGGAGAAGCGCATAACTCCATTATAAAACCAGTGGGTCAATGTAGTATTTTACGGCTCTGTAGCCCTAGCAAGTAATGGTTCAGTAGTGTATAATGGAGGAATTCTTTCTATAGAGAGTTCTCCCATAGTATTATATAGATTCCCACCAGTGGAATTCAATGAAGTTATAAGTTAGCATCAATACTCTAAAGTGATCCTTTTGAAGAGAATTTATCTTTACATCTCGCTCTTCCTAATAGTTTTCGGGCTCATCATTTCCATAATACCTGTTACGGCTTACTATTTTGGGAAGTACATAGAGTATCCTCATCATAAAATAGAGAAGGGGAGTTACTTTTATTATTTAATAAATTATGCTATACTTATTGGTTCCAGCACAACTAATTTAGGGTATAGGTTCTCTACCTTTCAAATTTACCTCAACATCACGTATTTGGGAAACGATGAGTTCCTCGTCAATTTCACTCCAGGACCTTTATTAAGGCAATACATACCAAACCTTATTGAGACCCTCAATTACTCAAACTATCTTATAAAGAGTTTCGTTTCGTTTAATATAACAATGAACAGCAGTTACCTTAATCTCCACCTCTTCTTTCCAGATCCCGATTTAGGCATGCCATATTCTTTACATCAAGGTCTTGGTAAGTTACCTTCTGGAATATACTTATTCACTGAAAACGGGATTTACTGCACTGGCACTCCCCCTATATATGATGTAAACTTCACTTTACTAAAGTTCTTGGACAATCAAATTGCCAAAGCACTAGTAAGGTCAGGTAATGGAACTTTAGTGATAAATTTTCTAGAGACTAATACAGCCCCAATTGAGAGGTGGTGGGATTTCACTGTATTTTCCATAAGCCTAGCAACCCCTATTAACTTAATATTAATAGTAGCGGGAGTAGGGATACTTATATATTATTTGAGGAGGGGTTGAAGATGATGCTATACTCAAGGAACTTGGGTAAGAGGTTTAAGAACCTTTGGGCATTAAGCAATGTAAACCTAGAGTTGAGTTCAAGGAGGTTAGTTCTTTTGGGGCAAAACGGAAGCGGGAAAACTACTCTGCTCTCGATCATAACGGGTATTTCCTTCCCCACAACCGGCGAGGTAAAGGTGAACGGGATAATCCCCTATAAGGAGAGAGAGAAGGCAGTAGAAATGATTTCCTTTTCATTCGAGAAGCCTAACTTCAACATAAAGGTTAAGGTGAAGGACATAGTAGAGACTTTAGGGGTAGGAAAGGAGTTAATTGATTTGCTCGAAGTCTCCCCTTTCCTTCAGAAGAACCTATCTGAGCTATCAAGTGGGCAACAGCAAATAGTGAACATTTTGGTCTCCTTAGCTAACTGGAGCGAAATACTAGTTCTCGATGAACCTTTCGCTAACCTAGATTTAAGGAGGGTGGGTAAGTTAGCCAGCCATTTATTAAGGGAGAAAAAGGACTTCATCGTTACTACTCACGTCCCAGAGGAGGCTGAAATGATAGGGGAGCACTTCATTGTTTTGGAAGGGGGAAATGTTGTTTGGTCTGGGTCAATAAGGGATTTAATAACTTCTGATATCTTCGAGGTCTTCATGAACGGTGAAAGTAATAGCCTGAACATTATTTACAGGTTTGGGAACATAGCGCTTGTCAAGAACAGTGAAGAGGAGCTTTACAAGTTTTTGAGGGAGGGATTGATTTACGGCTTTAGGAAGGCTGGGGTAAGGAAGTTTTATGGGGAAGCTAACTAAAGCCTACAAGTGGTACTTAAAAGGCCTCTTCACCCACCCATCAATAGAGTTGATCCTAACCCTATCAATATTCCTAGAATTCCTCATGTCCAAGAACTTACCTCTAATGTCCTTTATGATACAGTCAATTATAATACCAGTCTACTTGTTATACACTAACCTCCACATCTTTAGGCAAAGGGACTTCACTGTATTTGAAATATCCATGTTGAGGACGTGGAGGGCGATACCAGTGGCTAAAGCATTAGTGCTCCTCACATCCTCTTTACCTTTAATAGTCATTGAGACAGTATTTCTGCTTTTTGTTAACGACTCAATACATATATTAAATTTGATTATAAATATCATAAATTATTTAGTTTTTTCTCTAATAATTTCTCTACTGAACGCCAGGGAGGCTGGTGTTATTGTGTTATCTATCTTTCTGCTATTAATGCCTTCAGGTTTCTCAATCCTAGTCCAAACTTATATTTCACTAAATATTAGACCTGACTTAACGATTCAGTTCCTCTCGTATTACTTTGACACTATAGTGAGCGAAGACTATTACAAACAGGGAATACTACAGAACAGTCTGAGCTATTTCCTTATGCCGATTCTAGTAATTGACCTAGTGCTTTTCTTGGTTTATTTTTTGAGCTTTTCCAGAGCAGACCTTAGGTGATTAATGAGATTTCGTTGTCCTAATAGTTCAGGAGTTTCTCAAAGATTATAACTTAAACCCACTTTAATGCCTAGCCTAGCTTGTTGAGTTAACCTTTTTTGATTTAAAGCAAATATATAATACATCTGTTTGCATCTAGCGTAACCTCCTCCTCATCCGATAGGGAAACCTCTCTTAAAGTATCATAGACAATCGTCCTTGACTCTCTAAAATTAGCAGAAGAGCTTACTCCCTTATGTTGTAAAATTTGCAAAAACTTCCTAGTTTATTACAAAAAATCCTAAAACTCAACTCTTATTTTAACGTTGGAAAAAGTCCTTAACCTCAACTTTTTCTATAAAAGTATCTGTTAACTTGGGAGTCTATGTAAAGAAAAACTTCCTTATCTACTGATTGTCTTATTAATATTCATTATTTTTTATAAATCATTAACCCTTCTCACGTGACGTTATCCAAGTTAATTAAAAAGGCAATTCATGAGTAATATTAATGAGAAATTGGGATGAGATAATATTATGTTTAAGTCACTTTCCACAGGAAGGATCTTCTTCTCGAGGCTGATAAGATCTTCTCTGGGAAGAGTTTAAGGGTAAGTTGGAGTCCCTTTACATTCTAGATACTCTCTTGAGTCTCATGCTCTATCTAGCTTTAAAAAGAGTGGGTGGATGAGTTTCCTCCTTGATCGTGATGAAAATGAAATATTGTAATGAAAGTTAAGGGGCAAACGGACAAAATGAATTCAGTGGGCACCTCTCATATTGATGTACTCTATTCAAAGCACTTTAACTTTTTTCCGTGGGTTTTGTCTCCACAGTGGAGAGTAGGGAGAACGTTAGAGGAGAAAGTAGTTCTTAGACCTATCGTTAATTGAACGCCTTGCCCTTTAGAGGGGCATTCAAGCTGTTAATTAGACCTTGAATTCTTTTCTCCTTGTTAAAAACTACAATTTGCTCTTCTCCTTTTGCCTCACTGTTTCCTCTGCCTCCTCCAAAATCCTTTTGGCCTCCTCCTTGGCAGTTATTTGATTTTGCCTTTCAATAATCGGTAATTCCTCTAAGTTATTTATTATTGAAGAAATTGATTCCTCTATTTCTGGGAAATTAACATTCCATTTAGACTTGATTTCCTTTAATGCCTCAACTAGGGGTCTCATTGTGTCCAATCCCATCTTAGCAACTATGATAGTCTCAGCTCTCAAGACTATTCTCTCTAATATAATTGATAACGTCTCAAGACTTCTTCTCATTCTGATTAATTGTTCTAGCTCCTTCGTATAGGAGAGGTTTCTTACTTCGGAGGACTCCAAAGCGTTAATCTTTGACCTTAACTCGTTTATCCTGAAATCCATTCTCCTTGAAAGGTTCTCTATCCTCATCTTTGAAACCCTTATGCTGACTAAAAGGCTTGAGAGCAATTCATAAGGGTTCCTCTGCTTCCTGAAGAGCAAACCTCTCGTATTTAATTAAATACGAGAACATTAATAAGGGGTAATACTCATTTAGTCAATAAGGGGTTATTGATACTGACTCTTTCGCTACTTATTACAGTAGATCTAATATTTTATTAAAGGTTTCTTAACTCGTTTGCCCCTTAACTTTCATTACAATATTTCATTCCATTCACGATCTAGTATAACTTAGTTCTCCAATATTTACAGAATAAGGGGCTTAATCCTTTTTCATGATAATGGATTTTTTATATTCGTTTATTCTAAATTTCTATTGATAAAGGATGACCTCTCACGTTAATGTGGGCTATGCTTAATAAGGTGGGATTAAGGAGATGTGAGTGCAGTTGAGCTCAAAGGAGTCCCATGACCCACACGTGATTAGAATGAGTGTGTAGTTTAATGCTAAGTCCCTGCTTGATCATGATGAGAACAAAATGAGTGAAATGAAAGTGTAGGGACAAACGGTAGTTCACATAATCCCGTTGAAAAATATATATCAAGAGTTCAAGGAAATTTATAAACCATTAATTACCCATAATCTTATGGAAGGGGCATATATAACAGGCTTCGGTGAGCATTTAGAGAAAGAGAGCAAACTCTCCTTCTTCGAGTTGTTTGCAAAGGCCTCCCTACAAGCCCTTGACTCCTCTGGGTTAAGCTTAGAGGAAGTTGACGGCTTCGTAATGGCTACGGCTACAAACACAATAGAAGATCCTCCAATAAGGAATTTATTAATAGACCAGGTTAGCAGTTATATAGGATTAAATAAGCTTGAGTATTTAGAGCTAGTTGATATAGGGGGTTCTTCATTTAATGCAATGATATTTAGGGCATACAGAGCTATAAGGGATGGATTGGCTACATCTATATTAGTTGTTGGGGGAGGAAAGGGGACTATAAGGAAGAAGTCATCTAGAGCGGACTTAGTTACTAGGTATTCATTTAAACCCCATGAGTTCACTGAGTACTCCCCTACTAGCGATTACGCGATGATAGCATTAAGGTACTCTCACGAGTTCGGTGTAGGAGATGAAAAGAGGGCTTTAATAGCTGTAAGGGAGAGGGGAAACGCCAAGCTAAACCCAAATGCTTTATATAGAGAACCTATTGACGTTAAAGACGTCTTGAATTCCCCTATGGTGAGCTATCCACTTAGGCTTCTGGAGTGCACCAGACCAATAGATGGTGCATCAGCTTTCATCTTAACTAATAAGGAGAAATCTAAGAAGGGGAAATATTATCCTGTGAAGGTATTAGGCTACGGAGAGTTCCACGATCCTAGACCAATAATAGAGAGGGAATCAATTCTCCTTAATCCCGTTGAGGTGAGTTCAAGGAAGGCGTTTAATCTTTCTGGAATCAAGTCTGAAGAAATAGACGTTTTCATGCTTTATGATGCCTTCACCATAATGGTTATGTTGGAGATAGAGGGGATAGGGCTTGCAGAAAAAGGTAAGGCATGGAAGTTTGTAGAGGAGAACGATTTCTCCCCTAATTCCCCCTTTCCAATAAACACCAACGGAGGAACCCTGAATACTGGTCAACCTGCATATATGAGTGGTGGGGTAATATTAACTGAGGCTTTAAGGCAGTTGAACGGGGTTGCTAGCGGAAGGCAAGTAGAGGGAGCTAATAAAGCGCTAATAAATGGCATAGGGGGAATATTAAACCACTCCACTACAATAATATTAGGTGTGTGAGATGGAACTAAATGAAGTACTTGAGAGGCTCAAAACGCCAGCTGATTCGCTTCAATTGATTAAGTGCTTGAAGTGCAATAGCAAGTTCTATATTCCTAGATCGCATTGCCCTAAATGTCTATCCAATGATCTTGTATTAGTAAATGCCAATGAAGGGATAATATACTCATACACAATAATAGAGAGGGGATTGGAGAATAGGGAGATAGTTATTATGGCGGAATTTGATGGTGTTAAAGTAAAGGGAAACTTCAGGGGAAACTTGAATGATTTAATGATTGGCAAAAGGGTCAAACCTAAAATAGATGAAGGAGGAAAATTAATCTTTACCGTTTAGGCTTGAAAAGCTATGCCATTTAACAGTGGAGTAACTTTTTTCGTTATTAGCCTTTCTGGTCTCCTTCACACCTCAAGGAGATTATCATTCTTTTTATCATTTTAATACAGCTTTCTCCTATTCCTTGTGATTAGTTTTACTTCTAAATTAACTCTAGTTCACGTAATTGCTAAAGGAAGTAATTTTATAATTATTTTTTTACAAGTAAGAGAATACAACCAAAAAGTTTTTATATTGTATTGATATTTTACTAATTTCAAGGTGAATAAAAGTGGGGGATGAGTTCAGGAGGCACCCTTTCATATTTATCTCCGCTAGCTTAATAGGAAGTTCACTTGAGTGGTACGATTTCCTGTTGTCTTCAACTGCTGCTAGTCTAATTTGGCCTAAGGTATTTTTTCCAACTCAAACACCCATAATAGGATTACTCCTCTCTGTAACCGCATTCGGCGTAGGTATTATGTCAAGGCCTTTAGGTGCTCTATTATTTGGAAATATAGCAGATACTAGGGGGAGAGCCAATTCATTGATATACACACTGCTTACAATGGGTCTAGGAACGCTTGGGATAGCTCTGACTCCTTCATATCAAGTAATAGGAATAGGAGGGGGGATCTTATTGTTTGTGTTTAGATTCTTACAAGGTATAGGATTAGGTGGGGAATACGGTAGTGTGAACACATGGATAGCTGAACACGCTAATAAGTCCAAGTTCAGGGGTTTAATGACGGGGTTTTCTCAATTTGGAGTACCAATTGGATTGATAGCCTCCAGCCTTAGCTTCACAATCATAGAGTCCTCAACTTCGGCATCATATTTACTGTCCATCGGATGGCGAATACCCTTTCTCATAGGGTTTGTGGCTGCAATCATAGGAGCTATAATTAGGCACAGGATCTCTGAATCCCCTGTCTTCAGGGAAATGGAGAGGAAGAGGGAAGTAGTGAGGTATCCTTTCGCATTAGTGTTCAAGGAACAACTAAAGCTGATCTTATTGATAACTGGCTCCGCTCTAGGTCTCTTCTCCACTTTCTATTTGGAGCTCTTCTCTCAATCCCTAATAGTCTCCACCGGACTTAGCGCCTCTTTCGCTACCCTAACTGTGCTCCTAGCAGGAGGTTTAGCACTTATATTAAATGCAGTCCTCCTAACAATATCTGATTACAAGGGCAGGAGGAAAGTGATACTTGCGGGAGCGTTATGGGATATAATTTGGTCCATACCATTCTTCTATTTAGTGACATCTAAAAACCCTTTTCTAGTAGCTATTGCCATGCTTCTCTTCCTACCCATAACTAACTCAGCTATATTTGCTGTGGGAACCGTTTATTATTTGGAGCTCTTCCCTGCGAAATACAGGGCCTCAGGTATGAGTATATCTTATCAATTAGCTGGAATTTTCGGAGGTGCCCTCGCACCTATATTCGCCTCGCTCATAATTAGCTCCTTAGGTGGAGCCTTAAATTCAATTCTCTATTTAGGAATAATGAATTTGGTCTACGCACTTATTTCCTTGATTTGCTTCATATTAATGAGAAGAGAAACTAAGGGAATAGATTTAAATTACTAGGATTTTTAGGTTATAAAAATATTTTAAATTAATGAAATTTATATAAAACGTTTTTCCAATGGCTTAGGATTGTAAGGTTTCTTCAAGATCTTGTAATAGGTAGAGCCGAGATGATGAACTGACTTACTCCTTTAAATACAAGCATTTTCATAATAACGCACTTTTCTATTCCCTTTAGTTTTGCTATATTATCCAAGATATTCTTTTAGAATATAAATACCTTAAATCGAAGAAGGTTCTTGTATTAAATATAATCGACTTCAAGGAGGGACCTCTAGAGTTAACAATATTCGTGGAAACAGTAATTATCAATCCACCCTTTAAAGGGGTTATATTCCTTGAAGTTTTGAATGTTGTTAAAGAGGAGTAAAGTTTGATCCTACGCTCCAACACACAAAGAAGGAAGTACTCTCAATGAGAGAGAAATAGGGTACTCGATTACTTGCACAAGTTCGTTAGAGCTTTGTCAGAGCTTTATCCTTTAACCCCCCACCCCCCCTCCCACCCCCGCGGTTGAGAAGTTGGATAAAAATGAGATGTTTAAGGACTCTAGTGATTCCACCTCTAGGAAAGCGTAAAATTAGAATACATCACGTGTTAAAGTTAACGCTTTACTTTGCGGTTACTTCATTAAGGGTGCTAATCCGCGCCTTACTTCAAAGCCATCCCCAGACGTGGATGGGTTTCCAGAAAGGTAGGCAGGACTTTTATCTTTAGGGGGGACACCGTCAGTGACTGTAGACCAAAAATCCGCATTAATTGGAAAGGTTATTAAAGGATTTCTAAGGAAATTTTTGGGTGTTTACCCATGGCGTAACTTATCTTTGCTTTTAATCACTTTTAATTCAGCCGCAAGCACCCCTCTTAAGGGATCATAGACCTTCACCCTCGAATCATTGAGTTAGTCAAGGGAAACACCACTACCCTCCACACTTTTATCACAAGACCTCGTGAGCCTATCATCAGGTGGGAGATCATCAATGGAAAATTTTGGGTAATACTATGTAAACGTAAGTCAATCAAAACGATATTTAGAAGTGATTAAAAATAACTAATAGCTTCGTAGAGGTGTTATAGTCTCTTTGATACAGAATAGCCCCTCATTTAAATAAGTTTTCTAAACCATTTTTAGCGACACTAACTAAGCCTTTCCCCAGCTCTAGTGCTTAATAACTAGGGGAATAAATGGCTACTTCAGCAGTGACTTGAGCTTAGCAATGATAATCCATATGTGTGGGAGAGTTCTAGTAACTCCTTACTTCCCACTAATGAATCCCCAATCCAAAGGAAGTTTCCTTGGAAAGCAACCTTTCCAGGGAGATGTTAGTGCCCAAGGGCTATACTGCCTCAATTTGTCATGGAGGATTATTTAGTATATTCTATCGCAGTGAGAACTCCATAGTTAAGGGAAAATTCAAACCCTTGACCCCTCGACAACAATTTATTCTCTAAAAAATAAGAACGTTATGGTAAAGCTAGTTGCCACCCTAGGAACTACTCCAGGGGGAATACTTGAGACCTTCCTTTATTTGAGGAAAAAGGACTCGAGACTGAACGAGATAGTTGTTATAACCACTTCTCATGAATCCGTGAGGAAAGCCTACGATATTTTAGTTTCAATGTTTCTTTGCTGCATAAAGGAGAGGCCCAAATCAAATGTCATCATAAAGAAAATAGAGTTAGATATAGATGACATAACCTCTTCCGACGACCTAGACGAATTCATGAATAAAATAAATGGAGTAGTGGAAGAGGGGGACTACGTTGACATAACAGGGGGGAGGAAGGGGATGAGCGTTGCAGCCTCTATAGTGGCTATAAATAAGAAAGCTAAGGTGTTCACTTCTATAATCCCGCAGGACGAATACAAGGAAATAAGCAATAAGTTGTTCAAGAAAGATATAAAAACAGTTACTAACGAAAAGGATTGCGGTGAGGAGGAAAAGGAGTTCTTTTGCTCTTTAATATCGAAAAATGCGAGGACTTTCGAGTTCCACCCCCCACCATAAAGAACTTCCTCAACAATGATCGTTTGCGAATCCTATAAAGGTGTGTTCAAAGACCTCAACTAGCTTCTAACTGCCTTTTGATTAAAATGTATTTTGGGTTTACTGGAAATAGGTCTCTGTTACCTAACTAGAAGTCCTCACTTTATTAAAGAGGTGATCCACCAGAGTTGTCCTGCAAGTTGAAGCCAAAACTTAAATATTTTAATCGAGATATTATTCAGTAAGATGCAGAATTCATTGGAGAAATATGTTAACTTCCTTGAGGACTATGCACGTTTCCTGAAAAAGGGCAACAAACCAGTTATTGACATACCTTTAACGCCTGAGGAGTTACTAGCCGAAGCAAAGAGGGTAAAGGCTAAGTCCAGGCTTAGGGCTGAGAACCGATCTATCATCATGTTATTGGCTGATAGAGAAGGGGAGCACTGGGCCAACTTAGAGGGGGAAGTAGTAATAGTTTTCGACAAGCTCTACAGACCTCTAAGGGTTGAGATCGAGGTAAAGGACATGATGGGAAGCGATAAAGTGCTAAGTGATGCTGGTCTTCTCTCAACACTTGAGGAAGCACATTAAGGACATTGAGAACTACGTGAAGAGGTATAATATATTAGTGAACCCTCTAGGTGAAGAAGTGATCTCTTACTTAGAGAGTGTAAAGGGTACACCTCAAATACCTAATTATTACTTAGGTGAAACGGAGAGGTGGAGAATAGTAATTCATTTTAATCCCTATGCGAAGATAAGGTATGTGATAGGTAAGAGAATGGATTTGTTAGTTCTCGTCACAGCACACCCAGATCCAGACTCAAACGACTTCGTGGAGTTTGAGGAGAGGTGAAATAACATATGAATACTTATGTTGGGAAAGCCCATAGCTTTCTAAAACTGGGAAACTCATGAATATAACAAGCAATAAGGTATTTGAACTTCTGGGGAAGAAGACGCTCTTCGATTAAAGACGCATAGAAGATAGTTATTAAGAGAGACCTTAAAGGAAAAGAAAGGGCTTTGAAATAAAAACGCTTAAGTGCTAAGGCTCTCGATGTAATTAGCGAACTCCTCCTTGTTTTCGCCTGCTAAAGGGAGTAAATGAGTCATCTTCGAGAATACCGCCTCCCTTGATAGGAACAGCCTGTTTTCCTCCACTCTCTGTTTAAGCTTCACCATTACTTTTTCCACTTTTTCGCCCTTAACTAGGAGCTCTAACACATCGTCGAGGAAGCTTGGACCCTTGTCTATCCAGTTCACAGTCAGCCCTTGAGGGATTATATTGTAGAGTATTAGTGAAAGTCTCATTATTGAGGTGAAGTCTACCCTCTGTAATCTACCATAATTACTTAATAGTGGGGACTTATCCAAGTAATAAAGGAGTTTAAGAAAATGAAAGACAATTGGATGTAAGTTCCACGAACCCCCTTTAGTTAAACTGCACCCCCAGCTCAGCAACTGGTAGAAGTTCCTCTCATCTGATAGTGAAAATGAATACCTAAGGGAGCTGCTGAATACGTCCCTTTCATACCCAATTGGCTCCTCACCCTTCTTCCATGAAACTATTATTAAAGTAAATGGAGAGATCACTAAGTTGGGTATGTATAATTGCCTATCCCTCATTAGGCTGAAGACGGTTAGCTTAGCCTGTTCACTAGCTCTATTAAGAGATTTTAGAAAGACAATCCCGGCAAAACCCCTGAAAGGTATAGGTAAGAGGTCAAGCGAAGATGTGTGGGAGGTTACTGTGTCAGTCAATCCAAAGAGCATGAGTGAGGGGGAATAGGCTTCGTAAAAGAAGAACTTGTCAGCCTCCTGTTCTAGGCTATTGTCAGTGAACTCTAAACCCAGCCTCGATGAGATTTCCTGGGCCATTTCCTTGAAGAATATACTCGAGTCTATACCGTTGTCCTCAAAGATTATAACTGAAGGCAATTTGTAGTTGTTTATCAAGTACTCAGAATAGAGGTTTCTTAGGGCCTTTTGGAGGTGGTATAAATTCTTAGCGTTGGAGACTGCTAGTTTGTGCCTCCTAGCCATTTCAACAGGATTTCTCGCGTAATTATTTATAAATGAAATATAGAATTCCTTTAAAAAAGAAGTCGCATTAATTATCGGGACTTCTAATTCCTCAATCATGGACCCTCACCTCCCTATGTTTAGTTATGAATTGCTCTTCTCTCCTTTCACTCCCTAAACCTTCAATGTTCCTCTTTCCTAACAATCCCTTCATAATACCAAAGTCCCATCGTTTGAAAATAAATGTAGTTATAAGTTTCGACCTCCTGGCTATATTCTTCCTTCAAAATTGGATATAGATGGAGGGCATATGAGCATTAAACTGACTTTTATCCCTTTAGTGTTCCTTTCAAGGAACTGGGATAAAGCTTAGAGGAATGTAATATCATGACGTAAAACGTTATTATAAGATAACCTATATAGCAAATGATAAGTTAAAATTTAGTAATTAACGTTTTATTAAACTCTACATTATGCTTCCACTAAGAAATAGAGAATAAAGAGAAAGTAAATCTGACTATAAATAATTCTATTAATGATATCTCTCCATGAACTGGAGTATTTCCAAAGGAAGTAATGTAGACTTTCAGTCGAATTACATAGCTCTCCTTAAAAATGTGAGCTTGCAGAGTTGTTTCAAGGTGAAAACTTGGGACCTGTGCCAAACGGCTACCAAAGGTCTGTGCGAAGCAAAAAGAGGAAAAGGGGGTTAGCGGGGTTGGACACTGCAATAATAATGATAGCTTTCATAATAACGGCTTCAGTCTTAGCGTATGTAGCTATAAACATGGGATTGTTTGTAACCCAGAAGGCTAAGACCACTATAGACCAAGGTGAGAAAACTGCTTCAACAGCTCTAACTCTCTCTGGCGCTGTACTCTACGCAGTTAACTATCCTCAGAATACTAAGAGTTACTGGATATACTTCCCTGTATCTCCTAGTGCAGGCGTTTCAAGTGTAGACATGTCCCCTCAGACAACTGCGATCTCCTTCATAGCCTCCACGGAGGGAATATCGTTATCTAATATATATAACGCATCTCTACTGGGAATAACTAATCCTAGTGCGTTAAAATATGCTAACGTATCTGTTGCACCAAGCGGTCAAACATATTACAGCTATTCTAGTCCATATGCTGCCCTGTTAGCACTAAACGCTACAAAGGCTTTAAACAAGATATTTATAGTTGAGACAAGCAATACCGCCCCAACAGGTTTTAGTACTGCTAACGAATTTAGCTTCAGTTATGAGGGAACAACTTACTATGCCTTCGTGAAGTCAACCTTCGCTTTTACCTACCCAATAGCTGGAGATCCATTAGTGGGGAGTAATATAGCACCTGCTGGATCCACTGTGGGAGTTATGATATTGTTCGGAAGCGATATCGGCTCTCACGTATTTCAATACGAGACTATAACTATGCAAATAACTCCTAATGTAGGGTCACCATTAACAATATCTCAATATATATACCAACCCTCAGGTAACGTCTCAGTTATAGGGTGAAGGAAAATAGAGTTGAACGCAATTCAAAAAGGCAACCTTTTTTTAAATTTTCCTCTTTATAAATATAATTCTCGTGAGCCATCGTGTTGGTTCTGTTTTCCTTGTCAGATCTCGTAACTAACCCTCTGTTGGCAGTAATAATAGGGGTTGTAGTCCCCATTTCCTTAGTTGCTTTCATCCTTTATAGGTTGGGTTACTTCTCGATAAGACCAAGGGGAAGGGAGGCGCAAGATAACACGGCAGTGAACCAAGTGGAGAAGAGGACTGAAACGGCGGAGCAGGAAAACAAAGGGGTTGAAGTTAAAGGAGAATTACTAAACGGAGAGGAGGTTGTAAAAGCTATTACATCTAGGATAGACAAACTTCAACTGGACTTATCTAAATCCATGAATGAGAACTACTCGCAATTGAAGGGGGTTATGGAGAAGTTATCGGAAAGCATTGAGAACGCTGTTTTAGCAATAAAGGCTGAGCAGTCAGATCAGAGGTCCCCTTTTAACGTAGTTTTACCTAGCGAAAGGGATCATGAAGTTAAGGGGAATATAAAGGAAGAGCTTTCAATAGGAGTTGACCTCGAGAGATTCATTAAGTTATGCACTTTAATCGAATTAATGGATTATAACCACGAGAAGATAAGCTCCCTATATGACTTACGCATACTCTCTGCAGAAGACATGGAGATAATATTGAAAGTGGAGCAATTCATAAAGGAGAACAACGGGAAATACAGGGCAAAGGACTTAGCAATAATAGGGTATAAGATTGCCTCAAGTTATGGTAGGGCCTCTGTAGAGATGAAGAAGTCTATATTGCTTTTAACAGGCGGTGAGGAGAATGGTAAGCCAGGTAATATCTGAGTCAATAATGATAATAGTCGTGGTAATAATAATCGGAATGATGTCCTCGGCTATTTACTCCATCATATCTTCTATAGGGAGTAGCATGTTGTCCGCAAGCGTAATCCAGAGTCAGAGGTTAGTTACTGACATTCAAATAGTTTATGCCACTAATACTTCCAAAAGTCAAGTCATTTTTTTCCTACAGAACATAGGAGAATCAATAATTAACCTCAACTCCTCAATAGTTTACTTTGGTCCTCAAGGGGGGTTAAATATAATACCTCACGGTAGAGGTTCTACTTATTGGGTTTCTTCAAACACCACTTTATTGCCTGGCTTCACAGCCCAAATCAACATAACGCTCTCTTACACTTTACAAAAGGGGCAAGTATATACAATAATGTTTAACACCCAAAGTGGATTTACTACTTCATATAACTTCGAGGTGGGCTAGACGTCTTTCTCCCAAGTAGTTGCATTCTCGCTTATTTCACTCGTAGTAATATCATCGCTTATTAACTTCCTAATAGAGGACTTCAGAGCAAGGGAGATAACACTTAAGGCTGAGCAGGTGGAAAACTCCCTCAATTATAATCAACAGCAGTCCGCTATAAATATTGCTTCAGTGAAAGTCAGTGGGGAAACAGTTTTAATAACAGTTTCAAACAACGGGACTATCCTACTCTACGACTTCCCACACTTCAGCTTTGTAATTAATTACGTTGCCAATGTTTCTGGGAAACCTGTCCAGCTGGCTTCTCTATACCACTATACCCCTTCATCCCAGCTCCAACCATATCAATGGACATCAAGTTCCCCAATGAAACCTAAGCAATTGGTGAATTTCACGGCCTACTTACCTTATAAACCCTACAACAACACTCAAATGACTTTGGTCATTTCAACTAACTTCGGTTCAATATCTTATTGGAGGGGGTATGTATGATAATATCTACTGGAAATGAAGAACTGGACATGAGAATCGGGGGGATCCCATTCCCGTGCTTAATGCTTATTGAGGGAGGACACGGTACTGGGAAGACAATAATTTCCTCCCAGTTCTCCTATGGGCTCCTCCTCAATGGGAAGAAGGGGTTAATAATTACTACTGAGCAATTAACTTATGATTACATAAAGAAGACTAAAGAGGTCAAGATAAACTTGGTAAAGCACTTCCTCTCTGGGGACTTAAAGATATACCCATTAAACGTCTCTAGGTTTAAGTGGGCTAAGCAAATCTCAAATATGTTGCTTAACGTAATCTCCTCCATAATTGCCAAGGGCTTCGACTTCGTAGTAATAGATAGCTTTTCAGTTATAGCCTCTTTTACCGATGATGAGAAAATACTTGATTTCCTTAAGGACGCTAGAACTCAAGTCAAGAAGGGGAAGGCAATCATTATAACAGTCCACCCCAATGTTTTCCCTGAAGGCATTTCCACTAAAATAAGGAGTATAGTGGATGTTTACTACAAGCTTAGCGCTACTTCCATAGGGGGGAGGAGGGTAAAGGTTATGGAAAGGGTTAAGACTATAGGGGCTATATCAGGTGGGGAGACAATATCCTTTGATGTGGATCCAGACCTAGGAGTAAAGATAGTACCTCTCTCTCTATCAAGGGCGTGAGCAATGGAGGATTTCCTAAGTAACTACTTGAACTCCCTCGAGGAAGAACCAGTCCTTGTAGAGGATTTAAGAGGTTTAAGGGGATCAAAGGCCTTTAATGTTATATATAAAGTAGATGAATTGATTTACGTTCATGCGAAGAGCTTGTCCTCTCCAGAGGGGTTCAGCCAATACATAGTGGTAGAGCCTCCAAGACCTACTCCCCAGGAATTGGATAGGCTGGAGGAGCTTTTCGCGAGATCGATAAAGGTTAACATGGAGCCACCTGAAAACGTCTTAGAGAAGGAGAAAATAATGAGGCAAGTCCTTTTGAAGGTTATGAAGAAGGCCAAGGTTAAGGTAAAACCTGAATACGCTATTTATCACTTCATTAGGGACAAACTTTACTCAGGACCTATTGAACCTCTAATAAGGGATCCTAACATAGAGGACATTTCTATCCCAGGACTCGGGAAGGTCTTCATACTTCACAAGGTTTTTGGCCCAATGATCACCTCAATAGAGATCAAGGAAAAGCAACTACTTGACGACCTCATAATTTCCCTAAGTGAGAAAAGCTTAAGGCCTGTATCTCACAACAGGCCTATCATAGATGCCTCTCTCCCAGATGGCTCAAGGGTTAACTTCGTCTTCGGAGAAGACATAAGCAGGAGGGGGTCAAACATGACAGTGAGGAAGTTCTCCAAGGTTCCCATAAGCATAACCCAATTAATAAGCTTTAAGACAATTAGCTCTTTGCTAGCAGCCTATTTATGGATGATGCTCGATGAAGGGATAAACATCTTCGTTTGCGGCGAGACGGCCTCAGGTAAAACTACAACGCTTAACGCGATAACTGCCTTCATCCCCCCTAACCTAAAAATAATAACGATAGAGGACACACCTGAACTTACAGTCCCCCATTCCAATTGGGTTGCTGAAGTAACTAGGGACACAGGAGGGGAAGGGACTATAAAGCTCTTCGATCTGCTGAAAGCAGCTTTAAGGCAGAGGCCAAACTACATTTTGGTAGGGGAGATAAGGGATAAGGAGGGGAACGTCGCATTTCAAGCTATGCAAACCGGACACTCAGTAATGGCTACATTTCACGCAGCCAACATGAACACGTTAATCCAGAGGTTAACAGGTTACCCGATTGAAGTTCCTAAGACGTATATAAATAACTTGAACATTGCCCTCTTCCAAACTGCCCTCTACGATAAAAGGGGAAACCTAGTTAGGAGGGTTATAGAGGTGGACGAATTAATAGATATTGATCCTGTGAGCAACGATGTAGTATATATCCCAGTCTTCACTTACGATGTTGTAAGGGATCAAATAGTTTTCTCCGGAAAGGGGACATCGTATCTCCTGGAGAACAAGATAGCGATGAGGAGGGGAATTGACAGGAAGAACGTAGGGAAGCTTTATGAGGAGATGAGGATGAGGGCCTCTTTCCTCGATTTACTAGTTGAGAAGAAGGTGTTCAATTACTTTGATGTATGGGATTACATTCTCAAGGCGAGGGCGAAGGGATTGGAGGAGGTGATGGAGTACGTTAGAGCGATTTAGGGAGAGCGGGGAAGTAGAGCCCAAGTTCCTCTTCCTTTTAGTCTTCATGTTTTCCCTTTTTTCAGCGGGACTATCCCCTGAGGAAGTGGTGTTTGCCCTCTCAAAGGACGGCTTCTTTTCCCCGTATTCCAAGTATTTCTCCAAGGTGAGCAATTTAATTAAGGGCTACAGATTCAAGTTCTCCACAGCCATATCCAAGACTATAAAATCTATTAAGTCCAGGTACTTCAAGGAGTTCGTCTTCGGCTTCTCTCAAACTGTTACTTACGGGGACAACATGGAGTCCTACTTTTCAAGGGAAATAGAGGTGGCATTAAATGAATACAACTCCGCTATGTTCAGGAAGATAGAGTCCCTAAACAACTTTCTCTCGATATATATAACGCTCAACAGCTCTCTAGTATTCCTCCTCTCAAGCATTACAATACTAGCTCTCCTTTACGAGTCCGGGGAATATCTCGTAAACCTAATGTTGTTGTTGGCTTTAACTGTTATAACTAACATGACATTAGCGTTGTATTTCATTTATAAGCCAGAGAGCTACATTAATTACAAATTAATGGATAAACTACTCTTCCTAGCTGTTATCTCCGTAATATTGGTGTTCTCAGTTCTTGGCAACTACTTTTTAATCGCGATCCTAGGGGCTATGGCATTTGTAATAGGCCTATGGTTCAAGTTAAAGGAGGATAGGATATGGAATTTGGAGAGGAGCTACGTTTTATTCGTTAGGTACTTCTGCAGAACATATACAATTGTTGGAAACATCTACGAGTCCTTTTCAACTGTATTGAGGGGGGATTTAGGGAGGAGCAAGGAACTTATAAAAAACGCCCAAGTCAGGTTAAACTACGGCGTTAGTAAGAGGAAGATCTTCAATTTGATAAGCGAGGAGAGCAAGAGCATTTTAGTGGGTATGGTTAATAAGATCTTAATATCGTCAATAGAAGTAGGAGGGAAGATGGGGGATGTGGGGGACATACTTGGGAAAATAGGGGATACAATACTTAACCTAAGGCTAAGGAGGGATCAGAACGGAAGGGCTTTTGAGTCCTCCGTTTACGCTTTACAGACTTCTGTTTCAGCTATAGCGTCTTCCCTTATTTACATTGTCTCGTTCCTCTCCCAGCTGTTCTCTTTGCCTTTTACTGGGAACATTTTCCAGTTCACCCCCCTTGACTTGAACACCTTACAGGTTTACTTCTCCCTCATCCTAGTTTCCCTCTCCATATCTAATGGAATAGGAATAGCTATTGCTTACGGGAGGTCTTTGAATTACTCCCTATATTTCATAGGGATATTAACAATGATTTCATCTATCGCCTTCCACATCGTCTTCATATTAGTTCAAGGCCTATTCTCCTCTCTGAACATTCCTTCGAATGTTGGACTAAGTTAACTTTTATACACATAGTTTTGGTAATATTATATACTAAAACAATGAATGTAATACTTATTCTGATATTAGTTTTACTTATAATATTATAAATGATTTAAATACAATGAACGAGCCTAACAATGGGATTTTTGATGTCCTTAGGAAGCTAGACGGCACAATAGACTTCTCCTCTGGGGAACATCAATGGAGAATAGTAATGTTCCTCCACGCCGTTGGTCCTTCCTCTGTAGCAGAAATATCTAAATCTTTGGGCATATCTAAGAAGGCTGTAATAGACGCTGTCAGGAAACTAATCCAGAAGGAATGCGTCGAGAAGGTGAAATACGATATATACACATTAACTGAAAAGGGGAAGGTCTTAATGGAAACATTTAATAAGTTGGTGAACGGTGAAATCCCAAAGGAGGACGGAGACCTGACTAGGAACCCAACTCACTTCTACTATTTGGTTGAAATCTTGAAAGTGGCTATCCTGAACAAGGGGGTTGTTCCCTTGAAAGGGCTCGCGAGGGATTTGGGGGTGTCTCAGAATACGTTGAAGTTTTATCTAGATGTCTTTTCCACTAAATACAAGTTCTTCAAGAAGATAAACAAAAGGTCTCTATTAAGGGTAAAGACTGTTTACGTGTTGTCAGAGGAAGGTAAGAAGGTTGCAAACAAGATCCCTGAGATCCAGATAATGAAGGAGAACAAGTACCTCAGGATACTTACTTCAATAACTAGGAGCTCAAGGGTGGAAATAGCACTCGCTAAGTTATTAATAGCCCTTGACTTCTCCTTCTTAACGTATTTCATCATGAGCCCGCGCATAATCCACAACTCTACTATTGCAATCCTAGTTAATATGGCTTGGATCTCGTTTATCGCTTTTTTAACAATAACTTCCATATTGACACTCATAAAAATGAGTAAGAGGTAGTTATTCCAGATGTTATTGGAACCCTTGAATTTGCGACATTGATGACTCAAAAAGCCACATTAAGTGTTTTCGTTTCAATAAAAGGTGAAAAATAAAAGGGAAAGCATAAGGTTTAACACTAGTTAAGGCTTGTAAGGGGAGAAGTTTAATCAGTTTAATTGCCCATAAACCGTTAAGTAAGTTATTCCCCTCTACTTTTAAATTCCCTAAAGCCTTAGCAACTCCCTTAATCAACTCTACTTTACCTTCGTTAGTAACTAAAATCAAAGAAAATTCTTCTCTGGACTTTTTAAACTTCTCCATAACTAACTGCTCTTTATATTCTTGTCCTAAGGCGGTTGTTACAACTATTTCATAATTCTACCCTTTCACTCTCTTCTCATAGATCCTGAGGGCCTCCCTGACATAAAGTTCGTGGACTTCATATACTATCTCCCTCTCTATAAACTCCAAATCCTCCTTGTATTCTCCTTTTATCTTTCTCAACCACTTTTCATTTTCCTAGTTAATGTGGTTCAGCATTAAGGAAAAGACTTTTGGAATTTCTTTCCTACCAAAGGCAGAACCTATTTCTCTAACAATTAGATCGTGGTCTTCAACAACGTCTTTTACTCCATTTAGTTAAGATAACCTCCTCTTTCCCGTGGTGGCATCTTTAGACGAAGCCCTTAATAAAGGTAAAATTTCAACGCTTTATTAAGGTGCTCTCCTGATAACACGTTAATTAAATACATAGGAGTGATTTAGTAGCCATTATAGTTACTTTGTGCTCATGAAGAGTTTCTCCAGTAACTTGAGGAATCTTTGGAGCTCACCCAATTGAAAACCTCTAACTTAAATTAAGGAGTTAAGGTTTAGAATTTAAAACATGCTATAAGCTTTAAACAGGAGACATGAAGGAGAGGGCGCTTTACTCGATATGGGTTATCAGCAAACTCTAGTTTTAGGGGGATTTGCTTTACGTCCTCCTCTAATTTGGAAATAAAAATAAGAAGTTTGTCTTTCCTCTTTTAGTGAATAAAAATCTCTTACCTCCTAGCTCTCTTGATGAAAATAAAAACTATAATTGCTATCGCAAAAGCTAATGCACTTATCTCTATGTAATTCATTAGGTTTAAATTACCTTGTATACCCATTCCCTGGTTTTTGGATAGTAGAAACTCAATTGAGGACTGGTTACCTAGGTTTACCTCCCCACATATTGAAGAATTCCTTGAGGAGATGTTATTAGCCTGTTTATAAAGTCCTGAAGATAGATAATACATGCCAGTAAAGCCAGTTACCGTTTTATTTGAATGGCAAACTGTAACTCCTGTCAAGTTTGCATTAGTGTATATTCCATAGTAGATGGCATTTCCTTGAGACTTATTCAAGTATTCGTAGCTTACCACGATGACTGGGAAAGAGAAGTTGAATCCCTTTGTAATTATTGATAGTCCATTGCGGAAAACGAAACTCTTTTGATAAGTCCCTTGAACTATTGAGACAGTGGAGTTCACTATTGGGTAAGTGGAGAAAAGCGAGCTAGTTTTACTGACCTCTACGTTGTGAGCCAAGTCAATGGAATGCACGTAGGCAATGTAAATCCCCTTTTGAGGTAGGTTAATGTCTTTAGTGTAGTTGAGTACGTTACTTCCTGGGTGAATAGTGAGGTTGTAGTCGAATTCCGGGTCTAGTAAGTCCTTTACATGTAAAAAGGTTTCAGCTATAGGAGATATCTCGTCAACTGAATATATGTTTAACCTGACAGAAGTAGAGTTCAAGTATTGAACCGAGACTCTACTGAAAGGAGGTAAGGGGTCGTAGGTCTGGTTAACAATATTAGTCATAACTGGTGGATTGAAATCGAAGGTTACCTCAGAGTAGGCATAAATCGTTTGCCCAGGGCTCATGTTCTTTGGTAGGACTGAGAAGGTCAAGTATGCCTCCCCCTCAGGAGGGTTTACGTTGGGCGTGAGATTTATATCATGGAAAAAGACGTCTACTGTATTATTACCTATTACTATTCTTGATAGGGATTGGGGATGGTCGGTATATAGTAACTTGAAGGTTGAGGTGTTGTAACCCTTTAGGGTGATCTCAACGTGAACATTATAAGCGGGTGCAGAGGCATTCTCCTCGTTCTCGAACTTAATTGTAAACGTCTGGGGAGATATTGAGTTAAAGTATGGTTTGTGAACGCTCATGAAATTGGGGTCGTTAGATGTCCTGACTTCCATTGCTGGTGAGGGGCCACAGAACGAGGGTGTGTTAAATGTAAACAAACCGTCGGTAAGTACTTTACCTAAGTAGTACTGGGATACTACGAATGGTAAGCTCGCTAAAGGTGCCCTACCTGATATCCCATTTGGTATGGAAACTTCCACATAGCCCTTATATGGAACGTATGGGACTAACTTAAATCCGTTGTCCTCGAAATATAAGTGAAGGGCAGTTTGCATGTCCCCAACGCTTCCAAAACCTATGTAAGGGTTGAAACCGTTCCTTGCAAGGTTATACCCTACTTTCCCTATCGTGTACTCTCCTCCTCGAGCGCTCATAAATTCAAAACCCCACGCTGGAAAGCCCCTCCTAGTTAAAGTGGGGTCTATAAAGGTAAACCTTTCAAAGGCCACTGCCTTGCGGAGCATAAGTTCTTGCTCTGTAAGACCCACTAACTCTCTTCCTGGAAAACCAACCACTTCGGGATTAAAGTATCTAGTTAGTATCCCCTTTCCTAATCCCGCCAAATTAATAGTTAAAGCGGATATTCCAAGCGTTGTCCAATACCCTACCTTTTTCCATAATAAGAAGTCGTCGTTAGTATTGTTAAACCTTACCAAGCCAAAGCTTAAGGCCTCTATGGAGCCTGCAAATAAACCGCATAAAGCCTTGTTTTCTGTCTCCGAAAACTCTATAGGGTTGAAGAAATCTTTGAGGAATTCCCCCCAGTCTGGAATGCCCAGCGCTGAGAAGCCCTTAGATTGGTTATTAGGGGAAGAGTTCACCTGACTAGCTAATGCCATGTAGTACATATAATCAATATAGCTCCTCTCGATTAATTGAGTGGCAATATAATCCCCTAGATCTGGGTATTGACTGTGAAGGACATTCATTGAGTTCAAAAACTGCTCCTGAGTCTGATTAGATTTTACGTACTCGCTTATATTTGAGTAAAACTGGATCTCTTGGGTGATTGATTGATTATATGCGTACCATATTAAAGCTTTAGGATCTGAGTAAAGGGATTTCAAGTTATCCCAGTCCTGCCTAGATAGAGATGCGAGCTGTATTGCTAGAGCTGAAGGTATTAGATCGTGAGCGGAAACTCCTGCCGATGAGTTCTCATGATCAGGATAAGAGACTCTGTTCGGATTTAAAACTGTTATTACCTTAATGTCCTTAGTTTCCTGTGGGGACAACCACAAGTGGACTACTACTATGTTTGATAGGTTATAAAGAAGCTCTGCGTTGTAAACCCCATCTATAGTGATGTAAGGAGGAGCTATAATTAAGTAAAGGAAGTCTGCTCCTATATTACCGAAGTTATTTATTAATATGTCCTGCGGAGTAGGTATACCTGGAACTATCATTGGAGGGGTTACTGGAAGAACCACTTCATGAAGGAATTGAGAGAAGGGGCATTAAACACTATAGAGTCCTACTTCAACACAATGCCCTCCCCGATTAGCGAGATCCACGTACAATTATTCGATGGGGAAATCAACGCAAAAAAGGACAATGCTTTTACCAATAGAGACGAGAGGTTTGTCCTGAACATAGTTGGGAAGTGGGTAAACAAGGATGAAGATGAGAGAAACGTGAATTGGGTAAAGTCTTTCTGGAACTCCCTTTTACCATATTCCAGGGGTATCTACGTCAATTTTGATGCCGAGGGCGGACAGCATTACCCTAAATCCAATTTCCATCCTGAAGTCCTTGAGAAGCTGATGGAAGTAAAGTCAAAATATGATCCCAACAATTTCTTCGAGGTAAGGAGATAGAGATAACTTCAAGGAAAACTAGTCTTTTTCTATTGTTTAATGACATAAAGTTTTTTATTTCCAAGTGGTTATTTGAGGTTGTTAATTTATTAATCTGTTTAGCAATAAATATGTAGAAGTTTGATCTCAAGAAGGATTCGTTCAAAGTGAAGAAACCTATGAAGAGCTTTTGAATTCCCTTCAATAGTTAATATAGACCTTCCATCTACATGACTTACTTCTGTGTAGTTCATTATTTCAAGGGCATCTCCTTCAGCTCTGAAGTTTATTGAAGATTTTTCACGCTTATTACAAATTACAATCTTCGCTTTCAAAATTACTAGAAAACTCTTAGAATAGACGAAAAAGATTTTTCCCTGTTTGAGATAGTTAGGAGTGAACTACCCCGCCCTCACGGACGGGGCATTCACACCTCGCGGTGAGGATTTCCTGCTTCTTCCAGGAAACTTACTGTACACCCCCTCTGAGAAGGGGATGTATAGCAGAGGTTTCCTGTCCACAGGCTCTAAGGGCAGTCCCGACCCCGCATGAAGAATGTTTAGAGAAGCATTATAGTCTCGGTCAGAGACCCAACCGCAATTAGGACATGAGAATCT
>Ga0081529_121271_pt1 | contig 63933 bp, 66 predicted proteins | sample EchGeymetagenome_FD_71012 | JGI IMG/M metagenome (GOLD analysis project Ga0081529, IMG submission 71012) | Ferrous microbial mat and aquatic microbial communities from Echinus Geyser, Yellowstone National Park, USA - transect B T=78-80 C v2... ...
AACAGGCCAATAATCTTCGACCACTTCAATGTGGTACCACTTAACGTGGGTCATGTCATGGGTAGCCTAATGTACCTACTGGAGTTTAGGGATGGTTCAGTGCTGGTGACGGGCGACATGAATGTTGAGGATAGTGTTCTGCTTAAGGGGGCAGAACCTTACTCAGACGTGCATGTACTGGTCATGGAAAGCACCTATGGTGATCCAAGCTTCTAATTCGAACCACGCGGTGAGGTGTATAACGAGATACTGGACCTGGTGGATAGAGTTAGGGGTAAGGGGCTTAGGCTTGTCCTCTCAAGCTTTGCCCTTGGTAAGGGCCAAGAATTATACGCATTACTCAGGAACAGTGGGGTCGACGTATCAATGGACACTAACGTTGACTCGCTGAACAGGATACTCCTAGGTGTGGGCAACCGTAACGATGGTGACGTGATGGTGGCTGATTTACCACCGAGGGTTAAGTTGAATGGCGACCAGTGGTGGCTATGGTGACTGGGGGAGCGCCTGGGGTGGTTGAGGAGTAAGGTGCACATAAGGTTGAGTAACCACAGTGACTTTAATGGCTTGGTGGAGTTCGCCGTTAATTCCAGGACTAGGAGGATACACACTGTCTACGGCTATAGTGAGAGGTTGGCAAGGCACCTTAGGCTTGAGTATGGCTTAAGCTCCTACCCAATACCCGACACTAAATGCCTCACTCTCTTCGCACTTTATGCTTGTGGATTCAGGGTCATACCTAGTCCAGTCCTCAATAACCCCAATGGCTATTACCTCCTCATTAATGAAGGTATCCTCCTTACGCGGCCTGTACGTCTCGACATCGAGGTACAACCTCAACTAATGCACCCATTAACTAGGCAGAGGTACCATTTTTAAGATGTGAAGTACGAACTTAAACAGAGCAATGAATGGCAAATGTCCAATCTACGACTCCATCACGCGAAAATGCCCAAGAGAGATGTTATTGAGTACATATTCAGCGTTGTTGATTACATCCTCGTTAAGTACGTCGGAGGGAGTTAGTTAGGATAAAGAAACGGCAATGAATATTATTAATATGGATGGGTAAGATTGATAGGGCTGATGATAACAGTTTTATAGCTTGATTTGTTTATTGCTTTTTGTGAGGGAGTTTCGTAAGTTTATTAATATTAAGTTGAGTGATAATGTCGTTTATGGTGTATTGAATAATCTCAGGTCTTGCGTTAGTGAGCTCCTTACTAGGCAGTACATACTCAATGAGTTTGACGATGATGTTGTGATTAGGTATGAGCCCTCCTTCCTAAGTCCCTGTGATGCTATGTTTAAGTTAATGTTACCGCTGGATGAGAGTGTTAGGAGGGCTGCCTGTGAGAGGTTTAAAGTGAAACTTTTCGACAAAACAAACATCCTACTACCAGAAGGCGTTAATATTGAAAAGGCCAACCTCAACGAGGTATCTTATGAGCTAGGTTATTCTCATCTTACCATTGAAGTCCCAAGCCTAGTGTTTAATCTGAGACTGAGTAGTACCTGGGATTTAATCAGTAATTGCCCATTGATTGAGACCAAGCTCAGGCAAGACCCTGGGTACGGAGGTTCCGTAAGTACTGATTATGTGGATTACTTCTTTAACTCGGACATTATGACGTGTGTACCCCGCAGACATTATGCACTCTCTATGATTGAGCACGCCAAGGTCTTTCGGGTCGATACTGATGACTTCATCGACTTGATCAATGAGTTACTTTGCCTACAGGCATGCGTTGGTGGTGACGTAAATGTTCAGAAACTTGTTGATTTCCTAGTGGTTAAGGTCGATGGTGAGAAGATAGGCAGTGTTTACTTAATTGAGGCGAAATCCATCACAAACCCCGACGAGGAGTACAAGGCTAGGAAGAGCCTGAGGGTTTACGGGGAATGCTCGAGAAAGTGTGCCAAGCACCATAGGTACACATTCAAAGTAATAAATGCACCAATAAACATACCTAGGGAGGCAAGGCTGGAAATAACTGGGATAGCAGGGGATTAAAATTGCGTATTTAATTTCGTAACTAAGTTCTAATTAATTTCATGGTTTAAACCACGATACATGCTTGGGATGTGTAATGAGATGCGGTGACGAATCATTAGAGTTAGTATTGCCGTTAATAATTACGAGAATTTAATGAGTATAAGTCCGTGGTTGTAGATCTTACATCGAATACTCAATGAATTAGTAAAATGTATCGGCAATATGGTAATGAATGAAATGCTGAGAATTTTATTGACAATGTGCTAATTATTTGAAGATAAATTTTAAATTCGATATAATTAAATTTTATTCTAATTTCACTTTCTTAATTATATATGACTCCCACCTTGCTCCTCTTTTTCGTAATATTGCTACGTATATCGCGCTGAATATTAATGACGCTATTACGAAGAGAAATCCTCCAAAGTATGGTTCTGGTAATGAACTATACCCCATGTAGAATGAGTATAGAAATACTACAGCAGCACCGATAGGTGCCACTATAGCTACTAAGATGTTTCTTATGTTCTTAAATAAAATTTTAGTTTTATAGTAAAATGATGTTAAACCGAAGTCTGCTAATAAGTGTACTATAAACCAGTAAGCTACCACATTACTGCCGGATAAGAATAATGCATAGAATGCTCCTTGTGGTAAACCGTAATAATAAATCATCAATGCCTCAATGATAATCGTTGTAATTATCCCGAGAATTAGGTTCAGCGATGCGCTATTACCTGGTACTCCGTACTTATTTATTTTAACTAACCATGAAGAGAAGCGTTCGCCAAAGAACCTATCACGTGCTAATGCATATATGTCTCTAACTCCACCAAGACCCGGTGCGACACCGCCCATTAGCTGTCCTAACCATGCAATTATTGAGAAGATGACGCCCGCAATCAAGCCTAAATAAGGTACGTAAGCTGATAGACCCGGATTAAGTACTGATGATAACGAACTCACATTTTTAGGGCCAATACCCACAACTTCAGAGTACATAGTTAAGACTCCAAGCAACGCTGTTAGTATTACACCATATGCTATGGCTCTCCAAATATTCTTAAACGGTTCAACGCCTTCCTCGGACAAATACAGCGGTGCGCCATAACCTGTGTAGAATAGAAAACCAGCTAGCACAACGCCCAGGAAAAATCCACTTAACCCACCTGGTGCTACGTATGGATTGAATGCTGATAAGCTATTATATGGTGTTTTCAATATTACATAGATTGAAAAGGCTATTAGGATCACGATCTGTAATATCTGTATAATATTATTAGTCCATGCTGTAATCCTAAGATTAATTACAGTAAATAGGTACATTAACACTAAAAATACTATTGTCATGAATATCAGTATCCATCCCGATATCTCATAATGGAATAAAACATAAAACGTGGTATATATTTCATATGCAAATGCGGTTGCTGTTAATGAATCAAAGAATACATCATAAAATATCCTAAATAATCCAAGGAACTTTCCCGTCGTAATTCCAAACCCTAATTCAACGAGACCATAATAACCACCTGCAAACGCTGCTATCCTTGCATACTCAAGGATAGGCACTGTAGCGAAGAGTATTAACAATGCACCAACTAAGGGAACAAGGGGTGCGGCAAAGCCCGAGTATGATACCGCTGCCGATGCATTCGATACTGCCATAGCCATCGGGTATATAGCCGCTACAGTCATAAACATTAATGACCAAAGACCAAGCTGACCCGATATAAGTTCTGTCTTTGCGCCATTATTCTTATTATTAGATTGACCCATTAAAGTATATGCATCAAATCTCGCTTATAAGCAATAATTACGTGAAAGATTTGCATAGTTAATGCGATTATTTGAATGAAAATAATCATAAATTTGCATCATAACTTTTGCAACATTAATTGCAAAATTGCGATTTATTAAATTATTAATTCGTAAATTATTTCTGAATTTACCTCACCTTTAAGTTTCTTAATAATTCTCTCGTTAATGATTAACGTAACTATTGCAGATATCTTTACATGCGCTCTTCTTGCTAACATATACAATGTTTTTACAGTTGTACCCGTTATTATTATATCATCTACGATGATTGCACGATCATTTTTTGAGAATACCATGGGTAAGCTCAGGAAGTTGGAGTAAGCAGGATTCTCGCCCCTGATGTACTCTATTAATGAATTTGGTATGTACTTATCCCTTAGGCAATAAACAAGGTCTAGAGATGTGTAGGATGCTATTAGCCCTGAAATAAGCAACCCCCCTCCCTCTACGGTGATTATTTTTGTTGCTTCTATACCATTTAACTTTTTGATTAAATTTAATACGTAATAATTAATTAAATCAATGTCTAAACTGGCAAGGTTTAGGATATCTGGATATACACGTAATGCCGCATTAATCATGCCTCTCACGGTTTCCACCAAGAGTTTATTTACTAAGTCTGAATTTGATAATGTAATTAGTAGTTCCTTTGCGCGTCTTGGACCGGGTAATATTACACCATGTATGTACTTACTTATGAGCGTTTCATCAAGACCGATTATGCTGGCGAGGTCCTTAAGGCTCATGAATCTTCTGAGAGCCCTTAGTAAGTACATTACTTGTAATTTATTGATACTATCCTCATCAACACTAATGATGCTTCTCCTTTTAGTCATAATAAAAATACTTATACGTGCTTTTTAAAAAAATGTTTCAGAAATAATTATGGTAATAGTATTGCAAGGTTATTTAAATTTGCGATAAAGGCTGTTATGCAATCATGAGAGCTGCCATATATTACGGTCCATTAAATGTAAAGATCCTTGAAGTAGATGATCCCAGCATTAATGATGGGGGGCTTCTCATAAAGCCTGTTGTTGTTGGGGTTTGCCCTACTGATGTTAGGATTTACTATATGGGAAGCTCATCTATTAAACCTCCTGTTATTCTTGGGCATGAGGTTTCAGGCGTTATAGTTGAGAGTAGGGTGTCGGAGTTTTTACCTGGTGATAGAGTTAATGTCGCGGCTGATGCTCCATGCTTAAATTGCAGGTATTGCCGTAAGGGATTACATAATTTATGTGAGGATATGCTGAGTATAGGGTTTAATGTTGATGGTGCATATGCTACATTAATGAAGGTACCAAGTAGGTTCATAAGAGATGGGTTAGTTTTTAGGTTGCCAGAGCACGCGTCCTTCGAGGAAGGTGCATTAATAGAGCCTGTCGCCGTTAGTTTGAATGCACTTAACCTAGTATATCCGTCTAATGAAGATAACGTTGTTGTCGTCGGTGATGGACCTAATGCATTAATACATGTTATGCTACTTAGGAACTACTTTAAGGTACGTAAGGTATTCGTAGTTGGCCTAACTGATCATAGATTAAAGGCTGCGCTTTCATTTGGTGCCGATAAGGTGGTTAACACGTTAACGTTAAATTCACCTAGTGATTTAATTTCCGAAATAGGTGAGCCGATAGATATCATTGATGTAACCGTGGGAAATCAAGATGCTGTGAGGGAAATAATGCCATTAATCGGCAAGGGTGTTAGGATAACATTTTTTGGAGGTTCGCATCCAGATACTGATATACCTATCTCAATAAATAAAATACATTATAATCAATTGCTAATGACAGGTTCATCAGGCACCACTATAGGTAATTATAGGAAAGCTGTCGAATTAGTTACGGGTCGAATAATCGACCTTAGGAAGCTAATAACACACAAATTCTCTCTTAGTGAAATAACGGGGGCGTTCGAAGCATCAAGGAAGGGGTTAGGGCTTAAGGTGGTAGTGGTACCATGAAGATAGCTGGTATAGATGTGGGGTCAACGAATATAAAAGCGTTTGTTCTCGATATTGATGATGATAAATCATTCATAATTAAGCAATCAACACCGATTAAGTTCAATAATGAGTTTCTTGATATTAAGCCTATAGTCTCTGAGGTTTTATTGCTAATTCAAGACTTAGTGAATAAGTACGGAGTTAAATTCATTGGTTTCTCAACAATGGCTCCAATATTTACGCTAGTGAATTTCGATAATGAACCCATTGGTGCCCTAATGTATAACTCACCTGTTGGGTCAGAATACTTTAAATTATTCGATGAAAACCTATTCCTGAAGATAAATTTAAACCCATTAAATACACAGATGGTTTTTCAGAAAATCCTTTGGCTTAGGGATAATTATCCATCACTAATCGAGAAGACTAAGTATTTCATAGATTTGAATGGGTATATATTCATGAAACTCACAGGTAAGGTTAAGCAAGATACACACATAGCACTAGAGTGGGGGTTACTTGATTATAGGTCTAGGTCCTGGTCCGAGGAAATTCTAGATGAGGTTGGGTTAAGGGGTGTCATGGATAAATTACCCGAACTTGTTGATCCTACATATACTATTAATGATATAACAATAGGTACTGTGGATGTTGTGGTATCAGCATTGGCTCTTATGGTTAATGAAAAAAGAGCTTTTGCATCTTATGGCACGACATTTTGCGCCGGCATTGGATCTAGAGAACCAAGACCAAGTAAAGCCTTTTATAATGACTTATTACTGGATTATGGATACCTAATCAATGGTTGCAATTCTATGTATGGGTCACTCATTGATTGGTTCAAAAGCAACATCGTCATGGGAAAAGAGGCAGGTTTTGATTTAAATGTCGAGAATGTTCCCGAAAATCCTACAAATGTCGTTTTTCTACCTTATTTGCAGGGTGAGAGGTCGCCAATATTTGATCCAAGAGCTGTTGGGGTTATTTACGGTTTAAATACCAATAATAATATTAAGGACTTATGGATTGCATTCATTCACTCACTGGCATACATAGCTACGCATATAATTGAGCATCTCAGTGATTATCAGTTCGATGTAATGTCTTACGGAGGATTAGCCAGGAGACCCATCATTAATATTGTATCATCACTGACAAACCGTAGGCAATACATAGTGAATATTGAGGCTGCAGCACTAGGTGCTGCGATGATCGCAGCTAAAGCTAATGATATAAGACTTGATTTTGATAGGGTAATTAACATAGGGGCATCATCGGTAATAGAGCCTAACGAGATCTTAAGATCAATGCATATGAAGAATTACCATATATTTAAGGAATTATACGTTAGATTGCATGACTTATTTCAAGTTTCATGAGTATGAATTATACTCCTTATAGTCTTAGCTATTTCCTTTACAGTTTCCTCATCCCAACCCCAAAGGTTCCTACCCAATGCAACACCACTCATACCCTCATTCAACGCACTCCTTACGTAGTTAATTACATGCTCGGGCGCACCCATCCTAGGACCTCCTGCGGCTATGACGGGAACTTTCACGTACTTAATTATGCTGGAAACACCTTGGTAATAAAATGTCTTAACGACATTAGCACCTAACTCCCAACCAAGCCTAATACAGTGAGAAATCATTTCTGGATCCTGTTTCTCACCATGTGGATAGGCATGAATTATAACAGGCAAATCCCATTTACTAGCATCACTTATAATTCTAGATACCTCCTCTAATTGCCTACCCTCCTGAGGACCACCAATATACATTTCGAAGGACACAGCGTCAGCATCGTAAGATAACGCCTCCTCAACATTACCCAATAATCTCAGATCGTAAGGATTCTCTGAATACTTGGTTATACCATTCAATTTGTATATGATCCCAACCCTACCTGGTACATCATCACCAAGCGCCCTTATTACTCCCTTGTTTATTATCAAGGCATCAACATAATTACTCAATACATCAATCACATGAAGCGGATCTTCTAAACCCTTAACAAAACCAAGACTAACACCATGATCTAACGCCGCAATAAAAACCCTACCGTCACGTCTAAAAATACGCCCCAACCTCCTCTTAATACCATACATACTGAACAAATTGCCCCTAATCCTATAAATTTATAAGCAAACAATATATCACAAACATTCTTGAAAACAAAAATACAATATATCATATCAATCATATTCATTATAATACCATCTAATGACCAAATCACATTCAAATTCTCATCATATATAATGTATTGAACAAAACATTCTCATTCACTCCCTAAGGTATTAAATTATTTCATAAGTTTGTTCTGCAAATATTCTCCTAGATCTTAGTGAGCATATTAGGTCCCTGTGGGCTATTTAGTCTGTCTTAATTGCGTGATATTATCCTTGCTCAATAGGAAAACCTTAACAACATTTTTCCATAATCAATTCCCAAACCAAATCCAAATAAGGAAGCAATGCAGCAATATCTGTTCTGTGATGGCTTGATGTGGTGTGGGTTTTTAAGTGGTTGTTTATGTTTTTGTTGTGCCTAGGTTGTCTGGTAGGGTTAGGGTGGTGTTGAGGATTGTTGGTTTTGTGCTTATTGTTGTGGCTGGTGTTTCGTTTTATTTGTCGCATCTTTATCAATCGCTATCGAGTAGGTATAACGCGACTACCCTGTGCCTTGAGGCATTGAGTAATTTGTCTAAGGTGCCGCAGTTGGGCCGTAGTGCTGTTATTGACATTGTTGGGTACTATGTTGGGCATTACCACGTGTCTATGATGGTTAGGGTGGTTGCGTATAATGGGACGTTGTTGTTCTCGTACGGCTCATACGTACCGCCTGCGGTTTCCGTGGCTCAAATGCCGACTATCAGTGAGAGTGGGGTTGTGCCTAGTATGCTCATTGGTGGGCAGGTGGTTATTGTTGGGTATGGCGTATGTCAGTACTACGGTAATGGCTTCATGCTCGAGGTCAAGGTTGGCGTATTGCCTGAGGCCCTTTACTCCTTCATAATCGGCATAGTCCTTTTGATTCTCGGCCTTGTTTTAATCGCTATTGGTGGTTGATGTTAGTTAGAGTGTGGCTATTGTTTTTGCGTCATTTATTAGGTTTGGTACTTTCGAGTACTCACTTGGTTCATGGGCTACGTAAACGCACCTGATAGGACGAAAAATGCCTTTAGGGGTGAGTGGTACCTAACCGACGATACGGTCAAGATCGACGATGATGGTTACGTGTGGTTCATAGGCAGGCAGTATGACGTGGTCAAGGTATCGGGCTATAGGGTTGGTCCTTTCGAGATAGAAAGCGTCCTAATACAACATCTTGCGGTTTTGGAAGCTGCGGCGGTGCCGTTCGAGGATTCAGTGAGGGGTCACATATTCAGGATGTTTGTTGTACTGAAGTCAGGTTATAAGCCGTCTGAGGAGCTTGCAAAGGAGTTGCTTGGGTTTGTTAGGCAGAGTTATTCAAAACATGTTCATCTTCATGAGGTTAGGTTTGTAAATTCACTACCTAAAACTGAAAGTGGTAAAATGCAAAGATTTAAACTAAAATCAATAAAATAGTTTTATTACGCTCAAATGTTTATAGAGAATGCTTAAAAACAATATTTCTAAATAGGAGTTGTGGGGGAGCAGGAGGTTATCCCGCTTGGTGAAATGATTAAAGTTTCTGTGGCCTCTTCGTTAGGTATAGCCTTTGAATTCTATGACTTTCTAATTTTTGGGTATGCTGCGACCGTACTTGCTAAGTTGTTCTTCCCAATGATGAGTGGATTGCTTGCCTTGATATATGCATTCATAACATTTGCAGTAGGTTTTGTGGGTAGGCCCTTGGGTGCCATAATCTTTGGGCACCTTGGCGATAAGATAGGTCGTAAATACACGCTTGTCTTCACGATATCCCTTATGGGAGCAGCCAGTCTGGCATTGGCGTTGCTGCCAACGTATTTCCAAATAGGTATTTGGGCGCCAATATTGCTGGCGGCCTTTAGGTTCTTACAGGGTTTATCCCTGGGTGGGGAGTTTGGTGGTGGAATAACGCTGACTGGTGAGTTTGCGCCAGCACTTAGGCGTGCCATGTGGGTTGGGGTGGCGCAAACCGCCCAGGGTTCTGGCCCATTGTTAGCCGTGGGCCTCCTGGGGCTACTCACTTATCTCTATGGTGAGGCTTGGTTTGTAAGTATTGGTTGGAGGATAATGTTTGGGCTTGGTGTAGTAATAGCGTTAATTGGTGTATACATTAGGTTGAGAATTAGTGAATCGCCTATCTTCGCAAAAGTAAAATCAAGAGGTAGTATATCCAGGTTACCTCTAGTCGATGCGTTTAGGGCGGGTTACTGGAAAAAGATCTTACTAGGGCTTGGATTTATAGTCGGTGGTACAGCCATGACCTACGCAAGTGGTGTCTTCGCAATTGCGTATTTAGAAAGCGTAATCCATGTTCCTGCCGTGGAGGCCTCATTGGCGTTGGTCGTTGGTTACACTGTCTTAATAATATTTTCACCAATATTTGGATTGCTATCTGATAAGTACGGTAGAAAACCATTCATGATTGCATATGCCGTGGGGACCATAGCCTTCATATACCCATACTTCCTATTGTTATCAACTGGTCAACTGCCATTAATAGTACTCGCTCAGGCTGTGTATAATTTCATGGCGTCCTGGTTCAATGGTGCGTATGCAACAATGTTACTTGAGATGTTCCCAACCAAGGTTAGGTACACGGCTCTCTCGTTTATATACCATGTTGGTGTTGCTTCATTTGGAGGGACAACGCCATTTATTGCCACGTACCTAATATACGTGACTCATTATAAATTAGCGCCGATTTATTGGGGTTGGTTTGGCATGGTAATAACGCTGATAGCTTTTATACTCGCTAAAGAAACTAAGGGTATAGACCTTAATTACTGAGATGAGGGCTTATGGTACGTGCATTGATCAAGAATGGCACGGTTTTTGATGGCAACAAACTTGTTGGTAAGGCTGATGTATTGATTGATGGAGGTAGAATATCAAGGGTTGGTGAAGTCGCGGAGGCCGAGGCTAAGGCTGATGTTGTGATTGACGCTAGAGATTATTTCGTAATGCCAGGGCTTATTGATGCTCACCTGCATTTAACGGGTATTGAGAAGGCTAGCTTGGGCCCGAGCATACTTCTCGAACCGAGGGAATTGAGGCTGTTAAGGGCGGTTAAGGATTTAGAGAGGTTAGTCAATGCTGGATTCACAACCATTAGGGATTGCGGTGAGTATAACACCATATTTCTTAAGATGGCTGTGAATAAAGGCATAATTAAGGGTCCTAGGATACTTGCTGCGGGAAGACCTTTATCGCAAACCTTCGGTCATGGTGACCTTCACTTCTTACCTGTGGATATGGTTGAGAGGCTTGAGTTCGCGAGGATTTGTGATGGTGTTGATGAGTGTAGGAGGGCTGCTAGGGATGTGCTTAGGGAGGGTAGCGATTTCATCAAGGTTATGGCTACCGGAGGGGTGATGAGCCAGAGGGATAGGCCTGAGTGGAGTAATTTCTCGCTTGAGGAGCTTAGGGTTATTGTTGAGGAAGCCAGTAAGGTTGGCACGTACGTGGCTGCGCACGCACATGGCGATAGGGGTATCAGGATTGCAGTAGAGGCTGGTGTTAGGACCATAGAGCATGGATCCCTCGCATCTACGGATACGTTAAAGCTCATTAGGGAAAGGGGCGTCTATTTAATACCGACATTGAGCGTTCAAGACTCAATAATTAGGTATGGTAAGGAAGCGGGTGTTGATGAGTGGGCGTTACAGAAGATAAACGATGTTATGGAGTCTGTGAAGAGGGTTGTACCGGAAGCGTACAGGATGGGTGTAAAGATAGCCACGGGAACCGACTTCTCTGGCGCTAGACCTGGCTTTGAGATGGGCACTAACGCCAAGGAGATACTATTGCTAAATGAAATGGGTGGTTTGTCTCCATTAGACGCCCTAAGATCTGCAACGAGTATTGCTGCTGAGGCCATAGGGTTAGGTAACATTACCGGGACTATAGAGCCAGGTAAGGCTGCAGATATAATAATGGTCAGGGGTAATCCACTCGAAGACCCTAAAGTTCTCATGGATCCAAACAACATAGCTTTGGTAATTATTAATGGGGAAATCGCGAAGAGATTGATTTAGGTCTTGTTAGTGGTATCTCTATGTACGACATCATAATCAGGGGTGGTATTGTTTACGATGGCATCAATACCGAACCTAGAAGGGTTGATGTAGCCATTAAAGGTGAGAGAATAGCCTACATTGGCGACTTGCGAAATGAAGGAGCTGACGTAGTGATTGATGCCAATAAGCTGGTTGTTGCCCCAGGTTTTATAGACATGCACTCTCACTCCGACGCAACAATATTGGTGTATCCAGATTCGAGTAGTAAGGTTAGGCAAGGGGTTACGACCGAGGTTGTTGGCAATTGCGGTATTTCCATGGCGCCAATCGTGGATGATCATGCATATTTATTGAAGAGATTTGTCGATCAGTATTTTCCTGGCCTTAGTTACCTGCTAGATTGGAAATGGAAAACACTAATCGATTACTACAAGGTCGTTGATATTGTAAGGCCAGCAGTGAATTTAGTCCCCCTAGTTGGTCATAACACATTGAGGATCGCGGCGATGGGTTTTGAGGCAAGGGGGCCTACGGACTCTGAGATAGAGGACATGCGTAGAATGCTTGAGTACGAGATGGAGGGCGGTATGTGGGGGTTAAGTACCGGTTTATTTTACGCGCCTGGCTCTTACGCAAAGACTGAGGAGGTTATTGAGTTGGCTAAGGTGGTTAGGAGGTATGGTGGTATATACGCGAGCCATATACGTGATGAGGCACATGGGGTACTCTCGGCAATTGAGGAAGCCATTAGGATTGGTAGGGAGGCCGGTGTCTCTGTGCAGATATCCCACATTAAGGCTATGGGCAAGGCACAGTGGGGCCTTAGCTCCAAAATCATTGACATAATAGGGAAGGCCAGGGCTGATGGAGTCGATGTGCACGCTGACGTTTACCCATATGATGCGGGTCAGACAGCGTTACTGCAGGCATTACCTGATTGGGCTAAGGAGGGAGGTCCTGGCAAGGCTATTGAGAGACTGAAAGATAACGAAACTGCCGAGAAGATAAGGGTTGAGATGGAGAAAGGCTTAATGAGCGGACAGAATTTCGTTTATGAGCTAGGCTGGGACAACATCATAATTGCAGTAACCGAAAAAGGGGATCCAGAGGTTGAGGGCAAGAGCGTTGCGGAGATCGCTAGGTTACGTAATAAGAGACCCTTTGATGTATTTAGGGAGTTGTTGATTATAAACAATGGTAATGTTAGTATGATTGTGAGGGCTATGGACGAGGGTGACATTGTTAATTTCATGAGGCAGGATTGGGTATACATAGGTTCCGATCAAAACGGTATTAGGCCAGGCTATGGACCACTAGGTGGTAGGCAACACCCAAGGGCGTATGGCACGTTTCCACGGGTCATTAGGAAATATGTGCTTGAGAAGGGCATACTAATGCTTGGTGAGGCAATTGCTAAAATGACGGGAAGGCCTGCGTTTAGGCTTAGGCTTAAGGATAGGGGCATCATTAGGGAGGGCTATTATGCCGATATCGTAGTGTTCAATCCAGAAACCATAGCAGATAGAGCCACCTATGAAGAACCAACCCTGTACCCAACGGGCATTGAGTACGTCATAGTTAACGGTAAAATAACAGTGAGTAAGGGTTACGAAACAGGGGTTAGAAACGGGAAGGTGCTCTGGAGAACAGAACATAAAGCATATGCCCACACATAATTCATTATTTTAATTTCAATATGAGTATGATTATTTTATTATTAGTTCATCGATTAAATGAAATTCATAGCATACCTACTAGTGCGGCTATTGTTTTTGTATCGTTTATTAGGTTTGGTATTTTCGAGTACTCGTTTGGTTGGTGTGCTACTTCGTCTATTGTTGACCAGACTACGGCTGGTATGCCCATTGCCCTGAAGTAGGCTGCGAATGTTCCGCCGCCTATGCCGCCTATCCTTGGTTCTATTCCTCGCGTTTCCTTCAGTACCTTGGTTAGGGTTTTTACGATTTCCGAATCCGGTGACGTTGGTTTTGGTGCGTCTAGTCTCTGTACTATCTCCCTCTCTATCCTTGGTAATTGCTTCCCATCAATTACCCTGCCGTAGATTGCCTTGACGAGGTTCGCCACCGTGTCCATGTCCCTGAGTATATCGTCTAGGTTGTATTGGGGTAGTACTCTGCAGTCTATTACGAATTCGTGGGTTCCTGGCATTATGTTTGGTGATGTTGATGGGTTACTCGCCATTGTTATTACGAAGGTTGATTCGGGTGGGTCATAGAGTGGGTCCCTCATTTCATATTTTGTGGTTAGCGTGTTCTTTAGTAGGTATGCCAGTGCTATTGCTACTTCGTGGGCATTAAGGCCCTTGTTTGGTGTGCTTGCGTGTGCCTGCTTGCCGATCACCCTGAACCTGACCCATAGTATTGACTTCTCGGCAACCTCTATGAAACTTCCGTCGCTATTCCCCGCGTCTGGGACTAGGGCTGAGTCCCTTGTGTCGAAGAGCTCCGGGTTGTTCCTCATTAGGTACTTTATGCCGTATTCCGATCCCGTCTCCTCATCGCTAACGAAGGCCAGCACCACGGTCTTCCTAGGCCTTATGCCGAGCTCCATGAGCGCCTTAACCGCGTATAGCGACGCGACAAGTGATTGCCCATTATCCTCACTACCCCTACCGTAGACCCTATCATTAACTATCCTCGGCTTGAATGGTTCGGTGACGGTCCAGGCACTCAGGTCGCCTGGCGGTACGACGTCCAGGTGCGTGACTATCCATAGCTTACCCGCGTTTGGGTCCGTGCCCCTGTATATCGCGAGTATGTTCGGCCTAACACCGCCCTTAGCCCTCTTGTCCGGCGCGTCGATGCGCCTTACCTCGTCGAAGCCCCAGCCCCTGATTATCTCGAGAAGTGCATTGGCCTTGTCCAGCTCGCCCTCGCCGCCGTAGTCGGGGCTTATTGCTGGTATACTTATTAATTGAGTTAGTGTCTTCACGATCTCGTCCTTCATGCCGTCAATAATTCGCGAGATTTTCTCGTAAATCTCGCTCAGCGCCATTGGGTGTTTTATTACGTCTCGCATTAAAGCGTTTCCTAAAGGATTGTGCCCTGATTGTTAATCGAGAGCTCGATCGCCGGCGTAGATCACATTAATAATACCACCGTTGGCCTTAGCCTCTTTGATACAGGATCCGGTGCTAGGCCGAGTTGTTCCATGGTTACGCTACCCAGTAGGTTGATTCCTTCGTCCCCGAATATTGCTGGTGTTGCGGAGGCTCTGTAGCCCTCTATCTCTATCCCTACCTCGCCCATTGGTTTCTCGATTACCCTGTTATCGGCGAGCATTACTTGAACTGTCCTGGTTGGGTTTATGCCAAGCTTATTGAGTATTGATGTTGATATTACCGTGTATGTTGCGCCAGTATCGACTATGAGCTCTACCTCGACCTTATTTATGGGGTTCGTTGGGTTCCAGATGATTGCCTTCACGGTGAATGTACCCATACTTAATTAGGATTTGTTTTGGGTTATTTATACTTATTTGAATAATTACGCCTGGCCCAATCGCCTAACCCATTCAATGGTCTTCTCGGCCAGGTACCTAATGTCCTTCTCCACATCGTTTAGGTTCGTGTACCTACTCACCACTCCCTCCGGGTCTAGTCCGTTGTATTGGAATTCGTGTAGGTTAAGCGCAAGGTCTGTGAGGTGGACCATCTCTTTACCGTAAACCTCCTCAAGTATTGATGCTACCTCCCTCAGCCTTGTTGTTGGCATTAGGGCTATTATGAGGTCTGCCCTGGATCTGACCTTGCCGATCCTGTCCTTAACAATGCCCGTGTAATGCTTGGCAATTAATTCCCTGTTTTTTGCAGCTGCGGCGGATACCACAGCCTTCCATGCCTGGAAGACCTTCCCTGAGGCATTCCTATGAAGACCCTGGTCGAGAAACTTGAGGGCTAATTCCGCCTCCTGCATTGCCTCCTCTAGCCTAAGTTTTGTGTATTGTGTGGTGTCTCGCCATGGATGTGCATGGCTCAATGTCACAGATACCTACATATAATGCTTAAATAATAATGCTTTTTCCCGTGAGGGCATTCCGAAAAGAAGGGTTATTAACAGGGGTGTTAACAATTAACAGGGGTGTGAATTAGTGCTTTTCGACCCAGGTCCGAAGGAGAGTAGGGCCGATTTATTCGGGAGGGATGAGGAGTTGGGCAGAATAAACAGCTTCCTTAGTGGTTCGTCTAGGTTGTTGGTGATTTATGGTATTAGGCGTATTGGTAAGACCTCCGTGCTTAAGGTTGCCCTTAATGAATCCCACATCCCATATTGTTACATTGATGCTAAGGCGCTCGAGGGCGACTTATCGGTTAGGAGGTTGTATGGGTTGGTCTCGAGGTGCCTAAGCGAGGTTGCTGTTAGGTTTAGGCTTGAGGATGTTATTCGTAGGATTGCTAGGTCTTTACGTGGCGTTCACGTACTTGGTAGTGGTGTTGATTTATCAATATATATTGAGCATGGGAAGGTTTACCTCACGGATTTATTGAGTAAGATTTCAGAAAGCCTGGACAGGTTTGTCCTAGCCATTGACGAGGCCCAATGGCTTAGGCTACTTAAGGGACATGATAAGGTGGATATGGCTCTCGTGCTCGCCTACGTCTATGATAACCTAAGCAACGTAAAGGTTATCCTCACAGGCTCAGAGGTTGGTCTTCTCCATGACTTCATAGGTTTTAATGACGTGAGGTCGCCGCTGTATGGTAGAATAATGGATGAGCTAACCCTTGAACCATTCAGTAGGGAGAAATCCATGGAGTTCTTGAGACTTGGGTTTAGGCAGTACGGTGTCGATGTTGATGAGGATGAGGTTAAGGAGGTCGTTGATAGGCTCGATGGTATTGTTGGTTGGTTAACATACTACGGCTACATGAGAGCCGTTAGGGGCGTCAAGCCTGTGGAGGTGTATAACGAGGCATTGGCATTAATCAACGAGGAGTTAAGGTCCTTCCTAAGTAGGTCGAGGTATTACGCGGCGGTGCTTGAGGCTTTGGCGAGGGGTAGGACTAGGTTTAGTGAGATTAGGGATTACGTATTGGCTAGGCTTGGTAAGTATATGCAACCCACCGAGGTGAGTAGGGTCCTCAACAACCTGGTTAAGCTCAGCATAATCAAAAGGAGCGGACACGGGACATACGAGATAGTGGATCCAGTAGTTAGAATAAGATTTAGCCAATGATAGAAAGGGAAATCGAGTCTCGCCTATGTCGAATAAAGTCTTGATCGTCATTGCTGAGTTAGATTTAAAAATTGAATGTAATTACTCCATAATTAGTATGCGTGTTAGTTACAGTGTCTTGGCCTGGCTTGGTTTGATTATTTGGTTACTTTCCCTTATTGTCTTACCTTTCTTTAAATTGCACATACCTAATTACTTATGGATTTTTCCTGTGGTTACTATTGCTTTAATGATTGCTTATAGAGTTAGTGGGTTTTTCTCAACCTACATTACATACGCCATTGTTGGTATTGTAATTATCTACTTAGTATTCACGTTAATTATAATTAAGCTTTGGTTATATTTCGTGGCAGACATCATACTGCTTGGTTTATTCATTATGGTTTTCCAGTGGATGATGGGGCGTGAATGGGGTAGAAACCCATTTGCTTGGTTAATACTGATTGTCCTATTAATCATCGTTGCAGCCATTGGTGGTGCTATTGTTGGGCCAATACTTGTCCTGGTGGCGCAATTACTCGATAGGAGACGTGGTTCATAATTTACTCTATTATTCTTCTAATTTGTATTGATGCCAGCACTGTAAATATTGACATGAATATTACCAGGGCTGTTATGTCTATTATTAATCCATTTGTTGTCCCGATTATTAGGACTTTCCTCAGCGCGTCTATGGAGTACGTTAGTGGATTTCCAAGTGCTATCTCCCTAAATATTGGTGGCATTATGCTTATTGGGTATATTGAGTTACTTGCAAAGAATAGAGGCATTGTTCTTGCCTGCCCTAACCCCATGAACCTCTCCCTTGTTTTCATGAATGTGGCTATCCACACCGAGAATGCCGAGAAACCTATCGCTGTTATTGCCATGGCTATTATGGCGAGTATTATGTATAGTGGGTTCAGCACTATCCTAACTCCCATCAACAGGGCTATTGGTGTTATTATTAGGAACTGCATGAAAGCCCTAATGATTGATGCAGAGGATCTACCAAGTACTATGGCAATTCTGGGCGCTGGCGTCGTCAATAATTTCTTTAATATCCCTGATTCCCTCTCCTATACAATTGTTAATCCATAAAATATAAATACAAAGGTGATTGATTGCAGTATCACACCGGGCGTTATAAAGGCTACGTACGGTATACCGCCAGTTGGTAGTGCCCTAACCCTCGCCATAATCGGCCCAAAAACCACTAGCCAAAGTATCGGTTGAACAGCCCTCGTAATCACCTCAGTCATGTTGTACTTGATTCTACGTGCCTCAAGCTCCACAAAGGCGAGGACGGCGTCTACAAAGTACATGAAACTTACCCCCTCTTGATCATCGTTCTTACTATTCTTGTCTCACGTAATCCACTCTCTTCCATAATTTTACCACCAGCGTACTTAAGGAATGCATCATCAAGTGTGGGCCTGGACATGGAGACCTTTATGATCCTCACACCAGCGTCTTTCAATGACGTAATTATTATTGGTAAGGCTTCTTCGGCGTTATCTACGATTATTCTAACAATATTTCTATCACTTTCGGTATTTACATCATTAATCCCGAGACCATTCATCTCATTAATTACACGAACAGCCCTATCAGCATCATCCACCGTAAGCTCCACCACCTCGCCACCGACGGATTTCCTTAACTCATCAACCGTCCCCTGAGCCACAACCTTACCTCTGTTGAGCATTACCAACCTATCAGCGTACATCTCTACCTCATCCATATAGTGGGAGTTGAAGACTATTGTTACACCTAATTCCTTATTCAACGTCTTTAGCTTATCCCACACATTCTTCCTAGTCGCCGGTCGAGACCAACCGTTGGTTCATCTAAAAACAACACCTCAGGTTCTATTAAGAGCGCTGTCGCGATTTCGAGTCTCCTAATCATACCTCCAGAGTATGTTCCAACAAGTCTCCTTGATGAGTCAAGTAAATCCATGAATTCGAGGACCTCCCTGATCCTTTTGTTAACTTCATGCCTGGGTATACCGTATATCTTAGCGTATATCAATAGGTTCTCATAACCAGTTAGATCGGTCCAAACACTGAATTCCTGCGGCACATAACCGATGACTTTCCTTACCTTATCACCTTCAGTAACAACATTATATCCCAATACATAGGCCTCTCCAGATGTGGGCCTTAACTGCGTGGTTAATATCCTCTTAATGTTGTCTTTCCAGCACCGTTTGGACCCAACACCGCGAAAATCTCGCCTTGGTTAACGCTTATTGAGACACTATCAAGGGCCTTAACGGAACCACCGTAGATCTTTACTAAATTATGTGTAACTACAGCGATATCGGTCATGCTTGATGAATAAAACGACGCACATACTTAAGTCTTTTGCCCTTTTACGGCGAAGTCGATTCTTTTTCTATAACCTACTTATTCACTCATTATTGAAATTTGTGGTCATTAATGAATATGTACTTTATGTGTGTACTATTCACTAGTTGCGATATTGTAATAATTACCTTCCTTAAGCGAATTAGGTAGGTACGTGGTGTAGTGCTTATATTTTAATACTGCTCGATCCATAACCTGTGATTGGTAAGGGAGGACCTTGTAAGTACGTGATAGCGTTAACGTTAGTTGCAGTCGCAGTTTTAGCAGTAAGTGCCATTGCCAATGAGGGTGTTATCCAGGTTAGGGTCTTGGTGCAGGGGCTTGATTCGTTGAGTAATGCATCATTAACGTACATGGAGTTTATTCAGTCGTACAATACACAGATGCTTTACTCAATGGGTCAGATAAGCACTAATGGGCAGGGTGTTACAGAAATACCACAGCCACCGCAGCCATTGCCTGGGAAGTACGACATTGTTGTAATAACTGTGAACGCTACAATACATAATGAACAGATCATGAGAACATACACCTACTACCTAACTAATGAGAACTTCACGAACGAACTAAACATAACAATACCAGCGCCGCAAACCAGTGGTTCCGAGTCAACGAACTTAGATGTATTAGGTAGTGATCAGTTGTTCATTGTTATCGTAGCGGTAATAATTATCGTGGCCGTAATAGCAGTGATACTCCTAGTGTTGACTAGATCAAGGGCCAGGAAATAAATTACCGATGAAGTCATTAAAAATAGTACTTCTTAATTTAAATTCACCTATCCATTAATAGGCATTAAACTTTGAAACTCTCATTTTTTGTCACATTAAACGCAGCGGATCTAGTTAACTGATTACTTATCTTGCACCTACTCACTTATTCCCAGGACGAGGTACCCACATTACTCAACGCATAGCCTGATCGAGGAGATCCTGAAACTTAAGCGGAGAGAAGCGCCGTAATCCTGGCCCATAACTACCAAAGACACGAGGTTCAGGCGGTAGCTGATTTCCTCGGTAATTCACTAGGTTTGTCCCTTGAGGCGTCCGGAGGCATCGATGAGGATAATGTGGTTGAGTATGCGATGTATGTCGACGCCATGTCAATAGGGGCCCTGACACACAGCTATAAATCAATCGACACAAGCATGGACCTCATCAAGTAGGCATTAAACCCAATACTCACTACCGAGCCTGCAATACATAGGCAATCAATAAAGAAGTAGCCTTCCCTCCCTGAGCCTCCCAGTCACCGGGTCCACCTCAAGCTCGAGTATCTCCAGTGTTGTTACGCCAATGAGGACCTTATCGATTACGTCAGAGATAACCACAGGGACTATTTCCGACCTGCCCTCGAGCTCGATGAATGCCCTGGACCTATCAACCTCAATAACACCTGCGCCAGTCATTACCCTTGATTTAGCGGTAATCCTAAGTCCTAACTCATTGGCTATACTCCTCGGCACGACGGTCAGCGTTGCTCCAGTATCTACGAGCGCCCTCGTCTCAATTATTTTCAATCTATCCTCATTACCTATCCTTACATTTACCCATATATGTCCCACAATATGGTTTTATCCCTGGTTATTTTAAGGCTTTCAGTAAATCAATCCTCGAATCTATCATAGTCATGGTAATTCTATCAGTCTTTATATCGATATATTTATATACAATGACTATATTTCGCTATTGATGGGTAGGTATTCGTTGATGATGGGTAGCGAGGCCTTGGTGCGTGGTGCCATATACGCAGGTGTTCGATTTTACTCGGGCTACCCAATAACGCCTGCCACGGAGATTGCTGAGTACATGTCCCAGTTACTGCCTAAGGTTGGTGGTATCTTTGTTCAGGCTGAGGATGAGTTGGCTGCCATAAACATGGCTATTGGTGCCTCGGTGGCTGGTTGGAAGGCCATGGTGGCCACCAGTGGCCCGGGTTTTTCCCTAATGCAGGAGGGTATTGGTTATGCCGTGAACACAGAGGTTCCCATAGTCATAGTTGATGTTCAGAGGGGTGGTCCATCCACGGGACAACCAACACTCCCATCGCAGCAGGACGTTATGCAGGCTAGGTATGGTTCCCATGGCTCTTACGAAATAATAGTGCTGAGTCCCGGCAATGTTCAGGAGATGTTTTACTTGGCAATCGATGCCATGAACCTGTCGGAGCAGTATAGAACACCCGTTATCTTGTTGACCGAGGAAGTCACGGCACACCTCTGGGAGAAAATATACATACCAGACCCAGGCGAATACCCAGTACTCCCTCACGTAACACCAACACCGCAGAACGGCGAGGGCTTCCTATTGGAGACCCAGCTCCATGATGAGAGGGGTTACAACGTGGCCAACGACCCCGAATTATCAGCAAAGGCTCTATGGAGGTTGATTAATAAGATTAGGGATAATGTGGATAGGATAGCTAGGGTCGATGTCCAGTTCAACAGCGACAACCCAGAGGTGTTCATTGCATCCTACGGTTGCTCAGCGAGGTCGGCGTTGGCCGCGGTCAAGATGCTTCGGCGCGATGGGTATAGGGTTGGTTACCTCCGCCTAATAACGCTGTGGCCATTCCCATCACAACTAATACGGAGTAAGCTTGATGGTGTCCATACGATCATCGTTCCAGAAATGAACTCGGGCTATATGGCTGAGGTCTTCAAGACCCTTGGTTACAACGTAATTCCGCTACCGAAGCTTGGTGGTGAAATGCCAACACCCGAGGAGATATACAACACAGCCCGGGGTGTCCTCGAATGAACCCACTAATACAGAGGTACCTAAGGAGTGAGTATGCCCAGGGGAAGAGGAGAACTATTTTCTGCCCAGGCTGTGGCAATGGTATAATTCTTGGGTACTTCGTTAGGGCGATTGACGAGTTGAAGAGGGAGGGTAAATTTGACGACTCCAGACTATACATAGTAACTGGGATTGGTTGTTCGGGGAATACCCCAATCCCGCTTAAGTACAATATTGTACGTGCACTACATGGTAGGGCACTCTCGGTGGCCACTGGGATAAAGCTCGTAAGACCTGACGCCGAGGTAGTGGTATTTGCGGGGGATGGTGACCTACTATCAATAGGTGGTAACCACTTCATACACACGATAAGGAGGAATGTTGGTGTAAAGGTCATACTAATCAACAACATGCTCTATGGAATGACCGGCGGGCAGGTTGCACCGACAACGCCCATAAACGCCATAACCCACACAACACCCTACGGTAATCCAGAACCACCACTAGACGCTTGCAAACTAGCCGTTTCCCTAGGTGCGACTTATGTTGCCAGGTGGACTGTTGCCCTGGCTAGACAATGCATTCAATCAATCAAGGAGTTACTGCTCCACAAAGGCTTCGGACTGCTGGAGTGCCTCTCCCAATGTCCCGTCTATCAGGGCAGGTACGTCATCGGTGTCGATAGGCCATCGAAGATAATGGATTACTACCTAAGAATAACCGAGATATCAAGCGAGCCCAGGTACGGCGAGAAAATAACAATAGGCAAATTCGCCGACTACGAAAAACCAACGTATGAGGAAATCGTTTGGAGCATGATAAGTAAGGTTGGGAGGGTGATGCATGGTGAGGGCTAAGGCGAGGGTTGTGAAGATAGATGTTGATAAATACCTGTGCAAGGGGTGCTACATATGTGTTGATAAATGCCCAACAAAGGTCTTCGAGGTATCCAACGTAATTGGTGATTACGGAGCCTTCCTACCCGAGGCAAGGCACATAGAGAAATGCATCGATTGTGGAATATGCGAACTATACTGCCCAGACTACGCAATAACCATTGTGAGGGGTGATGGGGAGTGAGGCTTGAGGTGCGATTCGCAGGGTTTGGAGGGCAGGGCGTGATTACGGCAGGAAGGTTACTGGCATTAATTGTCATTGAGTCGGACCCAAGCATGTACGTGATCTACAGCCCATCCTACGGCTTCCAAACCAGGGGAGGTGATGCGATTTCCGACGTCATAATAAGCGATGAGGAGATTGACTACCCAAAGGCCAGGGCTCTAGACCTAGCCCTTATCCTGAGTCAGCAGGCCTATAATAAGTATTGTAAATACGTTAAGGATGATGGCACATTAATAATTGATAAGTACGTGAATAAACAAAACAACTGCCAGGGTAAGAGGCATTATGAACTTGACATCCTAGCTAACGCTAGGAAGTTAGGTGGGGATGTGTACTCATCAATGATAGCCCTTGGCTCAGCAATAGCACTACTAAGTACGAATTCGTTATTGAGGGATAAATTAACAATCGATATAGCAAAACACGTAGTGATCAATTACTTCAGAGAATCCCTAATAGGAAAGAAAATCAACATAGAGGATGTAATAAACAAAAACATAACCGCATTAAATCTGGGTTACGACTTTACTGTGAATATGAATAAATAATTTTAATTTAAGTAAATATATTACATAACTAATGTTCTTCGTAGCTCCTTCTTATCTATCTTACCCGTACTTGTTAAGGGTATATTGCTAGTAAACACTATGTCATCGGGTATCCACCATTTTGGTATTCTTCCTGCAGCCACTTCCCTATTTAACGCATCATATATCATTTCCTTAGTTAGGTTGTAACCCTCCCTAGGCTTAACTACTGCTATAGGTCTCTCACCCCATTTTTCATGTGGCTTACCAATTACAGCTACAAGCTCAACCCCAGGTATGTTCGATATTATTGACTCGAGTATACTTGTTGGTATCCACTCACCACCGCTCTTAATAACATCCTTCAACCTATCAAATACTCTTAATCCACCGTCGCTAGTGACCATACCGACATCACCCGTCCTGAACCAACTACCGACATAGCTCTCCTTGGTCTTATCAGGGTCTTTGTAGTACTCATACGGTAACCAGGGTGCCCTTATCCAAACCTCACCCACTTGGTTGGGTCCAACATCCTTACCAGTACTTGGTTCAACAATCCTTATTTCAACAAAGGGAACAGGGTGTGTCGTTAATCGTATATAGTCAAGGTATTCATCTACTGTATTGTACTTATTGGGGACGATTGATATTGATGTTGCAAGCATATCTGTACCTCCATATATTGATGAGAACATAATACCCAATTCATGCATTCTTTTAGCAAGACCGCTACTTATGGGCATGCCGCCAACCAGGGCCTTTAGGTTCCTTAATATACCTAGTTTGCCCAGTTTCTCTGCCGCTTCTATTAACATGTAGACCATGGTGGGTACAGCATTTATCCAGGTGACCTTCTCCCTCTCAATCAATGTCAATACATTGTCTGGGGTGAACCTACCCATCAATACGTATTTATTGCATAGATACGGTGCATGTATAAAACTACCCCAGGAGTGGATGTGATAAAATGGTATCAACGGCATTATAACATCGCCTTGATGTAAACTAGCCGGTGTGTTGTAAAGACCAAGTTGATACACTATTGCTAATGCACCATGGATTATTTTCTCGTGTGTATACCTGACGGCCTTCGGAAGCCCTGTTGTGCCGGAAGTAAATAATATCGAGAAGTAATCATTACCTGAAACCTCAACCTCAGGTTCCTTAGACTCCCTATTCTTAACTAAGTCATCATAGCAATACCTAGCGTTGCATGTCGATCCTAAACTCACGGTCTTATCCTTACTTACTAATTTACTTAATGCGGCAAAATCCTCCGAGTAAAATAACCACTCCACCTCAGCGACTTTAATCGTATACGCTATTTGATCCGGCGGTAACCTTATATTGACCGGATATACTACGGCACCGATCATTGCTGCTGCGTAGTGTATTTCGAACATTGGTAAGGTATTCCAGTCTGCAACGCCTATTACCGTCCCTTTACGTATGCCCAACGATAACAATGAATTGGCTAATGAAATGACGCGCCTATACACATCGCCATAACCAAGCTCACCCTTTCCCCAAACAACCTCAACATCTGGGCATAATGTAGCGGCCCTTCTTATTACATGGTGGACTGTAAAACCTAGTTCATTAGGCATATGATACCACCTCTTCCTTAAGATCCACAATTTTCTTACCAAGGCCTAAGGAACCAACCTTATAACCACCCCTCAAGTACCTATCCAGGTATAACCTAGCAATTACTGCGTATCTCTCCAGGCTAAGCTTATCAGCCATGTCTGTCAATACGATCACTGATATCGCATGCCCAAGTGTAGTTAGGATATCCTTGGCCCTAAACTCAGTCTCCACAGGGCTTAATGATGTAATGTCCTGCAATGCAGTCCTCACAATATTCATTGCAGACTCAGCAATATTATGATAATCCTTCTCCTTTATGGAGGCTACGATGTTTTCCAGGTCATTAATTAATACAACATGTGCATTTTTCTTGCTCATTGCCTCGAGCATGTCTAATGCCTGTATATTACTCGTCCCCTCCCAAATAGGTGTTATCAAAGCCTCTCTATGCCACCTCTCAATAGGGTACTCGCTTAGGAATCCAATGCCTCCGTGAAGTTCCATAGCCAACCTAGTTATGTATGCTGCGGCGTCAGCAGTAACATTCTTAGCAATATGCGTTAGCAATCTCGCATAGTGATAACGCTCACTGTATGGTGGATTATCATGCCATGACTTATCAAACTCATCAATGGCCTTGAATGTCAATGCCATGGCACCCTCAAGTGTTACTTCCATATCCATTAAGTCCCTAATAACAAGTGAATGCTCAATCAATAATTTACCAAAAGCCCTTCTCTTATTCGCATACTCATACGCCTCAAGATAAGCCTTCCTAGCAACGCCTATCGCACCCACGGCATTCGCTAATCTTGATACCATCAAATCCTCCATTATGTAGTAAATACCATTGGGCAAATCACCAACTATGTATGCCTCAGAACCGTGAAACTCAACCTCACCTGTCGGTACCGAGTTTGTACCGCTTTTATCCTTCAACCTCCTAACAATGAAGTTAAGGTTACCTCTTGAGTCTACACGAGGCACCGCAAACAATGCCAAACCCTTTGCACCAGGTTTACTACCCTCAGGCCTTGCAGATACTAACGCTATATCCGCCAAACCAACACCGCTGGCGAAATACTTCTCACCGTATAATCTCCATACACCACCTTCCATTCTCGCCATAGTTGTGTTAGCACCCAAGTCACTACCTCCCTGAACCTCTGTGAACCAGGTAGCGCCAAAATAGGGAGGTTTATCCTCACCAATAAGCCTAGGTACGTACTTCTTTAAATCATCACTACCGTATTTGTAGAGGGCATAGGCCGTTTGATTAGTTATCGTGATTATACAGTAAAGGCCGGGGTCGGATACGAGGAAGCCCATGGCATAATGCTCATGCCAACTACCACCCCTATACGGAGGCTTATTTATACCAAAATCATAGATCAACCTCTCAAGAACATACCTCTCGGCAGGATTTAACCAAACCCTATCAACCCTATTACCATTTATATCCCACATGATGTGCTTAGGCCTCGATAATTTATCCACATAATCCGTAACCTCAAGCAATTCTCGACCAGCAAATAACCCCAACTCATTTAGCTTCGGAACTCTACTAAGGAAATACTGCAACACCCTCTGAAACGGCTTATCGACACCATAAATATCCATGCCATAGATATTAGATAAGAAAGTATATACATCCAGGTTATCTACTGTTTGAGATTGCATATATCGTAAATATTAGATACTCTTAAAAACATTATATATTTATAGTTTATATAGATTATGGACTTAATATTCTCTCAAGTATTTTATTAACCTCATCAACAACATATCTAGGGACCTTACTATTTACCCACAGTATATACCTTTTTGCGATAAAGTCCGCAATGCCCATTAACACGAAAGATAGCACTTCAGGGTCGTATTTCGCTATTTCGCCTCTATTCATCGCATCCAATAATTTTTGAGAATATCTTTCAGATAATTTCATGTAATGCCATTTATATAATTCCAAGTTGTTGGACTCTGCCTCGATTAAAATCTTATAAAGGTACTGATTATAGTACATCCAATCAAAAAACGCCTCAAATCCCCTCTTCTCTATTGTCACCCTATTTGAAAGACCCGAAGTACTCAAGGTTAAATGATGCCTCATGTCCCTATTTATACGTCTAACAAGCTCCTCTAGCAATTCATCCTTATTTTTGAAATAAAAGTAAAAAAGACCATGAGATACCCCTGCCCTGGACGTTATTTCACTTATTGATGCATTGTTAAATCCTTTCTCAGCGATGACCGCTATTGCAGCATTGAGTATCTTATTTAACGATTCTTCACCCCTCCTTGTTTTAGGAAGGTATTTCATATCTACGTCAGTGTGAAAATAAAATTAATTAATTTTAATGTTATAACTTACTTAATACGACGAAGTACTGTAGCACCCCAGGTCCATCCTGTGCCCGCCGCCACCAAAACAATAATACTACCCTTACTAATCTTTCCACTTTGTTCTGCTAACCATAGTGAAAGGAATGGATCCACAGCCTGCATATGACCATAATTTTCCAGGTATATCGATTTATTGGGCGATAATCCAAGCTCTCTAATTATTTTATCATGAAATGAACGCTTCATATGCAGTATTGCCAGGTAATCAATATCCTTTATTGTAAGACCACTTCTTTCTAAGGCATTCTTTATTACGAATATGAAATTCCTAAGTGACATTTCCTCAAAGCCTTTGCTAAACTCTTCTGTTCTATTTACCTCCAATAAGTAATCCTGTTCCATAACACTATTGCCATAAAAACGTTCACCTAATCTTTGATAAACAATATTAGAAAATTTGCCATCAGTTAATATGGAGCTTTCCAGTATTTCATATTTACCATCAACATTACTTAAGAGTACGGCTACTGCACCATCAGAAAAATCGTACATGAATGAAGAGTTCCTATCTTTGTAGTTAACAATGAGGCTTTGTTTAGTGGACGCGATAATTAACGCATAAAGATCGTCATTACTTGCTTGCAGCTTAGACTTTAATAGATCAAGAGCGACTATACTACTTACGCACTGCATTGATACGTCAAATCCGTAGGCATTCTTTATATTTAAACGTCCCATGACATTTGGTGCAACATTCCATACATACTTGTCCTTAAAGTCAGAGCCAGCATAGGCTACTATTCCAATTCTTACATTGTTATGATTGCTCAATAATTTCTTGGTTGCCAATTCAGCCATATCAGAAACTGAAAGTACCCTTTCAACGGGTTTCTTAACAATACCCATTTTTTCCTTTATAACCCAATCAGGTAGTCCTGTGATTCTTGCTAATTCTTCATAATCAATAAATGTACCTGGTATGTACAATTCATAATCAATTATATACGCACTCCTCATATTAAATCACGATTGATCAAGAATACTTCTAAAGCCATCACTAAGGTATCTCTCACGTAAATACCTCTTCGATATTTTACCAATTTCGGTCTTTGGTATTTCCTTAACAAATATTATATGTTTAGGAACCTTAAAGGATGGCAGGATCTTCTTAAGATCATTCTTTACGTCATCCTCCGTCACTTTATAACCAGCTTTCTTAACAACTACGGCAACTACAGCCTCGCCCCAACGCTCATCAGGGACCCCAAACACTGCAGCGTCATCAATGTATGGTAATTGCTTAAGTGCAACTTCGACCTCTGTAGAGTACACATTCTCTCCTCCTGTCTTGATCATATCTTTCTTTCTATCTAAAAATGCATAATCCCCCTCATTATCAATCATGAATAGGTCTCCTGTCATTAAATAACCATCCTCAGTAAACGGTCTCTCGCTTGGTCTATTCCAATAGCCCTTAAATACATGAGGACCCCTTATTAATAATTCGCCATCGTCCGCTAACTTCATCTCAATGAAAAGTAATGGTTTACCAACAGACCTCATCTTATCCTTATATCGCTCAGGTGATATGTAGAAATTATTAGGACCTGCTTCCGTTAGTCCATAGCCCTGGAAGATTCTATAACCTCTTTTAATAAATCGCTGCGCTACGCTCGGTAATAAGGGTCCACCGCCATTGATAAATAGTACGTGCGATAGATCGTACTTATTAAAAAGTGGTGACTTGCTTATTGCGTCAAGCATTGTTGGTACACCCATATATAGAGTACACCTTTCTCTCGCCAAGGTTTCTATTGTCCAGTCTGGATCGAACTTCTCTGTTTCAGGAAGAATTGCACGACCACCAACTAGCAACAATGGCATTAGGAGTACGTTCCAACCACCTGTGTGGTAGAGTGGCAATGAAACAAGGGTGCAGTCGTTCTTTGTAAGACCCCAGGATAATACCGTTATTATCGCATTCCAGAGAATTGAGCCTTCATGAATAATGGCACCTTTAGGCAGTCCTGTAGTACCACCAGTATAGAGAATCATTGCCGTTTCATCAAGATTTATTTTATATTCATACTCATACTTATCGTTAGCCATCTCAAGAACCTTATCTGTGCTCACACCTTCATTATAATAATCATCAATCGCAATGGCTGGTTTAATATCGTTAATGGCAAACTTGAGAAAATCATACCCAAGTCTCGGATTTATAGGCACAAGGGCTGCTCCTAACTTCCTTAATGCGAAAAATATGGCTACATGATACAATGATGATTTTGTAAGCGTAATGACTCTATCGCCACTCCTAACGTTAAGCTTACGTAATGCATAAGCGATCCTACTTGATAAATCCTCAAGTTGTGAGTACGTGTATGCCTTATCACCAACCTTAATAGCTATTGTGTCATCAATTCTAGCCCTATGTTTTAGAAGACTCTCCAACATATTTAAATCACCAGAGGTTCCTTAGATGGCTTAAATAAGCCATTGACGACCTCATTTATGAAATTAAGTACTACCTTATTGTAGTCCTCTGCACGCTCAATAATTGCTAAATGACCCGCGCCCCTAAGTATTATTAACTTGCTGTTTGGAATTGATTGGTTCATGATGTATGAGTTCTGTGGATTAACGACATAGTCCTCATCACCAGTTACTATTAGTGTTGGTACCCTTATACTAGGTAATTTATCTTTAAAATCAAACGATAAAACCGCAGCCAGCTGATTATTGTACGCCTTTGGATCTTCCTCAAACCTTATTCTCAAATTAACTAAGTATTCAATCTCATCCCTATGCTTATTAAAGTACTCCCTGGAAAATGCTACCCTCATCCTCTCAATTAGCATTTCTCTTTTATCAAGGCCAGACTTAGGTGGTTGCATTAGTATTTCCAGGGCCTCCTTACTTGGTGGTACCGACTTTATACCAAAGTTTGTTTCCCCGAGTATTAAGCCTCGAACCCTATCTGGGTTTTTATACGTAAAGTACATAGCAATCATGCCGCCCATCGATACACCCCATAGGAATGCTTTGTCAATCGATAAGTAATTTAATAGGTCCTCTAGATCATCTGCGAAGTTGTCCATGGTATATGGCCTATCAGGCTTTGATGAATAACCAACGCCTCTATTATCATAAATTATCAACTTTACGTATTTAGAGAGAGGCTTTTGCTTAACCCACATCCAATTGGCGTATCCTAAGCCCTCGATGAGGACTAGGGGTTCTCCTGACCCGTCAGCCTCGTAATATATTGATACACCATCCCTAGTTCTAACATAACCGCTCTGCATACTTATTCACCCTAGTCAGATACTTGTTCAAGCCTTAATTTAGTTGTTCTAGGTCCCGTAAGCACTATTGATGTGGCAATTATTTCAAATATTCCTAATAATACGAATGTCCAGACACCCGTGGAGAGAGGCTTTAATGGATTGAAAACTAGGTAAATTACAAAGGGAACAATTGCACCACCAAGATGACCAACGCCATCAGCTATGGCAAAACCAGTAGCCCTCGCTCTAGTTGGAAATAACTCTGTGGTGTATGTATAGGCGGGTACGGCAAATGCCGTGGCAAATGCACCTAGGAATGCACCTATTGTCAGTACTATTGGTGAGCGAAGAGCAACAGCTACGGCATACAGAAACACTGCAAGAGTAGCGATACTAAAGGCTGAGGCAACGAGATACTTCCTCTCCCACTTGTCAGCTATTGGCGCCATCGATAATGCTCCAACTATGTAACCAACACTACCCAATGCTATGTACCACGTCGCTGTCGTGAATGTAAAACCAGCGGCAACGAATATGTATGGTGCAAATCCTATAACACCGTAAGCAAGCATGTAATCAAAGAACCAAAACAATACTGCCATTAACAATCTTAGACCATACTTTCTATTAAATAACTCCGCTGTTGGAAACTTAGTAAGTATTTTTTCAGGAAGTGGAGCGGGAACTTGCGGTAACGAACCAATCCTTCTTGCAGCAAAATCCTCCAGTCTCTTTACAACACTTTCAGCCTCATCTATCTTACCCTTTATCGTTAACCACCTAGGGCTTTCGGGCATTAGGAATCGCAATGGCACTATTGCTATGGCAATTAGCGCCCCTAGCCCAAATAACCATCTCCAACCTATTGGAGACATTGGAATAAGAGCAAATGCTATGAACGGCGTTACCGCAAAACCGATAGCACCAGCTAAATATGTAAGTTGAACCATTTTACCCCTAATATGTGCAGGTGTTATTTCAGATATGTATGTATTTATGATTGCTATCTCAGCACCAATGCCCATACCCGTTATTAATCTACTCACTATCAAAATCACAGCATTAGTAGCGAAAGCACTACCTAGGGAACCAATTGCAATTAATATTGCGTTGGTTATTAATTCCAATCTACGCCCCCAATAATCACTTATTGTCGCAACAAAGTACGCACCAATAATATAACCAAACAATGAAACAGAAACAGCCTCACTAAGATCAAGCCTTGAAAGACGCAATTGCTGAACCATAGGAGATATAATCGCAAAGGATAAGGTAAGTATATCATAGAACGCAAAGAAATAACCAAGCCCTATAATAACCATCCACGAAACTGGGTAAGGTCTAATGGGAAGCCTATCAATTCTAGCTCTAAGTTCACCGAGCTTAAGCTCTCTATCTGACACTTGACTCACCTGTCAACTTTTACTTTTTGTACTACTTTTAAACATTACAGTTAAATAATTATAAAAGATCAAAATAATATAATAAATAACCAATAATATTATCCATTAATTATTCCTAAAAGGATTCAAGAAATAAAGAAAAAAGTCAATCTTACTAAAGATTTTTTATACATAATCATACATAATCATGGTGATAATTTACATATTTTATAAATATAGTGTTTTTATTAACTCTTTAATTTTTGATTGTTTTTGTGACTAAGTTTATTTATGTTAAGCTGGGTTTAGTTACTGTTGGTTTGTTGCTTGTTATTGCCTTGGTGAGTGTTCCTATAAGTGTCATGGTTCCTCTTGGTCAGGTTCTTAATCCAGGAACTGGTGTTTGGGTTAATGTTCCTCCGCCTGGTGTTGGGTGTCATAGTGGTGTTTTGACTGTTAATGATAGTTCGGCAGCGATTGTCGTCTGTGTAACCCCGGATGGTTTTGTTAGGATAGCATCTAATGAGACTTGGGCGGTGTTTTATGAGCAGGGTTACTTAACTGCTGAGTATAGGTTGGCTCAGATGTACTTTATGGCTATGATGACCATGGGTAACCTCTCATCTATAGTTGGGCCTTCCGTATTACCCAGTGATGAATTCTTTAGGGTGCTTCTCACGCTCCAGGTTACCCAGGAGATTGTGAATTCTCTAAACAAGTCGAGCTTTGTTTATGAGGCTTTATATTACTACACGCTTGGTGTTAATGCGTATATTAGCACACTGAGCCCTAGGAGGATGCCCATAGTGTTTAAGGTGCTTGGATTTAAGCCGCGGCAGTGGACTATAGAGGACACATTCGCAATACAGCAGTTACTCACATGGTCCCTGAGTGGAACCGCCGATCCTCTGCCGTTCACCATAGCCCTCCTTAAGATGCCACCTGAGGCTGTTTATGCGTTCTATCCAGCGTATCCACCACCTCCGCAATACCCTATCTATCCCATTGAGTGGAATCCATCCATATACAATACGACAGGTAATATGAAATACCTCAACCTCTACTCGCTAAATCCATTACCGCCAGGGGTTTCTAAGCAGGAGTTTATTAGTGCCATTGATGAAGCAATAAGGTTTTACCTCGAGGGTGATACGTCATTCAGAAACTCCATAGTCAGCAAAATAATCCCTGGCATAAATCCATTTGAGCACTACGTTATTGGACTAAGTGATGAGGGCAGCAATAACTGGGTTGCGCTTTCACCTAATGGCGAAGCCTTTCTGGCAAATGATCCGCACTTAACCACGACTGTGCCATCGATATGGATAGGCTTTCAATTAGTTGGTCCTGGCATGAATGTTGTCGGTGTTGACTTCCCTGGAGTTCCAGGTGTCATACTTGGTCATAATCCATACATTGCGTGGGGTGCCACAGATGCCGAGCCCCAGGTCGTGTATTACTACGTTGAGGTCACAAGCCCGGAGCATCCAGGTGAGTATTATTATGATGGTTCGTGGATACCGTTCAAGGTCATTCACGAGGAAATATACGTGAAGGGTGTTGGTTATGTCCCATTTAATGTGGTCCTTGCCAGGAACGGGGTGGTTATTGCAAACTATAGCGATGTGGTCATAGTCATGAATTGGACGGGACTGTACCCAACCGATGAAGGTGCCACGTTCTTATACTTCGACATAGCCCAAAACCTATCTGGGTTCCTTAAGGGGCTCTCTTACTTCGAGGTTGGGATACAGAACTTTGCCTATGCCGATAGGTATGGTAATATTGGTATTTTTGCCTGGGGATTATACCCGATAGTGAATGGTGGAAACCCCAGGGCGGTACTCCTCGGTAATGGTTCATACGATTGGGTTGGCTTTATACCCAGACAATACCAACCATACATCCTTAACCCACCTTCGCACTTCGCCCTCTCCGCTAATGAGATCATAGTGTCTCCAAATTACCCATACTACGTGGGTTGGGTCTTTGAAAGCGGATTCAGGTCTGATGAAATCTACACGTTGTTATCGGAGTATGAGGCGCAGGGTAACATTACGTACCAATCAATGGAGACCATTCAGTTGAATGTTCACGATTACACGACAAACCTATTCCTAAAACCACTACTTAATGCCCTATCGACACACCTGAACCAACTAACGCAAACTGAGGTTGAGGCATACGAATTGCTTGAGAATTGGGATGGTGATTTCACAGTAGATTCGCCGGCAGCTACGATTTATTACTTCTGGTTATTAAACTACCTAAATGACACATTCCTACCCTGGTTTGAATATTACAACATAACACCGGCTGATGGACTCGGTCAATTCTCACTATTCCTAGGTTCTGATACCGTGTTTCACGGATCATTAATACTAGACCTAGCCAATTGGACAAATAATTACCCAAACATACAGTGGTTCAATAACCCATTAACTGGACAGAGGAGGAATGCGACTATGGTCATGCTCCTAGCCTTTAACCAAACAATCACAGAACTAACCCATGAATTAGGACCGAACCCATCAACGTGGTATTGGGGCAGGGTTCACAAGAGAATATTGACAAGCTTCTTCGGTATTAACCCATTATCAATAGGTCCATTTCCAGCACCTGGGGATGGTAATACGATTAATGCGGCATACGGCCTGTTATCTAACGAAGGTCCGAGCTGGCGTATGGTAGTTGATATGGCAGAACCGTTGAGTGCAGTCGGCGTGTACCCGGGCGGTGTTTCTGAGTATTCGTTAAGTCCGTTGTACAACGATACAACAGCATACTGGCTTAATGGGCAGTACTATACATTAATACCACCAGGTTTGCCGCAATATTTCTATTACCTATACACACCAAATGCAACCCTACCGGGTGATTCGTCATGAGGCTCAGTGAGAGAACTTGGTTCTGGGTCCTATTCGTAATTAATCTCGTAATCTCGCTTATACTCTCGATTACTGGTTACTGGCTACTCATTGCTGTGCTTGGTATAGTCATTGGTTACTTACTGAATGCTAGGAGAGCTTTGAATGCATTTGCAGCTACTGGAGTACCTGCATTAATCGCTGTATTAATAGCCATATTGATGAACCCATACGCACTGGATAATGGGGAGATAACGGCTGCAATAATAGGGTTACCATACAATGTTACTGGAGCAGTGATACTGTTGATAGTGACGGTATTGATTGCCATGGCGGTAGGAGGCTTGGGAGGATTGGTAGGGCATTACGTAAGGAAATTAGTGACTAAGTAATTTGTGATATCGTATCGGTTTAAAAATCACCCAATCTCTCCATGTCTCCCAAAACCCTGAAGGAATCTCCTAACTCCCTCATGAATCTCTCCTGATTTTATTGATTCAATTCCTCGATTCATCTCAATGATCAATCCCTCATTCAGAGACCTCCCTAAACCCTCATATAATGCTAACCTATCATTCCTAAGGGTTCTTTGTGGATACCTACTTATTAACTCCGCAATTTCGATTGCCTTATTAAGGGCCTTACCCTCATCGACCAGGTAATTAACGATACCCCATTGATAGGCCTCCTCAGCAGAGATCAATCGCCCAGTGAGTATCATATCGAGAGCCCTACCAACCCCAATAATTCTCGCAAGCCTCTGAGTCCCACCATCGACAAGCGGAACACCAAAACGTCTCTCAAGGAAGCCGAATTTAGCCGTCTTATCAGCAACCCTAATGTCAGCCCAAAGCGCAATCTCCAATCCACCGGCCACACAATAGCCGCTTATAGCCGCAATAACAGGCTTCGATAGAATCATCCTCGTAAACCCCAACGGACCATTAGGATTGCTAACCCTCTTAATCATCCTATCAATATCGTAAAGATCAGCCCCAGCTGAGAAATTACCACCTGCCCCCATTATTATCCCCACGTACAAATCATCATCCTCCTCAAAATACCTCCATGCCCTGTACAACTCCTCAGCCGTATCTGCATCAACAGCATTCCTCCTCTCGGGCCTGTTAATAATAACAACGTATACATGACCCCTCCTCTCAACCTTGATGTTCTTGTAATCACCCATACCAAGCTTAGGTAGAGCTGTTAGCTTTTTGCATTTATTCCAGTAACTTGCCTGGATTAAGTATGTTTTTACTGTCAAGGAGCCCCTTAATCAGTTTTAGAATGTTTAATTGCTCTTTCATTTCCTCCTTAACAAATCCTCTCTTTAGTAAACCTGTTCCGTGGTGATGAGTTATTGTGGCACCAACATTATGAGCGACCTCAAATGCCTCTTGCCATATTCTCCAATAAACCTCCTCATCCTGCTTAAAAACAACTACTGTGTATAGTGAAGCACCATTCAGATAAACATGTGTAATCCTTGGTAGGACGTATACGACACCATCAATACCCTTAAGACTCTCCTTAATACTTAAGTAAAGTTTCAGTAACCTACTCCATGTCGTTGCCATATCAATAGTCTCAACCCAGAGACCCGAATTGACTAACTGCATTAGTTGATTTTCATACTCCCTAGAAAATACGACCCTCCATTTCCTAACAAGCTCCTGCTCAACCTCAACGCCGCCATGCACCTTTGCCATGCCATCTGCAGTGTTCGCCTCCGCAGCAACAATTTCTCCATAATACCCCCTAAACCTGACCAATGCAATGTTTCTATCTTCACCAATCATTAACCTGCTGCTATCCTCGTCATGAATTACGATCCTCCAGGGACCAGGAAGTTTAACAACGAAATCCTTAGCAAAGCTGATAGCATCTTTCATGCTCATGAATATATATGCCTTATCAATGTAGTGATTTGCTAATGGCTTAACCTTAAGCGTGGCCTTAACGACTATGCCTAGCGTCCCATCTGAACCTATGAATAGACGGCGTAAATCAGGCCAGGAAGCCCTAACGTAATTTCCTGGACCTACTGTGATCATGTCACCGTTTGGCAATAAGATCTCCATCGATAGCACAAGCTCCTCAATGTTACTAAGGCTGTGTGATCCAGTGGCACCATGTGCTATGGCTCCACCGATTGTAAGTAGATTAAACGATTGTGGGTGAAAGTCTAGCGTATAACCCCTCTCATTAAGCCACCTCTCTATATCAGCAACCTTAGCACCTGCCTCAACAGTTATCGTGAGATCCTCCTCATTAAAATCAATTATCTTATTTAACCCCTTCATATCGACCACAACACAGCCTGAATGATATGAACCACCAACAACACTTGAACCACCACCAAAGGGTACGAGACAAACACCGTGCTTATTAGCAATCTTAACAATACCCCTTAACTCATCGAGGCTCACAGGCCTAAGCACAAGTGGTGGTTTATCAATAACGTGGCCTAGTAGCTCCCTAAGCATGAGCAATGTCCACCAATCCCTACTAAAGGCATGCATCTCCTCGCCAGTAACTATAATGTCCTCGCGAATACTTGTCCTGACCTCATTTATAAACTCGTTAAGACTCACAAAGAAGTATTATTTATTCCATTATTATGTAAAGCTCTTATATTAATTCTATATACTGCTCATCACATGTTGTAAGCATAAATAGACTATGATGAATTATATCTAAATAGTAGTGCATTCATTAATTAGGTGGCATAAGATTTTATTACTTATGACAGATTGGCTTTTGACCTGGGAAGGACCCATAAATGAGGTTGCTGGGCTTACCGAGAGGATCTGGATCATTGAGAGGGAACCCGGCAGTTGCTTTGATAGGATTGCACTTAGAGAGGTCAGGGGTGGCGAGGTTAGGTATCCATACCCAGTTCTCATATTGCCCGGCATGTTTTCCCACGGGGAACAGCTCATCCACGTATCATGGCATGGTATCCAACCCACAATACCCCTAACGCAACATCCCGATACGGCAATACCACTTTACCTGGCTAAACGTGGCTTCCTTACTTACACAGTCGATTATAGGACACATTTCGTAATGCCTGACACTAAGGACTTATCATTCATGCTTAAGTGGGGTTGGGATGCTTGGTTAAGTGATGTTAAGGTTGTTGTTGATAAGGTGAAGGAATTGAGTGGTAAGGATAAGGTTATACTCATTGGTGAGAGCTTCGGTGGAATTGCATCAATGAATTTCGCATCGGTTGATCAAGAAAGCATTAGGGCAATCGTGTTTTTAGACGGAGCACCAATAAAGGAACAAGCACCACGCGTTATAAGTGCCGCATCAATTAGCGAGTTAGAGGCAAAGAAGTTATACGCGGTGCAATCACTTATCGGGCTTGAATTCTCGGGAGGATTAGCAAACCAGGTTTGGTTGAGGGCTCTGTATAATCCATCATTACCAAGTCCTAACCCTAATTTTAGGACGTTAGCTGACTACCTAATGGATGTTCTATACCGTGCAGGTTTAGCGAACCCATACTCATACTCATACACACCCAAGGAAGTTGCCTTTGCAGTGATGGCAACCTTTGATCCATATTGGCCGGCTAGGTTGCTCATAGAACCTACTGACAAGTTTAGGGTTGGTTACGGCAATGTTAGAGTACCAACGTTAGCCATAGTCAGTGAGTTTGGTATGAGAATTGCAGATATGGAGGTCCTAAGTAGGATTAATACGAAGATCATTGCATTAAAGGGTTATGGGCATCTTGATGTGTATGTTAACCCGAACAATGTCAAGGATGTTAATGAACCAGTCTATGATTGGTTACTCAACTTAACTTGACCTCAGCCCTATACTTAATCATTTCGGCTATCACCTCATTTAAATTACTCAACGGTGAGCCAAGCGGTTCTCCTCTAAACTCGCTATATGCCCTAGCCACGTTACCAATCACCCTCTCCTTATCAAACCAGTTGTTGTAATCCTTAAGATCGAGATCCCTAGCGGCCCTATCATACGGCATACCTTCCTTAAACCTCTTCCATGCCTCATCCCTTATGTACGTTAGGTAATCCCTAGCCCTATACAGGGCATCTTTTCCGTGAACCAACGGTCCATGCCCTGGTATGTAAGTATCAGCATTTAAAGATGCCAAATGGTCAAGCGCCTCTATGGATCCTTTCACCGAACCAAATAATACAAAGGGCGTGCAGGGCTCAGCAAATAGTAAATCGCCTGTGAAAACAATGCCCGAGTCAGGTACGTATACGTACACATCACCGATCGTGTGCGCTGGGTATCCTATGTACCTAACCTCAACCACTTTATCGCCAATATACAACGTGATCGAATCTGAGAATACCACGTCCTGAAGTGAGTACTTTGCACCGGTGAAATCGACGTCAGGGAATAAATGTTTGTAAAGGTTTATTAGGTTAAGCTTTGATTCTCCCTCAATCAATCTCCTAGTATTTACATGGGCTATAGATAACGCGTTAAATAAGTGATTTGTCCAGGTGTGATCGCCATGATAGTGAGTATTGATTAGAAGTCTCGTTGATCCTGCCATAATACCCTTCGCCTTCGATAGGAAGTCCATTGCCATGCTTTCGTTCGTAAAGGAATCAATTATTATCGAGAAATCCCTACCAACTATCAATCCTGCGTTAGATATGAACCACGTGCCCCTCTGCTGAATGTAAGCATAAACGCCCTTATCCACCTCAATGAGACCTGATTGCCAACTCATTGTAATTGTATTGCGTCATTTTAATTTAAAATAATTTCTTAATGGCAACACTAATTAAGTAGGTTTGTAACTTATAACCGATGCGGTTACTTAGTTATCTAAGGGACGGCAGGATTAGGTCCGGAGTCCTCTTTGATTCGGATTACGTACTCGATCTAAATGACTCCTGCTATAGCATGCTCATTTATCGAGGCGAGGATGAGGCATTTACAGAGAGGTATTGCAACGCCGTATTACCACCAGACATGCTTGGCGTGCTCCAGTCTGGCGATGAGGGTCTTAACATGATTAGAAGGGTCGTTGAATGGGCCGGTAAGAATAGGGATATTGCTAGCCTTAGGAGATTGAGTGATGTAAAACTGAAGGCACCGCTGACCAGGGCAAACATGCTTAGGGACTTCCTGGCATTTAGGGGTCATGTAGAGGCATCATCAAGAAGGATGGGTACACGAATACCTGAAGAGTGGTATAGAGTACCGACATATTACAAGGGCGATCCAGCCATATTCTACGGGCATCTTGAGGATATACCTTGGCCAAGCTATGCAAAGAGTCTTGACTTCGAACTAGAGGTTGCGGCTATAATTTACAAGAAAGGTAGGAACGTAAGTAAGGATAGGGCTTATGACTTTATAGTTGGGTATACAATATTTAACGACTTTAGCATCAGGGAACTTGAGGCTGTGGAACTAAAACTTCTGTTAGGGCCAGGTAAAAGCAAGGATTTCGCGAATGGTTTAGGGCCTTGGATTGTCACAAGGGATGAACTACCTGACATAAAGGGACTAAGAGTTTACGCTAAGGTCAATGGGGAAACATGGTGCGACACTAAGATTGAGGATATGCAATGGGATTTTGGTGACATGATATCCTATGCATCCATGGATGAGTACATAAGGCCAGGCGATGTATTTGGAAGTGGTACAGTAACGGGCTGTACAGGATTAGACATAGGCAAGGCGTTAAAGCCAGATGATGTGGTCGAGCTATATGTTGAGGGAATAGGTACACTCGTCAATCGCATAATAAAGGCTTAACTATACGTTCTATCTCATAGAATATCATTCTATGATAACTTAAAGAGTAAAGCCATAAGAAGGCGGTGAATGTGCTATTCATGTGATTTATCAATCAATCTCTCATTTAAATACAAACATTTAAATAGAGTTATGGTACTAACATGCCTTGTATGAATGAAGAATCAAGTAGACCGACGGATAAAGAACCGTTTTACTTCAAATCGTATGATAAGGTAATAGGTATAGCCCACGATATTTACGAATTAAGGAACGAAATAGAACGACTTATGCAGGTAGACACCAAAGCCCTGGAATACCACCTAAGCGAGGGACATATTATACAGTGGCTTAACTACATTGGTGAAAAGGAGCTAGCAAGCAAGTTGATGGGCGTTAAGGACCCTAAGGATGCCCTAGAAATAATCAACACGCATCTAAAGCCAAGAAATGTGGCCATGGATAAAGAACCCAATACTGGACGTAGGTCCCGTAGGCAAAGGAGGAGTAGGCATAATTAATTGCTTATTATAATTTAAATAACTGTTTATTAAACGTTTAATTAACTATAAATACTCAAAGCCTACAGAACCCACGTGACCGAAACCATAAGCAGGGAACTTAGGAGGAATGCCACGGGCTTCCTCGGCTCGTTGTATAACTCATTGGCTGGGCAGGCGCCGGCGTACAGCATTGCAGGTGGTGCTGCATTCATAATGAGCTATGCATACGCCGCCTCACCGTTGGCAATGCTACTAACATTACTTGGCGTCTTGGCAATAGTTTACTCAATATTCGTGATGGCACGCAAATACCCGCACGCCGCCAGTTTCTATGCTTATGTAACAAATACGTTGAACTCCAGGGTTGGTTTCTTCAACGGTATTGTTTATACGGTGTTCTACAGCATAATTGGTGTTGGTTCAATAGCCATAGCCTTCGCATACCTTGGCACCGAGGGCATATACGCAATCACTGGCCACCCGATAAACCCATTAATCCTACTCCCAATACCCATAGTCCTTGCCCTAGTACCCGCAGTGCTCGGCATAAGACCTACCATTAGGACTGAAATGACACTAACAAGCATTGAGATTGCAATCCTCCTATTATTCGTAGTACTATCCTTTGCGGCAAACATAAATAGGCTCTCCATACTACCATTCACGGTACAGGGCACATACCAAACAAGTCCAAGCGGTATCCTAATGGCATTATCAGGTGGGTTAGTCTTCGCCATAACCTACTTCATGGGTTTCGAAGTTAGCACGCAGATTTCCGAGGAGGTTAGGGACACCAGGAGGAGTGTGCCGACAAGCACCCTTTGGGCTACAGTACTCATGGGTGTGCTGTACATGCTCGTTACATACGCCATAATACTCAACATCGGTTACTCACAATCATCAATTAATAACTTCGTAAATGAGGCTGAGGGCATGGGACCAAATCCCGTATACACACTGATCGGTCACTACCTGGGCGAGGCTGGTCTCATATTGTTTGCAGTAAGTGTGATGCTCAGTGTGTTCGGTTGCTACCTAGCCACACTAAATGCAACGGCTAGGATGCTCTACGGCATGGCCAGGGATGGGTTACTACCCACGTGGCTCGCGGAGACCCATCCAAGGTATAAAAGCCCGCACAAGGCCCTTTACCTAAGCACTGCAATCGCTATCATAACGATAATGCTCGCGTACCTGGCATCATACGTAAGCGGTTACTACAAACCAATTGCACTGACCTATAACGCAATGGAATATGCCTATGCAATTGACTCGCTATATTACGTACTCAGCCTATTACTAATAGCCGTCGGCGCACTCAGGGTCACGACATGGCGTGGTAGGGTCGCGATAGCCATTGGTGCCGCGCTGCTTGCCATAACATTCTACTACTCAGTAACAGGCATGGCATACCTGTACATATTAATTGCATCCATATTGTTGATAGTTGTTGTTGAATTAACAATATTGAGAAACAAGTTGGATAAAATCAAGATAACCACATGCCCCTACTGTTGATGCAAAAATTTAACTTCGGCATAGTCGATAATAAAATGAATCAAAATGTACGATGCCTATAGCGTAGTCGATGTGAGGAACAGGGATGTCGTCGATGTTGGCGCATTCGTAGGAGATACAGCAGTGTACTTCATAAAAAGAGGCGCACATAAGGTTCTCGCAATCGAACCCCACCCAAGGGCATTCAATGAACTAATCAGAAACATAAGAATTAATGGGCTACAGGGTAGGGTGGTACCAATAAATGCTGCATTGGGCGGTAGGCAGGGCTTTATCTACATACCTGAGGATTTGTATGTCGGTAATATAATGAGTACGTACTTTGGCTATGAGTACGCGAGGTATGTGCCAGGGTACGTCAAGGTTAGAGTGATGGCGATAGGCGAGTTGGTTAAGGAGTATGAGTTTAGTCCGGACGTGCTGAAGATGAATTGTGAGGGTTGTGAGTACGACGTGATACTCAACGATTATGAGCACGTCAGGTTATTCAACGAATTAATCTTTGAGTACCACAGGTGGATCACAGGCATACCTGTCGATGCTATACTCTCCATATTGAGTAGGGACTATTATTGCGAACCCATTGGTCTCGCAACGGAGGATTACGGCTACGTGCACTGCAGCAAAACAACTTAAAGGTCCCCTAGTAACTACCTCGTTAATGATTGAAACCCACGAGCTAATTAAAGGCTTGGTATACCGAATGAGGATACCCATGGATGTGGAACCTGGTTATGTATACTCATACATTGTTAGGAGTGGTGATGGTTGTGTAATGATTGACGCAGGATATCCAAACAGGGAGTTGGTAAAGCCATTAATTGATTCAATAAGGAAAGTGCCCAACTGTAGGTTGGACGCGTTGATAATAACGCACATGCACATTGACCATTACGGACTCATGAATGAAATACGCAATGCGCTTGGGGCTTATTTGGTTATGCACATCAATGACTACGAACAATTGGTCAAAATGGGTAATACTGAACAATTAATTAGGGAAATGGCAGAGTTGCTTCGTGAATGGGGTGTATTTGGTGAGGAGGAGCAATTGTTGATTAATATCATCGGGAGATTCTCAAGAAGGAGGGCCTCATTGGGCGATTTAAGGCTTGACAAGCTGATTAGGGGTGACGAGGGATCCATCGATGAATTGCGCGTGGTACTAACCCCAGGCCACTCCCCTGGCCATGTATCCGTGGTATTTAGCGAGTACAGTGTGGCATTTACTGGGGATCTGATATTACCGACAATAACAACCCACGTGGGGCTCTCACCAATAAATTTGGGAAATCCATTACTTAGCTACATCAAGTCATTAATGAGAATTAGAAGTATGAAGCTGAAATGTGTGCACCCAGGGCATGAGCACGAGGTCTGTAATGTCGATGATAGAATAGGCGAATTAATAAGTCATAGGGTTTCGAGACTTTGCGAGGTAATAAAGATCCTAAGTAATAAACCTAGCACAGTATTTGAGATTGCGAGCACCCTCAGGTGGATGGATAATAGGGAATACTCACTACTAGACCCTATGAATAAGTACCTGGCCATTACCGAAACAGCATCGCTGGTAAAGTATCTCGAGGAGCTAGACGTGATAGGGAGGAACTACGATGGCAGGTACGAGGTTATAAGAGGCATTGAATGCAGCCAACAATTACTAATACCACAACAATAACCTTTTATTAATACCTCTCGAAATAGATAAACCGTGGACACGGAAAGACTTGAGGAATTCATCCTCGAGAGAATGAGGGAGTTCAAGGTACCAGGTATTAGCATAGGCATTGTTAAGGATGGCAGGCTAGTATACGCAAGGGGCTTCGGATTCAGGGACATGGAGGCAGGATTACCCACAACGCCAGGCACCATCTACGGTATAGGGTCCATAACCAAGGCATTCACAGCACTATCAATACTAAAACTAGCCGAGGAGAACAGGCTAAACCTCAACGACCCGGTGGAGAAATACATACCACTGAGACTAAGGCCCTTTGGTGAGCCCGTACTCGTACACCACCTACTAACCCACACAAGCGGGATCCCAGCCCTGGGCTATGCGGAGGCATTCATAAATGGTGTGCTCGGTCTCAAAAGCAATTTATTACCATTAGCCACACCAGACGACGTAATTGCGTTCATGAGGAATGCCGAAGAATGGGCTGTGGCGAGGCCCGGCGAGAGATTCTTCTATCTAAACGAGGGCTACGTACTACTCGGCAAGATAGTGAGTGAGGTCGGTGGCGTTACGTACGAGGATTACGTCATAAAGAATATACTGAAGCCCCTGGGGATGGGCAGATCATACTTCAGAGAGAAGGATATCGAGAGGGATTCCGATGTTGCAGCATCGTACATAGTCGGTAAGGGAGGCGAGCTGATAAGGAGTAGGTTTCCGTTTGGTGTCACATCCGACGGCGGCCTGCTTAGCAATGTTATTGACATGTCACAATTCGTGGACATGCTCATAAATAGGGGATCACTGGGTGACGCTAGGATCATCAGTGAGGATTACCTGGAGCTAGCCGAGAGGAAGTACATCGACGTGCCCTGGAAGGTGATTGGGGATGAGGGTTATGGGTATGGCCTAATAGTGAGTAACGAGTTCTTCGGAAGAAAGCTCATATATCACAGTGGCGACATCCTGGTCCACACAGCATTCATGGGCTACATACCCACCGAAAAACTTGGCGTCATAGTAATGTCAATGACCGAGAACTACCCACAAACCAGGATAGGGCTCTACGCACTATCCCTAATGCTAAATCACGACCCAACCAAGGAACTCAGGGTATTCAGGGAAGAGGAAATAACGAGGAGGCTAGAGGGCATTTACGAAACCTACGGCGGGACCGTGAGGGTAACAATCAAACGCCAGGGCGATTACCTACTCATAATTGACACCACGAGATACACCGAAGAAGCAACAATACTCGTACCGGAGGAGATTAGGTATGACTATGCGCGATGTTACGCACTAATCAACGGCACAAGGATCCCCGCAGAATTCTACATAGGTAGTAATAAGGTGTATTTAATCTACGAGAGATTTAAGCTTGAAAAGAAAGGTCCAACATAGCCCTGGTGACGCCCGCTATACTAACCTAGAAAGGTTTTTAAAGAACTACGTGCATCAAAACCCGTATGATAAGAACAAAATTCAATACCACGAAGAAAAACAGGAATTACTCGAACGTAAATTACAATGGACATACACATAATAACGATGTTCAAGAATACGCAATATATTATACGTTCATCAAACGAACACCAATGTGAATAATCACTTAAAAACACCAAAAACAATAACAACCCGTGATTGTCAACAACATAAGCAACGTACCGATGGAGGATGTATCAAAACTACTGAAGGGAACACATGGCTTCTTCATACAGTGGCTAATAACTAAGGATCATGGAGCGAGGTATGCCGTCAGGAGGTTTATTGTGAAGCCTGGCGGTGCAATGCCGCTGCACAATCATAAGTACACGGAGGCAGTCATAATACTAAAGGGCAGGTTAAGGGTCAGAACCAAGGAAGGCACCTATGAACTAGGCCCCGGAGACTACTTTTTCACGGCCCAATATGAACCACATGCCATCGAGAACATAGGCAATGAGGATGCAGAATTCATATGCGTAATATCGTATGAGGACGACATGACACTGAAACCATTGGAATAATTGCACATTTCCTAAAATTATTCCCAAATTCTCCTGGAATTCCTGTAAATTATATAGTGATAATTAGGTTGATGTAGATTATTTGTTAAGAAATAGTTATTAGGAGGTCACTATTTAATTTGCGCGATGTATCCAATTAACGATTATCTAAAGGATTCTGTGAGGGAATTACAGGGTGAGAAGGCATTCGCATACCTGGCAAGGGCACGCGAGGTTGCTGAGAGGAGAGGCATTAAGGTTGTATCCTTCGGCATCGGTCAACCAGACCTACCAACCTTCGAGAATATAGTAAACGCAGCAAAGACGGCACTTGATGCTAGGTTCACGGGGTACACCGAGACGGAGGGCATAAGGGAGCTCAGGGAGGCCATAGCTGACTACCTGAACTACAGGTACCACGCAGGTGTTAGGCCGGACGAGGTAATCGTGACCACAGGGACAAAAACCGCAATATTCCTCGCAATAGCCTCATACGTAAGACCCGGCGATGAGGTAATAATACCAGACCCAACATACCCAGCCTACCCAGAATTAACAAAATTCTTTGGTGGTAAACCAATATACGTACCAATGAGGTTCAACCAAGACAGAGGATTCACACTTGACCTAGAGACCATTGAGAACTCAATAACGCAGGGAACAAGGGCCATAGTGATAAACAACCCACACAACCCAACCGGCGCTGTATTTAGGCCTGATGAGGTTTCGAAATTGTTGGAGATAGCCAAGGATCACAGGTTGTTGGTGATTGTTGATGAGATATACGACAACTTCGTGTATGAGGATAACGCGTTCAAGGGCGTACTTGAGCTGGAGCCTGAGTGGAGGAGGTACATAATATACACCAACGGCTTCAGCAAAACCTTCTCAATGACAGGCTGGAGGCTAGGCTACCTAGTAGCCAGCAGGGAAGTAATAGAACCACTCAAGAAACTAGCAGCAAACACCTACAGCTGCCCACCAAGCATAGCCCAAAAGGCTGGAGTCGAAGCATTAAGGAGTGAAGCATCTTGGAAGGCATCGAAGGCAATGATAGAGCTATTCAGGAGAAGGAGGGATGTGATGTACGAGGAGTTACGAAAAATACCAGACATCGAAGTCTGGAAGAGTACGGGGGCTTTCTACATGTACCCAAGAATCAAGGGGGTACTCGATAGGTTAGGCATGGACGTAGAGCAATTCACAGATTGGCTACTGGAGAACCACGGGGTTGTGGTACTACCCGGAACCGCATTCTCCGAAACCCACATGGGCAAGGAACACGTAAGGCTAAGCTTTGCATTGGATGAGGCATTGATTAAGGAAGGAATAGAAAGAATAAGAAAAGCCGTTACAAAATAACGACTAACATAAACTAAGATCACCCACAGAATACTCAGCGCCTAGGATGTTCATTATGGTCCTAAAAACCTGAACCGTAGCATCATCACCAGACCTCGTAATCGCCTCCCTAATCTCCCCAATATACCTGCACGGATTCAGAACAAAATCATCACTACCATACCTAACAGTAACCACCTTACGAACACTATCGCACACAACATTAAGAACCACACAATAATCACCACAACCAAAATCTCTATACAATGAAGAATACCTAGTGTGACAATCAACCCTAACCTGAACAACACCGGGCCTACGGAAAACAGGGCCCTCAATAACCACAGAAACAAGCCTACCACGCCCATCCACAACAAAATCAACTATCAACTCATACTCATGAAACCAAAACCGAACAACAGCACAATCAAACAACCCCAAATACCTCGAACACCTAAGCCCACCTCCAGCACAATCCTCAAGACCCATACTGCACGTAACCCAAAACCACCTTATATTGATTCTGACCTCTTCCCCGCCCTTAAGGGCAAGGTTTGTCGTTCATTTTATCACGCACAAACATTTTACATATATAAATATCCTATCCATGACAAAAAGACACAATTAACAGATAATAACCTGTGAGAAACCTTTAAATACACCAAAAGCAAGCATTCTTCTGGGTATAAACAAAATAGGCCCGCTATCGCGGGCTAAAAACAAACTCCCTTTTTCTTTTCTTCATAATCAATTTCAGCCAATATTGCATTCCTCCTTATTTTAGATTATTTTACATGATTTTACGTTATTATTCTAAACAAGGCATATCATTATAACTTCTACAAGGTACTAATAAAGTATAATACATAGATATACCAAGTTATTTGTTTAGAACTTAATAGGAAGATTTATATACAACACGCAGCAATGAAAACCTGTATGAGCAACCTAGATGTTAGCCTGGGAGATGTGATAAAAATCATAAAGGAACTTAGACAACTCAGGGACTCCCTTAGAAACAAACTCATTATTAAGGTACCTAGGGAATACATAATCGGCAATGCAGACGTTGCAGCAAGACCCATGTTCACAGACGGCTTCGTAGTAACCTTCAGGGTAAACAACCGTGAGTACAGGGTCTGGTGGTCAAGCATCGAGAACGCCCTTGAGGGTAGGAACATCGATTGGGGCGATTATAGGGTGGAGGCAGGCAAGGAACCGCGGATAGAATTCCTCAACCCAGATGGTAGTAAGGTCGCTGTGGTAAGGCTGGATGAGAAACTCGTGAACGAACTCAATAGGCTAATAAACACAGCCTTTTCCCTATTCATAATCGACTGGTTCATTGAGGACGACATCAAAAGCATCTCCAACATAACAAACATACTCATCCCAGAGGACTACACGGAACTAAGGAACATAAGCGATTTCGTAGAGACAATCCACACAAAACTCAACGAACTAGGCATAATGAAGGAACTCGAGGACGGAGTCAGGAAGATAGAGCTAGAATGCCACGCGAATAAGCACGAAGGCAGGGACATAGTGGAAGTCATACCAGTGGGCAGATACTACCTATGCCCAGAATGCCTAAGGAGAGCCGAGAAATACGTCGACGAAACACTAAACAAATGGAGCAACGTGAAAACAAAGGTACCAAACGAAACATGGCAAGCACTACAAAAAAGCATAGACTACATAAGAGAAATGATAAGCAACACACAAACATAAAGATCATAAAGACACCACCATACCCACAGAGGTAACCCAGCCAGGTAAAGCAGTGTGCACCAGGGCTTATTCATACTCAAAACCGATGGCTAGGGTTCCATGTGGGACTTATGTGCGGTCAATATGGCAGGATTAATTGATCCACCAGCGCGCAGTGGCGATGATACGCCCTACGAAAGATCAGCCACACACCCAAATTCCATAGCGCATAACATTACAATAATCATAAAAGCCCAATATACTCCTTAGTTGACCCCGTGGAACCAGTTGGTAAGCATAAGTTGCTTGCGTTCTTAAACCTCATGGTTTCAACCACGCTTGTTGCGTTCATCACGGTAGAGACCCATGTAGCCTTTATCCTACCACCATTCATAGCGACTGCGGCGACCCAAATTCCAGACCCCGCCTGGAGGTTACATAGGAGCATTGTGGTGATTACCTCATACCTACTCTCAGCGACAGTTGGTGTCGTCTTCGTACTTTTACACCTAGACCAGGGCATACTCATGGCTGTCCTGGCATCGACCCTTGCCTACGGCATTGAGTTAATCCTAAACGTTGAACATCCACCCTCTATCTTGGCTACGTTCCTTGGCATCCTTGAGAGAGCTTCACCAACATATATCCTACACCCCGTCCTCGTTGGGATAGTGGTCATTGAGGGCGTTAACTACCTGCTATCCAGGGCGATAATGATTAACACAACGTGTACCCAGAAAACCCAGGATTCAAGACACATGCAGAGGCGTTAACGGACCATACTACCCACCCAACTTGCAAGCCAGAACAATCGTCAAATAACCCTAAAAAATAACAAAACCCCAAGCACCCAACCCAATCCCCTAACACTGTGAAACTCACCGTTAGATCCACGTTATTGAGGAATTGAATGTTCATTAGAGTCTCTCGATTGTCGCGGTCGTGAGATCGTTAGAGGGTTTACGAATCGTGCATCGATTGTTAGTATAAACCCTCTGACGGAGACCGAGAGACGGGTAGGAAAAGCTTGAAAGGGAGCATAAATAATGACGAAACAGGTGATTTTAAAAGAATATTGAAGAAGATCCATGAGGTAGGCAAACCACACCCACAAAGAAAAACTTATAACCAATCACCAAACAAAACAAACGCCGCCGTAGCTCAGCCCAGGTAGAGCGCCCTGGGGCAAAAGCCCCGCGTAAGGCTCATAACCGGGAGGTCCCGGGTTCAAATCCCGGCGGCGGCACCAATTGTTCAGTTCCTTTTTATGGGGTTGGTGGTTTTTGTTTCCGTGGGTGTGGGTTTGTGGGGCCGCTTGGGCGAGGGTTTCCAAGCCGTGGTATCTCTTTGGGTCATTGTTGCTGTCTCCGTATTTCGTTTGATTATAAAGTTCAACAAAAGTATCGTAATTTATCTTGCCATCATAAAACACTAGGATTAATTCGGCTCGCAACCACTTTATTGGGTGATGCAAATACTTGGTAATAAGTCTAAGCAGCTTAATGGCATTTTTCCCATAAACCTCCAATACTGCTGCATTGTGTTCCTCGTCCTCATATATATGGCTCTTTATCCCTAGTTTTCCCAATACTTCCTGAACAGCGTCTAAAAGGATCCTTTTCTTACAATTATAACACGCCGAGATACTTATGTTCAATGTGGACTTTTTAAAGTCGTATCGGATCGAACCGTCTCCGTCAATTATCCCCGCAATTAGCTTCGGTACATCCTCCGAACCCAATGCCTTTATGTACTTAATCAATTCCTCAATACTCAGCCACCTCCATTCTTCCTTTTTAACAAAGACAAAATATTGTATGGCAACGTTTGTTTTTTCTCTTCGTCGCGGTGTACCATTACCCCAAACAATTGATATACTCGGCTTTCCTATGTCAGTAAGAATTTTTAGAAACATTACGGCGCTGATTGACTCCGTTGTATTCAATGAAACTTTTACATACTCATACCTTTTGGCTTTAATTACACAATCAGCTATATCACTTGCTATAATCCCTATAAAGTAGCTAATGCTAGTTTCTGCATGAAGCCATGCACACGCATCTATGCCATGTTTCTCAAATCCGTCAATATCGATGCCGATAAATTGCAATAATGCTCTACACATCATTTTTTCACTCCAGCTAAGTTCTCTTACCATCAAGCTTTCAATATTTTCAATGATTTTATTTCTCGTTACGCGCCCCTCTATCTCAATACCGCATCTTCTCAGTAAGTCGCTGAGCCTTCCTCCTACCTTTAAAGTGACACTTATCCAATTCCTCGAAACACCGAGACTTTTGAATAGCGTTAGTACTTCACATCGTGCTTCATCATTGGTAATGCGCCATAATCTATAAATAACGTTTCTCGCGTTATCAGCAACCTCTTTACCGATTAACCTACCGTCGTGGCATTGATTTTTGATTAGCTCCTCTATGAGCCTTATTACGCATTGTTTGTCGTTATTTTCTAGACACTTCGTTGCTTGTCTTATCAGCCCGGTACATGTTTCTATCCTCCCCGCCTGGGTGGGTCGAGGCAGGGAGGATTCGTTGTTTAATTCCTGGTCCTCCTCGTTCTCCATCGGGCCTTTGCCGTTTTTCGGCGGCCCATTGATTTTAAACCCACCCACAGCAAAGCACTCACTTTGGTGCATAGCCGAAACACCTATGTTTCTTCAGTTCATCTGTGAGTATCTTGGCTAACTCGCTACATGGTTCCGCCTCCATGCACTTATTATAAACGAAGCTCCATAACCGGCAGTCAGCTCCTCCATAGGTCATCAGCCAAGCAAGCAACCACACCACCCCACACCCAACAATTATTTTATCAATAGGCTTATAAGGCACCACGAGCATAGGCACGAACAGCAATTCCAATTACACAATGCTCATGATAAGCAGATACAACCACAACAAACACTTAATAACACAGCACGTACCGAAAGCGATGATGAAAAACTACCAAAAATAACACTGACGTGAGGACCAACAAGGGAACACAACTACCACGAAAAATGTACCTACACGGAAACGCGGAAGATCCCGGGTATATTTCGTGCCTATCCTTTATAGTTGGGTTAAAATTTACGCATCCCAGTTTTGTTGTGTGGAGTCCTCATTAGTTAGGGATAAGTTGGCTAGTGTTGATGCTAGGGTTTATGCGATTGTTAATTGCATTGATTGTGATATTATTGATGAGTTGGGCAGGCTGGTGCGTAACAATGTTGATGTTAGGCTAGTCATCAGTAGGTCATGTAATTGTGTGAGAGGGGGTGTTGGTTGGCGTTCGGTTATTTATGTATTAGTTCCTGTGCTCGTTATTGCATTGATCCTTGCCTTTTATTCGCCGTATGTAGGTGTCTTGACCGGACTTTTTGGGGTCTTAGTGATATTCAGTGTTATTGGTAGGCGGACCATTAGGTCGATTAGTGGTTGGGTTAGGATTGTACCTGAGGATTCAGGCTTTTTGAAGGATGAATTACTAATTGTAGATGATGAAGCATTTGTGGCATCAAGTACTGGTTCTGCGATCCAGGTGCCTGTTGATGATGCCATTAGATACTTCAACGACATCTGGAAAATTCTTTAATTCGAAATATCGCGTCCCTACTTAAGTTGAAATAACAATGAAATCATAACTGATCATTAAAAACATTAACTTAATACACGCCTCCTCCTTCGTCTCCTTGGTCTCATTAGCTGTCTTGCCGTGTAAAATAGTATCAATAGAATGATGAGTAGTAGGAGTGTTGTTGTCGGTAATTGTAGGCCTCGGCTTATTTGTCCTCCTTGTTGCGTTGTCCCGCTTGCATACTCGCTATACCACTGCAGTATTGCATCACGTACTTCCTCCGCAACAACCGGGTTCTCAATGATTATGCCCAACTCCCTATTGTTGTGTAAGGATTCGTAGTCCAGGTTGACGCTACCCACGTACACGTAATTCCCAACCACAATAGCCTTAGCCGTCAAGCCAGGTACCATGACCGCGCCTAATTCACTGACGGCGTAATCATTCTCCGAGTGCTCACCAACTATGACGACCCTGTCCGTGTGCCCCTCGATGTAGCTGTACATGTTTGAGGATGGGTATAACTCCTCAATAGCCATGTACAGGGGGCCTGGTTGGTTCAGGAGGTCGCCTAAGTACTCGGCGGAGTTTATTGGTGAGACCACGATGCCTGGGTAACCTATTTGCGGTGGCGTCTCGTTGTAGTAGTCGCTGAGTATTACCTCGGCGAAGACCTTTGCTATTGTTGCGTTGTTGATGACTAGGTCGATGCCCAGGTCACGCTCGAAGCCGTAGTAGGTAGGGTTTATTGAGCCTAGTATGACCGTTTCGTTGTCAATAACGAAGACCTTGCTGTGCACGAAGTCGTACATGTAATTAAACGAAACATGAGCCCCCGCACTAGCTAGCTCACCCACTGCGGAGTACTCATCCTCGGGTATGCCGCCGTACACATTGCCAGATAGGACTATGTAGACGCTGACACCGCGTTCAGCCAAGCTGGCTAACTCATTGACTAGGGGTTGGTAGGTTAGCTCATACGCTTCGACATACACGCAGTGCTTTGCCGTACCCACCACATTGAGTATGTAGGTGGAGTTAACGGAACCAATAACCACACCAACCTGACTCGAGTTCAAAAACACAAACCAAGCCTGTGCAGTAACCGGCACCGCAAGCACTGCCGAAGTCACGACCAAAAACACGAGAAAGTTCGCAAACCTCATCAACAAGAAACCACGGGAGGGCACTTAACTCTAACGCGTAAACAATCAATAATACCAACAACCACGAGGGAAAGCTTTTAAATTCAACAAAAACCCAAGAAAAACGGGCCCGTAGCTCAGCCAGGTAGAGCGGCGGGCTCTTAACCCGTAGGTCGTGGGTTCGAATCCCACCGGGCCCGCTAACTCCTTGTTCTATTCTTCATGTATTCGTGCTCGTGTCGTTTATGTTCCTCGTGTCACCCATTTACGAAAAGTTTTTAAGGGAGTTTGCATGCAATTGGGTGATATGGAGAGCACGAGGGAAGTCCCGTTCACGTCAATAGACCTGGACAACGACGGCTTATACTTCATAGCGAGGGATGGTGATGCCTGGGTCTATGTTGATGTGGAGGACAGGTTGGTGAAGGTGTTCAACAGCCTCGTGGATGCCCTAGCCTATGGCTTGCAAGTCAGCCCAGAGGACATCACAGAGGTGGGTGTAGGCGAGGGCGAACTCAGGGTTTGCCTGCCCAAAGAGTGCCTTGAGTTCAAGGCTTGGGTTGATTAGGATGGTCGATTGCAACCTACTTGACCTGGCTCAAATCAATGATGACCAGAGAAAGGCGATTATTGAGTTTGTTAGGGAGCATAAGGGCGTCAAGCCCAGGGACCTGGGCGTTACTGACGCCTATCTGCGTATGGTTAGGCTAGGCAAGGCTAGGGCTGGCGATGGCTTGTTGTGCCAAGCCCTTAAGTACGTCACCGAGGATGAACTGAGGCTGCTATTGAAGGGCATAGTGCCTGAAGCCAAGGCAAGCCTCAATGATGCAGTCAGGGTGATAGCCACAGCCAGGACAGACCCAGAATTTAGGGAGTTCCTGCTGGGCTTGATTAAGGAGTACCTCGGTGATTACATAACAACGCTCCAGCAGACCTGGCACGTTACTGAGAGGGATATTGAGGAGTTCATAAGGGCTAAGAGGCTGAAGGGGCTTAGTGAGAAGACCATTAGGGATGAGGTTCACTACATTAGGGAGGCACTTGCCGAGTTGGGTTGGAACCTGACTCCCGAGGGCGTGCGTGAGTACCTAGCCGAGTTAGCCGAGGATGGCGAGACCTATGTGCTCAAGCACACCACCTATAGCCTCAAGTCGTTCCTCAAGACCGTCCTCAAGCCCAGGGATCCGGCATTGTTTAGGGCTTTGTATGACGTGTTCACCGTCTATAAACCAAGGAACAACAGCAAACCCAGGCTGCCTAGTATTGAGCAACTTAGGCAGATTTGGCAACAACTACCCGCTATAGAGGCTAAGTTCTACTTCGCCCTGCTTGCCGAGACTGGGTTGAGACCTGGCGAGCCGTTTTTGCTCACCATCGACGACCTAGACCTGGAGCACGGCATGCTCAGGGTTGGTAAGGTCACTGCTACTAAGCGTGCATTCATTGCGTTCCTAAGACCCGAGTTCCTCGAGTGGGTCAAAACCAACTACCTCCCGCACAGGGAGGCTTGGGTTGAGAAGATGGGTAGGGCTTGGTCGGCAAGCAACCTATTCAGCCAGGACGTGGTTGAGAATGCAAAACGCAAACTAATCCCGTTTGACCAAAGCAGGCTAAGGCGAGAAATCAAGGACACAGCCAGACAGGTGCTTAACAGGGAGTTTGAGCTGTACGAGCTTAGGAAGTTCTTCGCTACGCACATGATTAGCCAGGGCGTGCCCGAGTCCATTGTTAATACTTTGCAAGGCAGGGCACCACCCAGCGAGTTTAGGATCCTGGTCGAGCACTATTGGAGTCCTAGGCATGAGGAGCTACACCAGTGGTACCTAAGGTTCGCACCCAAGGTCTGCTGCTAAATTACTAATTATTAAATAGTTAGTCTCTCGCCTAGGCATGAGCACACGAGGGAGAGAGTTAAGCGAAACTTTCACCCAACACATACAATGCCTAAACCTTGCGAAAACTAGGCAGGTGCCCACTAATGCGTGTAGAACAAGCTCAAGTCGGACACGTGCAAATCGTGCTTTTACTCAACAATCTTGTACAACCTGCACGGGATTTGTAACAAAAGGATGGTCTCTCGTGCAACATAGAACAGTTGTTCAAGTCCATGAGCCAAAGACCTGGCAAATTGTTCCACGACTGTTTATAAACCTCGGTAGTTGTACATAGCAATTGCTATGTATAATACGTACAAAATGTTTGTGCAAACGCGTTTGCACAAAAGTGTTTGTACAAAACACATAGCAGGCAAAAAATTTTTAAAGGTCTTAGAACAGATATTCAGTGGGGGATGCGGGAATGCAGGACGAGTCATACCCCGTTACGGGGACTCAAACAGGACGTGTTTCATCACCGGAGAGAAAGTCAATAGCGGAGTTAATAAGCGTTACTGGGCTGCAGCCGTTGAACTTGGCGTTGCGTGGTGATGTTGTGAAGAACGGGAGGAAGTGGATCCTGATACTTGCGACGCAGTACAAGATCAACCCTGAGGAGTACGAGGTTTTGGATAGGCTCGTTGGGGAGTTCGTTTCGGTGCACGCAATCGAGCTAGGCATACACTTCACAACAACATTACTGAAGAAGAAGGGGCGTGGCTACATTTACGTCAACATACCAGCGAGGCTGAAGGCGTTTTTCGAGGAAGCGTGGCGTGAGGGTGGGCAAATCACCGTGCTTGTGACAATCGACCCAAGACTACTGGGCATGGGCAAAACAAAGCACGCAACCAGCCTCAAGGACGGTCTCAGAAACGTGCAGGGGTGATGGAACATGGTGAATAGCCAGAAGGCTCAGGGTAGGCTCGGTGCTAGGAAAGAGTTGAAAATTCAGAACCAAAACATTGATGACCCTGGCGGTTTCGACAACCTAATCCTGGGATGGAAGTGCGTCATGGGGCTGAGTAATGGAAAAGTACTCGAGGGCGTAGTAAAGGCGGCTTCGAAATATTGGTACATTGTCAGCACCAGCAGTGGGAACACGGTGTTCGTGAATAAAGCATTCATAATAACGATAACGCCGTTGGAGCCTCCTAAAACCGCTCAACCCATAGAGAATGCAGGGGGTGTCGGCAATGCAGAAGCCTCAAAAACAAAATGATGCGGGTATATTTAAAACACTCGCCCACGTGGCAAGGAGGTTATACGATTTAGGGTTCAACGTTGTGCCCGTTAATTCCGACAAAAAGCCTGTTACGTTTTGGAATGCAACCAATAGGCAAAAATGGGAGGAGTTGAAAAAGTATCTAACGAAGGCTAGCGGTTTGGCTGTTACTGGGAGTTACCTGGAGGATGAGGAGTACGGTGTCGTTGTTCTCGACCTAGACGACGTTGATGCAGCAAGTGAGGTGCTTAGGCAAGCCTTCAGTGAGGAGTGGCGTGCCAGGCTTTGTGGGCAGACCTGGAGCTTCTGTGGCCTCACTGGTCCTAGACCGAAAAACCGAGTAACGTGCAATTGCAAGGCGCCTGGTGAGGACTGCGATTGTGTTGTGCAGGACACTGGCGAGCACAAGAAACTGAGCGAGCTTCCTAGGGGAATGTATATTGTTGTTAGGGTGCCGAGGAAGTGCCTGCCAGGCGGCACCGTTAGGAGCGAGGCTATCGAGGTGATGGTAAGCAATTATGAAGTTGTGTATGGAAAGCACCCCAGTGGTGTGTTTTATCAACCTGTTAGGTATGCCGATGGTAATTGGATTCCGATAGGGATTAACGAGGTTGATAAGGGCGAGGTAATCACATGCGATGAGCTAAAGACCATAATCGCATTGGTTGAGCAATCGGTAGTTAACTGGTTGGAGGAGACTGGTGCTAGGGCTGAGGAGGAGGCTGCGGCTGAGTCTGCCACCGATTACGCTGAATACCTGGCTTTGACTGAGGGTGAGCTAAAGCTCCCCGAGCCTACGAAGGACCTTAGCGAGGAGAGGATCAACCAAATCGTTAATTCAGTAAGGCCCATTTGGTGGTTTGAGACTGACGAGGGTAAGCACACACACGACTCAATCCTCTTCGGCCTATCCAGCATAATGAGGCGTGATGGCATTAAGTATGAAGTGGCCAGGAAGGTGGTTGAGCGAATAATTAACACGGGTATCCAAGACATCTCCGATAAGGTGGATCAAAATACCCTGCAGCGAATAATCAAGAACGAGGAGAGGCACTTTAAGGAGACCGTGGATTACATCTACAACAAACCCACCGCAAAGCTGTGGGGTAGGGCAGCCTTCGAAGATAACCTGAAGCGGGTGATTCAAAAGGCCATAGAGAGGGGCCTACTGAAGTTGCAGGAACCTGAGGAGTGGTTCGACGCAATAATCCACGCAATAACCGGCATAAATGCAGTGGTTACTGAGGAGGTTCTTGATGAGTACCTGCCCCGTGAGGAGGGACCCATCAACGTCCCACAGTGGGCTAGGGGTATTGAGGTACCAAAGCTTGAGTACTGTCTTAGCAAGCCGATTTGCGATAAGGCCCTAGTTACGCACACTAGGGAGGACAGCCAATATGACGTGGTGGCGATTAAGTCCGTGGCTAAGAGGGGAAAGAAAAAGGGCGGTAGAAAGCCCAACTTTTCGCCGATTGCGTTGCTGCCCAAGTATATGGGGCAGGTTTTTGATCCCTTCTATGGCGATTGGTTCTTCGTGGCACTACATGACGGCAAAGTAATAGCGGTATCGACCGACTTTGATAACTTCATTGAAGCGTTGAGGAATGCCCCAGGTATCCGTAATTACATCATCGGGAACGAGAAATACCTGGATTTGATTAAGGCAATCATGCCCAGGGTTAGGCTTGTTATTAGTGCTGGGATCACCGATGATGGCTTCGTGGACCCATACGGCGTGCTCGACATTACTGACTACGGAGTAGAACCGCTCCTAAAAGCCTATGAGTGGGTACGCAAGTGGTACCCAGAGGCCAATGCCAGGTGGGCGTGGTTCAACGTGATGGCCAGTTTTGCCAAGTTGATAACACCCATGGTTAGGTACAAAAACAAAACATTCAATGACATGGTCGTCTATAATTACGGGCAAGGCGGTGAGGGAAAAACGTCACTGGTTAGGTACGTGTTGGTGCCATTGTTAGACGAAGAAAAAGAAGACGCCAAGAAGTACTACTTCATCGTTATTAACGGAGCGGTCACCTCCGAAGCCCAGCTTAGGAACCTGCTGAGTCTCAATAGGCTGCCGTTAATCCTCGATGAACAGGATAAAAAGTCGCTTTCGGCAAACGTCGGTATCTTCCTGAGCGCTGTTGTTGGTATGGGCACCATTAGGGTACAAGCTGCTAAGTATGGTCATGGCATCGCAGTGAGGTTCTTGAACCTGAGGGGCATGGTTGCGTTCACCAACGTACCATTCGTGAAGTTTTTGAGGGAAGTTATGAATGAAGCCAGCGACTTCGCAATAATACGCAGGTTCATCGAAATCTCCTGGGACCATGAGCCGATAAATAGGGAGGGATTCAAGAACCTGCCCGAGTTTAAACCCATCTACGGCTTCGCAACCAGGCTGTGGCAAAAGTACAGTAATGAGTTAATCAAGTCCGCAGACCTGCTCGAACTAATCGAAAAGCTGGCGATGGCAATAGGGCACGAGTACATGGGCGATGCTAAGGCCAGCGAAATGGTACAATACACCCTAGATATAATCAAGGAGCTTAGGGAGGCGAAACGCAATGAGAGGTTGGCGTTAAATGATGCCGATGCATTGGTCGATTCTGCCTACGATTTCGTAGCTAGCGAGTTGAAGACACCGCCGTCCTCCGCAGTTAAGGTACTGAGGTACATCCTTGAAAACCCACAGAGGGCCGGCATAAAGCTAACAAAGCCGAGGAACAGTGAGGGGCTTGAGGGGCAAAAGAGAGACTTGGATGAGGTAATCCATAAGTACTTAATGTACCCATATGGTATCGAGGACACGTCTGATAGGGGAATCACCGGAAAAGACCCTGACGCAGTTGCGTTGTACGTATTACTGAAGAACGCATACGATGAGGACCTGGTAGAGGTCGTCATATTCACGAAAATGCCGCTAATATCCAACGCACGTAGAACTTTCCTAGGAGCACCTGAGTCTAGTTTCACCATAAACGGCGTGAAGAAAAACGGATATGCAATACCGCTGGCGAAGCTGGTCAGGATATTCCTCGAAAGGGAGCTAAAAAATGAAAACAAGGAAAGCGGTGAAACCACGAAAGAACCGAGCAGTAACGGTGAGACACCATGAGCCTTGACATTTGTATAAATGCACGATGGGTATTTTCAACTGTAGCAGGATTTCACTACTTCACTATATTCACTACCAGCCCCAGTGAGTTAGCAAAAGTTTTTGCTAGCACGGTTTCCGTGAATTCCACGTTCATACCTTTCAATTCAGCTCCTCTTGCAACCCGTGCACGATACACGGAACTAGAAGTTTTTGCCAGAGTTAGCCCCTCTGGTAGTGAATATAGTGAAGTAGTGAAAACGTTGCTAGGTTGTAGAAGTGCAAATGGTTACGGTAACTCTACGGTTTTTCCGTGCTTGCACGAGAAAGCACGCTGGGGTGGTGCTTGATGGTTGAGGTTGAGGTTGGTAGGGCTGTCAGGTGTGCGGAGGAGTTCCTAGGGTACGTGTTGAGCCATAGGGAGGAGTTCCTCGCTAACGTGGCTAGGGGTGATGGTGTGCTTAAGATTACGACCGCCTCTATTGAGCACTTTATTGTGGATAGGTGCATGCCCAACGGTTGGTGGCGCAAAACCAGCTTCTATGTACGCTTCTACAAGCACTTGATAACCAAACTCGCCCTCCTAGGCTACGCAGTCTCACTCGAGGGGAGAGGGGCTGCTAGGAGGATTGTGGCGGTGCCGGTTGCTGAGGTGTACAGCATCGCCAGCAATGCCTAATGCCTTTAGGCATAGCCTTCCGTCAAATTGCACAAGAAGATGAAGAATATAATATAGGTTAGATAATGCACGGGCCTGACAGGTAGTTTTAAAAGCAACCTCGTGGTTTTGTTTATTGATGGATGAAGAAAGCTGGGAGGTCTTCAAGTACTACTATGATAACAGCACCTTGGCTAGCTTGATCTTTGATGCGTTGATTGGTGTTAAGCCTTTCGTGAGTGCAGTCATTGTTGGCGCACCTGGGACAGGGAAGACCTCGTATGCGTATTATTCCCTGAAGATAGCAATAATATCCGCCATATGCCATGGTGCCCACGTTGATGGCGATCCCGAGTCATGCATCAAATATGTTGAGAACCACTACGGGGAGTTATGCATAAACAAGCACTGTAGCAAGCCTGATGGCGTTGATGAGGAGTACAGGTGGGCGTATTATACTGGTGTCGGTGACCTAAAGAGGTTCCTAAGCGATATGCGTGAGTTGATTGGACATGTGAATGAGTTGAGGAGGAAGCCGATTTTGTTCCTTGACGACATGGTGTCCAGGAAGGCGTACAGCCTCGGTGGCGAAATGCGCGAGCTTTACCAACTATTCAAGGAAGCCTACAGGGTTATCCGAGCCACCAGTGGGGTTGTCTTGATGACTGCTATCCACAAGAACTACTTCCCTGAGGAGGTCATGGCTTCGAGCGAGTTCGCAATAGCCAAGTGGGACTACGACGCAATAACCTACGAGCGTTGGGTTTACGCCAAGTACATGAGGATGTGGTTCGGGGACAAGTACTGGTTCCGTGCCTTGAAGCCGAAGTGGATTGACAGGGTGCCTAGGAGAGCCGCATTCGGCCTCCCCGAGTGGTTGGAGAGTGAGATTAATGAGAGGAAGATATTCACGCTAAAGACACTCCTCGATAGGGCACTCGGCAAGAAGAAAGGGAAGAGGAAGGCCAGGAGGAAGGCGGCCCGCTAGTTTTAAATTAGAAAACAGGCAATTCATGCAATGCCTGCAAAGGCAGTTACTACGGCGCCCACGTTTAGGTACAGGATTACGCGCCTTGACCGTGAGTACGAGGCATGCATGGCGTCGATTGAGGATGCCCTAGCCGAGCCCGAGCCTGGTGACATTAAGCACATACCCATTGGGTTGCTTGAACCCAAGAAATTCATTAATGAGATAATCATGCCCATCGCCCAGTCCTGCTTTACCTCACTGCTCCCGCCACCATCGGTCCTCATGTTTAAGTACCGGAAGGACTTGCTGTACACATTGCAGACTAGGGGTTTGCCGATAACCTGCTTGGGACCCGACATTGTTGAGTCACTCATGGCAGCTACAAACGCTTGCTTAGAGAGCAGGTTAAGCAAGCAGGAGCTTAGGAATAATGACATCAGGCTTAGAGAGCAGGAATACACCAAGGCTACTTGGAACTGCGTCATCAACGTGGTTAAAGCTATGTACGACCTAGCCAATGAGTATGGCTATGCCGAGTCAATGGGTGAATTAGAGGTGGGTTAGGGATGGGTGCCGAACCCATGAAGGCAATTAGAGAGGAGACGGTTGAGAACTGCTTGAATGAGCTACAGAGGCGCTCTAACTTCCACAACGTGCCCGAGCTAACCTATGCCCTGACCTACGCCAGGTCCTGCCTAAAGGCTATCCTCGAGAACGCAAGTCTCTCGGAACTTGCTGAGCTGTTCAAGGCTGCGTATGGCAAGGACATCAAGGACTTCGTCCCTCAATGCGTTGATGAGGAGGTCAAGGCGTTCCTAAAGGAGGCTGGGTGCATAGGAATTGATGAGAAGGACGTGCAACTGAGGGAGTACTATGAATATTTTTGCATACTTGGGCTTGTCCTGAGGGTTCACGGGATCTTCAGGGGTTCGCTATCGCCGAAGAGCACCCCACCAAAAATCGGCGAGAAGGCCAAGCCGCAGCAACCTGCCTAAAACCAATTAAAAATTATTATTTGTTTTTAGTTCCTCGCCTTAGCCCTCGGCTTCGCCTTTTTCCTGGGCTTGAGGTATATGGTCGTCCTCTCTGTCTTCGATGGTCGTTTTGCGATTATGTAGTCCACGGCGAAGCCCCGCTCCCTCGCCACTACCTCGAGAGCCTTGATCAGCCTACCCATGCCGCCACCCCTGGTCAGGTCACGCCCGCAAAGCTCGCGTGCTAGGTACTTCAGCACTGTTGTCGTGACTTTGAGCTCGCCGTCTCCTGCCAGGACGTTCCTAATGAACCTACGCCTATTGCTCAGTATGTACTCGAGGATGCACCTTGCACAGGCTTGTGTGGGGCTGCTTGCCCTAGCGCCCTCGGTGCATGCACCTGGCTTGGGCTTGACCTTGAGCCTCGTCATGGCGAACCACCCTCATTTAATCGATACACCCTATGCCTCTTCCCACCCACCTTAATCCAGGCACGCCTTATGACACGCTTTTTCGCCAGCTCGCTCAAATACGCATTAAGTAGTGGCCTTGTCCAGCCCTTTTCATTCACGAAGTAATCAACAAGCTCGTCATATGT